>Ga0207813_100158_pt1 | contig 51161 bp, 61 predicted proteins | sample A23E3SouthBayCA_2_FD_187730 | JGI IMG/M metagenome (GOLD analysis project Ga0207813, IMG submission 187730) | Aerobic enrichment media microbial communities from Eden Landing Ponds, California, USA - A23 E3 (4) (SPAdes) | ecosystem: Environmental > Aquatic > Marine > Unclassified | place... | reverse complement strand
GGCGTCCATCGGCACCGCGACGCAGACGAGTCCGTACCGGGTTTCGCCGTCGATGTTCGCGACGCTCCCGCGGTCCCCCAGGGCGTCCGCGGCGTCCCGGGCCGCGGACTCGTTCACGTCAGCGAACGCGACGGCGTTCGAGACGGTTCGCGCGAACCACCGACCCATCTCGCCCGCGCCGACGACGAGTACGTCCATCACCAGAGCGTACCGGACGACCCGGCAAAAGGCGTTCGTTCGTAACAAGAGTCTTAGGGCCCGGCAGAGTACGGACGGGTATGACGGACCGGCCGACCGTCCTCGTCGTCGAAGACGAACGGGACCTCGCGGACCTCTATCAGTCGTGGTTGTCGGCCGACTACGACGTGCGGGTCGCGAACACGGGCGAAGACGCGCTCGCCGCCATCAACGAAACCGTGGACGTGGCGCTCGTCGACCGTCGCCTCCCCGAGATGGACGGGGACGAACTCCTCACCGCGCTTCAGGACACCAATCCGGGCCTGCGGGTCGCGCTCGTCTCCGGGATGGAACCGGATTTCGACATCATCGACCTCGGGTTCGACGCGTACGTCGTCAAACCCGTCTCCCGGACGGAACTCCACAACGTGGTCTGCCGGCTGCTCGCTCGCGCCGTGTACAGCGACGAGATCCGCGAGTTCTTCGCGCTCGCGTCGAAGCGCGCCGCGCTGGAAGCCGAGAAGACCGAGGCGGAACTCGAGAACAGCGACGCCTACCACGACCTCGTCGACCGAATCCGAGCGCGCCGCGCCGAACTCGACGACTTGCTCTCCCAGCTCACGACCGACGACTTCGCCGCGGTCTTCCGCGAGCTCAGCGACGAAGTCCGGACGTAATCCGCCAACGAGTATTTACCGGTCAGTTCCGTTATCTCGAACCGTATGGACGGGAGCGTGCGCGTTCGCTACATCGGCTCGGGCGGTGGTGTTCGGGAGCGCGCCGACCGCGCCGCGTCCCACCGCGACACCCTCTCCGTCAGCGTCGCGGACACCGAGTCAGCCCTCCTCGACGCGCTCTCGGAGGAACGCGTGGATTGCGTGGTGAGCGAACACGACCCCGACGCGCTCGACGGCATCGAGTTGCTCTCCCGGGTGCGGGACGCCGACCCCGCGGTGCCGTTCGTGCTGTTCACCGCGAACGGGAGCGAGACGGTGGCGAGCGCCGCGGTCGACGCGGGCGTGACGAACTACGTCCCGCGGTCGGGCGACGCGGCGTACGCCGACCTCGCGGACGCCTGTCAGTCCGCGGCCGACCAGTACCTCGCGGAGCGGGACGTGGCGATGCTGAACGATCTCGCGAGGAACGTCTACGAGCGCATCACGGACGCTTTCTTCGCGGTGGACCGCGACTGGAACTTCACGTACGTGAACGCGGAGGCCGAGGCGTTACTGGACGTGCGTGCGGAGGATGTCATCGGGGAGAACCTCTGGGACGCGTTCGAGGAAGCGGTCGGGTCGTCGTTCTACACGGAGTACCACCGCGCGCTCGCGACGCAGGAGGCGGTGACGTTCACCGAGTACTACGAACCGCTCGACGAACACTTCCAGGTGCGGGCGTTCCCGTCCGAGGACGGACTGTCCGTGCACTTCCACGCCATCGACCCCGAGACGGAGTCCGCGGAGGGCTCACACCTCCTCGAACTCACGAACGTCCTCTCCTACGACCTCGTCGACTCCATCGAGCGCGCACAGACTTCCCTGAACGACGTGCGGGAGGGCGACCGGGAGGCGATAGACGACGTGGCGGCGGCGCTCGACCGGATGGACGACCTCGTGAACCACTCCATCACGCTCGCCGCGAACCCGGACTAGAGTTCGAAGTCGAGCGGATAGTCAGTGAAGTTCTCGTAGCCGTCCTCGGTGACGACCACGATGTCTTCGAGACGGACGCCTCCGATTTCGGGGTCGTAGAGGCCGGGTTCGATGGTGACGATGTGGCCCGGTTCGAGTTCGTCGGTCGCGTTCGTCGAGACCGAGGGGGCTTCGTGCACGTCGAGGCCGACGCCGTGGCCGGTGCTGTGGATGTAGCCCGTTTCGGTGCTCGGGTCGCTCCGGAGCGTGGGGTAGCCGGCGTCCTCGTACACGTCACAGACCGCGTCGTGCACCTCCTCGCCGGTCGCGCCGGGTTCGAGCGCGTCGAACGCCGCGTCCAGCGCTTCCCGCGTCACGTCGTAGAACTCCTGCGCTTCGCTGCTCGCGTCGCCCTTGACGAACGTCCGCGTCATGTCCGCGTGGTACTTCGTCTCCTTGTCCCGCGGGAAGATGTCGATGATGATGGTTTCGTCCGCGTGCAGCGGGCCGCTCCCGCGGTCGTGCGGAATAGACGCGGACTCGCCGCACGCGACGATGGTCTCGTCGAGCGAACAGCCGTGTCGGAGGAGCGTTACCTCGATTTCTTCCTTCACGCGCTCGGACGTGAGCGGTTCGCCCTCGTAGTGGAGGACGCCGTCACGGACCGCCGCGGCCTCGATGAGCGTCTGCGCGGCCCGCATCGCCGCCTCGTTCGCCTCCTGCGCGGTCTTCACGTGCTCGACCTCCTCGCTCGTCTTCGTCGCGCGAATCGTCCCGACGGTATCGTCGTCGTCCACCTCGACGGACACGTCGTGGTCGCGGAGGCCGTCCGCGGTGGCGAGCGGGAAGCGCTCGTTCGCCAGCACGGACTCGACGCCGAACTCGTCGAGGAACTCCGCGTACAGGAGGTCGCGCGCCGTCGACGTGTCGTTGTTCGCGCGCTTCTCCTGGTAGTCGTAGTCCGCGTACCGGCGGACGGTGTCCGCGCGCGACTCCCGCTTCGCCCGCGTGAACTCCAGTCCGGAGACGAGGAGTACGGTCTCGTCGGGCGTGTAGAGCGTGAGGAAGGGGTCGCTCGCGTCGAACCCCGAGAGGTAGAGCTGGTCGGAGGTCGAGGCGTCCGCGTCGAGCAGGTAGCCGTCCGCGCCCGCCGAATCGAGGGCGTCGTCGAGCGCGCCGAAATCGGGTTCCATACTCGTGGCGTCCGCTGGCGCGAGTAAAACCCTACCGCCTCCGGAACGCCTACGTGCGGTCCGGGCGACTCCCCGGCATGGACGTCACGGTCACGAACTCACGGGTGCACGGGGACGCGGACGCGCCGCCGTCGAAGAGCTACACGCACCGCGCGATTCTCGCCGCCGGATACAGCGACGGCGCGCGCGTCCGAAATCCCCTAGACAGCGCGGACACGAAGGCGACGATGGGCGCGGTCGACGCGTTCGGCGGTAGCGTCACCGAGGTGGCGGACACGCTCGAAGTCGATGGGTTCGACGGCCGCCCCGACGTGCCGCCGGACGTGTTGGACTGCGCGAACAGCGGGACGACGATGCGCCTCGTCACCGCCGCCGCGGCGCTCGCCGACGGAATCACCGTCCTCACCGGGGATTCCTCGCTCCGGTCGCGCCCCCAGGGCCCGCTGCTGGACGCGCTCGAATCGCTCGGCGCTCGCGCAGAGAGCACGCGCGGGAACGGCCAGGCGCCGCTCGTCGTCGAGGGACCGATTGAGGGCGGGCGCGTCGCGGTGCCCGGCGACGTGTCGAGTCAGTTCATCACCGCGCTCCTGATGGCGGGCGCGGTCACCGAGGACGGCGTCGAAATCGACCTCACGACCGAACTCAAGTCAGCGCCGTACGTCGACCTCACGCTCGACGTGCTCGCGGACTTCGACATCGACGCCGTCCGGACCGAGGACGGCTACCGCGTCCCCGGCGACCAGACCTACCGCGCCGACGAGTACCGCGTCCCCGGCGACTTCTCTTCCGCGTCCTACCTCGTCGGCGCGGGCGCGCTCGCCGGCGACGACAGCGTCCGAGTCCACAACGTCTACCCGAGCGAACAGGGCGACAGCGCCATCCTCGACATCGTCGACCGGATGGGCGCGCGCGTGGACTGGAACCGCGACGGCGGTACCGTCGACGTCGAACGCGCGCCGCTCTCCGGCATTGACGTGGACGTGGGCGACACGCCCGATTTGCTCCCCACTATCGCGGCGCTCGGCGCGGCCGCGGACGGGACCACGCGAATCACGAACTGCGAGCACGTCCGGTTCAAGGAGACGGACCGCGTGGACGCGATGGCGACCGAACTCGCGGCGCTCGGCGCGACCGTCGAGGAGGAACGCGACACGCTCACCGTGCACGGCGGCGACAGCGACCTCACGGGCACGACGCTCTCCGGGCACGGCGACCACCGCATCGTGATGGCGCTCGCGCTCGCCGGCCTCGTCGCCGACGGCGACACCACCATCACCGGCGCGCACCACGTCGACGTCTCCTTCCCCGGGTTCTTCGACACGCTCTACGACCTCGGCGCGAGCGTCGCGCTCGACTGAATCCCCCACGCTTCTTACCGCGCGGGTTCTCCCACCGGTATGCTCCGCTCCAGCCTCGCCGACACGCTCGCCGGCGACGAACTCGAACCCGGGTTCGTCCGGCCCGCGTACGACGACTACTGCTTCGCGCACGTCCCCGGCACCGCCGCCGGCGTCCTCGGGGAAGACGTCGGCCCACAACTCCCCGCGGACGTGTTCCAGCACGTCGACACGGACGCGTCAACCGTGGTCGTCCTGCTCGTGGACGCGCTCGGGTTCGAGCACGCAAGCCGACTCGCGGACTCGAACAGTCTCATGGGCGGGTTCGTCGAGCACGGCGCGGTGACGCCGCTCACCTCGACGTATCCGTCCGAGACGGCGGCGTGCGTCACCACGATGCAGACCGCGCGCTATCCCGTGGAGCATGGGCTTCTCGGGTGGAACGCGTACGACCCCGACGCGGACGCGGTGTACGACTCGCTCCCCCTGCTCGCGAAGGACGGCGGCGACCTCTCGGTCGACGCGCGCGGACGCTTCGACGGCGATACGGTCTTCGACCGGCTGGACGCGGCGGGCGTGGACTGCCACACGGTTCAGGAGCACGAGACGCCGACGGACGCGGCAACCGACCACCACTGCGAGACGGTTGGTGAGTTCGCCGCGACGCTCGCTGAGGTCGTGGAGGCCGCCGCGGACGAGGAGCGGTCGTACGTCTACGCGTACTACTCGGGCGTCGACGCGACCGGCCACCACGTCGGACCCGACCATCCCGCGTACGACCTGGAGGCGCACGCGGTGCTGTCCACGGTCGAGCGAGCGCTCGCGGACGTGTCCGCGGACGCGAAGGACGAGACGCTGCTGACGCTCACCGCCGACCACGGCCAGGTCGATACGACCGGGAAGAAGCGGACGCTCGACGCGCTCGACGGCGTGCTGGACGAACTCCGGCGCGACCGCTCGGGGAACCCGCTGGTGCTCGGCGGCCCGCGGAACGTCCACCTGCACGTGGACGGCGACCAATCGCGGGTTCGGGACGCGCTCGACGGCGAGGACGCGCTCGTGTTCACGCAGGAGGAGGCGCTCGACATCGACCTCTGGGGGCCGGGCGACCCCGGGCCGGCGTTCGAGCGGAACTGCGGCGACATTATCGTCGTCCCCCGCGAGGGGATGTTGTGGTACGCCGAGGAGGAACACCAACTCGACCTGGTGGGGATGCACGGCGGTCTCGACGAGCGCGAGATGCTCGTGCCGTTCGCGGCGGCGGGGCTCGCGGACCTCTGCTAACACGGGACTCTCCGGTGGGCGCGTCGGTCGAGTCCCGGGGTTTCGCGGGGCCGACGCGCGCGACGGCTACGTCACACCCGGTCTGGACTCGTTCTCGTACTTGAACGGTCGGTTGCGTGGAGTACAAACCCTAAATGCGCCCGCGATAGAGAGGGTGGTATGAACGGAAATCGGTTCGGGCGGTTGTTCCAGGTGACGACGTACGGGGAGAGCCACGGCCCCGGAATGGGCGTCACCGTCTCCGGCTGTCCCGCGGGTCTCGAACTCTCCGAGGAGGACGTGCAGCGCGAACTCGACCGCCGCAAACCCGGTCAGTCGATGATAACGACCTCGCGCGGGGAGCCGGACGAGGTGTCGATTCAATCCGGCCTCCAGGACGGCTACACGACGGGGACGCCGATCGGGATGACCATCGAGAACAAGGACGCGCGCTCGGGGAAGTACGAGCCGTTCATCACCGCGCCCCGGCCGAGCCACGGCGACTTCACGTACTCCGCGAAGTTCGGGACGCGGAACTGGGGCGGCGGCGGTCGGTCGTCCGCGCGCGAGACCGTGAACTGGGTGGCCGCGGGCGCGATTGCGGACAAAATCCTCGAATCCGAGGGCGTCCAGGTGAAGGCGCACGTGAACCAGATCGGGGACATCGAGGCGCCCGAGGTGTCCTTCGAGGAGATGCTCGAACACACCGAGGAGAACGACGTGCGGTGTGCGCACCCCGAGACCGCCGAGCGGATGCAGGAGCGCATCGAGGAGTACCAGGAGGCGGGCGACTCCATCGGCGGCTCAATCTACTTCGAGGTGCAGGGCGTGCCGCGCGGACTGGGCGCGCCCCGGTTCGACTCGGTGAGCGCACGGCTCGGACAGGCGCTGATGGCCGTGCCCGCGGCGACGGCGTTCGAGTTCGGCCTCGGCCGGGACGCCCGCGAGTACACCGGATCCGAGCGCAACGACGAGTGGGAGTTCGAGAACGAGGCGCACAGCGCCTCGAATACCGCGAGCGGCGACGAGCCGCGAGGAGACCCCGTGCCCGCGGAGAACGACCACGGCGGCATTCAGGGCGGTATCACGACGGGCGAACCGATTTACGGCGAGCTGACGCTGCACGCGCCCACGTCGATTCCGAAACCCCAGCAGACCGTGGACTGGGAGACCGGCGAGGAGAAGACGGAGCAGGTCATCGGCCGCCACGACCCCGTCCTCCCGCCGCGCGGCGTGCCGGTCGTGGAGTCGATGCTCTCGCTCACGCTCGTGGACTTCATGCTGCTCGCGGGCCGCATCAACCCCGACCGGCTCGACGGCCGGCCGGGCGAGTACGACACGGACTACCACCCGAGCAGTCCGCGCAACGAGTAGTCACGCGCGCCACGCGGCGAACGCGTCCCCGTCGAACCGGAACACGCGCTCGCCGGTGTCTCCGCGGACGGCGTCGACGACGCCGTCCGTCGTTTCGAGTCGGACCTTTTGAATCCCGTCCTCGAAGAACGGGAGGGTGTTCCTGAGGCCGCGGTTCCGCGGCCGCATCACTTGCTCGGGGAGGAGGCGAGTGTCCGCCTCGTCGGTTCGCTGTACGACGAGCGTGGCGCGGTCGCCGCCGTCGTCGGCCGTGCTCGCCCGGACGAGCCGGTACTCGCGCTCGACCGACACGTCATCGGTCGGCGTCACCGAAACCTGGGGCGCGTCAAAGTCGAAGAGCGCGGCGTGCGTCGGACCGCTCTCACTTGACATGTTCACGTGGAACGCGTACCGGCCGCCGCCGAGGTGTCCGAGCGCGATGGCGTCCTCGCACTCGACGCTCGGGCCGTCGAACGCGTGGAGCGTCCACGTGTGCGTGTCGCCGGGCGGGAGCGGCGTCAGCGGAACGGGAATCCCCCACGGCGCGATGCGGTACCACTCGCCGCCGACCTGCTTGTACAGCGTCCAGTCGTAGAAATTCCCAGTCAGCGGTTCGGTCAGGTAGTTGTGGAGCGTGAACGACACCTCGGCGGGCGCGTCGACCTGTTCCGCGCTCGGTTGGAGGAACACGGGTGCCTCCGGCGTGGCGTCGTGATACCACGCTGGCGTTTGGTCCTCGAACGAGGGCGGGGACGCGTCAGCGAACATTGAGCGCTCCGTCGGCCCTGGCTGCGAGGACTGCCAGACGGAGAGCGTCAGCGGGTCGTCCGCGTGTCCGAACGCGTAGCGGCCGGTCGGAATCGGTCCCGGTTCGCGCGGGACGACCGCGTACTCGCCGACGAGCGTCTCACCGGCGGCGAGTTCGACCGACGTTGGCTGCCAGCGGTCCGGTCGCCCGTCGAGATACCAGCCGCTGTCCGTGCGAGCGACCGCGCCCGTCGTTCCCGCGAACTCGTGGTCGTCCGTCGGAACGAGATAGAGCGGGTCGTCGTAGTCCCGGTCGGGGAACCCGTGCGGCGTCGGGCCGAACGGCGGAACATCGTGCAGGCGAAGCGCGGTGTCGTACTCGCTCTCGTTCGTGAGCGTCGCCGTCACCCGCGCGGGATGTTCGGGGGTCGCGGTTGCGGACAGCCACGCCCGCACCATGAGTCCGCTCGGGAGTCGTCGCCGTCCGTTGAGCAGGCTCATCGTTCGGTCCCGCGTCTCGAACACCGCCGTCGTCGCGTCCCCGAGACCCGTTTCCGGCGGCGTCGGCCCGCCGCTCGTCGTCCGATACGTCGTTCCCGTCGACTCGTCCGGTGTCGTCGTTCCGTCCGCCGCGTCCGAGCTCGCGTTACAGCCCGCGAGCGCGACCACGCTTCCCGCGGCGAGCGACGACAGGAGGGCACGTCGCTTCATACCACGTTCATTATCGACCAAGGATAAGCGTCTTCGGCAGACTCAAGCCCGCGTTTCAGTCTGGGGCGATGCACCTAACCCGCTCGCCGCCCACGCTTCCCGTGATGGACGCCCGGCAGGAAACCCAGCAGAACCCGTACGGGATGGACGAGAACTGCACGAACTGCGCGCGCGCCGACGAACGTGCCCGCGTCGTGCACGGCTACGGCGACGCGAGCGCTGACTTCGTCTTCGTCGGGCACACCCCCAGCGAGGCCGCCGAAACAGCCGGCGTCCCCTTCGTCGGCGACGAGGCCGGCGAGCGCTTCCAGGACATCCTCGGAAACCTCGGCCTCAACAACAGCCTCCCCACCAGCACCAGTCCCGAACTCGACAACGCCTACCTCTGCTATCTCGCGCGCTGTCGCCACCCCGACCACGCCCCGACCGACGACGAACTCCGCGCCTGCGAACCATACCTCACCGCCGACATCCGCATGATAAACCCCGAAATCATCGTTCCCGTCGGCGAACGCGCCCTCGACGAAATCGCGCGCGAATACACCACCACACCAGCCGGCGAACTCAGCGTCGACGACCACCACGCCACCAGCGTCCGCGGCCGCGGCTTCGAACTCGTCCCCATGAAACACCCCGGCAGGATGACCGACCACGACAAAGAACAGTTCATCACGTCCTTCCTCGACCTCATGCAGACCGACTACCGCCAAACAAAGGGCCGACGCGGCCGATAATCGCTCGACCAAACTGTGCGGTCGCGGTTTCCGGAACTCACCGCGCGGCTTCGCCGCGCGGGCCGAGCGCCGACTACCGCGGCGCGACTGGATGCGCGACGGCTTTTTATCGCCAGAACGCGGTGCGTTCTGGCTGCATAGCGAGAAGCAACGCTTCTCGCGACTGATGGAGGTTTTTGCCAGCGAGCGCGGTAAAAACGTCCAGCGGTGAGGCTGGGATTCGAACAGCGTCAGACTCACTACGTTCGCCTGACTGGCTCGAATCCAGCGTTCTCGGTTTCCCTCCGGATTCGCGCAGCCGAGACTGCGCGAATCGAAGTCGGGAAAACGCGGTGAGGCTGGGATTCGAACCCAGGAGGCTTGCGCCACCGGTTTTCAAGACCGGCGCAATAGGCCGCTCTGCCACCTCACCACGTGTGCGTGGAGTTGGAGCGCGCACTTTACGGTGTCGTCTCTAGGCGCGTTGGAGGCCGTCGTCGGTGAGGTGGATGCCGAGTTTGGCGAGGTGTTGGGTGGTGTGGGTGGGGACGATGCGGCCGGCGCGGCGGCGGGCGTCGAGGATGGGGACGAGGGTTTCGAGGTCGGTGCCGGTCTGGACGAGGGGTTGCTGGGAGAGGAAGTCGATGTCGCCGCCGGCGTCGCGGGCGCGGGCGGTGAGGGTGTCGAGTTCGGGCGTGGTGTACGCGCCGGCGAAGTCGATGGGTTGGGTGAAGCCGGCGTAGTGGACGCGGCCGCGTTGGCTGGGGCCGAGGACGGCGTCGCGGCGGCGGAGTTTCATCGCGGCGCTGTCGAGGTCTTTCCGCGCGAGCAGGGGGGAACGCGGGTCGACGACGGCGACGGAGGATTCGTCCTCGTCGCGGAGGAGGTGGGTGACGGTGTTGCCGACGCGCGCGTCGTAACTGGAGCCGACTTGGACTTCGAAGCGGGCGTCGTCGGGGTCTTCGAGGGCGTCGGCGACGACGCGGCGGAGGTCGGCTTCGGGCGGTCGGCCGGTCTCGTGCGCTGCCGGGATGTCCTCTGCGGGCGGGTAGTTCACGAGGAGGCGGCCGCCGCTGGTGGCGGCGGCGACGCACGCGTCCTTCACCATCGCCTCGTACAGTTCGGTTGCTTCCGATTCGGTGAGCGGCGAGGTGTCCGGGAGTTCGGGGAGGACGAGGCCGTCCCGGGGCGGGTCGGCGAGCAGGACGTGAACGGTCATACGTCCTCGTGACGCGGGCGCGCCCTAAAGTCGATGATTACGGCTAAGGGCCTCCGGGGTGAGACGCGGGTATGGACTGGGATACGCCGGTCGGCGCGCTCGCGGTGCTCGGACTCCTCGCGGGCGCGCTCGGCGCGCTGGTGACGCTCGGAACGAACACGCTCACTGACCCCGCTGGGTACACGGTTGCGTCGGCGGGTGCGACGCTCGCGTTCGGGTGGGGTGTCGTTGCCGTCGTCGCGCTCGTCGGCGCGGGGAGTGCGGCGACGAAGACGACGCCGTACTGGTAGCGTCCCGCGAAAGATGGCTTTTTGACCCCCGGCGTCGAACCCGTGCGTATGGACGACATGTACGACCCGTCGGGCCGGGACTGGCCGCACGACCCGGACGGCGAGGAGGGTAGCGAGGGCGGACGCCAGTACGGGATGGCCGTCCTGTCGAAGAAGATCGACGAGGAGGAGGACTTCCCGCTCCAGAAGGACGCGTTCGTCGAGGAGTACGGCGACGACCCCGTCCGCATCAACTACGAGAAAGTCGTCTCCGTCTCCGAGATCTTCGAGCACGTCGAACCGGCGGAGTTCGAGACGAAGGTGGAGTTCTGGAAGAAGGTCGGTGACGGGATGCGGTCGGGCGGTCTCTGGGAGTTCCAGCCGCAGGCTTAGAGCTGGTTTTCCGCTTCGCGAGCGGCCCATTCGGCGAACGCGCCGGTTTCGGCCTGCACTTTCTCTTCGAGGAGGTTCACCGCGACCGAGTTCGCGCCCTCGGGGATGATGAGGTCGGCGTTCTTCTTCGTCGGTTCGACGAACTGTTCGTGCATCGGTTTCACCGTGGAGAGGTATTGGTCCATCACGCCTTCGAGTTCGCGGCCGCGTTCGAGCACGTCGCGGTCGATGCGGCGGAGGATGCGGACGTCCGCGTCGGTCTCGACGTAGATGTGGAGGTCGAGCATCTCGTTCAGCCGGTCGTCGTAGAGCGCGAGAATGCCTTCGAGGACGATGACGTCGGTTGGTTCGACGGTGACGCGTTCGTCCTGGCGGAGGTGTTCGTTGAAGTCGTACTGCGGCATCTCGACGGCTTCGCCGGAGAGGAGGCTGTCGAGGTGGCTGCGGAGGAGGTCCCACTCGAACGCGTCGGGGTGGTCGTAGTTGGCGTCCGCGCGCTCCTCGAAGCTCATGTGGCTGAGGTCCTCGTAGTAGTTGTCGAGGGGGACGCGGGTGACGGATTCGCCGACGTTTTCCGTGATTTCGCGGGCGACGGTGGTTTTCCCCGCACCCGTTCCGCCGGCGATGCCGATGGCGAACGAGGGATCGGTCATTACTCACTCGGAGTCCGGACTGGCGTTTACAGTCTTCGGCTTCCGGCCGCGCCCGGTATGGCGTCCCACGCGCCTAAGGCTATCGGGGAAACCGTTTAGTCCGAATGTGTGGTAAGAATTACCATGAATGGTGTGCCCGTGCGGGAGGTGATGGACCGTGACTACGTCGGCGTGAGCGAATCGGACAGTCTCAGCGCCGCCGTGGGAACCATCCGCGAGGCGGACGCGACCGGTGCGCTCGTCCTCCGCGGCGGCGACGCCGTCGGCTACCTCTCCACGAGCGACATCCTCGATTACCTCGCGGACGCGGGCGCGCTCGACGGCGCGGTCGGGGACGCGATGACTGACGTACCGCCGTCGCTCCGCCCGGAGGCCGCCGTCGAAGACGCCGCCGACCGCCTCGCGACCGCGGACACCCGGCACGTCGTCGTCGCGAACGGCGAGGGCGTACTCGGTCTCGTGGACGCGACCGACCTCGTTCGCGCCGGTCCCGACGCCACCACGCCGCCGCGCGCCGGCGACACGCCGGAGTCCGCGACGCCCGACGACCGGGTCGGCGAACCGGACGACGCGTACTCCCATCGGAGCGTCTGCGAGGTCTGCGGGTCGCTCGCGGACAGCCTCTCGAACTCGAACGGCCAGCTCGTCTGCGCGGACTGCCGGACGGTCTAGTCGAGCGTTCGGGACACCCAGCCGGTCGCGCCGCGCGGGTACGGCTCGTGGTACTCCCGCGGCTGCACGGTTCCGGTGCCGTCGGTCGCGCGCACCACGACCTCGTGTTCTTCGCCCGGTGCGTCGTACGTGAACCGCCAGCCGCGCCACGCGTCCGCCGCCGCACCGTCCAGCATGGGGTCCGTGGCGTCCGCTGGAACCCGGGCCGGGAGCGGGTCGGTGAGGTCGGCGTCCGTCCACGTCTCCCCGCCGTCCGTCGATACCTCGACGCGTTCGATGCTGCGCGTTCCCGCGTACGCGTGCCCGGCGACCTCGATTCGTCCACCCGAGCGGTTGACCGCGTGGAGTTTCGCGACGGTGTTCACCGGGCCGGTGCCGTGCCAGCCGCGCTTCTCCCAGTAGCCCTCGACGGGCGTCTCCGTGACTTCGAGCTCCGTCACCCACTTCACGTTCACCTCGCCCCAGTGACCGGGAACGAGGACGCGCGCCGGCGCGCCGTGCTCACGGGGAAGCGGGAGGCCGTTCATCCCGAACGCGAGCAGGCCGTCCTCGACGGCGTCGAGCGGGACTTCCATGTAGAAGCCGTCTTCGGCGCGCATGACGACGCAGCACGCGTCCTCGGTGAGCGAGGCGTCGTCGAGCAACGCTCGAACCGGAACGCCGGTCCAGAGCGCGGTGTCGAGTTTCGTTCCATTGAGGGGGTCGCTCACGCAGCGCAGCGTCACGAACCGGTGTTCGGTGGGGAACGACTGCACGCTCGCGAGGTCGTGCGTCCGCTCGGTCTCCACCGCGCCGGTCACGTCGAGCGTCCAGCCGTCCCGGTCCGGCGTCGGATTGACCGCGTTGATGTCGACCTCGTAGAACTCCGTGCTGACGAGCGGCTCCAGGTCGGGCACGTCGAACGACGCCGCGAGCGCGCGGTCGAGCAATCGGCCTTCCGTTCCGGTTTGCGCGACTCGCTCGCGCCCGCCGCTCGCGGTATCTGACGCGCCCGTCGACCCGAGAAGCCAGCCGCCGGCAGAGAGGCCAGTGGCGCTCAGCACGCCCGCGAGAACCGAACGGCGGTCCTCGTCCACCGGGCCGGGTTTCCGCGGGCGGAACCGGGACGCCGCGCCCGGGAGCGTCGCGCCGGCGCTCGCGGCGACTGCGGACCCGAGCGCGCCGACCACGCCCCAGCCGACCGCGACCGTCGCCGCGGCGACGACGACCTCAGCCGGGAGGCCGGTGCGTCGGGCGGCCTCCCAGGCGAGCACGGTAACGAAAGCGTACAGCGCGACGACGGCGGCGAGCGCGGACGCCAGCACGAGCGACTGCGCGGTGCTGCCGAGCGACTGGATGCCGACGCGAACGAGCACGGCCGGCGCGGCGTCCACGAACGCGGACGCCACCGGCGCCGCGACGAACTGCGGCGTCCGTCCCGCGAACCCGTAGGACGCCGCGAGCGCGCCGACTCCTGCGGCACCCGCGAGTCCGAGGGTGGTCGCGCGCGCCCGACACGCCCTCGCCGCCCGCGAAACGACGCCCATGTTTGGGAGTGTTTCACGCGGTTGCGTGAAGCGTCTTTCGCCAAAGGCAACGCCTATACGCGCCCCGGAGTAGGCTTCGAGTGATGGCGATTCGGACTCTCGACGACCTCGACGCCGCCGGGACGACAGTCGGCGTGCGCGTCGACATCAACAGCCCGCTCGCGAACGACCGCTCGCTCGCGGACGACGCCCGCCTGCGCGCGCACGTCGAGACGCTCGACGAACTCCTCGACCGCGGCGCTCGTGTCGCCGTGCTCGCCCACCAGGGCCGTCCTGGCGGCGACGAGTTCGCCCGCCTCGAACCCCACGCCGACCGCCTCGACGAACTGCTCGCGGGCCCGGTGTCGTACTGCGACGCCACCTTCACCATCGGCGCGCGCGACGCCGTCGAGTCGCTCGACGACGGCGAGGCCGTCCTCCTCGAAAACACGCGGTTCTACAGCGAGGAGTACATGCAGTTCGACCCCGAGCGCGCGAGCGAGACGTTCCTCGTCGAACGCCTCGCGCCCGCGCTCGACGCGTACGTGAACGACGCGTTCGCCGCCGCACACCGAAGCCAGCCGAGCCTCGTCGGGTTCCCGCCCGTGCTCGATTCGTACGCGGGCCGCGTGATGGAGACGGAACTCGACGTGCTCGGGCACGTGAACGACCAGCCCGACCCCCGCGTCGACATCGTCGGCGGCGCGAAAGTCGCGGACTCCATCGACGTGGTGCGTCACGTCCTCGAACACGACCTCGCGACCGAAGTCCTCACGACGGGCGTCGTCGCGAACGTCTTCATGCTCGCCGCGAGCGTCGACATCGGCGACGCGAGCGCCGCGTTCGTCCGCGAGGAGGGCTACTGGGACCAGGTGGAGCGCGCCGCCACCCTGCTCGACGGCCACCGCGACCGCGTCCGCCTCCCCGTCGACGTCGCGGTCGAACGCGACGGCGAGCGAACCGAAATCGACCGGGACGCGCTCCCACCGCACGCCGGCGAGGCGGTGATGGACATCGGCCACGATACCATCCAGGCGTACGCTGAGACTGTCGCGGACGCCGGCACCGTCGTCCTGAACGGACCCGCGGGCGTGTTCGAGGACGACACGTTCGCCGCGGGGACGCGCGAACTCTTCACATCGGTCGCCGAGTCCGACGCGTACAGCGTCGTCGGCGGCGGAGACAGCGCGGCCGCGATTCGACGATTCGGTATCGAGGGCTTCGACCACGTCAGCACCGGCGGCGGCGCGGCGCTCCGCATGCTCACCGGCGAACCCCTGCCCGCCGTGAACGCGCTCGACCAGTGACGACCGTCGAGGCGGCGACCACCGACGACCTCGACGCGCTCGTCGACCAGTGGGTCGCGCTCGTGGACGACCAGCGCCGCCACGGCACGCACTTGCTCGCCGCCGAGAACCGCGCCGCCGCCCGCGGCGTCCTCGGCCAACGCATCGCCGCGGACCAGCTCCGCGTCGCCCGCGACGACGACATCCTCGGCTTCGCCACCTACTACCTCGAAGAGGGACTGTACGACCAGGACGCCACCCGCGGCATCATCGAGAACGTCTACGTCGCTCCCGCACACCGCGGCCGCGGCATCGGCTCCCGACTCCTCGACGCCGCCGAAACCGAACTCGAAGCCCGCGGCGCGGACGCGCTCGCCATCGCCGTCATGGCCGACAACGAACCCGCCCGCCGCCTCTACGAATCCAAGGGCTACGCGGCCCACCGCGTCATCCTCGAAAAACCGGCCGAAAGCGATACCCACACAAACCCCGAGAGCTAACCTCGACTCGCGCCAAGGGAGCTTGGGCGGTTCAAGCACTCGATTTGTAATCGAGAATTCGAGGGTTCAAATCCCTCCCTTGGCTCGTACCTTTTTACTGCGCTCGCTTCGCTCGCTGGTAAAAATCTACGCTAAAAAGCCGTCGCCCCTTCAGCCGCGGCTTCGCCGCGTTAGTCGGGGCTTGGCGCGCTCACTCCGTTCGCGCGGCGGGTCTCGGAGTGACTTCCGCCGCGCGTCCCCTCATCGCTGTGAGCTTCGGAGGATGAGGGGGCCGATTGCGAGGGTGCGTTTGGCGATGGTGGCGATGCGGGCGATGTAGGAGACGAGGAGGAGGAAGGGGAAGACGGAGACGGTGAAGGCGGTGGCGACGAGCCAGAGGACGTTCTGGACGCCGAGCGTGCTGCCGGGGACGGGGCCGGTGCCGAAGAACCCGAGCATGCCGCCGGTGACGACGAGCGCGGGGACGGAGACGTAGAGGATGAGTTGGGAGAGGTCGATGAGCGCCCACTGGAAGTAGAGCGTCTTGATGTGTTCGCGGGCGGGGCCGAACATGGAGAGCGCGGTGTGGAGGTCGTCGAGCAGGTGGTCGGTGTCGTCGCTGACGTCGTCGCCGTACTCGTCCTGGAGGCGTTCGACTTGAAAGATTTTCCAGCCGTAGTTGAAGTCGAGGGCGGCGTGCAGCACGTCGAATTCGCCGAATTGCGCGCCGTCGAGTTGGGTGCGGACGGCGTCCGCGTTCCCGGTGAGGCTGTCGGTGAACTCGTCGACTTCCTCGCGGAGGTCGTCGTTGTCGCTGCCGGAGACGGCGTCTCGGAGGGCTTCGGCGCGATGTTGGGTTTCGTCGACGAGTTCGCGGAGGAACGCGGACGGGTCGACGGGCGAGGGGTGGCCGTACATCTCGCCGACGAACTCGCGGAAGTCCATCGTGTTGCTCATTCGGTCGTGTTGGTCGCCGAGCGGGCCGTTCTCCTGGGAGATGACGAGCTGGCTGATGGTGACGATGAGGGTGGTGCCGGTGATGATGGCGCCGAGCATCGTGGAGAAGATGGTGGCTTTCGTGTCGCCCGTGCCGAGGTTCGCGGCGAGGCCGTTCACGCTTCCGACGGCGACGAACGAGACGAACACGAACGCGGCGAGCGCGCCCGCGACGACGAGGCGGTTCGCGCTCAACAGCACGCGGAGCTTGAGTGGGTTCTCGTCCGCGCGTTCGCGCATGGTGTTCGCGGTGGAGATGTCGGCGGTGTCCTCGGCGGTCTCGATGTCCGTGTCGGCCCCCGCGTCGGCGTCCACGTCCCGGTCTGGGGACGTGCTCATCGCTCCACCGGGCGTTTGAGTACGAGGAACTTCGTCCCGCCGTCCGCGTAGTCGATGGTGTCCACGAGCTCCCAGCCGTCAGCGCCGAGCTCGTTCAACGCCTCCTTCGGGTCTGTGGCCTCTTTCCGCGTCGCGCCGCGCGGCGGCCGCAGGGTCTCGTACTCCCACTCCCGTGACATAGGAAGTGAAGACGGATGCAATCGGCAAAGGGGTGGCGGCTATCGGGTCCGCGTGCCGAACGCTTACCGTCCCGCGCGCAGAACGCGGGGTATGGACGAGTCACTGAGTCCGGGACTGGGTACGTCGGGGAACGACGAGGCAGCGCAGTGCGCCGAATCGGTGGAGACGGCGCTCCGCCTCGGGTATCGTCACATCGACACGGCGCAGATGTACGACAACGAGGCGGCGGTCGGCGAGGGTGTCGCGAACGCCGCTGTCGACCGCGAGGACGTGTTCGTCGCGACGAAGATTCATCCGGACAACCTCGCGCCCGCGGACGTGCGCTCGACGTTCGAGGAGAGCCTCGACCGCCTCGGCACGGACTACGTGGACTTGCTGTACGTGCACTGGCCGATGGGCGCGTACGACGCTGCGGAGACGCTGGCGGTGTTCGACGAACTCTACGCGGACGGCCGCGCGGCGAACGTGGGCGTGTCGAACTTCTCGCCCGACCTGCTCGCGGAGGCCGTCGACCTGCTCGACGCACCCGTGTTCGCGAACCAGTTCGAGTGCCATCCGTTCCTCCAGCAGGACGAGTGGCGCGCGGCCTGCGAGGAGCACGGCGTGACGCCGGTCGCGTACTGTCCCATCGCGCAGGGCGAGGTCGTCGGGCATCCCGTGCTCGAATCCATCGCGGACGACCACGACGCAACCGCCGCACAGGTCAGCTTGGCGTGGCTGGACGCGAAAGGCGTCGTCCCGATTCCGAAGGCGACCGGCGAACCCCACCTCCGGGAGAACTACCACGCCCGCGACCTCGAACTCAGCGACGGCGCGGTCGCGCGCATCGACGACATCGACCGCGAGGAACGCCTCATCGACCCCGACGCGGCCCCGTGGAACCGATAGACTCGGAAGACTGAAACGACGACCCCGCGTATTCTGGGTGTGGCTCGGCCGCTCCGATTCAGGTACTCCGGCGAGGGATGGAGCGACCAGCGGGTGCGCCGCGACCTGCTCGAACCGCTCGACGACAATCTCGGCGCGACCGCCCGCGACCCCCGGTTCAGTCCGCCGCCGGAGTACCGCGCGCGGCGCTTCGAGATGGAGAATGGCGACCTCGCCGTGTTCGCGTGGCGGACTGACGGCCCGGGGGCGTACTGGCTCGGGAACACGGAGACGCCGAGCGCGCTCTGGCGCACCGACAAACGCGACTTCGAGGACGCGCCGTACGCGATTTCTCGCTGGGCGCAACGCGAGTTCCTCGACACGCTCTTGGAGGAGGAACCGTGGCTCGCGCCCTACCGCTATCTCGCGTGGTTCTTCCTGCCCGTGCTATCCTCGAAGGACGGCCAGGAGACGACGCGTCGGTTCTTCCGCGAGCACGCCGCGGGATTCCCGGACGCCGACCGCGCCGACGCCCTCGAATTCTACGACGACTTCCTGAAGACGGGTGTCTTCCAGGAGTACCGTCACGAGATGGCGTCGAAACTCGGGACGAGCGCGGAGTTCGACCTCGTGCGGATGAGCGCGACGATGAGTGAGTTCAACGTCGCGTACGTCCTCACGGAAGCGGGCTACGACCTCACCCCGGAAATCGAGGTGTCCACGGGGCACTCGCTCGACTTCCGCGCGGACGACGCCGAGGGGAACGGCGTGTTAGTGGAGGTGACGCGCCCGAACCCGCCGTCGCGGCGTATCGCGAACTCGCCGATAGCGGCCGTGAAGGAGACGGTGGACACGAAGACCCGCGGACAGCTACAGGCGCACGGCGGGGGCGCGGTCTTGTTCGTGGACTGTTCGAGTTTCCGCGACGACGACTGGCGGCGAATCCTCGACGAACGCCCCGACGTCGGCCATCGGCCCGCGGTCGTGTTCCGCCTGCGGCCGGACGGCTCGCGCGCCGGGTACGCGAAGGGCGGCGTTCCGCTCGACGTGGACTTCGTGCTGGAATCCGCGACTTCTTAGGTGAAGCGGCCCCATCCGCGAGTAGATGAGTGAGTCCGCCTGGGAGTCCGTGTTCGGGTTCGACGAGCCGTACGCGAACCAGGCGGACGCGATAGAGACCGCAATCGAGGTCGGCAGACGCCGGGGTTTTCTCGCGATGGAGGGGCCATGTGGGACTGGGAAGACGATGGCCGCGCTGACGGCGGGCGCGACGCTCGTCCGGGAGACGAGTCGGTTCGAGCGCGTGCTCGTCGTCACGCCCGTGAAACAGCAACTCCAGCAGTTCGTGGACGACCTCCGCACGATGAACGCCGAGCGGGACGAGCCGATGAACGGCGTGTCGCTCGTGGGGAAGCGTGATTTGTGTCCGTACGGCCGGGAAGACGTGTTCCCGCGGGACGCGAGCACGCACGAGCGCTGCGACGACCTCCGGGAGAACACCGCGGCCCTGGTGGAGGGCGGGGAGGGGTCGACGCGCGGCACGACGACCGGCGAAGCGACGGCGGCGCTCCGGCCCGAGGACGCGCTGGAGGACGCGTGGTGGGACGCCGCGACCGCGCGACGACTCGCCCGCGACGCCCGCCACGACGACCCCGAGACGCTCTCGGGCGCGCTCGCGACCGCGGGCGCGGAGTCGCCGTACGTCCGCCACCAGCCGAGCGCGCCCGACGAAGTCAGCGACGAGGACACGCTCTACTGTCCGTTCGAGGCGGACTGGTACGGCCGCGAGAAAGGGTCGCCCATCGGGTTCGAGGCGGGCGAGAACCACGTCGTCACGGTGGACGAACTCCTGCCGGGCGCGGTCGAGTACGGGACGTGCCCGCACCGCGCGCAGTCCGTCCTCCTCGAACACGCCGATGTCATCGTCGGGAACTACAACCACCTCTTCGACCCCGGGACGCGCCCGCTCCTCGAAGGCCTGCTCGACGAGGGGACGTTCGTCGTCGTGGACGAAGCCCACCGGATGGAAGAGCGCGTGCGCGACCTTCTGAGCGACCGCATCGGCCGGCACACGCTCGTTCGCGCGCGCAACGACTTCCAGACGCTCCTCCAGTACGCCCGGCAGAGCCACGAGAACGAGCGCGAGTTCGACCAGAAGCTCGGCGACTACGGCGCGACCCTCGACGCCGTGGAGGACGCGAAGAACCTCGTGGACGATATCGTCGGCTGGCTCGACGACCGCGTCGAATCACACCTCACCAGTGAGTACGGAACGCTCGCGCCCGACCGCCTCCCGGAGCGCGACCTCGACATCCCGCTGCGGGACCCGGAGACGGACGAGGTCGACGACCTCACGGAGTGGGCGGAAGAATCGGGATACACGGGCGGGCTGTGGCGGTCGCTCGGAGAAGTGGGGTCCGCGGTCGAGGCCGTGCTGAACGAGGGCGACAACGACCGGCAGTGCGTCTGCACGAGCGTCGGCGTTCTCCTCGGCGCGTGGTGGGAGCGCGACCACGTCGAGTTCTTCCGGGAGATAGAACTCGAACACGCGCCCGCCGACGCCGCGTCCGTCTCGCGGACGTACGAGGAGGCGTACACGCCCGCGCTCGTGACCTATAACTGCATGCCCGGCGACCAGATACGGGACGTGCTCGAAGAAGTCGGTGGGGGCGTGCTGATGAGCGCGACGCTCGAACCCATCGACGTGTTCCGGGAGGTCGTCGGACTGGACGCGCTCGCCGACGCCGACGACCGGCCCGTGGTGGAGCGCACGTACGACATGGTGTTCCCGGAGTCGAACCGCGCGAGTTTCGTCGTGGACGCCGCGCCGTTCACGCGCTCGAACCGCGGCGAACCCGGCGAACCCACGCGAACGCGCGACCAGTACGAGTACGTCCTGCGAACCGTCGCGCGCAGTCCCGGGAACGTCCTCGTCTGCATGCCGAACTACCGGGAGGCGGCGTGGGCGGGCGAGTACCTCGCGGACGCCGTGGAGAAGGACGTGCTCGTGGATTCGAGTTCGTCGAACGAGGCGACGGACGAACTCAAGGCGGAATTCTTCGCGGGAGACGGGAAGGTGCTGGTGACGAGCACGCGCGGCACGCTGACGGAGGGCGTGGACTACGACGGCGAGAAACTGGCGGCGTGTCTCGTCGTCGGGATTCCGCTCGTGAACATCGGGTCGCCGCGCGTCCGCGCGGTCCGGCACGCGTACGGCGAGGCGTTCGGCGAGGAGAAGGCGTTCGAGTACGCGCTCACCGTGCCCGCGGTCCGGCGCTCCCGGCAGGCCATCGGACGCGTCATCCGCGGGCGGGACGAGGTCGGCGTGCGCGTGCTCGCGGGCCGCCGGTACGTTGAGGGTGCGCGCCACTCCGTCCACGAGTACCTCTCGCCGGAGGAGCGCGCGGAGTTCGTGCGGATGTCGCCGGAGTTCCTCGGCGACCAACTCGACACGTTCTGGCGCGACCACAAGTAACGTGGTCCTCGGGCACGTACCCCGCGCATGGTCGAAATCAGGACGCCCGACGAGCGGTCGTGTCTCCGCTGCGGGCGACGCGAGGTATGGGACGAGGACGCCGGCGCGTGGCAGGTCGGCGACGACGCTGTCGGAGACGTGTACTGCATCCACGATTGGGACGTGACCGGCGAGTTCACGCCGGTCGCGAAGCCGTAGCGAACCCGCCGTCGGTTCGCCGAACGTGTCCCGTCTCGCGGAGCGACCGCAGGACGGTGAGGAGCGTGAGCTGCGAGAGGTCGAGCGCCGCCTGGATGTCCGCGAGCGACGCTGTTCCTTCGGTTTCGAGGTAGAGGTAGACGAGTTTTCCGCGTGCCGACGCCACGTCGTTCGGTATCTGTCGTTCGCTCATTCGTCAGCCGGCGAAACGGATACGACGAACATAAACACTAGCCTCGACGTTCGTCGAAACACGTGGGTTTTAGCGCGCGCGCCGCATATCGGTGGGCGTGACCGAGCGACGCCACGACCGCCTCGACCGCCATCCGACGGTCGGACCGGGGAACTCTCTCCGGCACTGGCCGGACGCCGTCCACCCGCTCCGGGTGGCGCTCAACTACGTCGTCATCGTACTCGCGCGAATCACGCCGAGCATGCGACTGAAGAACTGGCTGTACACGACGTTCCTCGGAATGACGGTCGAACCCGGCGCATCCTGGGGACTGGAGGCGACGCCGGACGTGTTCTGGCCGCACCTCATCACGGTCGAGGCGGACGCTATCATCGGGTACGACGCGACGGTGCTCTGCCACGAGTTCCTCCAGGACGAGTACCGGACCGGCGAGGTCGTCATCGGCGAGCGCGCGATGATCGGCGCGGGCGCGATAGTACTCCCCGGCGTCGAAATCGGCGAGGAGGCGCAAGTCGCGGCGAACAGCCTCGTCGCGGAGGACGTGCCGGCGGGCGCGACGGTCGCGGGCGTCCCGGCGGAAGTCGTGGACTAGTCGATGACGCGGACGACGCCCGAGCGAAGCACGAGGTGGTTCGGTACGACGTACTCCGTGCCGTCGTCCTCGATGCGCGTGACGAACACGTCAACTTCCTGTACGAAACCTTCCATGTCTTCGACGCGAATCGTGTCGCCGATACCGTAGGGTTCGGTGAGGAGGAGGTAGAGGCCGGCCGCGCCCGCGGCGAGCAGGTCGCGGGTGGCGACGACAGTGAGGATGATGCCGGCGGCGAGGTAGGCGGCGAACGCGACGACCAACGCCGTCGTCGCGACGCCGAGCTGGCTGAGCGCGACCAGCGCGGCGACGAACACGACGCTGTACCGGGCGGCGACAGGAATCACGCCGATTTCGGGGAGTTTGACGCCGCGGAGCCGTTCGCTCACGGCGAGCTCGGCCTTGTCGCCCGCGATGAGGCCGACGACGAGCACGACGAGCGCGATAACGACGTTCGGGAGGTAGCCCGTCACCTGCACCCAGAGCGCCGTCGCCAGGAGCGGGTTCACGACGCGCACCGCGAGGACGATGGCGACGCCGTAGATAACCCAGCCCGAAATGCGGGCGACGAACGCCGTCGTCGTCGTCCCGAAGTCGCGGGCGGTGCGCTCGACGCTCGTGCCCTCGACGGCGTCGCCGACGCCGAGCGCTTCCATTACGCGCTCGTTCATTCGGCGCGCGAGCACGCCGGTCACGAACCCGAGTGCGACGATGACGGCGGCGAGGATGTAGTCGTAGTTCTCCGCGACGAACTGGGATACCTCCATCAGTACGCCTCCGGGTCGAGTTCGAGGACGAGCTCGCCACCCTTGAACGCGCGAACCAGCCCGTCGCTCTCGGAGAGCACGACCGAGACCGCGTTCGTGTCCCGCGTGATGGACGCCGCGGCCATGTGGCGGGTGCCGAGTCCCTTCGGGATGTCCACGCCCTCCGCGCTCGGTTCGAGGTAGCGGTACGCGGACGCGATCTTCCCCGAGTCCGTGATGACGAACGCGCCGTCGAGCCGGGAGAACTCCTTCAGCATCACGTTCACGATGGGGTCGCCGACGTGGACGTGCGACTTCTCGAACGGATTGTAGGAGAGCGGCCGGCTCTTGTTCATCACCTTCCCGGCGTCCCCGACGACGAACAGCGCGCCCACGGGCTTGCCCTTCTGGCCCTTCCGGCCGAGTTCGATGACCACGTCGAGCACGTCCCGGATGACGCTCGGGTCCGCGCGCGAGTTCACGAAGAGGTCGTAGATGCCGGAGTGCGCGGAGTCGTCGGCCCGTACGCGACTTATGGTGTCGATGTCGTCCCCGAAGACGCTCGTCGCGCACGCGAGCAGTTCACCGTCCTCCACGACGCCGTTGTCGAGCGCGCCCTCGACGCCGAACCGAACGCGCTCCGTCACCTCCGCGAAGTCCAGGGGGAGTTCGACGAACTCGTCCGCACCGACCGTGTTCTCCTGCGCGACCACGACCACGTCGGTGTCTTCCAAGTCGGTCGCGCGCTCGTAGTACGACCCGCTCGGCGAGAACAGGAAGAGCGCGTCGACGCCGTCCACGAGGTCGGTCGCGAGACCGGGGAGCGAACTCATTACTGCTACGTCGTGTGCGGGTTACGAAAAGGATTGTGGGCCGTCAGACGCCAGTCAAACGACTTCGTCGTCAAGGTACGCGCGGATGCGGTCGTCGTCGATGTGTTCGAGCAGGCGGTCGTGCGCGCGCTCCCGGAGGTCCGCGACCTCCTCGGGGCTGCGCCGGGTGGCGAACGCGTCGTCGATGTACTGCTCTCTGCGGTCGTCGTCCGCGTCGTCGGGCGTCTCGCTGTCGTACCACTCGCGCCAGCGCTCGCGCTCGGCCCAGTCGCCGGTGAACTCGGAATCGGGCCGGAGCCAGTCGTAGTGCGCTCGCACGCCCTCGGGGTAGCCCTCGCTCGCGCGGTGGTCGGCGATGAGTTCGCGCGCGACGTGCGCGCCCGTTCCCGCGGCGATGATGGCTTGCGCGTTCCGCTCGCCCGCAGGCGCAGCGACGTACAGGCCCGTGACGCCCACGCGGCCGTCCGCGTCGGCGTACTCGGGGTCGAAGTGCTCGTGGGTCTCGCCGCCGTGGTCGTGCTTCTGGAACGCCTCGCCGCCCAGAATCTCGCGGAGGTAGCTGCCGTCGTACCACGCCGCCGCGACCACGTACCGCGTCTCCACGGTCCGGCCCTCCTGGGTTTCCACGACGAAGCCGTCCTCGGTCTCCTCGACCGACTCGACCATGTCGGAGACGAGGTTCGCGCCGGCCTGCTCGACGTGGTCGTGCAGGAGGTCGCGGAGGGTTTCGGTGTCGATGCCCGCGGGGAACCCCGGGTAGTTTTCGATGAACGCCGCACGCGCGAGCGCCGCGTTCCCGCGGTCGAACACCACCGTATCGAGGCCGTACCGCGCGGTGAACACGCCGGTCGAACAGCCGGTCGGGCCGCCGCCGACCACGACTACGTCCCGGTCCGCCATCAGAACTCACCCCGCACGATGGCGGAGACGCGGTCGCGGTCGAACAGCTCCTCCTCGGCGTCGAACGTGTCCGGGAAGAGGCCGCGCGCGGCGGTTTCGAGCTGGAACAAGTGGATGATGGGGCCCTGGTAGGTGAGGCCGCCGTAGAACACGCGGCCGTCCTGCACCGCGGTGAGCCGGCTCGCCACCTCGTCCTCCTGCATGGGCTTCACGATGTTCTCCTGGAAGTAGGCGTCCGAGATGTTCCCGGAGAGCCGGACGGCGATGGCGTCCGGGTCGATGTCGAGCAAGGTCTCGTAGTCGACGGTCGCGCCGCCCGCCTGCGCGTCCGTCACGCCCGCCTCGGCGAGCGCGTCGTCCACGCCGAGGTCGCGCCACTGCTTCGACGCCGTTCCCTCCCCGACGAGATATGGGTAGAACGAGTCCGGCGGAACGCCCGCCGGGTAGAGGAGCGCGATTTCGGGCGTCTCGCTCGGGAGACGGGACTGGACGTCCGCGACGACCTCGTCGTGGTACGACTTGAACGCCTCGTAACGCCCGCGTTCCTGGAACAACGCCGCGAGCTTCTCGAACGCCTCGTAGAGGGAGTAGTACTCGTAGTCGTGCCAGTCGTACACTTGGGTGAAGATGGTGTTCCCGTAGAACGGCGCGACACCGCTCGAAATTTCTTCCACGTCCGCCTCCTCCCACTGCAGACGGTTCACCATGAAGTTCGGGTCGATGACGTGCACGTCCGCGTCCACCGAGTAGAAGACCTCCTTCCCGGTGCCGTCCTGGTAGAGCGTCGTCAACGACTCCGTGTCCACGGAGACGCCGTCGAGCTCGGCGTAGTGGTGCGTGCCGTACCGCGACGGCACGCCGATGCCCGCGAGCCCGTCCGCCTGCCCGAGAGCCACGCCCATGTCGGCGTAGTCGGCCGTGTACGGCAGCCACGTCTCCGGCACCTCCTCGAACGCCACGTCGCCCACGGGCTCCATCGACACCGTGTACGACGAATCCGTCGTCTGTGCGGTTGTCGATTCGGTCGTCCCGTCTGTCGTCGTATCTGTCGGCGTCCCAGTCGTCGTGCCATCCCCGCTCTGACAGCCGGCGAGCACGCCCGCCGCCACGAGTGCGCTCCCACTCTTCAGGAACGCCCGCCGACTCCGATTTCTCTCAACCATGCTCGTTTAGGCCAACCTAAACACTAAAGCACTTTCGAAAATTTGGCGAGCCTAAAACTCGCCCAACACGCACACAGAACCACTCACTCTATGCCGTTCCTCACACAGAACCGGATTCGAACTATCGTCAGACTCACTTCGTTCGCCTGACTGAGTTCAGAATCCGCTCCGAGCGACTTTCGTCCTCGCGTCGCTCGGACAGAAAGTGCGCGGGACCGGATTCGAACCGGCGAAGGTCTACACCATAGCGTCCTAAGCGCTACGCCTTTGGCCTGGCTTGGCGACCCGCGCGCGTTCGTCGGTAGCCGCGTCCCCCACAAGTACGTAACGCATCCCTCCGTGGGTTTAAATTCGGGAACGCCCAATCCGAGGTATGTACCGGGCGGGCGACGAGGTGGACCAACGGGAGTGGCTCGCGGAACTCGACGCGGTCGCGGACCGACTGGAACTCGAAAGTAGTGCGCGGTCGAACGCACACGACATCTTCCTGTCCACGCTCCCGGACGAGGACCGCTCGAAGCAGGCGGCGCTCGCGGCGAGCGTGTACGCGGGCGCGCTCATCGCGGGCGACCAGCGCTCCCAGTCACGAGTCGCGGACGCCGCGGGAGTGTCACGGCTCTCCGTGCAAGGAAAGTGGAAGGACTTGGTCGAGGAAGCCGGGTTCGACGCGCCGGACTGGTAGTCTACTGTTCCTGCGCCCGCCCCTCGCGTTCGGGCGTGACGGTTCCGTGCTCGTCGATTTCGCCCTTCACGATGCGCGTCGAGGAGATGACGTCGCCGTCGTCCGCCGTCACGTGGTCGACGACCTCGATGTCGAGCGGGTCGAACCCGCGTTCCGCCCGGAGTTCGTTGATGCGCTCTGCGCCCGCCTCCGTCTCCGGGGAGACGATGAGCACGTCGAACTTCTCCTCCGTCGCCGCGATACCGGTCGGTTCGTCCAGTTTCCGCACGTCGAACTCGCGGTCGTACTCGTCGGCAAACCGAGAGAGTTCGCGTTCGAGGTCGGCCTTCCGCTCCGCGAACGGCCGCACGTACCGCTCCTCTACGCGGGTTTTCGGCGCGAGGTCGTCGCTCGTCAGCCCGACGGTAACGTCACCGAGTTCGAACGCACGCTCGAAGAGCGCGCGATGGCCGTCGTGAATAGGGTCGAACGTCCCGCCGAGGGCCACGTCCATATCCCGGGGGAAACGCCGCGCGCGTTTATCGGTTGGGGTTCTCCTGCTCCGCGTCCTCCGTCCCTTCCACCTCGATGTGGACTGGTTCGTTCTCGTCCGCCGCGTCCTGGTCGCCGCCGAGGTACGTGTCGAGGTTGAACACGGTGTTCAGTTCGTCCTGCACGCGCCCGACGACGCCGCCGACGAGGTCGCTCGGCGCGATCGCCGTGTACTCGTAGGGGTTGTTGCCCGCGCCCTCGCTCTCGCGCTTCCGCCGGTCCACGGTGTCCTCGTCGTTCAACTCCGCGAGCGCCTCCCGGACGGTGCTCGGGTAGAGTCCGGTTCCTTCCGCGATTTCCTCGCTCGTGCTGTTCGGGTGCTGGCGGAGGTAGACGTAGATCTTCGCACGCGTCTCCGTGTCGAGCACCCACGAGAGGATGTTCACCACGCGGTCGTCGAATCCGGCCTTCGCTCGGTCCCGGGCGTTCCGGGCGTCCTCGCTGTCCTCTGAATCAGACATGTGTCGCCTCTTGCCCGACGAAAGTCGTCCAGCGATTAAAACGCTTTGCTCAGAGCCGAATCGAGTCGTAGAGCGCGCCAGAACCGTCTTCCTCACGGATGCGTCGCTGTCGCGCAGCCCCGCTCTCCCGGTCGTACACGTCCCGGATGCCCGAGACGCCGAGTCGGTCCGCCTCCCGCTCCACGACCTCCCCGAGTTCAATGACGCCGCCCGCGGGTTCGAGGAAGGACGCGTCGTGTCCGTGGCGAAGCGCCCGCCACTTGTTCTCGTCCAGGAGTTCCCGCCGAACGTCCGTCCCCGGTTCGCCGTCCTCGTAGCGCTCCGCGAAATCGACGACGAGCGCGTGCGTGTACTCCACGAACGCCTCCACGACCGCGGGGTCGTGTTGGCCGTCCGGCGCGCGGATTTCGACCGTTCCGTGGCCCGAGTGCGGGCGCACGTCGAACCAGAGTTCGCCGCGGTCCTCGATGCTCCCGTCCTCGACCATCCGGCGCTCGTACGCCTCGAACGCGTCGTAGTCCGCGAACGCGGTCGGCATCCCCGTGTTCGGGAGGTTCTCGAAGACCTTCGCGCGCGCCGACGCCAGCCCCGTGTCGAACCCGTTCCAGAACGGCGAGTTCGCGGATAACGCGAGCATCACGGGCAGGTACCACCGAATCTCGTTCGCCACCCACACCGCCTTGTCCGGGTCGTCCACGCCGACGTGGACGTGGAGGCCGGCGGTCGTGTTCCGGTGCTGTGGGTACTGGATGCGCTCCAACTGCGAGCGATACCGCGGTTTCTCCGCGTGCTCGTGCTCGCGCCACCGCGCGCCCGGATGCAGGCCGGCGGCCGCGATGCCGAGCCCGTGCGACTCCGCGTACTCCACGAGCGCCTCACGGACGTCCCGAATAGCGTCGCTCGCGTCCGCGAGGCCGTCGAGGCGCGGCGTCTGCGTCTCCACCACGAACTTGAACAGTTCGTGGTCGAGGCGACCGTCGAGCAACGCCGGCGGGTCGCCGTCGTACACCAACTGGTCGCTCCCCGCGGTCGGTACGCCCGACTCGTCGACCACGAAGAACTCCTCCTCAACGCCGAGCGTCCCGAGTTCCGTGAACGCGTCCCGCGAACCCGTCACCATTCGCCCGTCAGTTCTCCGTCCGCGAATAAATAAGCCCGGATGCCGGCGAGCACCCGCCGCACACCGACGCCCTACTTCGGTCGCGCGACCACGCCGAGATGGTCGGCGTGATATGGTTCGAGGCGCTGGGTCTCCAGGACCTCGTAGGCGGATTCGAGGTCGGCGAGCACGTCGTCGAACACGTCCGCGGGGTCGCGGGTCACGTCCTCGCTGCGCGCCTTGAACGCGGCGACCAATCGGCCGTCGTCCGCGAGGAACTCGGCGTTCTCGGTCGCGACGCGCGCCTGTCCGCGGGTCGCCACGTCCTGCACCACGGCGTCCACGTCCGCCTCGACGACGTGCGCGTACGTCTCCGGCTTCCGCGCGTCCTTCAGGAGCGGGAACAACCGCGGCCGGGATTCGGCCACGTCGAGCAGGTCGCGGACGGGCCGGGGCGCGAACTCCACGGCGTACGTCGGTCCCGCGAAGTCCGCGACGTGGCTCACGGTCGTGCCGTTCGCCGCACCGAGGTAGAGCACCGTCTCGCCGCCCGCGAGCCCCGTCTCCATCTCGTGTTCGAACATCGCGCCCAGTTTCGAGCGGTTCGGGTTCCAGCGCCGCCAGCCGTCCGCGACGGGTTCGCCGTACGCCGGCTCTCCTTGGGTCGCCAGCCACTCCTCCTCGCTTCCGTCGAACGCGCGCCGCTCGACGCCGTCGGGGAGGCTCATTCGTCACCCCGCGAGCGGATGCGTTCGATGCGCTCGTCCAGTTCGTCTTCGAGTTCGGGCCGCCGGTCGCCCGCGTAGTGGTCGATGCGCGCCGCGATGCTCAGCTTTCCGGCGAGCGCCCGCGCGGCCGACCCGCGCTCTTCGGGGCGCGTCCCGCGAACGTACTCGTGGACGTAGATGACGCCGTGCTTCGGGGACGGCGCGTGCCCGCGGAGGTGCGCGAACAGCGCGTCCTCCGCCCCGAGCACCTGCACCGTGCCGGACGGCATCTTCGCGAGCGACTCCAGGCCGCCAGCCTGCTCGACGAGCTGCGCCGCGAGCGTCGGCCCGGCGAGCATCGAGAGGTTCGGCGCGACCACGCGCGCCTGCTCCTCCACGTACGCTTCGAGGTCCGCGCGCTCGTTCGCCAGGTCGCGCACGCGCTCCGCGAGCGACACCACGCGCTCCTCCGTCACGTCCTCGGGGTCGCGCGCCGCGACCTCCCGAGCGTACTCGACGCCCGTCCCGGACTCGTCGAACAGGCTTCCCGCCCACTCGGCGACGCGCTCCGCGAGTTCGTTCACGGTGTCCGTGAGGTCCGCGACGCCGCGGACCGCGTGCACCAACTGCTGGTCGCTCGCGCGCTCGCGCTCCCGAACCTCCGTTCGCGCGGCCGCCACCGTCGCGGCGTGGAGCGCGTCGTAGTACTCGTCCGGGCTCTCAGCGAACCCAGCCGATACCGCCTCGTTCGGCCAGTCCGCGGGCGCGTCCGCCGACCCCTCGCGCACGCTCGCCGAGAGCGCACCCACGTCCTCGGCGTCACCGCTCGCGAACCATCCCTGCGTCATACACTGGACTGCACGCCGTCCGCGTAAAAACCTACGTCTTCGCTTACCGCGGCTGTTCGCGCCCGCCATCGGAGGGGACGATGCGGCGCACGCGGCCCTCCGCGCCGGACTTCAGCTTCACGTCCGCACCGTTCGGCTCCGCCTCGCCGAGCACGGTCGCGACCTCGCCCCGAATCGGCTCCTTGTCGTGGCCCTGTTCGATTTCGACAGTCATCCCGCGCTCCAGCTTTCGTGGGCGTGGATACTCGGGCATACCCGGAGTGTTCGACGCCACTGGAAAGAACGTGGCGGCCAAGATTCATACCGAACGCCCGCCTTGCCCAACGCATGCCGGAGCGCGAACTCGACCAGCTGTTCGACGAACTCGAAGCCCTCGAAGCCACGGTGGACGAGGACGCGCGCGAACGGGTGGCCGCCGCGCTCGACGCCGCCGAGGACGTGGAGGAGGAGGTCGCGTACCTCGAAGACCGCGGCGCGTTCGGGAACGTCATCCGCGGGTACGACACCGCCGACATCGCCGAAACAATCTTCGGCAGCCTCCTGTTCGGCATCCCCATGGCCGTCGAGGGCGGCACCACCGAGGTCGGCGAGTTCTTCGCTACTCAGCCGGTCTTCCTCGCCGGCACCGTCGCCGCGACACTCGTCGTCGTCTACGGCGTCCTCTACGTCGCCGACATCCAGGACGTCCGCATCAAGGACCCTCTCCTTGGGTTCGCTCCCCGGCGGTTCATCGGCGTTATCAGCATCTCCGCCGCAACCGCCGTCGTCATCCTTACCGCGTGGGGGCGCGTCGACTGGGCCGACCCCGTCGTCGCCCTCGGCGCGTGTGTCGCCGCGTTCTTCCCGATGGCTATCGGCGCGGCACTCGGTGACATCCTCCCCGGAAGCTAGCGCGGAAAGGACAACCGTTAAAACTGCTCCCGCGACTAACCCGAGTATGAGCGAATCAGAGACCCGGCAGGCGCGCAAGTGCGTCTCCTGCGGAATCAACATCTCCGGCACGACCGCAGCCTCGTTCAAGTGCCCGGACTGTGGCCAGCAGATCTACCGCTGCTCGAAGTGCCGAAAGCAGAGCAACCTCTACGAGTGTCCTGACTGCGGATTCCGGGGGCCGTAACGATGGGGAAGGTCGCCGCCCGCATCAAGGTCATGCCGCAGAGCCCCGAAGTCGACCTCGACGACCTCACCGACCGCCTCGAGGACGCACTCCCCGAGGGCGCGAAGATTTCGCGGACGGACCGCGAGGACGTCGCGTTCGGCCTCATCGCGCTCTTCCCGACCGTCATCATCCCCGACGAAGCAGGCGGCACGGAAGCCGTCGAGGACGCGTTCCGTAACGTCGACGACGTCGAATCCGTCGACGTCGACGAAGTCGGCCGGATATAAGTCCGCGCTTCTCCCGTTTTTCCGCCGTCGTAGTCGCTACACCGCGTCCGCGAGCGTCACCTCGAATCCCCAGTCGATCTGGCCGAGATAGTTCGGTTTCTCGAACCGGTAGGTCGCGGCGGTGAGACAGTCGCTCTCCGGACCGCCGAGCAGCGCGTACGTCTCCCTCCGGGTTTCACCGGGCGCGAACTCGGCTTCGTTCACGATTTGAATGGTGGCGATGCCGTCGGTCGCGCGCCAACACCCGTCGTTCTGTGGCGGCTCAGGGACGACCTCGTTCTCCGCGCCGCCGGGCGCGAGCAGGACGGTCGCGTCGTCGTCCACGCGGTCGCCGTAGAGCGTGGACCACGGGACGACCGCGCCGAACCGCCACGCCCGCGGGGCGTCCGCCGTGTTCGTCACCGCGACCTCGACCGTCGCGGGATGTCCCGTCGTCGCGTCCGCCGTTTCGGTCACCGACACATCCGCGTCCACGCCGACCGGGAGAGCGTCGACCTCCACGTTCTCGACGACGAACCGCGTCTCGCCTGCCGGCGGCGTTCCGTCGGCCGTGGTTCCGTCGGTCGTCGTCTCGTCCGTCGTGGTTCCATTGGTGGGCGTCTCGTCCGGCCTGGGGTCGGTGGTCGTGTCGTCGCTGCCGACGGCGTCGACGAGGCTTCCGGCGACCGCGGCCGTGCCGACTGTCGCGCCGAGCGTCGTGAGGAGGGCGCGTCGCTGCATACTCGACGGAACGAACTGCCGGGATAAACAGCCCGCGGAGGGTCAAAAAGCGGTTTGTCCTATTCGAGCGCGCTCGTGATAGCCTGGTCGAGGTCGGCCTTGAGGTCGTCGACGTTCTCGATGCCGACGCTCGCGCGGATGAGCGGGTCGGTGAGACCCGCTGCCTCGCGCTCTTCCTTCGGGATGGCGGCGTGCGTCATCGCCGCCGGCTGTTCGATGAGGGACTCAACGCCCCCGAGGGATTCCGCGAGCGTGAACACCTCCGTGCTGGAGACGAACTCGCTCGCCTCGTCCAGGCTCGCGTCGAGTTCGAAGGAGAGCATTCCGCCGAAGTCGTCCATCTGTTCGGCCGCGAGGTCGTGCTGGCGGTGGCTTTCGAGGCCGGGATAGTAGACGTTCTCGACGTGCTCGTGGGCCTCAAGCCAGTGTGCGAGTTCGTTTGCGTTCTCGCAGTGGCGGTCCATCCGCACGGGCAGCGTCTTCGTCCCGCGGAGGACGAGAAAGGCGTCGAAGGGGCCGGGGGTCGCGCCGACCGAGTTCTGGTAGAACCCGAACTCCTCGTCCAGTTCCTCGTCGTCCGTGATGAGTGCCCCGCCGACCACGTCGCTGTGGCCGCCGAGGTACTTCGTGAGGGAGTGCGAGACGATGTCCGCGCCGTGTTCGAGCGGGCGCTGGAGGTAGGGCGTCGCGAACGTGTTGTCCACCGCGCAGAGCGCGCCGTGTTCGTGTGCGATGTCGCTCAGGGCGTCGATGTCGTTCACGCGCATCAGCGGGTTCGTCGGGGTTTCGACCCAGAGGAGTGCCGTGTTCTCCTGCATCGCGTCGGCGACGGCGTCGTGGTCGGTGGTGTCCACGAAGTCGAACTCCACGTCGTACTTCTCGTACACCTGCGTGAACAGGCGGTGCGTCCCACCGTAGACGTCGTCGCCCGTGACGACGTGGTCGCCCGCGTCGAGGAGGTTCATCACGGTGTTGATGGAGCCCATGCCGGAGGAGAAGGCGCGGCCGTACTCGCCGCCTTCGAGCGCCGCGAGGTTGTCCTCCAGGTCGCTGCGGGTCGGGTTCCCGGTTCTGCTGTACTCGTAGCCCGTGTGCTCGCCGGGCGCGGACTGTTCGTACGTGGAGTTCGCGTAGATGGGCGTCATCAACGCACCCGTCTCCTCGTCGGGTTCCTGTCCGGCGTGGATGGCGCGCGTCTCGAATCGCTCGTCGTCGTCCATACCGATGGATGGGGTGAGTTCGTGTTAGGCCTGTCCCTCCCACCCGAGACTGCCGGCGTCTCCGACGCGAACGCGTAGCGTGCGTTTTATAACTCCGACGGAAGTACGAACCTGCATACGACTATGCCGAGTTCCAACGGACCCCTCAACAGCACGCGGAAGAAACTCTCCAACAAGCCCCGAGAGCGCGGCACGTCGCCGCCGCAGCGCTCCGTCGCCGAGTTCGACGAGGGCCAGAAAGTCCACCTGAAGATCGACCCGTCCACGCCGAACGGTCGGTTCCACGCGCGCTTCAGCGGCCTCACCGGCGAGGTCGTCGGCGAGCAGGGACGCTCCTACAAGGTCAAGATCAACGACAACGGCAAGGAGAAGATCGTGCTCGCGTACCCCGCGCACCTCCGCGCGCAGACGCAGAACTAGCATGACCATCTTCAAGGAGACGCTCGACGAGGAGTTCCTCACCACGTCGGAGGCGAAGTCCCTCCTCGAGGACATCGAGGCCGAGCGCGCCGCCGACGAGGACCGGGAACTCCGGTACGAACTCGCGCGCGCCGTCGAGCACACGAACCGGTTCGCGGTGCTGGAGGCCGAGGAGTCCCGAGAACTCGTGGAGGAACTCCTCGACCTCGACACGCTCGAAGCGCAGGCGGCGTTCAAGGTTGCGGACCTCCTGCCGCGGAGTCGGGACGAACTCCGCGCGGTGTTCGCGCAGGAGCGGTACGCGCTCTCCGGCGACGAACTCGACGACGTGCTGGACATCGTCGCGAAGTACGCGTAACGCGTCCGACTTTTTAAGTATCGCGTGGTTCTAGGGCGAGTATGAGCGACGCTGCTAGCGACGAGATGTCGGAGGCGGTCGTGCTCGATGTCCTCCATCACGGCCGAAGTAACGGCGGAGCGTACAGCGGGTCCCCGCTCGCGTACGCGGTCGCCGTGGACGATTTCACTCTCTACGAACTCAGCCTGCGCGAGGACGCCGACATCTCCATCGGCGACTACGTGCAGGTGACGCCTGACTTCGACGCGGGTATCGAACGCGGACACACCGTGGACTACGAGGGCCTCACTGACGGCGCGCGTTCCGAACTCGACTACGTCGTGGAGGAGCTCGTCGAGGAGCACGAGGAGCGCTACGTGGACTTCTTCAACGACGCACAACCGCTCTCGCTGCGCCTCCACCAGCTCAACCTCCTCCCCGGCATCGGGGATAAACTCCGGGACAACGTCCTGGACGAGCGCAAGCGACACGGCCCCTTCGAGAGCTTCGACGACCTAGAGGACCGCGTCTCCGGTCTCCACAGCCCGAAGGAAACGGTTGTCGAGCGAATCACGGAGGAACTCCAGAACCCGGACGACGTGAAGTACCGATTGTTCGTCCGGAGAGAGTAAGGGCCACCTGCGAGTACTACGAGTATGACCGAGTACCGGAACCCGGACGCCCTGATTCGGCGTGCGGGCCGCGGGAACCCCGACTTCGACCAGCACTTCCTCGTGGACGACCGCGTGCTCGACCGCATCCCCAGCTATGCGAGCGAGTTCGACCGGTCGCACGTCCTCGAAATCGGCGCGGGCACGGGTGCGTTGACGGACCGCTTGCTCGACGCCGCGGACCGCGTGACCGCTATCGAGCGCGACCCGGACCTCGCGGCGTTCGTGCGCGAGGAGTTCGCGTCCGCCATCGAACGCGGCGACCTCACCGTCGTCGAGGGCGACGCGCTCGACGTCGACCTCCCCGAGTACACGTGCTGCGTCTCGAACCTTCCCTACAGCGCGTCGAGCGAACTCACGTTCCGCTTGCTCCCGGACGGAAAGCCGGCGGTGTTGATGTACCAGCGGGAGTTCGCGGAGCGGATGGCGGCGGACGCGGACACGAGCGAGTACGGCCGGCTCTCCGTGGCCGCCCAGCACTACGCGGACGTGGAAATCGTCGAAATCGTGCCGAAGGAAGCGTTCGACCCGCAGCCACGCGTGGAGAGCGCCATCGTGCGGGTGACGCCGCGCGCGCCGGACTACGAGGTGCCGGACGAGGCGTTCTTCCTCGACTTCGTGAAGGCCGTGTTCACGCAGCGCCGGAAGACGATGCGGAACGCGATTCGGAACACCGCGCACATCTCGGGGCTCGGCGACCCGGACGCCGTCGTGGACGCGCTGGACGAGGACTTGCTCTCCGCGCGCCCGGAGAAATTGGACCCGCGGCGGTTCGCGGCGGTCGCGAGCGTCGCGTACGACCACGGTGACCCCTCGTGAAGGCGCTCACGGAACTGACCGAGGCCGTGCAGGCGCTCGGGCCGGCGGAACGCGCGGTGCTCTCCGCGGCCGTCCTCGTCGTGCTCGTTCTCGGCTGGCGGGTGGCCGGGCGGTTCGCGTCCGACGCGCGCGAGAACCGGAGCGACCGCGTCGTGGACGTGCTCCTCGGCCTGCTCGCGCTCGCGTTTCTCGCGCTCGCCGCGGAGGCCTTTCTCGTGCTCTGGGGCGCGCACCCGCTCGCGGTGGACGCCGTGCAGGCGGTGACCGACCGCGCGGAACTCGGCGTCCGCCTCCTCGTCACCATCGGCTTGCTCGTGGGCGCGTACGTCTTCACGGAGTTCCTAGACGGCCGCGTGGACGAGTTCGTCGCGGAGCGCGAGAACATCACCGACCACCAGGCCGAAATCACGTTCCGCCTCCTCCAGATAACGCTCTACATCGGCGCGCTCATCACCGCGCTCGGCGTCTGGCAGGTGAACCTCTCCGGCCTCCTCATCGGCGCGGGCTTCGCGGGTATCGTGTTCGGCATGGCCGCCCGGCAGACCCTCGGCGCGGTCATCGCGGGGTTCGTGTTGATGTTCGCGCGCCCGTTCGAAATCGGCGACTGGGTGAAAATCGGGGACAACGACGGCATCGTCACGGACATCACCATCGTGAACACGCGCATCCAGACGTTCGACGGCGAGTACGTGATGCTCCCGAACGACTACGTCGGGTCCGAGGAGGTCGTGAACCGCTCGCGGAAAGGACGGCTCCGATTGCACGTGGAGGTGGGCGTGGACTACACGACGGACGTGGACCGCGCCATCGAGGTCGCGGAGGAGACGCTGAAGGACATCGACGACGTGCTGACGGTGCCCCAGCCGCAGGTCGTGCTCACGGAGTTCGGGGACTCCGCGGTCGTGCTCGACCTGCGGTTCTGGATCGACAAGCCGAGCGCGCGCCGGAAGTGGCGCGCACAGACCGCGGTCATCTCGCAGGTCCACGAGGCGTTCCGCGAGGAGGGAATCACCATCCCGTTCCCGCAGCGCGAACTCAGCGCGCGCGACGACGGGACGGGCGTCCGCATCCCCGACGAGTACGGGCCTTCGGGTGAGGGCGGTGAGTGACCTCGCGGACCGCCGCGGCGTCGAGACCGAGGTGTATCAGCCGGCAGAGGACTCGATGTTGCTCGCGGACGTGGCGGTGGACGAAATCGCCGCGGACGCGCGCGTGCTGGAGGTCGGGACGGGGTCGGGCGTCGTCGCCGAACGCGTTCAGGACGCGGGCGTCGAGGTGGTCGCGTCCGACTTGAATCCGCACGCGTGCCAGCAGGCCCGCGAGCGCGGCGTTCCCGTCGTCCGCGCGGACCTCGTCGCGCCGTTCCGCGACGCCGCGTTCGACGCCGTGGTGTTCAATCCGCCGTACCTCCCGGAGGACCCCGTGGCCGAGCGCGGCGACTGGATGGAGGTCGCGCTCACCGGCGGCGAGACCGGCCGGGAGGTCGTGGAGGCGTTCCTCGACGACGTGGCGCGGGTGCTCGCCTCGGACGGGTGCGTTCTCCTGCTCGTCAGCACGCTCACCGGCGTCGACGAAGTCGTCGAGTACGCCGCCGACCGCGGGTTCTCCGCGGTCGCGCTCCGCGACGAGTCCTTCCCGTTCGAGACGCTCACCGTCCTGAAACTCGTCCGGTAGCTCTTACTTCCCGGCCGCCCTCCCACTAGGTATGCCTGGCGCGTCGAAGTGGCGGTACGCGGTGTACGCGATGCCCGCCGTCACGGCCATCGAGGCCACGCTCGCGCTGTTTCTCGTCGCCGTGGTCGCGCGGACGGGCGTGTCGTTGACGGCGCTCGCGGTGCTCGCCGCGCCGTTCCTGTTCGTCGCGCTCGCCGTCCGACTCCTCCTCCCGATAGCGATTCGCGCGGACTCACACGCCGTCTACGACGCGACCGAGGGGACGTTCGACGGCGAGGTGTACGCGATGGCGGCCGTCCCGGGAATTTTCGTGCCCGTGGTTGACTCGCTTATCGCGCTGCGCTACCTCAGTCGGAGCCGCCACGCGCTGGATAACCACGAAGAATAAATTTAGAAGGAAAATATTAAACAAAGGTATGGCGTAGTTCGGAGTAGATGACAGTCGTCAGCACGACACTCGGGCTGTTCCCGCTGCCGGACGACGCACGGGAACGCCTCGCCGACCTCAAAGGCCACCAGAAAGAAGACCTCGTGTCCGGGGACGAATCCGCCGACATCGAGGCCGTCTACGACGAAGCGCGCGACGACCTCCTCACCCGACAGACGGACGCCGGCCTCGACCGCGCCGTCGAGGGCCAGGCGCGCTGGGACGACATGCTCGCCCACCCGCTCGCCGTCCACGAGAACGTCCGCACCGAGGGCATCGTCCGGTACTACGACAACAACAACTTCTACCGTGACCCCGTCGTCACCGGCGACCTCACCCACAGCGGCGACCTCGCCCGCGACCTCGAAAAAGCGAGCGCGCGCACCGACGACCTCCAGGCCGCCGTCCCCGGCCCCTACTCGCTCTCCCGACTCGCGACCGACGAACACTACGGTGATTCCCAGGAGTTCCTCGCCGCCGTCGGCGACTTCCTCGCCGGCGAAGTCGAGGCCTTCCCGGACGCCGTGGAGACCGTGTTCGTCCTCGAACCCAGCCTCGCCACCGACTCGCTCGACGACGGCGAGGACGAACGCGCCGCCGCCGCCATCGACACCGTCGCCGACTCGACCGACGCCGAAGTCGTCGTGCAGTCCTACTGGGGGACGTACGGCGAGAAACTCCACGCGCACCTCCTCGACACCCAGGTGTCGGCGCTCGGCTACGACCTCGTCACCGCACACGACGACGCCACCTACCTCGTCCAAGAGTACGGCACGCTCGACTCCGTGAGCCTCGGCGTCGTGGACGGCCAGAACACGCTCGTCGAGTCCCCCGACACCATCGAGGAGCGAATCGAGTGGTTCGAGAGCCAGATTCCCGTCAGCGAGTTCGACACCGTGTACGCCACCCCCAACACCGAGTTGTTCTACCTGCCCGTGAACAAGTTCCAGGCGAAACTTCGCGCGCTCGGCGCGGTCGGAGGTGACGCCGATGAGTGAGAACCGCGAACAGTTCCGGCCGTCCGGCCACGAGAACGACCAATTCCTCCTCACCACGGTCGTCGGGTCGTACCCGAAGCCCTCGTGGCTGAACCGTGCGCGCGACCTCCACGAGGACCCGGAGAGCGAGTTCGACGACGACGATTGGCGGGAAGCCCAGGACGACGCCAGCCGCCTCATCACGAACGAACACGAGCGCGCCGGCCTCGACGTCATCGTGGACGGCGAGATGCGGCGCAACGAGATGGTGGAGTTCTTCGCGCACCGCATCGACGGCTACGAATTCAATGGTCCTGTCAAGGTCTGGGGACACAACTACTTCGACAAACCCAGCGTCACCGACGAGGTCGAGTACGACGAGTCCTGGCTCGTCTCCGAGTACGAGTTCACCGCGGACGTCGCCGACCGCCCGGTCAAAGTCCCCATCACGGGTCCGTACACGCTCGCGTCCTGGAGTTTCAACGAGGCCTACGAGGACGAGGAAGCTCTCGCATACGACCTCGCTGACCTCGTGAACGAGGAAATCGAGAAACTCGTCGCCGCCGGCGCGCGCTACATCCAAATCGACGAACCCGCGCTCGCGACGACGCCCGACGACCACGCCATCGTCGGCGAGTGCCTCGAACGCATTGTCTCCGGCATTCCCGACGACGTGCGCATCGGCCTCCACGTCTGCTACGGCGACTACTCCCGCATCTACCCCGAACTCCTCGACTACCCCGTCGACGAGCTCGACCTCGAACTCGCGAACGGCGACTACGACCAACTCGACGTGTTCAAGCAACCCGAGTTCACGAAGGACCTCGCGCTCGGCGTCGTGGACGCGCACGTCGCCGAGGTGGAGTCCGTCGAACAGATCGAGGAGAACATCCAGAAAGGCCTCGAAGTCGTGCCGCCCGAACGGCTCACGGTCAGCCCGGACTGCGGCGTGAAACTCCTGCCGCGCGAGGTCGCGTACGGGAAGATGGAGAACCTCGTTACCGCCGCGCGGAACGTCGAGGCGAAACTCGACACCGGCGAAATCACCCCGGACGCCGAGTAAACCGCCGCACTAGGCGACTTTTTGCCGGCCGTTCGACTGTTATCGGATGCCGCGAACGAGACCGCCGAGCGTCGCGTACACGAGCGGTATCGCGAGCGCGACGTACAGCACCTGACCGGTGTCGAGCGCGACCGCGAGCGCGCCGTGGCCCGCGAGCAGTCCGATGAAGACGCCGATCGACGCGACCCCGACGAGGAAGCCCGCGAACACGCCACGGCGGAGCGAGCGCTGGCCGAACCCCGCGATTGCGCCGCCCGCGAGGAACCCTATCCAGGAGAGGTGGCCGAGCACTACTGCGACCGCGACGCCCGCGAGGAACCACACGATGTTAGCGCGGGGGTTCGCGCGCCACGCGGTGTTCATCGCTCACCCTCCACGAACCGAATGCTCGTCTCGCCCGGCGTGACGGGCAGCGGCTTGTACTCGGTGTCCGCCCACATCTCGAGCTGGTCGCTGTAGTGGTCGCTCCACACCTCGCCGTCGTTCCCGCCCGGAATCACGCCGACCGACCGGCCGCCGGGTTCGCACACCATCCGCCAACTGCTCCCGGTGGGGCGCTCCACCGCGTAGTTGTTCACGGTCGCCCGGGAGCCGTCCGTCGGATAGCTCGGGTAGTTCAGGAACGACTGACCGAACGGGTGCGTGATGGCCTCGGTCGTGTTGTAGTCGCCGTACGTCTCGTAGCCCTCGGCGTCGATGGTTTCGACGGCGGCGTCGAACGCCGCGCGCATCACGGCCGCGCGCGAGCGCTCCGCGAACCACTCGCCGTCCGGGTCGAAGTGCTGCACCACCCAGTCCCGGGGATAGTAGGCGTCGTCCAGGCCGACCCCCTCGAAGCGAGGGTCGAACAGTTCCCGTTTGTATTCGTCGAACCAGAGCGCGAACGCGAGCGCCGCCGTCGAGCCCCGCACCATCTCGCCGTCCCAGTCGCGGAGCGCGCTCGCGTACCCCGGATAGTCGCCCTCGATGGCGTCCGCGAGCGGGTCTGCGAGGGCGCTGCGGCCGTCGTACGCGTCGTCGTGGAGGTCCTGTGCGAACTCGAACGTCACCGGGTCGTCCGACTGCACGCGCTCGTCCAACCGCTCGTAGATGCGGATTCCTCTGTACGGGTCGGAGTAGGACTCCGCGAGGTAGTGCTTGGGACTGTCGGTGACACGCTGGTTCGCCGTCCCGACGTACGCGGGGTTCACGACGCCGGGTTTCTCGTCGAACGGCACGAACCCCTGACTCCAGTCAGTCGTACCGTAGGGCGTGAACCCCGCCCACTCGCCCTCGCCCGCGGAGCCGTCGAATAGCTGATCTCCCCGGACTTCCTCGCCGTCTATCGTCCGAACCGGAATCTGGCCCGTCGCGTAGTAGAGGGTGTTCCCGTCGGCGTCGGCGTACACGAGATTCTGCGTCGGCTCGTCGAACAGTTCGGTCGCGGCGAGCACGTCCGAGAGGCCGGTGCTTCGGTTGAAGTCGTAGATGGCGTCCGTCGTGCGGGTGGCGGTGAGGCCCGTCCACGCGACGGCGACGCTGTACCCCTCGCGTTCGAGGTAGGGGCCGTGTCGGGTCGTCCGCCGGGTGATGGTCTCGTCGGGCGCGTCCGCGACCGGAATCGTCACCTCCTCCGTCTCGAACGCCTCCCACTCACCCCGGTATCGGTACTCGCCGGGGCGCGTCTCGTACGAGTAGAAGTCCATGACGTCCGCGCCGACGTTCGTGAACCCCCACGCGCCGTGGTCGTTCTCGCCGATGACGACGAACGGCACGCCCGGGAACGTCACGCCCCGAACGCTGTAGTCGGGCGCGTCCAGCACCTGCTCGAACCACACGGGCGGAGCCATCAGGGAGAGGTGGGGGTCGTTCGCGACGAGCGGCCGCCCCGACTCCGTGAGGTCGCCCGAGACCACCCACGAGTTCGACCCGATTCCGGGCGGGCTCTCGAACCCCGACAGCCACCGCGCGAGGCCGCGTGCGTCACCGCTCGGCGTCCGCATCGAGTTCTCTCGGACGGCATCCGGTCGTCCACCGTCGGTATCGCGGAGGATGGGCGCGTCGTGGTCCAGCCGATACGGGTAGAGGTCGCTCGCTGTCTCCGTGCCGAGCGCGTCCGCGGCCGCCGCGTTCCGCAGCGTCTCGAAACTCCCCGTGAGCTGCCACGCGATCTGTTTCTCCATCAGCACCGTGTCCTGGGGCGTCCACGCCGCGGGCTCGTAGTCCAGCAGCCCGAACTCCACGGGCAGCGGTTCGTTCTCGATGCAGGCGTTCACGCCGTCCGCGTACGCCTCCACGAGGTCGGCCGTCTCCGAATCGGCGAGTTCGTCCCAGGTCGCGTCGGCGGCGCGCGCGAAGTCCATTCGTCGATGGAACTCGTCCGAGGAGAGCGTCGCCTCCCCGACGACTTCGCTCAACTGGCCGCGCATCTGGCGGCGCTGCAGGTCGAGCTGGAACAGCCGGTTCGCGCCGTGCACGTACCCGGTGGCGAAGTAGAGCGCGCGCTCGTCGTCCGCCTCAATGGTCGGGACGCCGTACTCGTCGTCGTACGCGACGGACGCCGGTCCGTACGGGCTTCGTACGGTGTCGTTCGTCCGGTCCGTGGCGTCCGCCCACGCCCGCCCCGACAACGGCGCGAACCGCCGGAGGTAGCCCGACACGGGCGACATCGCGCCCGCCGCCGCGCCGCCGCCGACGATGGCCGCGATAAGCCCGCGACGCGTCAACTCACTATCCATAGCCGGGCCTAGGCTACCTGATACGATAAAAGGGGAGAGAACTCGCTGGGAGTTCCTTCGCGTTTAGTGGTTGTCGGCGTCCTCGTACACCCACTGCGTGGTGGCGAGGTCCCAGTCGACGAGCTCGTCCTCGTCGAAGAACAAGCTGATTTCGCGCTCGTTCGCGCCCTCGTCCTCGTGGTCGCTCCCGTGGATGAGGTTGTGGCCGAGGTCGTTCCCGTAGTCACCGCGGATGGTGCCGGGAGCCGCCTCCTGCGCGTCCGTCGCGCCCATCATCTGCCGGACCTGCCGGGTCGCGTCCGCGCCTTCCCAGACCATCGCGAAGACGGGACCGGACGTGATGAACTCGACGAGACCGTCGAAGAACGGCTTGTCCTCGTGCTCGGCGTAGTGTTCGTGCGCGAGCTCCTCGTCGATCTGCATGAACTTCCCGCCGACCATCTTCAAGCCCTTGTCCTCCAGGCGGCCGACGATGTCGCCGATGAGGCCGCGCTGAACGCCGTCGGGCTTCACCATCACGAACGTCCGCTCGTCGTGGTGGCTCATTCGTTCTCCCCGCCCTGCGCCTGCCCTTCTTCGGTCCACTCGAGGTCGCGCGGCTCGCGACCGAGGTCCGCGTTCTTCTCGCACTTCGACGAGCAGAAGTGGACGGCGGTGCCGTTGTTGTAGACGAACATCGTCCCCGTGCCGGGTTCGATGTCGCTACCGCAGTAGTCGCATTCTCGTGTCTCGGGCATTATTGACCTCCGATGGGGTCAGCCTCGCGAGCCGTCTCGCGAAGCTGAATGACGTCGCCGACCCGGACGGGACCGAGGCAGTTCCGCGTGATGATGCGGCCCTGGTTCGACCCCTCCTGGATCCGGCACTTCACTTGCATCGCCTCGCCGTGCATCCCGGTCTTACCGACGACCTCGATGACTTCGGCGGACGTGGAGTCGCTTGCTGGTTCTTCCGCGCTCATGAGTTATTACTTGAGTTCCTCGACTTTCGCCGAGATGTCTTCGACGTCCTCGTCGGCGTCGCCGGCGTCCACGACGGCCGCGGCGGCGGAGCCGACTTCGAGACCGGCGGCGTTCCCGAGTTCGTCCTGCGTGTCGACGAACACGTACGGGATTCCTTTCTCGTCGGCGATTTCGGGGATGTGGAGGACGATCTCCTCGGGGGAGACGTCTTCCGCGACGAAGACGAGGTCGGCGTTCCCGCGCTCGATGGACTTCGTGGTCTCGTTCGTACCTTTCTTCACACTCCCGGTGTCACGAGCCACTTCGAGGGCTTCGAGGGCTCGTTCCTGGAGGTCCGCTGGGACATCGTAGTTAACGTACACTGGCATAGTTGTGTTCACCTAGTTGCCGTGGCGGGCTTGCGCTCCCCTGCCGGGTCAATCCCTAACGGCTAGGAGCATCATCGACCCCCACTGGCTGTACTACTACCGTGGGGTTCCTATGCTTAAAAGCGCTTTCAAAGCCGTCCACGGCTGCGGTCCGTCCGGGCGAGTGTCCCCGATGCGCATCCCATATCCACTGTCTTTAAGTATTTCATCGATAGCTATTTTGTGTGAATTTTTCCATCGGCGACGCGCTCTCGACCGGGTTCGACCGGGTGCGGCAGCGAAACGGACTCCTGCTCGTCGGTATCGTCTACGCACTGGTCCTCCTCGAGTCGGCGTTCGGAACCACGGCGACGTTCACGTTCACCGTTCCGGGCGGCGAGGAGGTCGTCGTGAACTCGACCGCGGCCATCGAAGTCTCGCCGCTCGTCGACGCAGTCATCGCGCTCCTCGCCGGCGTCGCCGGTCTCCTCGTCACGATTGCCACGCTCCGCGTGTTCGCGAGCGGCGAGACTGAACGCCTCCCGACCGACGCGTTCACCCAGCGGGGAGTCTGGGCGTTCGCCAACGTCTTCGTCGGAGGCCTCGTGTTCGCTGTCGTTGTGGGTCTCGGGTTCGCCGCGCTCGTCCTCCCCGGGTTCTACCTCCTCGCCGCGCTCTTCATCTGGCCCGTGTTCGTCGCGGTCGAGGACGAGAACTTCGTCCAAGCCCTCCGCTCCGCGTGGCGACGCACCTCCGGCCACCGCTTCCGAACGTTCCTCCTCGGCGTCGCGTTCGTCGTCATCGCACTCGCCGTCGACCTCGCCGTCTCGATTCCCGCGACCGTGTTCGGCGCGTCCGCGTTCGACTTCGTGTTCACGGACCTCGGCTCCGCATTCATCACCGTGTTCGGGAACGGCGTTCTCGTCGCCGCCTACCAGCAGCTCCCCGGCGACGCCGAACCGGTCGACGCGTAGGGCGAAACTGCCTTCCACGCGCCCGACGAAATCCGGCTAATGGTTCGTGAGGTCGCCGCCGCGCTCCGCGAGGAGGCGACGGCCGTGAACGAACGCCGCATGCTCGTACTTACCGGGTCTCGCGACGCGTGCTTGAACGCCGCGGACGCCGCGCTTGACGCCGCCGACGTGCCGCGCGACGCGACCACGCACCTCGGGACCGTCGGCGGCCTCGACTGCGAGCGCATCCGCCCCCGGGACTCGGACGAACTGCTCGGCACGACGCGAACAGCGGTCGTGTACGACGCGCACGACGAGTGCCGCCCGAACGCGCTCGGCCGCATCGCCGGCGCGGTGGACGGCGGCGGCCTCCTCCTCTTGCTCGCGCCCGCCCTCGACGACTGGCCGCACGTGCGCGAGGAGTTCGACGAGGGACTGGCTGTGCCGCCGTTCTCGCTCGCGGACGTGGCCGGGAACTTCCGCCGGCGACTCGTCCAGACGCTCCGCGCGCACCCCGGAATCGGCATCTACGACGCGGACGCGGACACGCTCGAACGCGACGGCCGCACCCATCCCGCGCCACGCATCCATTCGCCGCCGCCCGAACCGCCGGCCGACCACGCGTTCCCGGACCGCGCGTACGACGCCTGCCGCACGCAAGACCAAGTGGACGCCGTCCACGCGCTCGAAGCGCTCCGCGAGCCGGACGAGGCGGTCGTCGTGGAGGCCGACCGCGGCCGCGGGAAGTCGAGCGCCGCGGGCATCGCCGCCGCCTGCCTCGCCGCCGCCGGTTTCGACGTGCTCGTCACCGCTCCCCGGAAGCGGAGCGCGAGCGAACTGTTCGAGCGCGCCGAAGAACTCGACTGCGACGGCCTCCGGTTCGAAAAACCGCCGGACGCCGCCGAACTGCCGGGCGACCCCGATGCCGTGTTCGTGGACGAGGCCGCGGCGCTCCCCGTCCGCCTCCTCGAATCCTTCCTCGACGCCGACCGCGTCGCGTTCACCACGACGATTCACGGCTACGAGGGCGCTGGCCGCGGGTTCGACGTGCGATTTCGCGACCGACTCGCCGACAGCGACCTCGCCGTCACCGAATCGCGGATGACTGACCCCATCCGGTACGCCGCCGGCGACCCCATCGAGGTGTGGGCGTTCCGCGCGCTCCTGCTTGACGCCCGCCCGCCCGTCGACCCGCTCATCGCGGACGCGAACCCAGCCAACGCGACTTACGACGTGCTGTCGAGCGATGACCTGCTCGCCGACGAAACGCTGCTGAGCGAAGCGTTCGGCCTGCTCGTCTACGCGCACTACCGAACGGAGCCGAACGACCTCTCTCGCCTCCTCGACGCCCCGAACCTCCGCGTGCGCGCGCTCCGCCACGACGGCCACGTCGTCTCCGTCGCGCTCCTCGCCCGTGAGGGCGGCCTCGACGCTGACACCCGCGCGGAGATGTACGCGGGCGGTCGCATCCTCGGGAACATGATTCCCGACGTGCTAACGAGCCAACTCCGCGACGAGGACGCCGCCGTCCCCGTCGGCTGGCGCGTGATGCGCATCGCCACCCACCACGCCGCCCGCTCCCGCGGATTCGGCAGCCACCTCCTCGACCGAATCCGGCGCGAAATCGCGGGCGACCTCGACTGGTTCGGCGTCGGCTACGGCGCGACCCCCGGACTCGTCTCGTTCTGGGACGCGAACGGCTTCGACACCGTCCACGTCTCCACCACGCGGAACGACACGAGCGGCGAGTACTCCGCCATCATGCTCGACCCGCTCAGCGAGGATGGCGAGGCGGTTCACGACCACCACGCCGGCTGGTTCGCGGACCGGATTCCGGGCGTGTTCGGGGACGCCCTGACCGACCTCGACGCGGACGTGGCGCGCGCCTGCCTCGCCGCCGCGGACGCCCCGCCCGCCCTCTCGCTCACCGACCACCAGTGGCGGGTCGTCGTCGGCGCCTCGTACGGTCCCGGCCTCTACGCCGCCGACCCCGCGCCGTTCCGCGCGCTCGCCGCCCACCACCTCACCGGCCCGCACCCCGACCTCCTCACCGAACGGGAAAAACGTCTGCTCGTCCGGAAACTCCTCCAGACCGAGGACTGGGACGCGGTCGCGGACGCCCTCGACTACCACTCCACCGGCCAGTGCATGCGCGCGCTCGGAAGCGCGCTCGAACCGCTCGTCGACGAGTACGGCACGCCCGCCGCCCACGCCGAAGCCCGGAGGTACGACTGATGGATACGCTCGTCCTGCTCGCGTTCGCCCTGCTCGCGCTCGGCATGGTCGGCAGCATCCTCCCGCTCCTCCCGAGCGGCCTCACCAGCCTCGCCGGCGCCCTCGTCTACTGGTGGCACGTCGGCGAACCCGGCCTGCTCGCGCTCGCCGTCCTCGTCGTCCTCGGCCTCGTAGCGACGCTCGTGGACTGGTTCGGCGGTGCGCTCGGCGCGACCGCCGGCGGCGCGTCCACCCGAACCACGCTCGTCGCCGCGGTCGTCGGCCTCCTCCTGCTCCCGCTCGGCGGCCCCATCGGCATCATCCTCGGTATCGCCGGCACCGTCTTCGCCCTCGAATACTACCGGCACGGCGACCGCGCCGACAGCGTAAAAACAGCCGCGTACGCCACCGCAGGCGTCCTCGCGTCCGCGCTCGCCCAACTTCTCCTCACCGGCGCGATGTTCGCGATACTCCTCGGCGTCCACTTCCTCTGAACTCGGCTTTTATCCCGAGTGCCCGAGACGCCTCGGTATGGACGACCGCCGCGCCGACCCGGACGTCACCGGCCAACTCCACCACGTCGAACTCTACACGGACGACTTCGACCAGTCCGTCGCGTTCTGGAACTGGCTCTTGGCCGAACTGGGGTACGAACAGAAGAACGACTGGGACGACGGGCGCTCCTGGGCGAACGGCCCGACGTACCTCGTGCTGGTCCGCGCCGGCGACGACGAACGCGCGTTCGACCGGAACGCGCCGGGCCTCAACCATCTCGCGTTCCACGCGGCGTCCAGAACACAGGTAGACGACTTAACAGAGAACGTTCGGAACCGCGACGATTCGACGGTGCTGTACGATGACCAACACCCGTTCGCCGGCGGATACTACGCGCTGTACTGCGAGAACCCGGACGGCCTCAAAGTCGAGGTCGTCGCGCCCGACTGACCGTCAGGGGTGCGCGTAGTAAACGACGGACTCGTCGTCTTCATGCCGGTCAACGCGCACGAACCCGACACGAACGAACTGGAGCGTCTGGTCGGTGTCGTAGTCGAGTAGTCCGGGTTCCGCGCGGCCGGACACGTCGCCGTCGGGCGTCCGCATTCGCACCGGCGTACTCTCCGCGGCGGGCACCCACTGCACCACGTCCACGTCGTGCTCGCGGACGAGGTCGATGTCGTCGTCCGTCACCGTCAGCGAGTCGCCGTCGTACGCGACCGCGCCGTAGCCCTTCAGCCAGAGCTTTTCGCCCTCTGCAGGGAGGTCGTCCTCCTCGACGAGCACGGCGTCGCCGACGGGGATGTCGCGCTCGCCGCGCTCCTCGTGCTCTGGGTGGACAGGCGGGTGCGCGCTGTCCGGGCCGCCCGAAATCGGGAGTTCGACGCCATCGGAGACGAAGAAACACCGCGGGCTCTCGTCGTCGATGCGGTCGCGGTTGTTCGAGTACACCGAACTCATCGCGAGGTCCACGTCCGACGTGGACGTGCCGAGTTCCACCATCGCGTCCACGATGGCTTCCCCGCGGATGCCGCGGCGGCGCGTGGAGAGCAGCGTGGGGACGCGCGGGTCGTCCCAACCGTCGAACTCGCCGGCCTCGATCTTCTCCCGAATCGTCGACGTGCTCATCTTCACGTCGTACTCGTCCACCTGGACGTGACCCCAGTGGACGACCTCGGGGTACTCCCAGCCGAAGTAATCGTAGACGAACCCCTGGCGTTTCGCGGAGTCCTGGAGGTCGATGCCGCGGATGATGTGCGTGACGCCGGTGAGGTGGTCGTCGATGCCGGACTGGAAGTCGAGCATCGGCCAGCACCGGTAGTCCTCGGCCTCGGGACGCGGGTGCGGGGTGTCGATGATGCGGAACGCCACGAAGTCGCGGAGCGCGGGGTTCTTGTGCGTGATGTCGGTCTTCACGCGCAGCACCATCTCACCGGACTCGTACTCGCCCGCAACCATGTCCTCGAACTCGGACAGCACGGTTTCCGCGTCCTTCTCGCGGTGCGGGCACGCCTCGCCCGCGTTCTTCAACTCGGAGAACTCCTCGGCGGGACACGAACACGTGTACGCGCCGTCCATCTCGATGAGGTCGCGGGCGTACTCGTAGTAGGTGTCGAGGCGGTCGGACGCCGTGATGACCTCGTCAGGCTCGAACCCGAGGTACTCCACGTCGTCGATGACCTGGTCGTACACCCAATCGAGCGGGCGTTTCGTCTCGGGGTCGGTGTCGTCGAACCGGACGAGCATCCAGCCGTCGTAGCGCTCCTTGTAGGACCCGATGACGGCGGGCATCCGCGCGTGCCCGATATGCCAGGGGCCGTTCGGGTTCGGCGCACACCGCATCCGGACCTCGTCGTACTCCTCGACGTTCGGCAGGTCGGGAAGCGGGTGTTCCTCGCCCTCGTCTTCGGCGTCGAGTTCCGCGAGTCGCTCGGGCGCGAGTTCTCCCAGTCGCTCCCGTTGCTCCTCGGTCGAGAGAGCGTTCACGTCCTCGACGACCGGCGCGACGACGCCCGGAATCTCGTCGCCGTACTCCCGGAAATCGGGGTTCTCACCCATCATCGGGCCCATCAGCGCACCGACCTGTGCGTCGCTCCCGTGCTTGAGCGCGTTGTAGAGCGCGTAGGCTTCCGCCTCCCGGCGGACGCGCTCGCGGAGGTCTTCGTCCATTACTCGCGAGTAGCCGGGACGCGGGGAAATTCGTTTGGATTCTGCGGACAGACGACCACGGTCTCGTGCGTCGGTCGGTCGCCGTTTCCGCAGGCCCGACGCACGCCGCTCGTTACATACCGTCCGCTGGCCTCGGCCTCGTATTTGAATACTCGCACCGATAGCGAGAAACCGCTCGCCCCGAAGGATGGAGTATGCCCACGGTCCGGACGAATGGCGTCGACACCTACTACGAGTCCCTCGGCGAGGGACCGCCGGTCGTGTTCCTTCACGGCGCGTTCAGCGACCACCGCGTCTGGGCCGACCGTGCTCGTCCCCTTGCGGACGACCACCATGTCGTCGTGTACGACCTCCGCGGACACGGCCGAACCGGCGACTCCGACCGCGACACGTACAGCATCGACACGTACGCTGACGACCTCCGTGCGTTCGTGGATACACTCTCGCTCGACGCGCCGGTCGTCTGCGGGCTCTCGATGGGCGGCATGGTTGCACAGCGATACGCCGCCACAGATGGTCGACTCTCCGGTCTCGTCAGCATCGCCGCGCTCTCCTCAAACGCGGTCTCCCGTGCGGAGTGGATGGAGCGTCGACTTGCGCTCCCGGGTGCGCTCGCGCTCGCCCGCGTCGTCGGGTTCGACGCGGTCCAGCCGTTCGTCTCGTGGATTACGAACCGCGGTGACGACTTCGACCCGGGCGACCTCGACGAGAAAGCCCGCATCGAAGACGCCCATGCCAGCGACTACCCCGACGTTTCTCGGGACGAAGCCGCGAAAATCCGTCGCGCGCTCCTCTCGTGGGGAGCGCTCGACACCGACTACACGAGCATCGACGTACCCGCGCTCGCGATGTGCGGCGAGAACGAGACTACTCGAATGACCTCTCACACCCGGTATCTCGCGAACACGATTTCGAACGCCCGGTACCGCGAAATCCCGAACGCCGGCCACAACGCCCACGTGGACAACTCTGACTTTCTCCGCGACGAGCTTGACGACTTTCTCCGAAACGTTGCGTGATACAAACTAAACTCCAGTTCGGTCGCGGTGCGGTTGCGGACGCGGCACGGTCGCTATGTGTCGCGGTCGCTGTGCGGTACGGTATTGTTCTGATATCCGACCGCGAGCGCGGAGCGCTCGCGGCTTTTTAGTGGAGGTTTTTACGGAAGCGGTCGCGCGA
>Ga0207813_100156_pt1 | contig 51381 bp, 46 predicted proteins | sample A23E3SouthBayCA_2_FD_187730 | JGI IMG/M metagenome (GOLD analysis project Ga0207813, IMG submission 187730) | Aerobic enrichment media microbial communities from Eden Landing Ponds, California, USA - A23 E3 (4) (SPAdes) | ecosystem: Environmental > Aquatic > Marine > Unclassified | place... | reverse complement strand
ACGGACGTTAAGCCTGCCTGCGTATCGGGCAGTACTGGAGTGGGCGACCCTCTGGGAGTGCCGATTCGCCGCCTCACCATTCATACTTCACCAATCGTGACGAGCGACGGCACCGTCGCTCACCACCTTTCATACACACTACCGGACAGCGACCGCTAGGCTTAAGCGCCGGACACCGGTACTATCGACTGCGCCAAGGTGGCAGAGTCCGGCCTAACGCAGCGGCCTGCAGAGCCGCCCATCGCCGGTTCAAATCCGGCCCTTGGCTTTCTTACGCTGAGCAACTCGACAGTGGACCCTCAGCCGTCGTTCTCGGACAGGGCGTGCTCGATGCCCTGCGCGATTGCTTCGTCCTCGTCGACGTCGTCGACGGCAGCCTCGTAGCCTGCGGTAAAGGAGTCCATCACGTCCTTCGCTAGTTCGCGACCGTCGGTTTCGGAGGGTTGCACGTTGTCGACGGCGGCCGACTCGTCGCCGTCCTCGTCGACGATCCACACCTCGAAGTTTCCGTCCTGATCCGGCGTCGGCTGGAACTTCACCTCGACTTCGACGGTTCGGTGCTCGTACTCCCGTCGACCGGTTTTCAGCCACCCTTCGGGTACTGCTCGACTCATGACCGCTACTGGGACCGTAATCGGGATAAGCGTATCCGTGCTGTGCCCCCCGACAGGTCGTCAGTCGTCGGCGGGGGTTTGGCTCTCGGCCTGTGCGTGCCAGAGTGCGGCGTAGTCGCCCTCGTCGGCTAGCAGGTTCGCGTGCGTCCCCGATTCGACGATTTCGCCGTCTTCGAGGACGACGATCCGGTCGGCGTCGCTGATCGTCGAGAGGCGATGGGCGATGACGAAGGCGGTGCGGTCCTCGACGAGGCGGTCGAGGCTCTGTTGAATGCGTTCCTCGGTTTCGGTGTCGACGTCGCTGGTCGCCTCGTCGAAGACGATGATTGCGGGGTCGTTGACGAGGGCGCGGGCGATGGCGAGGCGCTGGCGCTGGCCGCCGGAGAGTTTGATGCCGCGTTCCCCGACGAGCGTGTCGTAGCCGTTGGGGAGGTCGCTGACGAAGCCGTGGGCCTCGGCGGCTTTCGCGGCCTCGATCACTCGGCCGCGGGCAGCGTCGTCGTCGTCCCGCTCGGCGGCCAGCGCCGTCCGATCCCCGTAGGCGATGTTCTCGGCGACGGTGCCAGAGAAGAGATAGGGGTTCTGCTCGACGACCGCAATCTCCTCGCGCAGGGCGTCGAGGTCGTACTCCCGGACGTCGACGCCGTCGACCCGGACGGCTCCGGCGTCGACGTCGTGAAACCGCGGCAGAAGCTTCACCAGCGTCGACTTCCCTGCGCCGGTGGTTCCCGCCAACCCGACGGTGGCTCCGGCGGGCACGTCCAACGAGACGTTTCGAAGCACCGGCTCTCGGTCGCCGTAGCCGAAGGTCACGTCGTCGAAGGCCACGTCGCCGTCCACGTCGTTCGGGCGGTAGGGATCGGGCGGAGAGGTAACCGTCGGCTCCCGTCCGAGGAGGCCGAACACCCGTTCCGCGCTCGATTTCGCGAGTTGATACTTGTTCGCGGACTTCCCGACGCGACGCATGGGCGAGTAGAGTCGTCGAAGGTACAGAAAGAAGAGGGCGAAGCTCCCGGCGGTGAGTGCCCCCGCGGCTCCGTTGATGTTGTCGAGGCCACCGATGTAGAGCACGAGGACGAACACGACGCCGGTGAGGAGGCGGAGACCGGCGAAGAAGGCCCGCCTGATCCGCAGGGCGCCGACCTTCTCGTCGTGATAGTCTTGGCTGCGCTCGGCAACTCGGTCGCGCTCGAAGCCGTAGCGGTTGAACGTCTTGATCACCGCCGCGCCGCCGAGGTTGTTCTCTAGGCGGGTGTTGAGTCGGGCGACCGACTCCCGGATGGACTTGTAGCGTGGCTCGATCCAGGTGAGGAACCGGCCGCTCGCGAGGCCGATAACGGGAACGGGCGCGAGCGCGATGGCGGCGAGTTTCGGTGAGTAGTGCCAGAGGACGACCGCGATGCCGCCGACGGTGGCCACGACGCGGATCACCTGTCGGAACTCGGTGTTGAGAAACTTCTCCAGTCGGTTGACGTCACTGTTGAGCACCGACATCATCGCGCCGGTCTGGTGGTCGACGAAGAAGTCCATCGAGAGGCGCTGGAGGTGGTCGTAGGTGTCGTTACGGAGGTCACGCTGGATCTTCTGGGCCGAGGACTGGAGGAGATAGCGGGAGGCAAAGCGGGTGCCCGACCGAACGAGGTACGCGAGCGCCGCGATGAGCACCAGTCGTTCCAAGAGTGCGACCCGGGCCGCACGGCCGACGATGGGTTCGGCCGGAAGCAGCCCGACCGAGGCGAGCAGTCCGGGGTCGGCGGGACCGTTGATAACTCGGTCGATGGCGGTAGCGACGAGGATCGGCGGGACTAGACGGGCAAAACGGGTACAGAAGGAGGCGAGGACGCCGAGGGTGAGACGCGGCCAGTAGGGGCGGGCGTAGGCTAGCAGGCTTACCATCGGGTGTCCGTCGAGCGTCTCGCTGACGTCCTCGAATCCCCCGTGTTCGTCGGCCATCGACGCGCGATACTCGACGAACGGTCAAGTACTGTGGGATTCCGGGTCGGCCCGCCGCAGTTCCACACAGAAGACGGCGCCTTCGGGATCGTTGTCCTCGATCCGGACCGCCCCGCCGTACGTCTCGACGAGGTTGTCGACGAGATAGAGGCCAAGACCGCTTCCAGGACTGCCGAGGCCCTTCTCGCCGCGGCCGAAGATCACCGGCTTTCGCGCGTCGGGAACCCCCGGACCGTTGTCGGCGATCCGGACGACGACCGTCTCGTCGCTCACTTCGGTGTCGACCTCGATTTCGACGGCGGGCTTGTCGTTGTGGAAGACGGCGTTATCGAGGAGGTTGCCGAAGACCGACGAGAGGATCGAGGTGGCCCACACGTCCACCGTGGGCAGGTCGTCGTCGCCGCGGATCGTGAGCGACTGTGACCGGTAATCGAAGTTCGAGCGCACGCGGTCGACCTCCGTCCGGAGCACCGGCGCTAGGCTGACCGCTTCGAGTTCCGGATCGGCCGTCCCCAAGATGTCGATGAGGTCTCCCACCGCCTCGGTGAGTTCCTTGGTGTGGGTGGCGGCGGTCATGATCCGCTCGAAGGCGTCCTCGCCCTCCGGACCGATCCGGCCGGCGAGTTCGCCGCCCCACCCTAGCGCGACCGACATGTCGTTGCGGATGTCGTGGCGGACGATCTGGTTGAGGAGTGCGAGCCGATCCCGCTCGGTTTCGAGGTCGTGTTCCGCCTGCTTGCGGTCGGTCACGTCTTGCTGGAACCCGACGTAGTGTGTGAGGTCGCCGTCCTCGTCGTGCAGGGGTGCGATGGTGACTTGATTCCAGAACTCCTCGCCGCTCGGTCGGTAGTTGCGCACCTCGACGGTGACGGGCTCTCCGTTGTCGACCGCGCGGCGCATTCGAGCGACCGGCTCCGGATCGGTGTCGGGGCCCTGCAGAAACCGGCAGTTCCGCCCGAGCACTTCCTCGACGGGATAGCCCGTGACCCGTTCGAAGGCGTCGTTGGCGTAGACCACCGGCATGTCCGGTTGTGCCGGGTCCGCGATGGTGATCCCGATGGGCGCCTCGTCTATCGCTCGCTGCTTGAGGCTCGCGTCGACGTCCGTCCCGATCTGCTGGCTGCGCGCTCGGTCGGCGTGGGCGAGGACCGCGTACCGGTCGCCGTCACGGGTCACTGCGGCGAGGTGGACGCGCAGTCCCCAGCCGTCGTCGTCGGCCCGATACGCGAGAGTATACTCGTCGTCGTCGCCGTCGAGAATCGAGCGCAGGCGCGTAGCGACTGCCGACACCTGATCGTTCTCCGAGCGGGTGATCGCGTCGAGATACGGCCGCTCCTCGGTCACGGATGCGGGGACGAGCGGGTGATCGTGATCCGTGGCGAACGCACGCCACGCGGCGTTGGTCTCGACGATTCGCCCCGTCTCGTCGAGTACCGCGACCCGGTCGGGGAGGGCATCGAGCACCTCGCGTATCAGTCCCGGTGCCATGCTATCGCCGTCACGTTCCGCCCTCTGTGGCCACAGTATTAGAACTGTTCGCTCCCGGCGAGCAGGTCCCGTCGACGTGCGGTCCGTGAATCTCTTCGCCGGTCGACGAGTGACGATCGATCGCTCACCGGACTACTCCCATGACGGGTACAGCCGCCTCCCACGGAGCGGCAGTGCGCGAACCGCCCCGGCGCGACCTTCGGGACGCGACGATCCCGACTGCTCGCGGCCGTCGGCCCGGATCCTCTCGACACCGGTCGATCACGGTCGGATGCGGGCGGCCTTGCCCCGAGCGCACGCGTTTTCCCGTCCCGTCCCGTCGGTCGGAGCATGACAGACACGATGCGAGCGGCTGTCGTTCCCGAAGCGGGCGCCGACTTCGAAGTGGTCGAAAAGCCGGTGCCGGAACCGGCACCGACAGAGGTACGCATCGCTGTCGACGCCTGTGGCGTCTGTCACAGCGACGCCTTCGTCGTCGAGGGGGGCTTCCCCGGCGTGAGCTACCCCCGGGTGCCGGGTCACGAGGTGGTCGGTCGGGTCGACGCCGCCGGCGAGGACGTGACCGCTTGGGACGAGGGCGACCGCGTTGGCGCCGGATGGCACGGCGGCCACTGTTTCACCTGCGATCCCTGTCGTCGCGGCGATTTCCTCCAGTGTGAGAACGCCGAGATCACGGGGCTGACCTTCGACGGCGGCTACGCTGAGTACGTAACCGTCCCTGCCGAGGCGCTGGCGGCCGTCCCCGGCGACCTGTCGGCCGTCGACGCTGCGCCGCTCCTGTGTGCCGGTGTCACCACGTACAACGCGCTCCGGAACAGCGATGCACGTCCCGGCGACACCGTCGCGGTCGTCGGCGTCGGCGGCCTCGGTCACCTCGGCGTCCAGTACGCCCACGCCGCCGGCTTCGAGACCGTCGCCATCTCCCGAAGCCCCGAGAAACGCGAGTTGGCGCTCGACCTTGGCGCGGATCACTTCGTGAACGCGGCCGAGCGCGATCCCGCCGAGGCGCTCCAAGAACTCGGCGGCGCCCGGGTCGTCCTCTCGACGGCCCCCTCCGCGGACGCCATCGAATCGGTACTCGGCGGCATCGGCATCGACGGCGACGTCGTGATCGTCGGCATCCCCGGCGAACCGGTGCCCACGGACGTCCAGCATCTAGTCGCCACCTGCGGCTCCGTCTCCGGGTGGGGTTCCGGACACGCCCGTGACTCCCAAGACACCCTCGAGTTCAGCTCTCTCCGCGAGATCACGCCGGTCGCCGAAACCTTCGACCTCGACGACGTCGGCGAGGCCTACGACCAGATGATGGAAAACGAGGCTCGCTTCCGCGCCGTGCTCGATATCTAGTCCGGACGCTATCAGTCTGGATAATCGACCACCAGATATATTCGCTCATACGTTCGTCTCGATGCTAGCCACGGCGAGATCCATGAGCACACCCAAACAACCTGACCGACACGCGGCTGCGTTTCCCCTGTCGTTCGACGCGATTATCGGCCGGATCGGCGCACCCATCTTCATTCTCGACGCCGACCACGATGTCGTTCTCTGGAATCGGGGGATGGAAGAGTTGACCGGGAGCACTGAAGCCGACGCCCGGGCAGCGGACACGGTCGGGGAGGCGTGGTACCAAGACGGCCGCCGGGCCAAGACCCTCGCCGACAAGGTCCTCGAATCGCCCCGCGACGCGCATCGGGAGTTCGACGTCGAGCGGATCGACGACGGCGACCACCCCGAGTATCAAGACCGGAGTACGTTCACCGACACGCGCGGCGACACCCGCCATATCACGTTCAGCGCGTCGCCGCTGTACGACGACGGCGAACTCGTGGGTGTGGTCGAACTCGTGACGGACCGTACCGAAGAGGTTCGCCGCCGGCAGCGCATCGAGGATCTCGTCGCCGAGGTCACCTCGGCCATGCACGCGATTCAGGACGGCGACTTGGGTGCCCGCGCCGAGTTCACCGCCGACGAGTACATCGACGAGGAACTGCTGACGGTCGTCGACTCGCTAAACGAGATGGGGGCGACTCTAGACGGACTCGTCGCGGACGTGGACGAGCAGACGCAGGAACTCCGGGCGATCACCCAAGAGGTTGCCGACAGCGCCACGCGAATGGAGGGAATCGCCGAGGAACAGGCCGACCGCACCGAGGAGGTCGCCAGCGAGGTGTCGAACCTCAGCGCCACCGTCGAAGAGGTTGCCTCGACGGCCGACTCCGTCGCCGACACCAGCCGGCAGGCACGGGATCACGCCGAATCGGGCCGCGAGGTCAGCCAAGAGGTCCGCGACGTGATGTCGTCGGTCCGAACGTCGAGCCGGGAGGTGCGAACCGACGTCGACGAACTCAGCGGCACCGTCGACGAAATCGACGCGGTGATCGACGTGATCAACGACATCGCAGACCAGACGAACCTGTTGGCGCTCAACGCCAACATCGAGGCGGCCCGTGCCGATCACGACAGCGACGGGTTCGCGGTCGTCGCCAACGAGATCAAGTCACTCGCGCAGGAGGCCCAAGCCCAAGCGGGAGAGATCGAGTCGATGATCGTCGAGGTCCAGCGACGGACCGAGGGGACCGTCGAGAGTCTCGAAACGACCGAGGGAGAGATCGACGACGGGGTCGCCGAGGTCGAGGCGAGCATGGCGAAACTCGACGAGATCGTCGAGGCGGTCGGCGAGGCCGTCGCGGGCATTCAGGAGGTGTCGACGGCCACCGACGAACAGGCCGCCAGCGCAGAGGAGATCGCTGCCATGGTCGACGAGGCCCGCGACCGCGCCGACGAGGTCGCGTCGGAGGTCGCCGAGGTGGCTCGCGCCGCCGAGCGCCAGACCGAGAAGGTCACCGAGATCGAACGCAGCGTCGGGCAGTTGCGCAGCGAGTAGCCGTCGGGCGACTGGCGACAACATCCGCCGTCACCAAAACGCCGTAGTGACTGTCGCCCCAACCTTCCCGGCGACCATGGACCGACGCGCAACCCTCGGCATGTCGTTCGCGGAACTGGTCATGGCACGGGTCGGCCAAGGAATCGGCGTGCTCTGTCTCGTCTTCCTGTTGCCGATCCTGCCGTTCCTCACCGCCGGTGCTCTCGTCTCGTCGCTCGTTCGACCCGATCCCGACCATCCCGAACCCTCCTACCGTCCGGACTGGGCGGAGTGAGGGTGTGACCTGTTCTGGGTGGCGGAGGCTGTTCGGCGGTCTGGAACGGCGGTCGATGGCCGAGAAACGCTTCGGGCCCGGCGAGCCGTCAGTGGTCGTGATCGTGGTCGGCGTGTCCGCCGTCGCCCGCGACCAGCGTGTCGGCGTCGCCGTCGATCATGTCCATGTTCTTGAGGTTGTCCCGCTCCTCGAAGTCCTCGACCGCGTCGAGGATGTCCGCCTGAGTGAGCGTCGTCCGCTCCTCGGTGAGTGCCTCCAGCACCGCCTCCCGGAGGACCATCCGGAGGTCGCTCCCGGTGAGACCCTCGGTGCGCTCTGCGACCGCGGCCGGATCGAACTCGGCGATGTCCATTCGGCGCGTGATCACGTCGAGGATATCGGCCCGCATCCCGCTGTCGGGTTTGGGGAAGTTGACGATCTCGTCGAACCGACGCCACGCGGCGGCGTCGAGTTGATCGGGGTGGTTGGTCGCGCCGATCAGGAGCACCTCGTCGCGGATGAGGCTGATGTCGTCGATGCTCTTGAGCAGCGTGTTCACCGCGCGTTTGAGCGCCGCGTGTTCGTCCGACCGGCGGGTCTTGGCGACCGAGTCGAACTCGTCGATAAAGAGGATACACGGGGAGAGCCGTTTGGCGACCTCGAAGGTCTTCTCGACGTTCTTGGCCGTCTCGCCAAGATACTGGCTGGTGATCATCGACAGCTTCACCTCGACGAATGGCAGCCCGAGTTCGTGTGCGAGCGCTCGCGAGGCGGTCGTTTTCCCCGTCCCCGGCGGCCCGACGAAGAGGAGTTTTCCGATCTCACGGAGGCCGATCTCGGCCAAGTACTCCCGGTGTTCGATGGCCTTGACGATCTTCTGGATCTCCCCCTCCTGATCCCCGGTGAGCACGAGGTCGTCGAGTGTCATCTCGATCTCCTCGGGGGCGCGGACTTGGACGAGATCCAGCATCTCGCCGTCCTCGTCCTCGTCGAAGTAGGCCTCCAGCAGGCTGTCGATCCACACTCGGTCAGCGTGGATCGGCCGGGTCTGCTCGCGCGCCTCCGCGAGTGTCACGTCGACGTCGTCCCGGTCGGCGACGACCGACGCGACCGTCGGGTTGGTCGCAATACGGTCGCGGTCGGCGCGCTCGACCAGCCAGTCGATTGCCATATCTGCCTGCGTGAGCGAGATACGCCCGGAGAAGTTCTCCCGCTCGGTGAACAGTAGGTCCGAGACGGCGTCCCAAGGGTGTTCGACCCCTGTCGCCTGCCGCGCGGTCGTCTCCGTGACGACCAGCGGTCGCTCGATGCCACCGGTCGGCGTCCGGTCGTCCGCCGTGTCATCGTCGTCGCCGTCCTCGTCGGTCCAGAACACGCGACGGTATCGCGGCGGCAGATCGTTCTCGTCCAGGCTCCGGTCGTCCGTGTAGACGTGAGCCGTCAGGAGAAACTCTACGACTTCGAGAGCCGGATCGGTCATCCCTATCCCGTTCTCGTGGGAGCCGTTTAAGCGCGTCGGATCGGGCGACGGCACCGACACGGTGTGTCAGGCCGTCTGTGGGCGTTACTTGTCGGGGTGGACGAAGGCCAACGCCTCGGAGATAGCGTCGTCGTCGCCGATCAGGGTGATCTGGTCGCCCCGTTCGAGTTGGCAGTCGCCGTCGGGGACGATGCTTTTCCCGTCGCGGGTGATCAGCGCGATCAGACACCTCGCGGGAAGCTGTGGGCCGATCTCCGAGATGGTCTTGCCGACGAGGTCGTCGGCGGTGACCTCGATCTCCTGAACCTCACCTTCGTGTCCGATCTCACTCGTCCAGTTGACGAGCGACGGGCGCTCGATGTAGTCGTCGAAGGCCATCGCCGTCGCCTCGGTCGCAGAGATGGCTCGTACCCCGAGATCCTCGAATGCGTCGACGTTGTCGGGGTTGTTCACGCGCGCTAGGATGGTGCCCGGCGAGAACTTCGAGTCGGCCAACTGGGCGACCAGCAGGTTCACGTCGTCGTCGCCGGTGGTTGCGGCGACGATTTTGGCGTTCTCGGCGCCGGCCGACCGCAACACCTCGGTGTCGGTGCCGTCACCGTGGTGGACAGTCAACCCGTCGTTGCGGGCTTGCTCTACGTTGTTCACGTCCTGTTCGATCAGGACGACGTTCTCTCCACGGTCTTCGAGGCGCCGAGCGAGGGTTCGACCCACGTTTCCGGCGCCGATGATGATTACACGCATTGGTATCACGTCGAGAAATTCGGCGATCTGTCTGGCGAATCCGGCCTCCAGCGCGACCGTGAGAAAGATGACGAGAAAGACGGTGCCGACGAGGACGTTCGCCTCGGCGACCATCCCTTGGGCCCGGAACTCGACGGCAAAGAGCGTCGCGACCGAGGCAGGGATGATCCCGCGCGGTCCCACGAAGCTCATGAAGAGACGCTCCCCGCGGGTGAAGCGGTCGCCGGCCGTGCTGATGAACACGAGTAGCGGCCGGATGATTACCGCGACGAGGGCAGCCACGAGCAGGCCACCCACACCCAGCGCAAGCAGATACTCGACTTGGAGCAACGCCGCGAGCGTGATGAAGACAAACGAGAGGACGATCAGCGTCACGTCGCCTTTGAAATCCGTGATTTCGTCCTCGTAGGGCACGTCCGTGTTGCCGAGTAGAATGCCCGCGGTGGCGACGGCGGCGATGCCGGCCTCGGTCGCGACGACCTCGGCGGCCCCGTACGCGACCAGCGCCCCCCCGAGCACGAGCAGTCGGGCGTTCTGTGGCGCGTTCCCGGGCGAGAGGTTGACGTACCGGAGCGCGTAGAAGACGACGGCCGCGACGGCGAGGCCGACGGCGATGCCGCTTCCGAGTCGCTGTGTGAACAGCACGAACAGTTCGCCCGGCGCGCGGACGTCTTGGATGATCGCCTCGAAGATGACGACCGCGAGGATCGCTGCCGTCACGTCGTTGACGATTCCCTCGGTTTCGAGGGCGGTCCCGACGCGGTTTCGCACCGGCACCACCTCTAGGATCGGGGCGATGACGGTCGGCCCGGTGGCGACCAGCAACGCGCCGATCAGCGCCGCGACCATCCACCCCGTGCCGAGGGCGTAGTTGACGACGACGGTGGTTCCGATCAGCGCGATGACCGCCCCCAGTGTCACCAGTTTGAACGTCGCCGCCGGGGCTTCGCGTAGGCGGCCGACCCGCAGGTGGAAGGCGCCTTCGAAGACGATGATCGCCACCGAGAGGCCGACGATGGCCGAGAGTGCGTTCCCGAAGGAGTCGGGACCGACGACGCCGAGCACCTCCGGACCGAGGATGACACCCGACGCCAAGAGGAAGACGACGCTCGGAACCCGGAAGCGGTCGGAGAGTATCTGTGCGACGACTCCGACCCCGATGAGTGCGGCGACTAGCGTGATCAGGTTCCCGCCACCCGCGGCCATTCAGTGCACCTCCATGTACGTCCGTGATCGAAGAGCGACACCGATAAAACCCGACGTTTCGCCCCGGCGATTCCGGGACAAAATACGACAGACGGAAATTGCTCGCCGGGAGGGTGGACGATCAATCACTCTTCGGCCGCGTCGAGGTAGCCGAGAACGCCCCGGACGTTGAGTCGGTGCTCCGCGCGTGTCTTGCGCGGCCCCCACGGCTCGATCGGGTCCGCCGTCTCGGCGAAGTGTTCGATCACGGCCTCGTCCGTGTCGAGTTCGGCCCGTTTCTCGCGCACCTGTTCGACCCACGAGGACAGGATGTCGGCGTACTCGTCCATCAGATCCGGGCTGAAGGCGGCGTCGCCGAAGTGGCCGAAACAGATCGTCTCGGGGTTCCGTTCGGCGATGGTCGCCGCGTCGTCGAGACAGGTCTCCAAGTCGAAGTTGACTGGCGGCGAGGTGGGGTGGAGTTCGTCGGCGCCGCGCGGTCGGATGCCGCCGGCGTCGCCCGAAAACAGCACGTCGTCGGCCCGGTCGTGGAGAACGACTTGGTGGGGGGCGTGTCCGGGGGCGTGGACCACGTCGATACTCCGGTCGCCCAGATCGATCGTGTCGCCGTCGGACAGCGACTCGATTCGGTCCTCGGGGACCGGCTTCGGGTCGACGTAGTACTGCCACTGGTCGCCGACGGCGGCTTTCGTCCCCGCGACCAGCCGCGAGGGGTCGATCAGGTGTGGCACGCCGATCTCGTGAGCCAACACGGTCGCCCCGGGGTAGGCGTCGAGCAGGTGGCCCGCCCCTCCCGCGTGATCCAAGTGAACGTGTGTCGTCACTACGTACTCGAGGTCGTCGATCCCGCGTTCGTCGAGCGCGTCGATCACGAGGTCGACGTTCGTGCCGAGTCCGGGGTCGACGACCGCCGGGCGCTCGGCGTCGATCAGGTAGACCGACCCGTAGCCGGGGACGTCGTAGGCGCCGACGTCGACGTAGTGGATGTCGGTGCGAGGGACCGTAGCGAGGTCGCCGATGGCCATGGACGAACCCCGACGGCGGTGGTGAAAAGCGTTCGGTCCCGACACGGTTTTGTCTCGGCCCCGAGAAGTGCGCCCAAATGCTCAGCAGGCAGTATCTCCGGGAGAATCCGGACGTGGTGCGACAAACCCTCGCGGACCGGGGAATGGCCGACGACGTCGATCTGGACCGACTCCTGGAGATCGACGAGGAGTGGCGGTCGCTCAAAAGCGAGGGCGACGACCTGCGACACGAGCGCAACGAGGTGAGCGACCGTATCGGTCGCCTGAAGGCCGAGGGCAAGGACGACGAGGCGCAGGCGGCCATCGACCGCTCCCAAGAGCTCAAAGAGCGCCTCGCGGACATCGAGGCCCGCACCGACGAACTCGAAGCCGACTTGGAGGCGGGGCTGATGGAACTCCCGAACGTCCCTCACGACGACGTACCCGTCGGCGCGGACGAGAGTGACAACGTCGAGACGCGCCGTCACGGCTTCGACGACTCCCGTGACCTGCCCGACGCGATCGTCCCCCACTACGACCTCGGTGCGGATCTCGATATCATCGACGAGGCCCGCGGCGCCAAGACGACCGGCGCCGGCTTCTACTTCCTGAAAGGCGACGGCGCCCGCCTCGAACACGCACTCATCCAGTTCATGCTCGACGTCCACCGCGAACAGGGGTACGTCGATCTCTTCCCCCCTGTCCCGGTAAAATCAGCGTCGATGGAGGGGACCGGCCAACTGCCGAAGTTCGCGGAGGACGCCTACCGCGTCGGCGGCGCCGAGACCGACGACTACGACGACGACGACCTCTGGCTCTGTCCCACCGCGGAGGTTCCCGTCACCAACATGTACGCCGACGACATCCTCCTCAGCGACGACCTCCCGCTCAAACACCAAGCGTACACGCCCAACTTCCGGCGCGAGGCGGGTGAACACGGCACGGAGACCCGTGGCATCGTCCGCGTCCACCAGTTCAACAAGGTGGAACTCGTCAACTTCGTCGACCCCGCGGAGAGCTACGACCGACTGGACGGCTTGGTCGACGAGGCCGAGGAGGTCCTTCGGCGTCTCGGCCTCCCGTACCGGGTTCTGACGCTCTGTACCGGCGATCTGACCTTCGCCTCCGCGAAGACCTACGACATCGAAGTGTGGGCGCCGGGCACCGACGCCGACGACGGCCCGGACCGCGGCGGTCGCTGGCTCGAAGTCTCCAGCGCCTCGAACTTCGAGGACTTCCAAGCCCGGCGGGCCGGCCTGCGGTACCGCCCCGAACGCCACGAATCGGCGACGTACCTCCACACGCTCAACGCCTCCGGGACGGCCGTGGGCCGCGTGATGGTCGCCATCCTCGAATACTACCAGAACGACGACGGCACGGTCACCGTCCCCGAGGCGCTCCGGCCCTACATGGGCGATCAGGCGGTCATCGAGGGCCACGAGAAGGTCGGCGAGAGCGCCGTCGGCGCCGGCGAGCGGGAGTGAGACGATACCGACGCGAGACTGGCGGCCGAACTGCCGGCCCCCGCGACGCTGAACCGCCGTTGCTCGGCTGACCGGGCGTCACGCGCCACCGGCGTCCGCCAGACTACGGCGGCGTCAGTCGGTGTAGGTCGTCAACGACTCGATCACGCCGTCGACGCGGTGGACGTCGACGAAGCCGAACAGGTCTTCGCCGTCGGCCGACCGGAGGCGCCCCCGGGCGAACGCCGTCGCGGGAGTGTCGTCGGTCGATACACACAGGGTCGTCAGCACGTGTTCGGTGTCGGTGCGCGGGCGCTCCTCGCGCATGAACCGCACGAACTGCTCCCAGCCGTCGAGGGTTCGGTCCGGGCGGCGGTGGACGAACGAGGGGTCGAGAAGGCGTTCGAGGCGGTCGTACGCGCCCTCGTCGATGGCGGCGTAGAACGACCGCACGGTCCGTTCGACGGCGGCGCTCGACCCGTCTCCGTCCGCATCCACGTCCATACTCCGTCGATGCGCGCCGACGGGCAAAACCGTTCGGTCCCGAACGCGGCGCTTTTGCCGGTCGCCCGTCTGGGTCCGCCGTGGACCTGCACGTCCGCTACGAGGGCGACGACGATCCCGAGAAGTGTACGGCCCGGAAGCTCGCGCGGTTCGACCTCGTCGATCTGCACCGCTCGGATCGGGCGACGCCCTACGGCGTGGTGCTCAACCCGCACGCCGAGCGTGCGCTCTCGCCCGCCGACGCGACGGAGACGCTGGTCGCGCTCGACTGCTCGTGGGAGTCGGCCGGCGAGGCGCGCTTTTCGATCCCGGGCACCCACCGCGCGCTCCCCTACCTCGTCGCCGCCAACCCCGTCAACTTCGGCAAGCCGTTCCGCCTGACGACGGTAGAGGCACTCGCCGCGGGGCTGGTCATCCTCGGGGACCGCCCGCACGCCGAGCGCCTCCTCGCGAAGTTCACGTGGGGCGAGACGTTCCTCGAACTCAACGCCGAACCTCTGCGGCGGTACGCCGACTGCGCGGACTCCGAGGCGGTCGTCGCGGTCCAGTCGGAGTATCTGGACCGGTAGCGGCGACGGCCGCGGCGTGGATTGATATGCGCCGGCCGGCAAGACGGCTGTATGCGTCCCCGACGACTGGTCCCCGTCGCGCTCGCGGCCGCCGGACTGGTGGTCATCGTGATCGGTATCCAGCAGGAACTGGTCCACGTCGCCCCGGGGCACGAAGGCAGGGTCGTGACCGGCTGGGGCGGCGAACTCAACCACGAGGAACGGCTGCTCGCCCAACTCGGCGCTGTCGGCGTCGCCGGCGCCGTCGCCGCCCTCCGGTGGCGACGACTCGCTGTCGTGCCCGTCGCAACGGGCGGTGTCGTCCTGTGTTACGCGCTCCGGGCCGTCGTGTACTACGCCCTCGATCCGGGCCTCTACACGACTGTTCCGGTGTACGGCGGGACGACGCGACTGGTCCTCGGCGCCGAACCGGCGTTGCTCGTCGCCGGCGGCACCCTCCTCGTCGCCGCCGGCATCGTCCGCCGGCGGGCGGCGACGGAGCGCGTGCCCGAGGGAACGCCGCTCACGCCGACGTAGCCGTCGCGAACGGACGACCTTTTATCCGCCCGTGTCGAAATGCCGACAATGATTTTCGAAGGCCTGCCGACCACGCCCCGGTCGGAGGAACTCATCGACAAGGCGTTCTCGCGGGCGGCCCGCTCCGGGCGTGCGAAGTCGGGCCTAGAGGCCCAGCAGTCGATGTTACAGACGGCAGGGAACATCCTGTCGGACAACTTGGAGAACGTGGTGACCGAGTGGCCAGATTTCGGCGTCGTCGACCCCTTCTATCGGGAACTCGCGGATGCGGTGTTGCGACGAGAGATCGATCAGCGGATCGCCGAGGACGGCACGGAACAGTGGGGGCTAGACGCCCTCCGGGCCAGCCTCTCCGAGGTGACGTGGGCGAGCCGCCAGGTCGAGACGATCCAGCGGGAGTACAACTCGAAGCTGCGGAAGACCGACCCCGAGACGGCGCGCAAACACCGCAAACAGGCGTTCGCGCGGATGGCCGACGTGGTCGAAGAGGTCGAAGCGGACCTCCTGCGGGTCGGCGAGGCGCGCAACGCGCTCCGCGACCTGCCGGATATCCGGCCCGACGAACCGACTATCGTCGTCGCCGGCTACCCCAACGTCGGCAAGTCGTCGTTCGTGAACGAGGTCACCCGCGCCGACAACGAAATCGCGCGCTATCCGTTCACCACCCGAGGGATCCAGATCGGACACTTCGAACGTGACCACATCCGCTATCAGATCATCGACACTCCGGGGTTGCTCGATCGCCCCGCCGACGAGCGTAACGACATCGAGAATCAGGCCGTGAGCGCGCTGGCTCACCTCGCCGACGCCGTCGTGTTCGTCGTCGACGCCAGCGGATCGTGTGGCTACCCCCTCGACGCACAACTCGCCCTCCGGGATGCGGTCCTCGACCGCTTCGACGCGCCCGTCCTCACCGTCTGCAACAAGAGCGACCGCTCGCGCGAGGTGGAGGCCGACGCCTACATGAGCGTCACCGAGGACGAGAACGTCGACGCCGTCCTCGATCTGGCCGTCGAAACCGTCGACTGGGAACCCGACCTCCCCTCCCGTTCGGGGTAGTTCGGGGCCACGTCCGCCACGGCGCGTCGACGGTGGCGGTCACCGGCGCCGGCCCGATCAGCCTCGGCCCCCGCGGCGTCCGCGGACCGATCCGCCGGCACGGGGTCGAACGGCGTCCCGGCGGTGACGCGGTCGACGCCAGTCGAGCGGTCCGCGGCGGTCGCACGCTCGACGACGACATAGCGCACCTCGACGGCGACGGGACGGTCGGGCCGGAAGGGCGTGTCGCTGATCGTGTTGATCCGCTCGGCGAGGCGGCCTGCCAACGCCGGCGTCTCACTCCCCGGTGGGTGGCCCACGACGACGGTCACCCGCTCCGGTCGGGTGAACGGGAACGTCTCCTCGTAGCTGATCGTGATCGAAATGCGTTCGAGGGCGGCGTGCTCGCCGAGGACATCGTCGACGACGACCTGCGTCTCCTCTCCGAAGGCGGACGTCCGGTAACTGCTGTACGTAACGCCCGCGAGCAGGGTCGAGAGGACGAGCAACGCGGCGCCGAGGGCCGCGATGCGTTTCAGCGTCCCGACCCGCGCCTCCTCGTAGCGGAGCCACCCCTTCGGGCGGTAGCCCATCGCCCACAGCACCGCGAGCGCCGCGAAGTTGACCGACAGGAAGTTGACGAGGACGAGAACAACGGCCCCGGTGACGGTGCGGGGTGACCCCCACGCGAGGCCGATGCCGACGACGGCGGTGGGCGGGACGAGCGCCGCGGCGATCATGACGCCGACGAGAGCGGTCGAGACGCCGGTCGAGAGGGAGAGCGCGCCCGCCGCCCCCGCCCCGAGCGCGATGACCAGCGAGAGGACGTCCGGGACGAGCCGCTCGCGCACCTCACCGATGGCAAAGATATCGGTCGTCTCCAGCGGCACGATGTGGGTCGTTCGCAACAGGATCGCGAACGCCGCAGCGGCGAGGACGGCTAGGACGCCCCCGGCGACCTGCTGTTTCACCCCTCGGCGGAGGAGTTCGCGGTCGTCGACGACCGATCCCGTGCTCGTCGCCATCGCGGGCCCGATCAGGGGGGCGATCACCATCGACCCGACGACGACCGCCGGGGAGTCGAGCAACAGGCCGGCGGTGGCGACCACCGAACTCACGATGGTCATGATCGCGAACGTGCGCCAGTTGGGCGCCAGCGACCGGGCCCGCGCCGCCAACTCCTCGCGGGCGATCCGGTCGCCGTTCTCGTCGTCGGCCTCGTAGCGCTCGACGAGGTCGTCGAAGCGGCGCGATATCACCGTCTCGGCGTTCAAAACGACAGTGTAGGCCTCCCGATCTAGCCCCGCCTCGTGGAGGCGTTCGAGGACGGGTTCGACCGCCGCCTGCGGGAGCGGGAAGGTGATCGACGCGGTGTACTCGCGGTTACTCGTCTCGTCGGCGACGACGTAGTCGATGCCTTCGTCGTCGAGGGTGCGCAAGACCGCGTCGCGTTTCCCCGGCGGCACCATGACTTGGACGAGTCGCACGGCGACACGTCCGTCCCCCGGGGAGATATAGTCTGCCGTCGCCGTCAGTCCGCGGTCACGGCGTCGGCGTCCGCCGCCCGATCCTCGCGCCAGGTGAAGTAACTCGCCAGCGCGGGGCCGGTGACGTTGTGCCAGACGCTGAACAGGGCGGGAATCAGGGCCGCGGCCGGCGAGAACAGTGACGTGGCGAGCGCCACCGCCAGCCCGCTGTTCTGGAGGCCGACCTCGAAGGCGCAGGTGCGCACGCGGTCCTCGGACATGCCGGCGGCGCGGCCGACGCCGAACCCGGCGCCGAGGCCGATCCCGTTGTGGGCGACCACCGCGAGGACGACCAAGGCCCCGGCGGTGCGGATATTCTCGACGTTGGCGCCGACGACGCCCGCGACGATGGCGACGATGGCGGCGACGCTGATGACGGGGAACACGTCGACGCCCACCTCGGCCGCCCGCGGCGCCTTCCGGTCGAGGACATAGCGGATCGCGAACCCGAGGACGACCGGGATGATGACGATCTGGACGATGCTGGTGAACATCTCGACGAACGTCACGTCGACGCTCTCGCCGAGGATAAAGAGCGTCCACGCGGGCATCACGATTGGCGCGGCGAGGGTCGTCAGCGTCGTGATCGCCACCGAGAGGGCGACGTCACCCCGGCCGAGGTAGGTCATCACGTTCGAGGCGGTCCCGCCCGGTGCCGCGCCGACCAGAACGAGGCCGAGGCCGATGGCGTCGGGCAGATCGAGGACGAGATACAGGGCGTAGGCCGCAAGCGGCATGATCAGCCACTGTGTCACGGCACCGATTCCCACGTCGACGGGACGGGCAACCAATCGCTCGAAGTCGGCGGGCTGGAGGGTCAGCCCCATGCCCAGCATGATCAGGCCGAGCAAGGGCGTGACGTAGTTGAGCACGGGGACGAACGGCTCCGGGTTCGTGAGCGCCGCGCCCGACGCGAGTACGACCCAGACGACGAAGTATTTGCTTGCGAGACGGCTGATTCGAGAGAGTCTGTCAGTGAAGCTCACGGGAACAACGTCGATGTATTGACCCGCATAGCTCTGGCTATTTCCTCGTGCGGGCTGCCAGCGTCCGGTGGAGGCCCCATCGCCCGGTGTGCCTCTCCGTCTGCGGCTGGCTCGATTGGCCACGCGCGGTAGCGACGACGGCGTCCAGATGTGTCCGGCTCCCGTCCACGAACACGACGGCCTCGGCGACCCGGTCCCAGACGTGATCGAACAGCGCCACGAGGTCCACGCAGTAGACGCTGTCGCCCACGTCTCTCGCTCGGGGCGGCGCCGCGCCGACACGCCGACTTTAACCGCCCGAGCGTCCAAGCGAAGATATGTTCGAGGACCGCCCGGACCGTGACGAGGTCGTCCTCGTCGGCCGGTCGAACGTCGGCAAGTCGACGCTGATGCGCGAGTTGACCGGGCACGACGTCTCTACGGGCCGCAAGCCGGGTGTGACACGCCAGCCCAACCACTTCGACTGGGCGCCCGAGGGGTTCATGTTCACCGACCTCCCGGGGTTTGGTTTCATGTCCGGCGTCCCGGAGGAACACCGGGAGCAAATCAAGACGGACGTGGTGCGGTATATCGAGGACAACGCCGACGACATCCTAGCCGGTGTCCTCGTCGTCGACGGCAAGAGCGTCGTCGACATCATCGACCGCCACAGCGGCGAGGGCGAGGTGCCCCACGACGTGGAACTCTTCCACTTCCTCCGAGACGTGGGGGTACCGACCGTCGTCGCCGTCAACAAGATGGACAAGGTCGACGACCGGGACGAACGACTAGACGACCTCTGTGACCGCCTCGGCATCCTCCCGCCGTGGCAACAGTGGCGCGAGACGGTCGCCCCGATCTGTGCGAAACGCGGCGACATCGACCCTCTGACCGACGCCCTCGAAACCCACTTTCACGAGGCGAAACGCGACGACCTGCTGAAATTTTTGTAGGTCTCACCCGCCGAGGCCGAGGCGGTCGTCGCCCATCCGTTTGCCGCGTTCGACGAGGCGGCTCCCCGCGTCGGTCCGGTCCCGCCCCCACGCCGCGAGCGCGGCGGTGAGCGTATCGTGATCGTCGAGCGTCGCCGCCAGTTCGACCGCGTCCTCGGCCGCCTTCGCGGTGCCGGCGGCAGTGTGCGGGCGGGCAACGAACGCCGCGTCGCCGAGCAGGCAGGCTCGGTCGACGACCATCGATGGGGTCGTCAGATCGTAGATGGCCTGTACGAACGGCTCGTCGGTCGCCGCCACCGTCGCCGCGAACGTCGGCGGGAGAGTCGTCGACGCCCGGTCGCGCTGCTGGCGCTCGACGGGATCACGGAGCCTGCCCGGCGGGACGCTGAACCGCCGCTCCGTCCCGCTCGCGTCCGTGAAGAGTTGGCCACGGTCCCGCCCTGCGAGCGTGTCGTACCAGACCCAGTTGAGGCGGCGGTCGCCGGGGTCGATCCCGCCGTCGGGACCGGGGATGAAGTACGCCAAGATCAGCGACCCCGTCCCTTGGTAGAAGGTGAATCGGTCGTCGAAGGCGTCGGCGACGCTCGCGGACAGGTCGCCCTCCGGGACGACCCCCCGCCAAGCGACGTAGTCGGCGAATTCGGGCGTCACGTCGGGAAACAGTTGCTCGCGGGTCGACGACCGGCCACCCTCGGCGGCGACGAGGAGGTCCGCCGACCGCTCGCTCCCGTCCGCGAACGCCGCCGCGGCCGTCGCCGGCGTCACATCGGTCACCCGCTTCCCGGTGTGATAGCGGTCGTCGGGGAAGGCGTCCCGTAGCGCGCGGTAGACGGCGTCCCACGAGGTGAACGTCATCGAGTCGGGGGTCGCCGTCCGAACGTCGCCGTCGGCGGTGAGAAACCGTCGCTCGCTCGTCGTCGTCGTGACGTGCTGTGGCGTGGCGGCGGTGTGACGGGAGAGAAACGACCGAACGGACCGCTGGGCGACGATCCCGCCACCGCGGCTCCGGAGTTCGCCGGCCGACTGCTCGAAGACGGCGACGTCGTGACCCGCCCGGTCGAGCGCGACGCCGGTGAACAGTCCACCCATCGATCCGCCCGACACGGTGACCGTACACTCCTCCGCCGAACAGGCCGCGTCGTCGTGGGGCACGCTTCTGACTCGGTGCCCGCGGACCGAAAGGGCGTCGCCTCCAGTCGCCCGTCGCCGTCGGGCTACACGACTTGGTTAGTCAGCGACTCGCCCGCCGTCAGCCGGCGCAGATTCTCGCGGACAATCGTCGCCACCCGCTCGTAATACTCGTCGTTCATGCCTGCAGCGTGCGGCGTGACGATCACGTCCTCGCGGTCCCAGAGCGGTGAGTCCGCCGGAAGCGGTTCGGTCTCGAAAACGTCGAGACCGGCGCCGGCGATGGCTCCCGATTCGAGGGCGTCGACGAGTGCCGCTTGGTCGACGACCGGGCCGCGGGCGACGTTGATCAGATGTGCGTCCTCGCGCATGGCGGCCAGTTCGGCCGCCGAGATCATACCCTCGGTGTCGGGGTTCAGCGGGACCGCGAGTACGACGAAACCGGCGTCGGCGACGGCCTCGTGAAGGTCCTCGGGCGGGCGAACCCGGTCGACGCCGTCGACGGGTGTCGGTGTTCGCTTGACGCCGGTCACGTCCATCCCGAGCGCCGACGCGCGGGTGGCGATCCCTCGGCCGAGCGTCCCGAGACCGACCACGCAGGCGGACTCCCGGCGCAGGGAGAAGGCGTCGTCCCACGCGGGCTTGCGCCACTCGCCGCGCTCTTGATTCGACCGGTGGACGTGCAGGCGGCGGGCGAACGCGAGCATCATCCCCACCGCCGTCTCGCCGACCACGTCGCCGTGGATACCGGTACTGTTGGTGAGTGCGATCCCTCGGTCGGCTAGGTCATCGAACGGGAAGCGGTCGACACCCGCCTGAATCGAGTGGATCCAATCGAGGCCGGCGTCGAGAAACTGCTCCTCGTAGGCGAAGGTCACGAGGGCGTCACACTCGGATGGGTCCCCGTCCACGACCCGAACGGACGGGGCGGCATCCGCGAGGGCGTCGCGGAACACCGATACAGGAAACACTTCACCAACCGATTCGTGGACGCCGAGCGTCGAAACGGACATGCCAGCGGCTACCGAAGCCGGCACAAAAAGCTTGGCTGCGAATCGACGGTGGCTCAGGAGATGGGTGTCATCACACGGGGCTGAGTGGGGGTAACCGTCATCATCGCCACCGGTCAGTGGTTGGGCCGGCGGTGTAAAGAATCCACGGCCTCGGAGCCGTCCGGCGCCGCCGCGCGCGGCGGCCCGACACGCCCCGGTCGCTCCATCGCCGGCTTCGCCCCGCGCCCCAGTGCTTTATCGGGCGTAAACTCGGCTTAATGTGGATTCAACCCGCGAAAAATCCGGGTTCACGGCGTCGGGGGTTCAATACCCCTTGGCCACAGGCCCCGAGCGCAACGATGACCCGAACGAAACTCGTCGCCGTCGTGTTCGCGGCGCTCGTGGTGACCGTCGGTACGGCCGCCGCGGCCCCCGGGAACGCGCCCGTTGACGTCGGTGCGGACGACCAGTACGACGACCAAGCCGCGGCCGACAACGAGTCGGCGGACGGCGGCCCGCCCGCCGATCTGCCGTCCGACGACGCCGACGACGCGGCCACCGACCCGGCTGACCGCGGCCCGCCCGCCGACCTACCCACGTCGGTGCCCGATCACGCCGCCGCGATCCACGACCTGATCGGCTCGTTCCTGAGCGGTGACCTCGACGGGCCGCTCGGCCCCGCGGTGAGCGACGCGACACCCGACGACGCGCCCGACGAATCGGCGGACGACCGAACCGACGTTGCCGACGCGGGCGCGGCCTAACGGACCCCGATAGTCTCCGGGCGAGGCCCGTCTGCCAACGCTCCTCGTGAGCGCGCTGATCGGCGGCGTGGCCATCCACGCCGGCGCTCGGCCTCCGGGGCGCTGACCGCTCGACCCGGTCCTCACTCCGCGTCCCACGCGGCGTTCGCCCGATGTTCGGCGGCGACCGACCGGACCGCGTCGCCGTCGAGGACACCCCGCTCCGTGACGACGCCGGTCACTAGGTCCGCCGGCGTCCGGTCGAAGACTGGGTTCGCGACCGACACCGGCGCCGCCCCGTCGTAGAGGTCGGCGTCGTCGCCCGTCTCGCCGTGGATCGCCTCGTCGGGGCGCACCTTGGCCGCGGCGGCGACGACGTACACCGGCACGCCCTCGCGGGCGGCCGCGAGCGCCAGCCCCCGGGTGCCGACCTTGTTGACGACGCTGCCGTCGGCCAGCACCGCGTCGGCACCGACGAGGACGACGTCGGGGTCCCGCGTCGCCAGTTCCGACGGGAGCGCGGCGTCGGTCGTCAGCGTCACGTCGAGCCCCGCGTGGGCTAGCTCGGCGGCCACGTCCGCCCCCTCGCTGGCGGGCCGGGACTCGCCGATCAGGACCGCGGGCCGTGCCCGTTCGAGCACCGCCCGGACTGTCCCGGACCGCGACAGGGTTACTACCGACCCACCACACAGCTCGGCGGCCCGCGTGGCGGCCTCGTCGTCGGCCTCGCGGGCCGCGTCGGCGACCCGTTCGGCCTCCGTCCGGACCGACGCGGGCGTCCGCTCGGCCGCGCTCATCACCCGGTTCACCCGGGTTGCCACGGCGGCCATGCTCGGCCTAGCCGCCCGGAGGTCGCGGGCGACGGCCGCGACGGCGCCGTACTCGTCGGCGACGGCCGCCCGATCCCGAAGAACGTCGAGCGCACGGAGCGAGAGCCACGCCGACCCGTGGATGGTGTCGGCCGTGACCGTCTCCACCGTCGGTGCGACGGACTCGTAGGCCGCCCACAGGCCCGGCACCGTCTCACGCTCGCGAATCGCCGGCGGCGACACCCACTCGTGGGTCGCAATCTCCTCGTTTGGCGTCACTTCGCGCGAATCCACCTCGAACAGGAAGGGGTGGACGGTCCACGTCCGGTCCCCGTCCCGAATCTCGACGGGGTCGCCGGCGCGGACGAGCGTCGCGTCCGCCCGCCCCGTCTCCTCGCGAATCTCGCGCCGGGCGTCTCGTTCGGCGTCGCGCGGGTCGCCCTCGACGTAGCCCGAGACACCCGCCCACCGGCCGACGTAGGTGCCGACGGCGTCGCTCCGACGGCCAAGGAGGACGTCGCGTTCGTGGCGCAGAAAACAGGTGACGACGTGGGTCATGGATTACCCTTGGACGGCCCGCGACACGGCTCTTGCGGCGTCGGTGGGACAACGATTTGACCGTCGGCGCTCAATCTCTCCCCATGCGACTCGCGATCATCAGCGACACGCACATCCCCGACCGCGCGACGGGGATTCCGGACTGGGTCCGCGAACGCGTCGAGGCCGCGGACCACGTCGTTCACGCCGGCGACTTCGAGGCCCCGACGGTCGTCGAAACGGTCCGCTCGCTCGCCGGCGGGAACCTCACCGCGGTCCGTGGCAACGTCGATCCGCCGGGCGTCGATCTCCCCGCGGTGGCGACCGTCGAACTCGGTGGCGTCGCGTTCGTCGTCACCCACGGGACGGGCAACCGCGTCGGCTACGAGGACCGCGTCGCCGCGACGGTCCGAGAGCACGGCGGTGACGTTGGGATCGCCGGCCACACTCACGACCATCTCGACACCGAACACGACGGCGTCCGCCTCCTGAACCCCGGGTCGGCGACCGGCGCCGATCCGGCCACCGAGACGACGATGCTCTCGGCGACCGTCACTGACGGCGACCTCGACGTGACGCTACACCGCGGCGAGCGGTGAGTGGAGGCGGCGAGGGGCGACCGCCCCGGTCCCGGTTGCTCTCGCCATTGGCGCGGCGCTTTTCACCCCGCCCGACCCAGACCAGCCATGGACGTCTTCGCCGTGCCCGACATTCCGGAGGTGCGCCCGGGCGACTCACTCGCGGCGCTGATCGACGAGCGGGTCGATCTTCGCCCGGACGACGTGGTCTGTGTCGCGAGCACCATCGTCTCGAAGGCTGAGGGCCGGATCGCCGACCTCGACGCCTTCACCGCCGGTCAGCGTGCCCGCGAACTCGCCGCCGGCCTCGAACGCGCCACGGGCGAAACGAAGGACCCGCGGTTCGCACAGGCGGTACTCGAAGAGAGCGCCGACCTCCTGATGGAGGCGCCGTTCCTCCTGACCGAGACGAACTTCGGCCACGTGACCGTCAACGCGGGCATCGACCGCTCGAACGTGCCCGGCGGCGACCTCCTCCTCTTGCCGGTGGCCCCAACGGAGAGCGCCGCCCGGATCGAGGCGGGACTCGACGCCGATCGAGTGATCGTCACCGACACCTGCGGCCGCCCCTTCCGACACGGCCAGCGGGGCGTCGCCATCGGCTGGGCGGGGACGCCCGCCGCCCGCGACTGGCGGGGCGAGCGTGACCGCGAGGGGCGCGAACTCGGGGTGACTGTTCAGGCGGTCGTCGACGAACTCGCCGCCGCCGCCAACCTCGTCGCCGGCGAGGGCGCGGGCGGCACCCCGGTCGTCGTCGTCCGTGACTTCGAGTTCGGCGACCACGCCGGGAGCGACGCGCTCTTTCGCGACATCGAGGGCGACTTCGTGCGCCAAGCGCTCCACGAGTGGTCATTCGCGGAGTAACGGCGTCTTCGACACCGGCAGGTCCCGCGACCGACGAACGGTTTTTCCCCCTCCGCGCTAATCGGCGGACAGATGCTCTCGACGCGTTCGCCACCGACGACTGTGAGGTGCCGACACCACTGATGCTCGGGATCGAACTCACCCCCGAACACCCGATCGACCGACTGGTGGATCTCGGCACCGCCGCCGAACGCGCCGGCTACGACACCGTCTTCGTCGCCAGTCACTACAACAACCGCTCGCCGTTTGCCGCCCTGTCGCGGCTGGCGACCGCGACCGACGACGTCCGACTCGGCCCCGGCGTCGTCAATCCGCTCGAACGCCACCCGGTCACTCTCGCGGGCGAGGTGGCGACCGTCGCGGAGGCGAGCGACGGCCGCGCCGTCTTCGGGATCGGTCCCGGCGACCCCTCGACGCTCGCCAACCTCGGGCTCGCCGACGACCGTGGTCTCCGCTCCGTGCTGGAGGCGTTCAAGGTCGCGAACCGCCTCTGGGACGGCGAGCGTGTCACCCACGACGGTACCTTCACGGCCGACGACGCCGGCCTCAACTTCGACGTTCCTACCCCCATCCCCACCTACGTGGGGGGCGAGGGGCCACACATGTGCAAGATGGCCGCCAAACACGCCGACGGCCTCCTGTTCAACGGCTCTCACCCCGCGGACCTGCGCTGGGCGCGCGCACAGGTCGCGGACGGCCTCGACGACCGTCTCGACGGCCTCGGCGTGTTCGACCTCGCGGCCTACGCCAGCGTCAGCGTCGCGGCCGACGCCGACGCCGCCCGCGAGGCCGCTCGCCCGCCAGTCGCATTCATCGCCGCCGGCGCCGCACCGCCCGTCCTCGACCGTCACGACATCGATCACGACCGCGCCGACGACATCGGCGGGGCACTCAGTGCCGGCGACTTCCAGACCGCCTTCGACCGCGTCTCGCCGGCGATGATCGACGCCTTCTGTATCGCCGGGACGGTCGACACCGTCGCCGACCGGATGGCTGCCGTGCTCGATCACGCCGACAGCCTCGTCGTCGGGTCGCCGCTCGGCCCGGACATCGACGACGCCATCGACCTCGCGGCCGCGGCCCACGACCGGGCCACCGCCGAATCCGCGGACGACTGAGGCCGATCAGCGGGCCATCGCTTCGCGCACCCCGTCGGCTGCCGCCCCGACGACGAGAACGCCGAAGAAGCCGGCCGCGAACGTCGTCAACGCCGCCCCGGCGAGGAAGATCAGCAGCGTGATCGGTCCGTGTGCCGCCACCTCGGTCACGAAGATAACCACGAGTTCGACGATACTCCGCACCAACTGGACCACAAACTCGGTGACGGTCGGCATACGCTCGGTAGGAACGGGCCGGACTTGGGGGTTCCGGGCCGACGGTCGTCACCGCTAAGCCCCTCGAAGTCCGGATAGCGTCCATGGGCGACCGTTCACTCGACGAGTTCTCGGCGCCGGCGGAGCGTGCGGAGGGACACGACGGGGACGACGCGGCCGATGCGCCCGTCGGCGACCCGATGCCGGCCACGCCGACGATGCGGTGGTCACCCGACGGCGCCGCCTGTGCGGCCTGCGGCGCGACCGCTTCGCGCCTGTGGCAGGCCGGGGACGGCGACACCTTCGTCTGTGCCGACTGCAAGGAGTGGTGACGGGGCCGAGCCGTCATCCCCGCCGCGGGTGTCGGTCGAACCCACGGGCGAGATGTGTCTCCTCGATGGCGAGGACGGTCGGCCGCCCGTGCGGGCAGGCGAAGGGTTGCTCGCAGGCACCGAGGCGGTCGATCAGTCCCCCCGCCTCCGCGTCGGTGAGGGCGTCACCCGCCTTCAGCGACGGGTGACAGGCCAGATCCGCGAGGAGCGCGTCCCGGTCGTCCGGGTTCTCGCCCGCCCGCAACACCGCGAGGGTGTCACGGAGCGATTCGGGGTCGGCGACCCGCCCCACCGGTGCCGGGACGGCACGCACCCGAACGGTCCCGCCGCCGAAGGGGTCGGCGTCGAAGCCGAGCGCCGCGAGTTCGTCGGCGTATCGCTCGACGGCCGCCGCCGTCTCGGGCGCGAGCGAGAGCGTCGCCGGCGGATCGAGGGGGGCCGAAGGAACGCCGTCCGACCCCACCGCCGCCCGCAGGCGCTCGTAGTTGATCCGCTCGTGGGCGGCGTGTTGGTCGACCACGAGCAAGTCGTCACCCGCCGCACAGAGCACGTAACAGTCTCGAAACCGCCCGATCACCTCGGCCTCGTCGAGCGCCGAGGGCGCCGACTCGACCGGGTCGAGCGCCGCCTCCAAGTCCATCGCCACGTCCGCCGACCGCCGTAGGTCGACCGTCGAGAGCGCGTCGCTGACGCCCTCCTCGACGGCGTCGGCGACGGCGTCGGCCCCCCTGATCGCCACCTGCGCTTTGGTCGGGTGGACGTTCGGATCGACCGCCCGTGCCGGCACCGACACCGACAGCGCGGCGACAGGGTAGCGGTCGCCCGGAAGGAGTGAGCCGTAGCCCCGCGTAATCGCCCGGCGGAGGTCGGGCATCGCGACCGGTCGCCCGTTGACTGCGACGCGGACGTGATCCGCAGACGCGCGGGTGATCGAGGGATACGCGAGCAGGCCGCGGATGCCGACCGACGCCTCCCCGTCGCCGACCGGAACGCTCGCCGTGGCGTCGAGGGTCGTGCTCTCGCGGGCCACCTCTCGGTCGTAGACCGCCAGCGCGGCGTCCGCGAACGATCCCGATCCGGGGGTGGCGAAGGTCCGGCGACCGTCGTGTTCGAGGGCGACGGCCACCTCGGGACGGAGGAGTGCGTACGCGGCGACACGGTCGCTGATCCGTTCGAACTCCGTCGCCGGCGCGGCCATCGACGCCCGCCGCGCCGGCCGGTTGTAGAACAGGTCGGTCACCTCGACGGTCGTCCCGCGTCCTCGGCCCGTCGCCTCGACGGTCACGTCGCCGTCGGCGACTCGGACCTGTGTCGCCCGCGCCCCGCCGTCGTTCGTCGTCAGCGTCAGCGTCGCCACGTCGGCGATACTGGCGAGCGCCTCGCCACGGAACCCGAGCGTCTCGACCCCCCGCAGGTCGCCGTCCGGAAGTTTGCTCGTGGTGTGGCGCTCGACGGCACGGGCGGCCTCGTCGGCGCTCATTCCCCGGCCGTCGTCGACGACGCGCACCCGTTCGGTGCCGCCCGCCACCACCTCGACTTCGACCCGCTCGGCGCCGGCGTCGAGGGCGTTCTCCAGCAACTCGACGACGACGCGGGCTGGCCGCGTCACCACCTCGCCCGCGGCGATGCGGTCGACCGTCTCCCGGTCCAGTCGCCTCATGGCTCCTCGATCCGGTCTTTCAGCTCCGCCAGCAGATTCAACGCCTCGATGGGCGTCGTCGTCGCGAGATCGACCGCACGGAGGGCGGCGAGCGTCTCACTCGTCGCGTCCGCCGCCCCGCTGGCGTGTCGCTCGTCGGTCGCCGGGGCGTCGGCGCCGGCCGCTCCGTTCCCGGCACTACTCGCGGCGCCGCCCGCCTCGACGGCGTCCGACAGTGTCACTTGGGTTCCCGCGTCGTCCGCGTCGTCGACGAGCGCCCGCGCCCGCCGGACTACCGGGTCCGGAACGCCGGCCATCCGCGCCACCTCGACGCCGTACGACGACGAGGCCGGTCCCTCGGCAACCCGGTGGAGGAAGGTCACGTCGCCGCCAGCCGAGACCTCTCCCCCACTCTTGTCGCCCCCGCGTTCCGCGGCGAAGTGGAGGTTCCGGACGCGGTCGCGCTCACCGGCCAGTTCGGTCAGGTCGTGGTAGTGGGTGGCAAAGAGCGTCGTCGCGCCAACGTCGTCGTGGACGAACTCGACGGTGGCGCGGGCGATGGCACGGCCGTCGGCGGTGCTCGTGCCACGGCCCACCTCGTCGAGCAGGATCAGTGACTCGTCCGTCGCCTCGTGGAGAATCTCCGTGAGTTCGGTCATCTCGCGCATGAACGTCGACTGCCCGCCCGCGATGTCGTCGCTCGCGCCGACGCGGGTGAACACGCGGTCGATCACCGGGAGGCGGGCGGCGTCGGCTGGGACGAACCCTCCCGCCTGTGCCAGCACGACGATCAGCGCCACTTGGCGCATATACGTCGACTTCCCGCTCATATTCGGTCCCGTGACGAGCGTCACGCTCCCCGGCGACAGGGCGGCGTCGTTCGGGACGAACCGCTCTTGGGTCGCCTCGACGACGGGGTGGCGCCCGGCTTGGATCTCGATCTCGCCGCCGGGTTCGCGGACGGCCGGGCGGACGTAGTCGCGTTCGACGGCGACCGTCGCCAGCGCCGCGAGCGCATCGAGTTCCGCGAGCGCGTCCGCTAGGGCTTGGAGCCGATCGGTTTCGGCCGCGACCGACGACCGAACCTCGCGGAAGCGCTCGTACTCCAGCGCGTCGGCCCGCTCCGCGGCCCCGATGATCTCGTCTTCCCGTTCCTTGAGTTCCGGCGTGTAGAACCGCTCGGCGTTCTTGAGCGTCTGCCGGCGCCGGTAGTCGTCCGGCACCCTGTCTAAGTTGGGGTCGGTCACCTCGATGTAGTAGCCGTGGACTTGGTTGTGCCCGACCGACAGGGAGTCGATCCCCGTTCGCTCTCGTTCTTGGGCTTCGAGGTCGGCTACCCACTCCCGGCCCTCGCGTTCGGTCGCCCGCAGTTCGTCGAGTTCGTCGTCGAACCCCTCGCGGATGACCCCGCCCTCGGTCACCTCGACCGGCGGATCGGAGCGAATCGCCCGCTCGATCAGGTCGCGAACGTCGGTACGTGGGTCGATCCGCTCGCCGAGGGTCCGCAGACGCGCCGCCTCACACCCATCGAGGGCGTCGACGACGGCCGGCACGGCGTCGAGAGTGGCCGCGAGCGAGCGGAGGTCGCGAGCGTCCGCGCGTTCCCGTGAGATTCGACCGGCCAAGCGTTCGAGGTCGTACACTTCGCGGAGCGCCTCGCGGATCGTCTCCCGGGTCAGCGCCTCGGCGGCCAGTTCACCGACCGCGTCGTGTCGCGCCGCGATCCGGTCGCGGTCGACCAGCGGCCGCCGGAGCCAGCCGTCGAGTTCCCGCCGGCCGAGCGCACACGCCGTCTCGTCGACGACCGAAAAGAGCGTCTCGCTCGCGCCGGCTCCGCGGTTCTCGAACAGTTCGAGGCTCCGGATGGCCGTCGCGTCGAGGGCGAGGGCGTCACGCGGATCGTACCGTCGGATGCGGGTGACATACTCCAGTGGTCCGTCGTCGCCCTGTGTCCACTCGGCGTAGGCGAGGGCCGCGCCACAGGCCCGGCGCTCGGCGGTCGACTCGACCACCGCCGACGGGGTAGCGACGTACGCTTCTAAGCGCTCGGTCGCGGCGTCGTCGTCGAGTCGTGCCGCCTCGTGGTCGGTCACCATCGGGTCGACCGACAGCGCCTCCGGATCGACCGACGCGTCCGGGCCGACGAGTAACTCGGCGGGCGCGAGGCGGTCGAGTTCCGCGATCAGTCCGGGATCGTCCGGTGGACTGGTGACCCGACACTCGCCGGTCGAGGCGTCGACGGCGGCGACGGCTTGGGTCGATCCCTCCCGGGCCACCGCGGCGACGTAGTTGGTCGTGCCCGCCCCTAGAAGTTCGTCGTCGAGCACCGTCCCCGGGGTCACCACCTGCGTCACCGCGCGGTCGACGAGGCCCGTCGCCTCGGCTGGCGACTCCACCTGTTCCGCGATGGCGACTCGATAGCCGGCATCGAGCAGTCGCTCGACGTACGCCGCGGCGTCGTCGACGGGGATGCCCGCCATCGGGTAGGTGCCCGTGCTGTCCTCGCGTTGCGTGAGCGTGAGTTCACAGATTCGGGCCGTCTCCTCGGCGGCCTCGCAGTACGTCTGGTAGAAGTCACCGTTCTGGAAGAGCAGGAGCGCGTCCTCGTAGTCGGCACAGCACTCGAAATACTGCCGCAGCATCGGCGTCAACTCCGCCTCGGCGTCGACCACCCCGTCGGGGGGCCCGGTCACGGCGTCAGCGTCCATACCCCCAGTCCGGCGGCCGAGGGATAAAAACTGTCAGGTTAGCCGAATAGCCGTTCGAGCAGGCCACGGTCGCGTTTGCGCTCGGCCAGCAGGACCGAACACTCCACGCCGGTGGTCGCCTCCTCGATAGCCGTCTCGACGTCGAGGTCGGGGCCGCACAGTCACGGGCGGCCGCGAAGGCCGCCTCGGCAACCTCTTCGCGCTGTTCGACGCTCGCCTTGTCGGGTGCGCCGCCCGCCTTCTCGACGACGTGGACGACCAGCGGCCGGTCACCTGCGTCGACGATGCGCGGGAAGGCCACTAGGCAGGTCTCTCGCGTCGGCCTCCGTCGCCACCGGCACGACCGGTCGAGAGCGGAGCGCGTCGCTCATAGCTCCGTCACCCACGCGTGGTAGTCGTCGTCCAAGTCGTAGGTGACTTGCAGCGCCCGGTCGAGGAACTGGCCGAGGCGACTGGCGTCGGAGCGGGCGGTGACCCGCACGTTCGCGCCTTCGGCCTCCTCCGGCCGCTCGATCTGCTCGATGCGAAACTCCGGGAACTCGTCGAGCAACCCCTTCAGGCGGTCGAGTTCCGCGTCGGTACAGTCGAGGTTGACCGTCTGTTCTGCGAACTGGATCCACGGGACCGTCGGCCCCTCGCCGTCGTCGTCGGCGTCGTCTCCCCCCGGTGTGTCGGCCGGGTCGACCTCGACGGTCAGAAACGGACTGCCGCGGTTCCGGTGGGCGAGCACCGCCTCCGCGAACAGCTTGCGTCGACCGGCTGCGTCGGCGGCGTCGAACCGTGTCATGTCCACTCGTCGTACCCCAGCGGCAAAAAGAGGGTTGGGTTGTGGTGGCGTATCCGAACGCCTTTTGGCGTCGCGGCCTTCCCTCGTGACGATGAACACGCTGCTGTGGGTGCTCGTCGGCGTTCTCGTCTACTCCCTCGTCGCCAAGGCGCTCCAGATCCGGGGCTATCTCCCCGACTCCGTCCGACTTCAGGGCCCCATCGCGACGATTCACACCCAGCGCGGCCGCGCCCTCCTCACCCGTCTCGCCAGCCCCAAACGCTTCTGGCGTGCGTACAGCAACGTCGGCGTCGGCGTCGCTCTCGTCATCATGGCTGGGATGTTCGTCCTCCTGCTCTTTCAGGCGGTGACTATCCTCCGGAACCCGCCGGCGCCCTCGGCGGTCAACCAGCCCCAGAACTTCTTGGTCGTCCCCGGCGTCAACGACTTCCTCCCGCTCGCGGTGGCGCCCGAAATCGTCTTCGGCCTCCTCCTCGGCCTCGTCGTCCACGAGGGTGGCCACGGCCTCCTCTGTCGGGTCGAGGATATCGACATCGACTCGATGGGGGTCGTCCTCTTGGCGATTTTGCCGGTCGGGGCGTTCGTCGAACCCGACGAGGAGAGCCAGCGGACGGCCGACCGCGGCGACCGCACCCGGATGTTCGCGGCGGGCGTGACCAACAACTTCGTGCTGACGGCCGTCGCGTTCGCCCTCCTCTTTGGCCCCGTCATCGGTGCCGTCGGTGTCGCCCCGGGCGTCGCCGTCGACGGCGCCTACGAGGGGTCGCCAGCCGCGACGGCGGGGATCGGGAACGGCGACCGGATCACCGCCGTCGGCGGCACCACCGTCCAGAACGACGGCGACTTGGACGCCGCCCTCCTCGCGGCCGAGAATCGCACCGTCACGGCCGAAATCGACGGCGGCGACCGCACCGTCCAAGTCGAGCGCTCGCTCGTGATCGTCGGGAGCGTCTCGGGCAACCCCGCGAACCTCTCTGTCGAGAGTGGGAGCGATCCGATCCGGGTGACGGCTGTCAACGGCACGCCCGTCGACACCCGCGGGGAGTTCCGCGCGGCGACGGCCGACCGGGAGGTCGCCCGCATCGAGACGAGCGCCGGCGACGCCGTCGTGCCCGTCGGTGCCTACGTCACCCGCGCCGCGCCGAACGGACCGCTGGCGAACGCCAGTGCACCGACCAACACCAGCCTGATCGTCACCGCAATCGACGGCCAGCGCGTCACCTCCTCCGCCGATCTGTCGCGTGTCCTCGACGAGTACGAGGCGGGCGACCGGGTGCCCGTTCGCGCCGCCGTCGACGGGACGGTCGAGACCTACGACGTGCGCCTCGGCGAGAACCCCCGCGACGGGCGGGGCTTCCTCGGCGTCGACATCTTCCCCGGCACGAGCGGCCTGCTCGTCACCGACTTCGGCGTCAGAGACTACCCGGCCGGCACCTATCTCGAACTCCTCGGGGGCGACGGCGGGTCGGGGTCGGCCAACCCCTTCCCCGGGCTGACCGACTCCCCCCTGAGTCTCGTCTACGTCGCGCTGGTCCTCCCGCTCGCCTCCTTCGTCCTCGGGATTCCGAACTTCCCAGGCTTTACGCCGTCGGTAACGAACTTCTACGTCGTCCAAGGGCCGCTCGCTCCGCTCGGTGACGGGGTGTTCATCTTCGCGAACGTCCTCTTCTGGGCCGCGTGGGTCAACCTCCAACTCGGCCTGTTCAACTGCATCCCCGGCTATCCCCTCGACGGCGGCCGCATCCTGCGGATGGTCGCCGAGGCGGTGGTGTCGCGGCTTCCCGTCGGCGACCCCGAACGCCTCGTCCGCACCGTCACCACCGGCGTCGGCCTGACGATGCTCGCGTCGCTGCTCCTGATGATCTTCGGGCCGCAGTTGCTGTCGTAGGTGGGGCCGCGGCGGGCGGCCCGCCGCTCAGTGTTCCTGCAGGAAGGACTCGACCACGTCGTAGTGAGCGTCCGGCCGCTCCCAGAAGGGCATGTGACTGCCGCCCTCGAAGACGTGGAGGTCGGCGTTCGGGAGGCGGTCGGCGATGTCGCGGGCAATCGAGGGGTCGATCTCGTCGTACTCGCCCGAGAGGACGAGCGTCGGCGCTTCGATTTCGTCGAGCCGATCACGCACGTCCCAGTCGCGGAGGCGTGCCGTTCTGAGGAGGACGTACTCGTTTGGCCCCCACATGAGGCCGTACACGTCGAGGCTGATGCGCTCGAACGTAGAGCGGACCAGCTCGGGATACTCCTCGGTCCGGCAGACGTGCTCCCGGTAGGCGTCGTCGAGCGCCGCCTCGTACCCCGGCGCGTCGTAGGCCCGTTGGCGTTCGTGTTCCTCGATTGTCGCCCTGGCGTCCGCGGGCAACTCGTCGAGGACACTCCGCATCGACTTGTAGGCGGTCCGGGTGTCGGCCAGCGTGTTGGCGAGGATCAGGGCATCGACCTCGTCGCCGTACGCGAGGGCGTACTCCTGTGCGAGCATCCCGCCCCACGACTGGCCGTAGACGGTGAACGAGCCTTCGGGGTCGATCCGCCGACGGACGGCTTCGAGTTCGTCGCGGTAGTGCTCGACGGTGTAGCGGTCGAAGTCGCCGGGGGCCGGCGTCGACGACCGCCCGACGCCGAACTGATCGTAGAGGTAGACGGTGTAATCCTCCCCCGCGTGCCGAACCAGCGGGCCGAGATAGTCGTGAGGCATTCCCGGGCCGCCGTGAACGCCGACGAGGACGTCGTCGCCGGAACCGAACTTCCGATAGTACAGTTCGTAGTCGTCGATGTCGAAGTAGCCCTCGGTGTGTTCGTGAGTCGCGAAGTAGTTCGGGTAGGCTGTCATCGTCGTCCGAAACTGTGATTTTCCGGCAAAAAAAGGTACTCGTGGGATACTCGCCGAACAACTGCCGGTACCGTCGTACGATACGCAAAATTATAACTGCCAACACGAGACACGCGAGTTCATGGCACTCTCGGAACTCGAACAGGTCGTGCTGTGGGGGCCGCCGGTCGCGATGTTGCTCGTCACGGTCGGCTACTACGTCCGGTGGGGAAAGGAAGCGGACGAATCGGTCGACGACTCGACGCGTTCACAGTCGGGTGGTGACCGCTGATGGTCGCCTCGTCGACGATCACGTTCGCGGTGTATCTCGTCGTCGTGTTCGGCATCGGCGTCTTCGGCTATTTCGCCACGAAGACGTTCGAGGACTTCGCACTCGGCGGCCGCGGCATGAAAGACTGGGTCGTCGGCCTGAGTGCGCAGGCCTCCGACATGAGCATCTGGCTGCTCGTCGGCCTGCCGGCGACCGCCTACGCGATGGGCTTTTCGGCGGTTTGGATCGGTGTCGGTGTCATCTGTGGCACGGCGTTCAACTGGTTTTTCCTGAGCAAGCGCATGCGGCGATACAGCGGGCTTCTCGGGAGTATGACCGTACTGGACTTTCTCGAGGAACGCGTCCGCGACGACTACGGCGTTATCAAACTCGTCGGCTCGATATCGCTGGTGCTCTTCTACACCATCTCGACCTCCGGCGAGTTCATCGGTGCCGGAAAGATCCTCAACGCCGTCTTCGGCTACACCTTCTTTACCGGTGTCCTCATCGGTGGGGCGCTCGTGTTGGTCTACACGCTGGTCGGTGGGTTCATCGCCGTCTCGTACACCGACGTCCTCCAAGGGGTCGTGATGGCCGTGGCGGTCGTTCTGCTGCCGGTCGTCGGCTTCGTCGGCATCGGTAGCGTCGCCGGCGGACTGACGGAACTCCAGCAGGCGTCCGGTGCCGCCCCCGGCATCTTCGGCGGCAGCACCGGCTTCATGACGCTCGTCGGCTTTCTCGCCGGCACGCTCGGGATCGGCTTCGGCTATCCCGGGCAACCCCACATCACGGTCCGGTACATGAGCATCGACGATCACCGCAACCTCCGGCGCGCGTCGCTCATCGGGATGGTGTGGGTCATTTTCGCCACCTACGGCGCCATCTTCATGGGTTGGGCGGCCGGCGCGTACGTCGGCGGGATCGAAAATACGGATCAGGTGATGCCGTTGCTCGCCCAAGAGTTGCTCCCCGGCTGGCTGGTTGGCATCCTGATGGCCGGCGCCATCGCGGGGATGATGTCGACGAGCGACTCGAAGTTCCTCGTCGCGACCAACGCCGTCTCGTACAACCTGTATAAGCGGTTCGTCAACGAGGACGCCAGCGACCGCAAGATCCTCTGGGTGTCCCGGGCCGTCATGGCGGTCATCGTCGTCGCCGCGGTCATCCTCGCGCAACCCTCCGGTGTGGTGTTCACTGTGATCCTCGGCGGGTGGGCTGGCATCGGGGCGTCGTTCGGCCCGCTGCTCATCGCGTCGCTCTACTGGGAACGTCTCAACAAGTGGGGCGCGTACGCCGGGATGATCGTCGGCATGGTGACGGTCGCGCTCTGGCTGTTCTTCGATATCGGCATCGTCTACGAGCTTATCCCGGGGTTCGTCTTCGCTAGCGTCGCCATCGTCGTCGTGAGCCTAGCGACGGCCGAGCCGCCGGACGCGGTCAAACGCGAGTTCCAAGACGCGACGGGCGCCAGCGGGCTTCGCGTCGAGGGGCCGGACGAGGCGGGGACGCCGGGCGACGACTGACGGGGCCACCGAACCACCGTCGACACGACCCCAGCGGACTCCAAGTTTCTGCGAAGACACGCAACGCCCATACCGCACCGGTTCCAACGAGCGATCATGCGCGAGCCACCCCAGACGGACGAAGGCTGGTACGTACTGCACGACTTCCGTCGGATCGACTGGGCGGCGTGGCGTGACGCCCCACAACGAGAGCAGGATCGGGCCATCGACGAGGGGGTCGACTACCTCCAGACCCACGAGAACGTCGCGGACGACGAGGGCGCCTCCGCCGTCTTCTCGATGATCGGCCACAAGGCCGACCTACTGATCGTCCACATGCGGCCGACGCTGGACGACCTCTCGACGGCCGAACGGCGCTTCGACCGGACGGCGCTCGGCGCCTTCACCGAGCAGTCCACCTCCTACGTCTCCGTCACCGAGGTGAGTGGCTACGTCTCCGACGCCTACTTCACCGAGGACGAGGAGGAAGTCGACGCCGGGCTGAAGCGATATATCGAGGGAAAGCTCGAACCCGACATCCCCGCAGACCAGTACGTCAGCTTCTACCCGATGAGCCGGAAGCGCGGCGAGCAGGACAACTGGTACGACCTGCCCTTCGAGCGCCGCCGCGAGATGATGCAAGAACACGGTGAGCACGGCCGCGAGTTCGGTGGGCGCGTCAAACAGATCGTCGGGTCGTCGGTCGGCCTCGACGACTGGGAGTGGGGCGTGACCCTCTTCTCGGAGGAGCCCACCGACCTGAAGGACATCGTCTACGAGATGCGCTACGACGAGGCAAGCGCTCGCTACAGCGAGTTCGGCCCGTTCTACGTCGGCCGTCGATTCCCGCCGGCCGATCTGCCGGCGTTCCTCGCGGGGGAGTCGGTGCCGACGGGTGACGCGGACGCTCCCGCACACGCCCACGGCGACGACGGCGACGACGCGCCGGTCCACCCCGACGACGCCGTCGACGACGACGCGGACGGCGACGAAGACGACATTCGCGGCGAACTCGCCGACCTAGACATCTACGCCGGCCAGCCTCACGGCGAGGACGTCTACGCGACGGTGCTCTACTCCGAGGCCGACGCCGACGACCTGTTTGAGGAGGTCGACGGCCTCCGGTCGAACTTCGACCACTACGACACGCACGTCAAGACCGCGGTGTACGACGCCCTCGAACGCGACCGGCGGGCGGTCGTGAGCATCTGGGATACCGCGAGTGCGGCCGACACGGCCGCCGGGTTCCTGTCGGAACTACCGGACGTCGTCAGTCGGGCCGGCGACGAGTCCGGCTTCGGTACCATGGGGATGTTCTATACGGTCAAGCCCGACCACCGGACGGACTTCGTCGAGAAGTTCGAGACGGTGGGTGGTCTGCTCGCCGACATGGAGGGCCACGGCGAGACGGATCTGATGATCAACCTCGAAGACGAGAACGATATGTTCATCGCCAGCCAGTGGCGCTCGAAGGACGACGCCATGGCCTTCTTCCGCTCCGACGAGTTCGCCGACACCGTCTCGTGGGGGCGTGACGTGCTCGCCGACCGGCCGCGACACGTCTTCTTGGCCTGATTCCGTCGGCCGTCCCCGCTTTCGCGCCGCTCAGCCGCGTCTCCGGTCGCCGCCCGTCGGTTCCAGCCTGACACGCACACCCGAACCCCTTTGAGTACCCCTGACTTACGACGCCTGCAATGACGAAGCGCCACGTCGCGCTCCCCGTGGAGGCCGACGCCGGGGTCACGGAGTTCATCGACCACGTGGACGAGCGACTCGGCTCCGACGAGGACACCTGCAACGTCGTACAGGACGTGTTGATCGACCTCTTCGGGGATCGCGAGGCGTACGAACGGTGGCAGGACGGCGGCGACGTCTCCCCCGCAGAACGCGTTCGCCTGCAGGGGTACGACCCCTGTAACGCTACGCTCGAGAGTGAATACTACGCCGAGAAAGACGAGGATCGGTTTCAGGAGTCGAAATATCTCCAGTGGCTCTGGCGACAGTTCGACGCCACGCCGATGGCCGACAACGTGGAGTTCGCCCTCCGTTTCCGGTCGATGCTGGCCGATCACCTCTTCGCGGAGTGTGGCGACGACTGCCGCTTTTTCAAGGGAATCACCTTCACGTACGGTCACAACATCTCCGTCGGCGACAACGTGGTCGTCCACGACGACGTCCACCTCGACGACCGAGGGCAGCTGACAATCGGCGACCGGGTCTCCATCTCCGACGGCGTCCACGTCTACAGCCACGACCACGACGTCGTCGACCAGACCGAGGTCCGGAACTACCACACGACCATCGCGGACGACGCCCGCATCACCTACGACGCCATGGTCAGTGCCGGCGCTCGGGTCGGCGAGAACGCCGTCGTCGGCGCCCGCGGGGTGGTTCAAGGCGACGTCCCCGATCACCACATCGCCGTCGGGATGCCGGCAAAGAGCGTCCGAGTCAAACCGGGCTGGGACGACCGTGCGGACCCGCTCGAAGCCGGCGGCGAGAACCGACAGGAGTCCCGCCGTATCGAGTACGACCTCCCCGACGACCTCGACGTCTTCGACGAGTTCCAGCGGGATCTCGACCCCTCGACGTAGGCTTTTACGGATCGAGCCCTCAGAGCCGGTATGAACAGACGACGCTATCTGGCGGCCCTCGGCGCCGCGGCGGCGGTCGCTGGGTGTGCCGGCCGCCCGCGCTCCGACGGGACACCCCAGGCCGGCGGGGCCACCGCCGACGGCGACGACGGCACCGGTGACAGCGCCCCCGCCCCCGACGTCGCCGTCGAGACGCTCGCGACGGACCTCGAAGTGCCGTGGGGTGCCGCCTACCGTGACGGTGACCTCTATCTCACCGAGCGGTCGGGCCGGATCGTTCGCCTCGCCGACGGCGGGGTGGAGCCGGTCGTCGCGGACGTTCCGGTGAAGGCCGTCGGCGAGGGTGGCTTGCTCGGGTTGGCCTTCCACCCCGACGAGCCGTACGCCTACACCCACCAGACCTACGACCCCGCGGACGGCGGAACGGCCAACCGGCTGGTGCGACACGATCTGACCGACGGCTGGGCGGCCGAGCCTCTGATCGAGGGGATTCCCGGCGCACATATCCACGACGGCGGACGGCTTCTCGTCTACGACGACGCGCTGTACGCGACCTGTGGTGACGCCGCGAGCGAGGAGCGAGGCCAGAATCCCGACGTCCTCGCGGGGTCGGTCCTTCGGGTCACCCTCGACGGCGACCCTCACCCCGACAACCCGCTCGACTCACCGATGTTCAGTTACGGCCACCGCAACCCGCAGGGCCTCGTCGTCCGCGACGGAGCGGTGTACAGCACCGAACACGGCCCGCGGGTCGGCGACGAAATCAACGTTCTGACCGCGGGCGGGAACTACGGCTGGCCCGAGGTAACGGGACCGAGCGACGACGACCGCTTTACCGACCCGGTCACGAGCTACACCCCCACCATCGCACCGGCCAGCGCCGCCGTCTACGACGGCCCCATCGAGGCTTGGCAGGGGGACTTCTTCTTCGGGACGCTCGCGGGCGAACACCTCCACCGCGTCCGATTCGACGGGGGCGGCACCGACCCCGGTGTCGCCGCCGAGGAACGCCTATTCGCGGGCGAGTTCGGGCGGATTCGGACGGTCTTTACCGGCCCAAACGGTCACCTCCACGCCGTGACGAGCAACCGCGACGGCCGGGGTTCGCCCGCCGCGACCGACGACCGCGTCCTCCGGTTCGTCCCCGCCTGAGATGTCTCAACGTACCTGCCCGCCGGCGACGGCCGGGATCAACCGCGACTAATGCCCCGCGCCGTCGCCATCAACGTCGGGGCCAACACCACGCTTCCGGGGTTCCGGGGGCCGGTCTGCCCCGACCGCCGATTCGCGTACGTCCCCATCCCGGAGCGGGAGCCGACAGCCGAGCCAGTGCCGACGTACGGCGACCTCGCTGTCCCGCTCGATGTCGACGTTTCGGCGGTCGCCGACCGTCGGGTCCACCTCGACCCGGAGTTCGCCGGGCACTACGGATCGACCGCCTACACCTACGGCGACGAACACGGCGTGAAGGCCGGGCCGCTCTCGACGCTCGAGGCCGGCGACTCGCTGTTCTTCTACGCGACGCTCACCCTGCGTGGCGATCCGGACGCGGCGCCGGAGCTCCCCCCGGAGTGGGGCGCCTACCTGATCGGCGAGTTCCGGGTCGACCGCGCGGTGACCGGCGAGACGTACCGAACCCTCGATCCGGCCGAGCGCGAGCGGTTCGCGAGCAACGCCCACTGCAAGCGTGCCGACTTCGACGCGAAGGTACTCGTCGCCGGCGGCGCGGGCTCTCGCCTGTTCGACCACGCAGTGCCGCTGAGCGCCCCCGAGAGCGGCGCGACGGCCGGCCCGCTCGTGACCGACCTCTCGGCGGACTCGGGGAAAGGGCCGTGGTGGCGGCGCGTCCTCCGGTACGACGCCGACGCGACCGAGCGCCTGCGAGCCGTGGTCGACGACGCCAAACCGTAGCTACCGCCCGCGCAGGCGGTCGATCCGGTCGCCGAGTGCGACGGAGACCGACAGCGGATTGGGGATACGCCGCCGCGTCGGCTCCATCTCGTGGACCGTCGCATAGCGGTCGAGCGCGTCGGCGACGGAGTCGGCGCCCAGCCGCGCCGCGGCGTGGTCGTCGGCCGCCCGGAGCGCCCGCCGACAGGCCCAGAAGCCGACGAGGAGGACGAGAACCGCAACCCCGAGGAGTACCCACCGCGGCCCCCATCCGGCCACCGACGCGACGAGGGGGACCCCGGCCGCGACGACGCTCGCCGCCCGCAAAGGGAGGACCCGAGCTTCGATCTGTCCGGCCTGCATCGCCAGTAACGCCGCGGCCGTCTCGTCGTCGAAGCGGTCGAGGAACGTGCTCGTGACGAACAGTCGCCGATAGCCCGGTGGCCCGCGGACGTGTGCCGTGGCCGTCTCCTCGTCGTCGGTGTCGAGGATCACCGTGTCCCGGACGTCGAGACCCGCCTGTTCACGGAGGGTGTCGAGGCGGTCCCGGGTCCCGTCGGTCGGTGTCGTCGTCGAGCGCACCGCGGCGACGATCCAAGGTGCCCCGCCGAACAGGCCCGCGACGAACACGACGAGGACGCCCGCCAACCCGAGCGGCGACGCGACGCCACTGACGTGTAGCGGTGCGATGGCGCCGGCGACGACGGCGCTCAGACCGAGGACGTAGCGGGTCATCCGGGCGAGCGCCCGCCCGGTCGACAGATCGATGTCGCGAACCGCTCGAATCCCGCGGATCGTCGGCGCGTACGCCGCCAGCCCTACGAGGCCCGCGCCCAACAGCTCCGCGAAGTCCGCGAGGACGGCCGCGGCGATTCCCTCGGACCCGCCGAGGACGGTCGCCGCCACGGCGTCACCCAGACTCAAGAGCGCGAGGAGGCCGTAGGCCAGCAGTGCGAACGGGAGTAAGACACCCACGTAGAGGAGTCGGTATTTGCCCACCGGGTTCGAGAGGCGGCGGGCGACGATACTGCCGACAGCGCCGACGCCGACCCCGAGGACGGCGAGGACGACGAGGACGGCCAGCGGCGGCGCAAGTGAGGGCACAGATTGGAGGGCGACGGCGGACACGCGTGGTAGTGATCGACAGCGACACAAAAATCGTGGCGCCACGGTTCCGAGCGTGTGACCGTCGTGGTCGCGTGAGCGACCCGGAGTTATGCGCCGTCCGGGAATTGAACCCGGGCTAGTGGCTTGGGAAGCCACTGTCCTACCACTGGACCAACGGCGCTTACGCACTGAACTCGTCACGCATCCCACTTCAACGTAGCGTTTCGCCGAACGAACGCTTTTGCCGCCACGCGCCGTACGATACGGTCGATATGACTGGCTCACAGGCGTTCGAGGTGTTCCTGACCGACGAGGCGAGCGACGACTTCGGGGACGGGTCGATCCGGGCGGAGTCGATCCAGTTCTACGACTCGGGCGTCTGGGTCGACCACGCCGACGGTCGGGAGTTTTTCCCGTACCGGCGGGTGCTCCGGATCAGCGAGCGGCCCACGTCCGCGACGGACGATACCTCGGGCGAGCGTCGGGACGCCGCGGGAGGGTCCGCCGGCACCGTCGACGGGGCTGGCCTCGACGTGGAGTGAACTGTCGATCTTGGCTCCTCAGTCCCGCTATCGCCAACACATGTCCATCGCTTCTGCGGCATGAGAGAGTATTTCAAACTGGGGACCGTATCGGCGTATGATGAGCGAGCAATCCGTCATTCTGGAACCGTCGGCGCCGCTCGACCTCCGCCTCTCGGAGGCGGAACTGGCGGACACCCGGGAACACATCGTATCGTTCGTCCGGCAGACGGTCGACCGCGCCGGCGCGGACGGCGCGGTGCTCGGCCTCTCCGGTGGTATCGACAGCACGCTCACGGCGCACCTAGCGGTCGAGGCACTGGGTGCCGACGCCGTCCACGGACTCGTCATGCCCAGCGATGTGAACGCCGCGGACAACATGAGCGACGCCGAACGAATCGCCCGTGACCTCGACATCGAGTACGACGTGATCGACATCGAGCCGATCTTCGACGCCTTCGTTTCGGCGTTTCCGGGGGAGACGGACGGAGATCGACTCGAAACCGACCCGCTCCGGACCGCCGCCGGCAACGTGCGGGTGCGGATCCGTGCCGTCCTCGACTACTTCGTCGCCAACGCGGAAGACCGGGTCGTCCTCGGTACGGGCAACCGGAGCGAGGCGCTCACCGGCTACTTCACCAAGTACGGCGACGGCGCCGTCGACTGTCACCCCATCGGTAACCTCTACAAACAGCAGGTGCGCCAGCTCGCCGCCCACGTCGGCGTCGACGACGACCTCGTCACGAAGACGCCCTCGGCGGAGATGTGGCTGGGGCAGACAGACGAGGCGGAGATGGGTCTGGACTACGACACGCTCGATGCCATCCTCGCGCTCCACGTCGACGGCCCGCTCTCGCAGGCCGCGACCGTCCGCGCCCTCGACGTGACCGCCGAGCAGATCGACCGCGTGGTCGACCTCTACGAGACCAGCGCCCACAAGCGCGCGATGCCGCCGGCGCCCGACCCACTCTACCTGTAACTCTGCGCCCGGGCCACCCTCTACACGGCGCCCCACTGCTTTCGGTCGCGGAGTGGGCCCTGTCACGACACCATCCCCGTCCGTGGCCGGGCGTTTCCAAAGGCCTTTGACTTTCCCCCCGCAACCGTAATGCAATGGACGATGCCGTGCGGGCCCGGCGTGCTGCCCGCGACGCGCTCGCCGATATCGAGCCCGAACGGCTCCGCGAGGCGATCCGAGACCGCCTGGCGGACGCCTCGATGGCCCCCAGCGTTCTGACGCTGGTGAGCGCTCGCGCCCTCGATGCCGGGGTCGATCCCGACAATATCGCAGAGCGCGCTGCCGGCGTCCAACTCATCTACGAAGGACTGCGACTCACCCGGACGCTCACCCACTCCGAACCTTGGCTCGACGACGACGAGGCCGCCCGCCAAGCCGACCTCGACATCCTCGCTGCCGACGTTCTCGTCTCACGTGGCTTCTACCTGCTCGCGCGGACCGAAACCGCCGAGCGGGCCGTCGAGGTGGTCCGTGCGTTCGGGCGCGATCAGACCCGCCGGCGCGACCCCGACGCCGATTCGCCGGCGCTGGATCGCAACCTCGAAGCCGACGTCTTCGCCCTCGCCGTCGCCGCGGGGACCACCGCCGCGGGCGTCACCCCGGGCGCCGAACTGCTCGAATACGCCGCCGGCCTCGCCCGCGAACTCGACGGTGACCTCCCGCCGACCGACGCGGCGCTCCCGGACGCGGTGGCCGACCGCGTCCTCGCACTCGCCGACGGCGATGCCGCCCCGCCGGCGGACCCGTAAATCGAAACGCCTAAAAATTGGTCCGGCCAACTGGTGTACGCGTGCCTGGGTAGCTTAGCGGTAAAGCGCGTCCTTGGTAAGGACGAGACCCCGGATTCAAATTCCGGCCTAGGCTCTTCCTGCTGTACACGTCTTGTACGCACACGTTTTCGGTTAGGCTCGTCTGAACGAAACCCGTTCAAGACTCACTTCTCTCGCTAAACGGGGCATCCCTTGCCGTACTGCGATTCGATAAAATGTCAGGTCACATAAAATAACTCACAGACGGCGGTGGGATAACCCCGAACCGGGTGCGCATCCCCACAAGAGACACACCAGATTTCGCCAATCGACGCTCACAGAGAGATGGCCGAGCCGTGGTCAGGACAGTGATAGAATGCTTCTCGCTGCGACTTTCCACGACGGTTACGCGGCGCGTGGGGTTCCCGGCGAAACGTCTACTGGTAAGACCAGCATATTACGTCTGTATGTCCGGAGCGGCCACGAACGACGACGGGGATGACGACATCGTCACGGTGAACTTCAAGACTACCGAGTCGTTCCTCAAACAGATAGGCGAGACGTGGTAGGGACGCGGATTCAACAGCCGGAGCGAGTTTATTCGGTACACACTTCGAGACGCCGTCGAGTTCCCGACGTTCGACCGCGACGAACTCGTCACCCTGCTTGAAGCCGAGGAGGATATCCGTGAGGGCCGAACGACGAGCGACGAGGAGGCCCGCGAGCGATTCGGCACGAGCGATGAGTGACGACGAGTGGACGTGGGAACTCTCCTCGACGGCGGAAGATGACCTCGATGGGCTGTCCCCGCCGACCAAGACCGGATACTCGACAAGCTCGATGAGCTTGTATCCTCGCCGTGGCGCGACCCACCGGACTACGGGGAGCCGCTCCAGAACAGCCCGTACAAGAAAATCCGCATCGGAGAGTTCCGGCTCTCCGTGAGCTTCCGGCCGGCTTGTCGTCGCACGTATCAAGCGTCGTGGCGGCGCGTACACCGCCGACGATGACTAAGTGACGAAAGGCTCTCAATGGGGTGAGTTGCTTCGGTAAGTACAGAGCGTGAGTCTATCGAGGGTCAAACGCATAGTAGACGATTACCGTTGTAACTCCCATCATCACTGCGTGGACAGTAGTCAGTCCCTGTAGCAACAGGCTCCCAACGAATACCCCAAAGAAGCTCGCAATACCAACGGCGATGGCGAATTTCAGTCGGGGGAGGTCTTCGACCCACGCCTCCAAACGGTAGTATGATCCCAACACCATCGCCGTGATGTCGCTTTAATAGAGGTGTATAAAAATCACACGCTGATACATATACACGCTCTCCTTTCCAGCTGATTCACCACAGTACATCTGAAACGAACGGGATACTTTCCATTCGATGAAGTGGGGCCACACGTATGCACCGCACAACACCCCTCACAACTATGTTATGTCGAGTAGAGCAACGCTCATCCGAACACATTTGTCGTTTTCCGGTGTCCACAGACGACATGTGGGGCCGAATAGCCAATCCTGTTATAGGTAGCGTTGCTCATAGAAAGATAAGAAGCGCGCAAAGTGGGCGTTTGCAGTAAAGGTAGCCGCTTTCAGGGCCGAAGGCCTCCTCGGTACAGCGCGTCCTTGGTAAGGACGAGACCCCGGATTCAAATTCCGGCCTAAGCTCTTTTTTACTACTCCTGCCCGTAATTAGCGACGCACTCGGCGGCGAAGCGGGATCTCCATCTTCACGACGAGACACCGGGTGCGCTACGCACATCCCGATGCCGTCACCCGATTCAGGAGAGCGCTTCTCGGTAGACGTCAGCACAGCTAGGGAGGGCAGACCGTGCGACGAATGACCGTCCGTCCGAACAGAATACTAGTTGTGATAATTTGGGGCACGGGCTTATTTGCCACGCTCTTTCACGGAAATACGTGTTTTATGCTGTGGATGATCGACGAAAACGGGGAGGTGTCGTAAGATGACAGTATCTGACACCACGGAGCAGTGTCAAACCGCAGACACAGAGGGGACACGGGCTGACCCCGGGAGATCCCGTCGAGACGTGCTGGCCGGCGTGGGGGTAGCGATCACCGGCTCGCTGGCTGGCTGCGGCGGCGTTACCGGTTCTACTTCGAGTGATGAGACGATTACAGTCGGGATCTTGGAGGATCGATCCGGGAACTTCGGCGCCGTTGGAACACCGAAGTGGAAAGCCAGCAAGCTCGCTGTCGAGGAAATCAACAACGACGGCGGAATCATGGGCAGACAGGTCGAGGTGGTTGACCCGGACCCGCAGTCCGATGATACACGATATCAAAGCCTCACCCGCGAAGTGATCACCGAAGACGATATCGACGCGCTTTGGGCCGGATACGCGAGTTCGTCACGTGAGGCGATCCGTCCGATTATCAACGACTTCGAGCAGTTGTACTTCTACACTACGCAGTACGAGGGCGGTGTTTGCGATAGATACACCTTCCCCGTCGGAGCAACCCCCAGACAGCAGTTGGGGATAGTGCTCCCGCATCTCATCGAGAACGTTGGCTCGCAGATATACACCATCGCAGCCGACTATAACTTTGGCTCGATCTCCGCGGAGTGGGTTCGAACTCTCGCCGCGGAGAACGGTGCGGAAGTGATCAGCGAGGAGTTCGTTCCCGTGGGGCAACAGGAGTTTGGCGGGTTGCTCGATCGGATCGAGCGTGCTGACCCCGACTTTATACTGTCACTGCTTGTCGGCGTCAACCACGAGAATTTCTACACACAGAAGGCGGCACGTGGTCTCGAGACACCGATCGGAACCTCGAGCGCGATGGCCCCGGGGTATGAGCATCGCAAGCTCGAGCCCCCGGCGATGGCGAACGTATACGCGGGGGTCAACTACATGGAAGAGATCCCAGACGACCGCAATGAAGGGTTTGTCGATCGGTTCTACGAGACGTACCCCGAGGCGACGTATATCAATCAGGGAGCGCAGAACAACTACTTCTCGATCTACCTGTACAAGCAGGCTGTCGAGGCGGCTGGAACCACGGACCAAGCGGCCGTCATCGACGAACTCGAGTCTGGGATGGAGATCGCTGCCCCAGAGGGAGATATCACACTCGACGGGGCGACACACCACGTCAATCACAACATGCGCATCGCAAAGGCCGAGACGAACCACGATATCAGCTTCGTGGACGAACGACAGATCGACGAGACGTTCCTTTCAGAGACGGTCGCCTGTGATCTACGGGAGACGCCCGAGACGAGACAGTACGTTCCGGAGTACTACTTCAGGGGGGATGAATAATGCGGCTCCCACTCCCGGCTGCGATTCGGGACAGCTACATGCGAAAGTTCGTCGCCATCGTGTTGGTTATCACTCTCATCATCTCGGGGGCCGGATATGTACTGCAGACACGGGCGTCCGCACAGCTCGCCGACCAGACCGACGCGAAGATCGAACGAACAGCTACCACGGAGGCTGATCGGCTGTCGAACTGGGTGCAGCAAAACGAACAGCGGATGATCACGCTCGCGGAATCTCCTGCGATGGAAGGAAGTGACGAGGAGATAACCTCCAAACTCGATCAGCAGCTCACACGACTGCCCAACGGCTACGATAATATCCACTACGTCGATACGACGTCCGGAGACATCACTCACAGCACCGACCGTGCAGCCGAGGGGAGTCCGTTACAGGAGGATGGCTACACGTGGCGCACGAAGGAGGGCAACAGGCAAGAAGAGCTGTCGATCGTGCCATCGTCGGGGGTGCTTCTCTCCGAGGCAACAACCGTCGGTGGATCGCCCAAACTCGCGTTCGCGGCCGCGGTCAATGAGCGAAGCGCTATCGTGTTGGTCACCAACATCAACGCACGCGCACTGGGATTCAGCAGCTCGATAGAGGGGACCAATATTCAGGTCGTCAACGACGAGGGCATCGTGCAGTTCGACGACGACACCTCCGCGGTTGGGACCGAGTACGACGCCGGCACAGATGCGACCGCGCTAACACGAGCATTAAGCGGCGAATCAATCGTTGTCGACCGGGCCGACGCCGGAAAGATCGTCGGGTACGCACCTGTCGAGAGCACACCGTGGGTGATGGCCGTCCGTGCACCACGAGGCGCCGCCTACGCGCTCGAACAAGACATCACGACCTTGCTTCTCACACTGATCGGGTTGAGCATCGGTGGGTTCGCCGTTATCGGCCTCACGATCGGACGAAGCACGGTTACGACGCTCTCAGAGATCACCGAGAAGGCCCAGCACGTCGCGAACGGCGACGTAACCGTCGAGGTGGGTCGGACCGACAGAACCGACGAGCTCGGACAGGTAAACAACGCCTTCGTCGACGTGCGTGAATACCTCGAAACAACGAGCACACAGGCTAGCGCGCTTGCCGATCAGGAGTTCGACTCCCCAGCGTTTGATGAGGAGGTGCCCGGTGAGTTGGGGGAGTCGATCCGTCAGATGCGCGCGGACATCGAGGAATTTATCACCGATGTCGAAGCCGCCCGCGAAGACGCCGAACAGTCTCGGGAAGAGGCCCAGCGGCTAGCCGAGAACCTCGAGCGACAGGCCGAGGAGTTCGGGACCGTCGTCACCCGTGCAGCGGACGGTGACCTCACCGCGCGCCTAGATACCGATATCGACAACGACGCGATGTTCGAAATCGCGTCGTCGGTCAACGCCATGCTCGACGACATCGAATCGGCAATGATAGAGATCAAGACGTTCTCCCAAGAGGTCGCAGCCGGGAGCGAGGAGGCCAGTGCCGGGGCCAGTGAAGCAAAGCAAGCGAGCGAGCAGATCAGCCAGAGCGTCCAAGAGATCGCGACCGGATCCGACGACCAGCGGGACCGACTCGAAACGGTCTCCGGTGAGATGAACAACCTCTCGGCGACCACCGAGGAGGTTGCCTCGACAACCCAGTCCGTCGCCAGCACCTCACAGGAGACCGCGGACATCGCCTCGAACGGCCAAGAGACGGCAAAACAGGCGATTACTGGTATCGAGGACGTCCACGAGACGATGGCTGCCACCGTCGAGAACGTCGAAACCCTCGACGAGTTGATGGCCGAAATCGACGAGATCGTCGAGCTCATCGCGGATATCGCAGAGCAGACGAACCTGCTGGCGCTGAACGCCAATATCGAAGCCGCTCACGCCGGTGACAGCGGGACCGATGGCGGAGGCTTCGCCGTCGTCGCAGACGAGGTCAAGCAACTGGCCAGCGAGACCCAAGAGTCGGCCGAAGACGTAGCACAGTTGATCGACGACGTGCAACGTCAGACCTCCGTCACCGTTGATGAAATCCAGACCGCAGAGGCGCAGGTTCTGGAGACGGTCGACGCCGTCGAGGAGACGGCCGAGGCGTTCACCGATGTCGTTGCGAACATCGAGACGACAGACAACGGTGTGCAGGAAATCAGCGACGCGATGGACGACCAAGCGGCCAGTTCCGAGGAGGTGCTCACCATGATCGACGACGTGGCCGAAATCAGCCAGTCAACGGCCACGGAGGCTGAAACCGTCTCCGCGGGTGCCGAAGAACAGGCCTCGTCGATGACCGAAGTGACGGCGAGCGTCGAGTCCCTCGCCGAGCAGGCTGAACAGCTACAAGCACGGCTCGACGGCTTCCAAGTCAGTGCGACAGCGGGGACCACGGACCCCGACATCCACAGCGGTCCGTAATAGGCCCGCTGACACGCCCGTCGAGGGGTCTCTGCGGTGGTCCCCTCCCGACCGCGTTGCAGAGCCGTCTGATCGGCTGTTACCGCGGGAACAGCGAGGACGCCGTAATCGTCGGTCTCGGTGCCGCAACGATCGACTTGGGTGGTGATTCAGTGTCCAAGAAACAGCGCTGGTTTCTGGGAGTCGTGCGTTCACCGGCTTCCGCTGTTGTCGGGGCAGGGTACGGATGGGCGGTGAACCGGACGGTGAATCCCGAGGGCTGTCAGCGACGGACGGTGCTGTATGACGCGTTTGGATGGTCGGTCGCTCTCCGTATCTTGGTGCCCTTGGCGGTGTTTTCCGGCTGTGAACGGTTCGTTGAGATGTGGAACGTGGCGCGTACTGGCTCTCCCACCGTACTGCGATCCACCACACCGTCAGGAACTCCCTCCGAGCCATAGATAGCGGTGGCACCACCCCCGACGGCGTCTCCCCGGATCGAACTGGAACTACTACGTTCCTCCACGGCCTATCGGTCGTACGATGGATTACGAATACTCCGGCAACGCCCACCGCGAACTCGTCGCCGCCTACCGAGCGGACGAAGCACCGTTCCCGACGGACGACTCGCGGGTGTATCCACGCCGCGAGTTCCTGCGTGACGAGCCACTGCTTCTCAAGCAACTCCTCTTTCCGCGGTGTTGGAACGGGACGGCGTTGCTGGACGACCCCGACGAAACGCGAGGGCACCTGACCGCGCTCGGGACGTGTATGCGAAAAGGGATCGGCGCCTACTCGGGTCGCGACGGGGACGAACTAACCGAGGTCGTCGACCGGACGCTCGACCGCCTGCCGACGATTCGGCGCGCCCTCAAGCGGGACGCCGAGGCCGCGTACAAGGGCGATCCTGCGGCGAAGAGCTACTGCGAGATCATCCGCTCGTATCCCGGCTTTCACGCCATCCTCACCCACCGCGTCGCACACGTACTTTACGAGGCCGACCACCCGGAGTACGCACGCGAACTCGCCGAATACTCCAAGACCGAGACCGGGATCGACATCCATCCCGGGGCGGACATCGGCGAGTGCTTCTTCGTCGATCACGGGACCGGCGTCGTCATCGGCGAGACTGCCACGGTCGGCGACTGGGTCCGGATCTACCAGAACGTGACACTCGGCGCCCTCCACTTCGAGGAGAAGGAGGGTGCAGAACACATGCTGGCAAAGGATTACAAGCGCCACCCCGACATCGGCGATCACGTCGTCATCGGGGCCGGAAGTAACGTTCTCGGCCCGGTCGAGATTGGCGACCACGTGAGCATCGGCGCGAACTCTTGGGTCACCGACGACATTCCGGACGACACGAGCGTCTTCGTCTCCGAACACCCCGAGCAAGAGCGGAAACCGAACCACTAATCCACGGTCGGCCGAGTCACACGGCCACGGAACGGGCGCAATCGCGGCCTCTGTGCCGGAGATGGTACGGTCCGACGGACGCCTGTGGGTCTCTTCGGCGCCGACCGTCGGCCACTAGGACCCTGATGCCCGGCCCCGTGAGCGTGTACGGACTCCGCCCCGGAAGCGGCCGAAGACGGCGCCGTGGGGGAACGGCGCCGAGCACCGAGGTGCCAGTGGGGTGTGCCGGGCGCGCGGGTGGGGAGGATGGGAACTGAAGCCGGT
>Ga0207813_100155_pt1 | contig 52337 bp, 39 predicted proteins | sample A23E3SouthBayCA_2_FD_187730 | JGI IMG/M metagenome (GOLD analysis project Ga0207813, IMG submission 187730) | Aerobic enrichment media microbial communities from Eden Landing Ponds, California, USA - A23 E3 (4) (SPAdes) | ecosystem: Environmental > Aquatic > Marine > Unclassified | place... | reverse complement strand
CGTTCATCCGGATTCGAACCCCTGGAAGTCGCAGTCCGCGCAGGGAGCGAAGCGACCGAGCAGAACCGTCTTCCTCCGGTTCGAATCCCAGTCCCACCGCGTTTGCTCCGAGCAATCACGCGCGGAGCAACGGGTTTCGCTGGGATTCGAATCAAGGAAGAGCTCTGCTCTGACCGTGCTCGAATCCCAGTCCCGCCGCTTTCCCTCCCGGACCGTGACCAGCGACTCGCGAGACCGAAACGCCGGTATCTGGGCGCACTCGAAACCCACTATTACCAATTTATAAGGTATAAAATATATCTGTTATGTATGGCGGGTACTGGTTCTGGAAGTCGCGCGGGGGTCCAGAGCTCACTCGCTCGAACCACCGCTGACAACAGCCCCGGAGCCTCACAGTCCAGCAGGACGGAGTTCGTGTTAGTCGACCGTACAACCACGCGACTCACGCCCTGTGACGGCCGGAATCGCCCGTACGAGTGCTATCGCGCCCTCGACGTCCGCGACAGAGCCGGGGTCAGAGGAGCCTGCCGGAGCGTCCCCGAGATGCCGACTTGCAACGCTGTCCCACGTCACGGCCCGGAAATGCGGGACCGACATTTTCGCAGCGTCGGCGGCTGAAGCCGCGATCGTGACGAACTATCGGCGGCCGAAGCGAACGGTCCTGGTCGAATCCCCACTGGATGTCACTGTGCGTAGCGTCGAACCGATCGGACACAGTAAAAAGAATTCAAACTTATAGGTCCGTATAATAGTAAGAGAGACAATATCAATTCGAAGTGGGCCCACTCACGGTGTCCCGGATGGATTCGGAGCTGGTCACCTCGACCAGGGACGCTACTCAACGAGCCGGTCGATGTCGTCGTCCAGGTCGGCATAGAGGTCGGCGGCGCGGGCACGCTGGTCGTCCGTCAGGGGGCGGATCGGTTCGCGGACGTGGCCGCCGTGCAGTCCCGCGAGTTCGAGCCCCCGTTTGACGGCCGGGACGCTGGAGGCGCCGGGGAGGGTGTTCGCCTGGCCCGTCTCCTCCCGGAAGCGCTGGTAGGGGAGACAGACGTCCCGCAGTTCCCGGGCGCGTTCCCAGTCACCGGCTTCGAGCGCGTCGAACAGCGCGAGACCGAGCTCCGGGCGGAAGTTGCTGACACCGGCCGAAAAGCCCTCGACGCCTTCGGCCCAGAGGGAGACGGCGTAGGGTTCGGCGAGGCCGTCGACCCAGACCACGTCGTCGGCTCCGCGAGCGACGGCCGCACCCAGTTTGACCGGGTCTTCGAGGGCGTACTTGACCCCGACGACGCCGTCGACCCGGGTGAGGTCGGCGAGGTACTCGACGGACGGGTCGAACCCCCGGACGTACGGCACCAGTGGACGGTCCGTGGCGTCGTCGAGTTCCCGGTAGTACTGGAGGAGGCCCCGCTCGTGGAGATACGTGTGGTCCGGCGGCATGACCATCATCGCGTCGACGCCGTGGTCCTCGTAGGCCCGCATCAGTTCGACCGCGTCGGCCGTGCTGCCACCGACACCACCGAGGACACAGGCGTCGTCCGGGAGCGCACCCACACTCGTTTCCACGTGGGCGACCCGTTCGTCCCCCGAGAGAGAGTGGTACTCGCTGATGTTCGCAGCAGCCATGAACGTGTGTATCCCCTCGTCGTAGAGTGTCCGGGCGTTCTCCCCGAGTTTCCCGTACTCGATGTCGAGAGAGTCGTCGAACGGTGTCAGGAGACCGACGGTGACGCCTCTGAGACGGTCCCTGACACTGTCAGCCGACAGTTGCATATTTCCGACACCAGCATGACTGAATATAAATCTATCGTCTACGTCGGTGGCCGAACGCCCCCGTGAACCGTGAGCGGTGTTCGTTCCTGATTCCCCAACGGGCTGGGGTCCCGGCTCGAACGCCCGGGTCTATCGGCAGGGACGGACGGGCGGATAGATGGATTGGGACGTTCCGGTATTATCGAACACATTTATTATCGTCGGGGACCGAGCGGTGACTATGGCATCGGAAATGGACGCGGCGCCCGAGGTCCCGGTCAAAGCCACCAGGGTGAGTTTCCAGGTGGTCGAGGCACTGCAGGAACTCGACGGTGCGGGGGTCACGGAGCTCTCGGACCACCTGGGAATCCCGCCGAGTACGGTTCACGACCACCTCCGGACGCTGAAAGACCTCGAACTCATCGTCAAGGAGGACGGGTCCTACCACACCGGTATGCGGTTTCTGGAGTTCGGCGGCTACGCTCGCCAGCGCAAGAAAGTGTTCGAGGTGGCCAAACCCGAGTTGCAGAAGCTATCCGAACAGACCGGCGAGCACGCCAATCTCATGATCGAGGAACACGGGCTCGGTGTCTTCCTCTACAAGACCGAAGGGGAGAACGCGGTCAAACTGGACACGTACAACGGATACCGGGTCCACCTCCAGACGACCGCGCTCGGGAAGGCGATCATGGCCCACATGCCCCGCGAGGAGGTCGTCGACATTCTCGACCGACACGGCATGCCGGCGATCACGGACCGGACGATCACCGACAGGGAGCGACTCTTCGACGAGTTCGAGGAGATACGCGAGCGCGGCTACGCAAAGGACGTCGAGGAACGCGTCGAGGGGATGCGATGTGTCGCCGCCCCGATCCTCGCCGACAACGAGGTCCTCGGGGCGATCAGCGTCTCCGGGCCGAAAAACCGGGTGGAGGGCAAACGCTTCGAGGAGGAGATCCCCAGCACGGTCCTCTCGACATCGAACGTGATCGAGGTCAACATGACCTACGCCTGACGACCCGAACCGGCCCACCTCGCGGTCGCTCCGTGACCTGGCCGCCTCTGGATCGACTGGGGGACTTCGACGACGACACTCGAAGGGAGTCGACGGAACCCGTCGCGCTCTCCTGGGGGACTGTTTTCGGTAATGCCGAAAGCTCACCCGCCATCGAACGAGACCGTTCGGCCCCGAAACGATAACAGTACTACAACTGTAATTTCATTTCCGGTCCGATAGACCGACCCACCTGCCCGTCGCGTCGAAGTATTACAGTAATATTATCGTAATCTATATCGTTTGGGGCCCGTCCGAGTTCCGGCAACTTCCCGTCACTCACCGGAGAGAGGTCCCCCGCGAACGACACACTGGATGAACGATGATCCAGAATACGTTCGGTATTACCGGAACGGGTATGTCACAATATAACACGGAGTGGTAGACGAAAACCCGTTCGTTCGCCTCTCTACGTTCACTGATTCGGAGGGGGTCGCCACGTACCGGGCCGATCGGGTCCGGCATTACCGAAACACCGTTCCGTGGGCAGTCGACTGTCGTCCGTGAACACGCCGTGGACTATCCACTGGTCGGTTCAGTCTGCGGTTCGGGCAGGCAACGTCTCGTCACGACAGTGACCCGTCCCTGTGCAGGTCCCGGTGGTCTCGGGAGGATCGTGTGTCGGACGCGTCGCGCCTGCGGGCGGACGGTCGGCAGGGGGCGACTCAGCTCTCCGCGAAGGTGAAGACGGGTTTGACGACCTCGGAGTTGAGGAAGGACTCGAAGGCAGCAGTGGGGTCGGAGGTAGAGAAGGAGTCGTCGACGACGGCGTCGGCGTCGATCTCGCCGTTTTCCATGAGCCGGAGCGCCTGTTCGAAGTTCGTCCAGTCCGAGCCGTACGAGGTGAGAACGTCGATCTCGCCACGGACGACCGGTGTCATCAGTAACTCGCTGGGGTCACGGGGGATGCCGACCACTACCACTTCACCACCCTTGCGGACCACGTCGACGCCGGTCGTCACGCCCGTGTGGTGGCCGCTGGCGTCGAACACCGCGTCGAAACCGATCTCGCCCGTGCGCTCGGCGGCGGCGTCCTCGAGCGAGTCGTTCTCGACGTCGATCGTGTCGATCCCGAGGTTACGGACCGTCGGCAACCGGGAGTGGGTGTCCTGTCCGAGGCCGGAGACGATGACGTTCGCGCCCAGCGTGTCGGCGACGGCGGCGGTGAAGACGCCGATCGGCCCGGGCCCCTCGACGAGGACTTCGTCACCGGGATCGATCGACGAGCGTGTCAACACTGCGCGTGTGGCGATACTGAGCGGTTCCGTGATCGCCGCGTCGCGGAGGGGGACACCGTCGGGGACGGCGTGGAGGTGTTCGGGTGCGACGACGGTGTACTCGGCGTAGGCGCCGTCGCGGTGCATCCCGGTGATAGAGAAGTTCTGGCAGATGTTCTCCTCGCCGTTGCGACACTGGAAACACTCCCCGCAGTCGTGGATGGGCTCTTCGACGACGCGGTCACCCGGCGCAAAGCTCGTCACGTCCTCGCCGACTGCCTCGACCGTCCCCGAGTACTCGTGACCCATGATCCGGGGCATGGCGATCCAGTCGTACCCGCCCTCGTACTCGTAGGCGTGGGCGTCGCTCCCACAGATACCTGCCGTATGCACCCGGACGAGCACCTCGTCCGGCCCGGGCGACGGCCGTTCACCGTCCTGAACTTCGACTGACGCGGGACCTGTCTGAACTATCTGTTTCATACGCTAATGGCTCCTTCGTGGTCTGCGCTACTGCCTACTGCCCGGGCCCCGAATATAAAAATTCCGGCCACCGACGCCCCGCGGCGGAGTGAACCCGTACGAGGAGAGTCGACCGGAGCAGGGCTCGAATTACAGGATACCGGCCTGTCCGAGCCCGGTCACGAGGAGATACAGCGCGAACAGCCCCGCCGGAACCGCGGCAGCGCGGCGGGCGGTGTCGATATCGAGGTCCTTGGACTCGGCGACGGCGACCGACAGCAGATGGCCACTCCAGACGACGAAGAGGATTCCGACCAGGAGGACGACAGCGTACAGCGGGTCGGTCAGGCCCGCGTAAACGTCCTCGCCCCCGGCGGCCGTGCCGCTGTAGACGGAGGCGGCCTGCTCGGCGGCACTGAGCCCCTCCGGTTCGGCCGGGATGTCGACGCCGAAGAAGAGAAACGCGACCACCAGAGAGCGCAGCACGTTCCAGATCCCGATGGGGATCATCGCCCAGGCGGCACCCCGCATCAGGCGGCTGATCGGTCCGCGTCCGCCGCTGGAACTCGCGACGACGTGGGCGACCACGGTGTAGAGAACCCACGCGACGACGGTCAACACGACCGGCCGCAGCACCCGTCCGACCAGCTGGACCTGGAACATCGAGTTGTCGGTCTGGACCGCGTTGAGCGCCTCGATCATGACGTACGCGAACCCGGCCCCGCCGACCAGCCCGCACAGCAAGACGACGATCGTCTCACGTGTGAGTCCACGTTTCGGCGTCCGCTGCCGGATGATTCCGTCTGGCATGGTCGCGATGCGACGAATCATACCTGAACGTGACTGGGGGTACTATTCAATGTTGGTGGTATTGTGACGGTGCTGGAGCCGACCCGCCGGAGCACAGCACCCCCGGGACGGTCGGCCGACAGTATGAAAACCGTCGCTCGCGTACGTGCAGGCGATGGGCCTGCGTGACCTGATCGAGGCAGTCGCGGCCGGATTCGGTTCCGATACCGGCCCGGAGATCGACGAGGGGCGGGCCGCGCGACTGGCCGACGAGGCCGCCGACCCGACGGTCACCGCGGAGGTGCTGACGACTGCGGGCGAGCGTACCCAGCACCCGATCGTCGCGTACGTCGAGGACGACGAGCACCTGGAGTATCTCTTCCGGGGCGGGACGCTCGTTATCGACGACGGCGACTCGACGGTCCGCGAGACGCCGACCTGCGAGCTCGCCGTCCTCGTCAGCGACTGGCGGTTCCTGTTCGTCGTCGGGGGGCGTCTCTCGGACTCCCTGTTCGAGGTCCCCTTCGACGACGTCGTGATGGCCTACGTCGACGACGAGGACGACCGCACCTACCTCGTGGTGGAGGCTGACCGCGACGACGACCGTCTCACCTTCTTCGCCGACCTGACGATGGACTCGCGTCTCCCTGCCCTCAGGTCTGCGGTCGAAGGCGCCGAGAGCAGTTCGGAGTGACCCGAATCGGCCCCGAATCCTTCCCGATTTTTGATGGAGTCCAAAAAATTTAAATAATGGCATTCCGTTTGTGCGACCGGCTTATGACAAGCGGTAACGAGAATACACGGCCGGATGAGGACGTTAACCAGTACAGGCGGAAACTATTGAGCGCGCTGGGTGCGGCCGGCGCGACCGGCCTCGCCGGCTGTGGCGGCGGAGACGGGACAGCCACTCCGGGTGACGGTGGCGACGGTGGCGACGGTGGCGACGGTGGTTCCGACGGTAGCGACGGTGGTGACGGTGGAGACGGTGGCTCCGACGGCGGTGACGGTGGCGACGGCGGGGACGGTGAGACCACCGAAACCGAGGGTGACGTGGAACAGTTCCCGGACCGCAGGTACGTCACCTTCGAGGGCGAACTCGAGAGCGACCGGCTCCGGTTCAACAAGTACTTCCACCGGACCCAGATGCCGCGCTTCGTGTACCCGTTCATGTACGCGAAGAAGACGATCATGCACCAGGAGACGGCGGAACGGATCCCGCACGTCGTCACGGACTGGGAGATCGTCGACGAGACGGAGATGCGGGTCCAGTTCCGCGACGACACGGCGTGGGGCGTCGCGAACCCGGACGACCCCAACGACATCAACGGGACGCCGGTCAAGCCCTCCGACTGGGGCTACTCGCTGCGCGTCTCGCGCTGGAACGGCCCTTCCCCCGACGAGATCCGCGAGCGAGACACGGGCGAACCGCTCAGCGCGTTCGAGGCTATCACCAGCATCGAGTTCGACGACGAGGCGGGCACGCTGTCGGTCCACAGCGAACCCGGCTGGTTCGACATCTTCAGCGAGGACGCCCAGATCAACTCGCTCAACCTCTCGCACCCGAGCAACCAGTCCATCGGGGAGTCCCTGTCCACGATGGCACAGGACATGAAGCCCCTCCACGACGAGGCCCAGGAACTCGAGTGGGGCACGCCCGAAGGAACGCCCGACACCGAGAACCCGACCTACAGGACCGAACTCATCCAGCAACAGATCGACACCTTCCGCCAGCGCGGCGAGGGCGAGATCCAGAGCCCGCAGAACATCCCCTGTTCCGGGCCGTTCGTGTTGCAGGACGTCCGCGAGGACCAGGTCATCCTGAAGAAAAACCCCGAGTACTGGCTCTCGGAGCAGGTCAACTGGGACACGGTGCAGGTCAACATCATCCCGAACTCCCAGTCCCAGACCCAGGCACTGCAAAACAGCATCCTCGACGGGGTCAACGGTCGCATCCTGCAGCCCAACCCGAGCACCGTCGACAACCTGCCCGACGAGTTCCGGCGGGTGAACCACACCGGCGGCGGCCAGTACGGGCTGAGCATGAACGCCCAGGCCAACGAGTATCTCGGTGACCCGCGCGTCCGGCAGGCGTTCAACTTCGCGATCAACAAGTCGCAGATCGCCGAGATCCGCAACCGCTACTCCAACGAGAAAGTCCCGTACCCGGCGGGACTGCTCGACGCGACCCAGCGCGGTTTCGTCGAGGACGCGGGACTGGTCGACTCGTTCACCCGCTACAACCAGAACATGGACCGGGGGACCCAGCTCATGGAGGAGGCCGGCTTCTCCATGGAGAACGGCACCTGGATCACGCCCGACGGTGACCCCTTCGAGCTGACGCTCCTGACCGGCGGCGAGTCCGTCCAGGTCGAGTCGACGGTCATCGCGATGCTCAGCGAGTTCGGCGTCAACGTCAGCCTCCAGCGCGTCGACTCGACGGTCGCCGACCAGCGGAAGGGTGCCGGCGAGTTCGAGCTCACGATGTACGAGTGGCCGTTCGCGACCCACGCCGGCATGTGGTTCCGCATGGTCCAGCAGAGCGACCGGCGTCACCGCTTCGGGAGTCCCTGGAGCGACGAGTTCGTCGAGGAGTTCGCCAACGAGTACGAGAACGTCGACAACGTCGAGTACGACTGGACGAACAACCTCGAGGGCGCGACGCCCGAACAGCAAAAGGAGTTCACCATCGAGGCGCCGCCGGTCGGCGAACCCGACGGCGAGCTCCAGGAGTACCCGGTCTGGTTCTACGACGTCCAGCTCGGACAGAACCTCGACGAGGAGACGCGCGCCGAGTACCAGCAGGCGCTCTGCTGGGTGTTCAACTACTACCTGCCGATCGCGCCGTTCGTGCAGAGCTTCGAGATGGCCTTCCAGGACACCGTCAACTGGACGGCGCCGGAAGACGAGTCGGAGTGGCAGATGAACCTGCCGATCTTCCAGCTCATCCAGCAGGGCAAGATCCAGGCCACGTCGGGTAACTGACGACCCGGTTCCGTCACGACCCCCCTCGCACAGGCAGCGTCCCACTGTCTCTTTCCGTCCCTGGCCGGTCTCCCACGCCGGCCCGCTTCTCGTTCGACTCGCTTACCGCTCGCGAGGCGAGCGGTGCGCTCGTCGAACCGCGGTTGTCGTGCTGGCCACGCCGCTCGTGCTCTGCCGGGACCTGGCGGTCCCGGGGCCGCACTCGCTCGTATCTCCGGATTGTCCGACCACGGAGACGCATCGACCGGCAGTCCGGTCACCTGAGGGGCTGTCCGGACGGCCCGGTCATCGGAGCCCGTCGACCGGAACCAGCGTCACCCGGGGACCACCATCGACGGTCGCCGTGTACAGCAACCAGCGGTCCTCGCAGACGAACTGCGGCCGGGGCGTCCACGGGGCGCTCTCCGGGACCGGGTCCGAGACGATTCGTTCGCGGCCCTCACGCCTGTCGTAGACCGCGGCCCGGAACGACTCGCCCTTCCGAAGTGGCTCCCTCTCCCGGACCGTCGCCGCGAGCAGGTCGCCGCCCCGGGTCGCGTCCGCCTCGCGCGCCGGTGTCTCCCACACGCGCTCCCGCCGTGCCGCTTCGAGGTGCAACAGTCCCACACCTCGGCCTGGTTCGACGTACCAGAGCGCCGTCCCACCGTCGTTCCACCGGAGGTCGCAGTGGTGGTCGGGGAGCAAGCGTTCGAGCGGGCGTGCGCCGAGCCCCTCGCGGGCCAGCCACGCCTCCCCGCCGACGCCGTCGGTCGCGTCCCGTGCCAGGAGCGCCAGCGACGCGTCCGAGGGGCTGAACCGAAGCGTGTCGTACCGGCGGTCGCGGCTGTGCCAGACGGTCGTGGTCGCGTCGTCGAGAGAGAGCGTCGCCAGCCGCGACCCGGTGTCAGTTGCCGGACGTGACCCGTCGTCGGTCGCGAAGACCGCCCCGAACTGCTCGCCGTCGGCCGAACGAGTCAGCCCCGCGACTGGACTGCCCGGCACAGTCCCGGGGTCGAACTGGCCGGGGGACTGTGGATCCACCGACTCCTGCTCGGACTCCGGCCCGTTCGTCTCGTGTGCGGTGATCGTGTGACCGTCGAGTACGTGGGCGCTCCCCGACTCGTCGTCGACCCACGGCGTCGGACCGCCCGGCGTCCGACCGCCCGGCGTCCGACCGCCCGGCGTCGCCGCAGTCACGGACCGGCAGGTGCCGGCCTCCACGTCGAGGACGCTCAGCGTCGGTGTCTCCGCGCCGGCGTACAGCCAGACCGACCCGTCCGTACTGACCGGCGCGACGCGCCGGGGACCGACGCTCCGTGGCGGGTCGACGAGGCGATAGCGGTCGACCCCCTCGCAGTGGACGTGTCGGAAACGTCCCGACCCCGCGAGGTGACCGTCCGTCATCGCTTGCCCCCGTCCGGCGTGCGAGCGCGTCTCATTGCGAGACTGGAGCGGTCGAGTGCGTATAAATCGCCCGTGACGCTCACACGCCCGGTGGCTCGGTCCGTCCATCGGGAAAAATTTAAACGCGCGACCGTTATTCCACTGTAGTATGGGACGCGTTATCGAAAGAACAGTCGTCGGAACGGACGGTGCCGGCGTTCGACCCGACACGCTCGACGGGGTCGGCGGTGTGGTATGAGCGGGAGCCAGAGTGTCGGCCGGGACGTCGCGACACCGCTGGTCGTCGCGGTCCTCTGTATCGTGGGGATCGGGATGATCGCGGCGACGGTTGATTCGCCCCAGACCATCGGTGGCGACGCTGGTGGCCCGATCGTCGAACAGCCCGACCAGGGGTCGACCGACCAGGGTGACCCCGGCGAGCCGGGCGAGTTCACGGGCGGTGAGCCCGGTTCGGCACAGGAGCGCAACGTCATCGAGATATCGGCGTGTATCGACTTCCTCGCCTCGACCCCCGGGACGCTCCTGGTCGTCGCGGGGTTCATGGCAGTGGTGGGACTCATCTACCGACGGTTCAACTTCTCCGCGGCGCTGCTGGCCAGCTGGACCCTCCTCCCGCCCGTAGCGCTGCTGTACTTCCTCGGGACGAACTGCGCGAGCTCGGACTCCGGCGGCATCGGGGCCGGCGGCGGGAGTAACCCCATCCCCGGCAACACCGCGCCGGTCTCGCCGCTGACGAACGTCCCGTCGTGGGCCATCGGACTCCTGATCGGCGGCGTCCTCGTCGGCGCAGTGGGGCTGCTCTACCGTACGATGGGCGAAGAGGACGTGGTCGTCGTCGACGAGGAGGAAATCGAGGACGGTCCCGACCTGGACCAGTTCGCCGCGGCAGCCGGTCGTGCGGCCGACCACATCGAGGAGCACAACGCCGACGTCGACAACGCGGTGTACCGCGCGTGGGTCGAAATGACCGAGTTGCTCGACGTGGACAGCCCCGAGATGTACACGCCCGGCGAGTTCGCGGACGCGGCCGTCTCGCTCGGGATGGCCGAGGACGACGTCTCCGAACTCACGCGGCTGTTCAACGAGGTCCGCTACGGCGGCCGGGACGCGAGCACCCGCGAGGAACAGGCGCTCGACATCCTCCGGAACATCGAGTCCGAGTACAGCGTCGACGAACAGACCGGCAGCGAACGGACCGGCAGCGAGCAGACCGGCAGCGAACGGACAGAGGACACCGAGGACGATGAGAGATAGCACTGCGGCGACGACGCACGGCGGGAGAACCGACGCCGACATCGGTACTGGGACCGGGACCGGGACCGGCACCGGGACCGTGACCGGCACCGGGACCGGGACCGTGACCGGCACCGGCACCGGCACCGACACCGGGACCGTGACCGGTACCGGTAGTTCGAGTCCGGGGTGGTGGGGATGGACGTAGACGAGACCATCCGGACCGGGCTGGCCGTCGTCGGTGTGGTCGTCTTCCTGCTCGGCGCGGCGACGTACGTCCTCGTCGAGCCGTTCGTGGGCTTTCTCCCGTCGACGTTCGCACTCGCCGTTTTCGCGGGGGTCGCCGCGTTCCTGCTGGGGCTGTGGGCGGTCCGGTCGGCCTATCAGGGTGGCGTCGAGCAGACGCCGGTCCCGGACGTGGAACTCCCGCGGTCGTTCCCGGCACCGGGGACGGACCTGGACCGGACGATCTACCGGCTCACCCACCTCCGGCAGGGGACCTCCGAGTACCGCGACCAGATCCAGGAACGCCTGGCCGAGGCCGCCGTGGCCGCCATCCGCCAGCGCGAGAACTGTACGCGCGCACAGGCGGTCCACCAGCTCGAGGAGGGCGAGTGGACCGACAACTACCACGCAGCGGCCTTCTTCGCGGGCGGGTCGCCGCCGAGCCAGTCGCGACTCGACAGGTGGTTCGGCGAGGCGGAGACGCCCTACGAGCAGTGGGTCGACATCACCGTCGACGCCATCGCCGAATACGCGGGTATCGAGGGCGCGACTGAGCCGGAAGAGACGACAGTCGACCCCGACGACAGCGGGTTGCTCTCGGGACTGTTCGGGGGCGACGACGAGGACGAGGACGAGGGCCCACGCGCCCAGTCGGGCTACCGCGACGAGTATATCGACGAGGACGCCACGCGCGTCACCGACTCCATCGTCTACAACGAACTCGTCGAGACGGGGCAGTGGCGGGGCGTCAGCGCCTTCGCACTTCTGGCCGTCGGGGCGGGCGTCGTCACCGCGACCCCTGCGATCGTCCTCGTCGCCGTGCTGGGTGTCGCTTTCTCGGCGTACGCGCGGGCCGGGACGCCCCCGCAACTGGCGGCACTGGAAGTCGACCGGACGTTCGACGAAACGAACGTGACCCCCGGCGAGGTCGTCGAGGTCACGGTCACGGTCGAGAACACGGGCGGGAGTTTCGTGCCCGACCTGCGACTGGTCGACCGCGTGCCCGGGAGCATGCGGGTGGTCAGCGGGACGCCCCGGCTGGCGACCGCCCTCGGGTCCGGTGACACCGCGACGTTCACCTACGAGGTCGTCGCCGAACGAGGCACCCACGAGTGGCCGCTGCTGGCGATCGGCCGGGACTTCTCGGGTGCCGTCGAGCGCGAGGCGGTCGTCGACGTCGAGGGCGAGATCAAGTGCGTCCCCTCGCTCCGGACGACCGCCGAGATGCCGGTTCGCCAGCAGACCTCGCTCTACTCCGGACAGGAGAACACCTCGATGGGCGGCTCCGGGCTGGAGTTCTTCTCGGTCCGGGAGTACCGCGAGAGCGACCCGATGAACCGCATCGACTGGAAGCGCCAGGCCCGCACGGGCGAACTGGCGACAATCGACTTCCGCCTGGAGCGGGCGGCCTCGCTCGTCTTCCTGTTCGACGCGCGCGAGGCTTCCTACGTCGCACCGGAACCGGGCGAGCACAACGCCGTCGACCGGAGCGTCGAGGCGGCCGTCGAAGCCTTCGGCGCGCTCGCCGACCAGGGGAACATGGTCGGGCTGGCGGCCTTCGACACGGTGCCCTGCTGGCTGGCACCCAGCGCCGGTGACGCACACCTCGAACGTGCCCGGCAGTTGTTCGCCACGCATCCGGCGATGTCCTCGACGCCGCCCGACGAGTCCGAGGCGTCGGGTCACTACGTCGACCCGATGACACACGTCAGGAGTCAGCTCTCGCCCGAATCACAGCTCGTGCTGTTCTCGCCGCTGACCGACGACTACACGGTCGGTGTCGCGCGGCGACTCGACTCGTCGGGCCACCGGGTGACGGTCATCAGCCCCGACCCGACGGCGGACCGGACTGTGGGCCAGCGGCTGGCCCGGATCGAACGGAACATGCGGGTCGCGACGCTCCGCGAGCGGGATATCCGCGTCGTCGACTGGGAGTACGGAGACGTGCTAGGACTTGCACTCGACGAAGCTCGACAGAGGTGGGCCGTATGAGTACCGAAAGCGAGGAAGTCACGACCGTCACGGTCGACCACTCGCCGACGAGATTCAGCTCCATCGCCGCGGTCGTCGCCGCGGTTATCGCCGGGGTGACGAGCGCGCCCTTCGCGCTGTACGCGATACCGCTCGGTCTGGGCGGGATCGCCGTCCTCGCCTCGGGTCTGTTCATGGGGGCCAACCGCCTCCGGGTGACCATGGGCGCGGCCGGGCTCTTCCTCTCGGTGCTGATCGCCGGCCTGTTCGGCACCGGGCCGGAGATACTGCTCGTCAGCGGGGCCGCGACGGTCCTGGCCTGGAACTTCGGGCAGAACGCGATCAGCCTCGGCGAACAGATCGGTGCCAGTTCGCGCACCCGGCGCAACGAGATCATCCACGCCTCCGCGGCCACCATCGTCGCGATGGTCGGAGCCGGCGTCGGCTACGGCGTCTACGTGATCGGCAGCGGCGGGCGTCCGGTTGCTGCGGTCGGGATGCTCGCCCTGGCGCTGGTGTTCATGATCTGGGCGATCCGGGCCTGAACGCCCACTGTCTGATCGGACGACCAGGGCCCGAATACTCACTGTCTGAACCGGACGATCCGAGCCCGACTGTCGACTTTCTCCGGTCCGGAATCCGGGACGTATCGTCGCCGGACAGCGCCGTGTTTCGCCAGTGTTCCGCCCGTGAGGTCCTGAAAACCGACAGGCATAAGTTGGGCCGACTGGATTAGATTTGTATGAGTGCGTCTTCGGTAGAGTTCACCATCCAGGAGGCCAGCGAACGGTGCGATGCGATCATCGAAGAGATCCAGTCAGCGGTCATCGCGGACCGGGACTTCCTCGAGGAGGTCATGCTCGCGCTCCTCGCCGAAGGGCACGTACTGCTCGAAGACGTGCCCGGCACGGGGAAGACGCTGACGGCGATGAGTTTCTCCAACGCGTTCGGGCTGGACTTCTCGCGTATCCAGTTCACCCCGGACCTGCTGCCCAACGACGTCTCCGGGACGAACATCTACAACGAGCGGGACAACCAGTTCGAGTTCCAGCCCGGGCCGATCTTCGGCAACATCGTGCTGGCCGACGAGATCAACCGCGCGCCGCCGAAGACCCAGGCGTCACTGCTGGAAGCGATGCAGGAGAAACAGGTCACGATCGAGGGCGAGACCCGCCAGCTCCCCGAACCCTTCTTCGTCATCGCGACCCAGAACCCCGTCGAGCAGGAGGGGACCTTCCCGCTGCCGGAAGCACAGGTCGACCGCTTTTTCGTCAAGACCTCGCTGGGCTACCCCGACGACGAGGGTGAACTCGAGATCCTGCGACGCCGCGCCGGCCGGACCCAGTCGACCCCCCAGTCGGGACAGGTCATGGACAGCGCCGAGGAAGTGATGGCCCTGCAGGACGTCGTCGAGACGGTCAGGACCGAGGAGGACCTGCTCGTCTATCTCAAGGAGATCTGCCGGATGACCCGCGAGGACCACCGCGTTCGCACGGGCGTCTCACCGCGCGGGACCCAGCGTCTGCTCGAGTGTACCCGCGCTCGCGCGGTCATCGAGGGGCGTGATTACGCGACGCCCGACGACGTCAAGAAGATCGCAAAGCCCGTCCTCTCGCACCGGCTCGTGCTCACCCCCGAGGCCGAGGTCAACGACGTCGACAAGGACGAGCTCATCCAGGACGTCCTCGACGAGGTCCCGGTCCCGACCGTCCAGTAGCGCCAGCGACCCTCTTTTCCGTCGTACTCGGCGATTGTACAAGCTTAAGTTCGGGCAACCGGTTCGAACTGATATGAGCGCTGACGGCAACAAGATCATCTGTCGACGCTGTGACGAGACGTTCCCGAGAGACGCCGAGAGCTGTCCCAACTGTGGGAAGGAGGTCCGGAGTAACACGCCCTACGTCGTCGGGGCGGTCATCGGGCTCTTGCTGGTCGTCTCGGCGGTGATAGCGAGGGGAGAACTGATCGCGTTCGGCGTCCTGGGCGCGGTCGTCGCCATCAGTTGCGGCTACATGATCTACACCAAGCGGGCACGGATCGTCGAGGAAGGCGAGTCGTTCTGAGCGTCGAGGAAGGCGAGTCGGTCCCAGCGTCGAGGCAGGCGAGTCGGTCCCAGCGTCGAGGCAGGCGAGTCGGTCCGGGAACCACGTCGAACGGCGCGGGCGCCACGGTTCCGGCGCAGAGGGCCGTTACCAAACATTTTTATACTGTTCGTGAGTGAATCTTGTAGAAATGGGATACCTGCGGAACCGTATACTGCAGGCAGTTATCACACTGTTCAGCATCGTCACACTGGGGTTCGTGTTCATTCGCATGATGCCGGGGAACCCGGCGACGTATCTCCGCGCGGAGATCCAGCAGAACCCGGGTGCCTACGGCCTGCCGCCGAACCCGACCCTGGAACAGATTAACCAGGTCATGGAGAACCAGATGAACTACGACCCGGGGCCGATCTGGGCGAAGTTCATCTCCTACATGCAGGGCGCGGTCCAGGGTAACTTCGGGACGTCGGTCATCGTCGACCCCGGCGCCTCGAACGTCCAGCTTATCCTGGAGGCGGCACCCTGGACGATCTTCATCTCCTCGGCGGGACTGGTCTACAGCCTCGTCGCGGGGATCATCCTCGGCTCGCTGATGGCCTACTACGAGGGGACGAAGATGGACGTCGGTCTGACGGTCTCGATGCTGGCCGCCAGTTCGGTGCCCTACTACATCGTGGCTATCCTCCTGCTGTTTTTCTTCTCCTACAACCTCGAGTGGTTCCCGACTGGCGGGCGCTTCAACACCGACACGACGCCCGGGTTCAACTACGCGTTCATCGCGGGGGTGTTCAACCACGCGGCGTTACCGATACTCTCCGGGATAACGATCGGGTTCGGCGGGAACGCGCTCGGACTGCGCGCCAACTCGATCCGGCTCCTGGGCGAAGGTCACATCCGCAACGCCGAACTCCGGGGACTGTCGACGTACACTATCTCGACGCGCTACCTCGCACGCAACGCGATCCTCCCGATGTACACCGGGATCGTCCTGGGGCTGGCCGGGCTGATCGGCGGCTCGATCATCCTCGAGGAGATCTTCGTCTACCGGGGGATGGGCAAGCTGATGTACGACGCGACCGTCCAGCGGGATTTCCCGCTGATGACGACGGCACTGATCTTCACGACGATCATCTTCGTCGTGGGGACGTTGATAGCCGACTTCACGTACTCGCTGATCGACCCGCGGGCCGAACAATCGAGCATGGGGTAACAACGCATGGGAACTGAAGAACCTCCGGCAGAAGGCGACGACGATTCGCCGTTCAGGTCACAGTCCGAGTTCGACGCGTCCGCGATGGACGTCTACGAGGTCGTGTTCAGTCGCTGGGTCGTCTCCCCGCTGCGCGTCCTCTGGAACGACTACCGGGGGCGGTTCGGGTTGCTCCTGGTGCTGTTCTACGTCCTCGTGGGGACCATCGGGGTCGTCGTCGTCCCCGAACCGTCGGTCGACCCGATCAACCGGCTCCTGAGCCCGCTCGAACAGCCGGACCTGCGGTACCTGCTCGGGAGCGACGGCGTCGGTCGCGGCCTCATGCCGCTGATGGTCCACGCGACGCCGAAGATGCTGAAGATGATGCTCGCGGGAGCCATCTTCGGGAACTCGCTGGGGGTCGTCGTCGGGCTGGTTTCGGGGTACACCGGCGGGAACACCGACAAGATCCTGATGACGATCACGGACGTGGTGGCGTCGATCCCGCCGCTCCCGCTGCTTTTGATCCTCGCGGCGATCATCGAGCCGCGCAACCCCTACCTGATCGGGGTCATCCTGACCGTCCAGGCGTGGGCGGGCCTGGCCCGCGGGATCCGCTCGCAGGTGCTCCCGCTCCGGAACGTCGAGTACGTCGAGGCCTCCAAGACGATGGGACAGTCGACCTCGACCGTGCTGATGAAACAGGTGCTCCCGGACCTGCTACCGCTGGTGACGTTGCGGTTCATGTCGACCGCACGCTCGGTTATCTTCGCGTCGGTCGGCCTGTACTTCCTGGGCCTGTTGCCCTACACCAGCGCCAACTGGGGGGTCGTCCTCAACTCCGCCTACGAGAACTCGAACATCCTCGCCTCCTTCGAGAACGCCCACTGGCTGCTCGTGCCGGCGCTGACGATCGCGATGTTGACCTTCGGGCTGACCCTGCTCGCACAGGCGTTCGACCAGGTCTTCAATCCGCGTGTCAGGGCCCGCCACGAGGCACGAAGGCGGGCCGACGTGGAGGAGGAACTCGAGGAAGACGTCGACGAAAGCGGCGTCTCGCAGATGGGATTCCAACAGTGATCACAGATGTCTGAATCAGAATTCGCGACGGACCGACCGCAGGAAGAGCGCGACACCATCCTGGAGGTTCGGGACGCGACCGTCACCTACGAGATGAGCCGCGGACAGGCACGCGTCCTGAACGGCGTCGACCTCGACGTCTACCGCGGGGAGACGCTGGGCATCGTCGGCGAGTCCGGCTCGGGCAAGTCGATGTTCGCCTCGACGCTGATGGACGCCGTCGAGGAACCGGGCCTCCTCCAGGGGAGCATTACGTACTACCCGGAGGGGGCCGACCCCGTCGAGATCACGGAACTGGAGGGCGGGGACACCAGGCGCCTCCGCTGGGAGGAGATCGCGCTGGTCTCCCAGGGCGCGATGAGCGCCTTCAACCCGACCAAACCGATCCGGACCCACTTCGAGGAGACCCTCTCGGCGCACAACGCCGACAAGGACGCGGGGATGGACCGGGCCCGCTCGATCATGCGGGACCTCAACCTCGACCCCGAGAACATCCTCGACCAGTACCAGCACGAACTGTCGGGCGGCCAGCGACAGCGGGCGCTGGTCGCGCTGGGACTCGTCCTCGAACCCGAGGTGCTGATCCTCGACGAACCGACGGCGGCGCTGGACCTGTTGATGCAACGGTCGATACTGCGCCTGCTCTACAACATCAAGGAGGAGTACGACATCACGCTGATCGTCATCAGCCACGACCTCCCCGTGGTCTCGGGGTTCGTCGACCGGCTCGGGGTCATGTACGCCTTCGAGTTCGTCGAACTCGGCGAGACCCGGGACGTGATGCACGAGGGTGCCCACCCCTACACGCGGGCGCTGATGCGGTCGACGCCGAACCTGGCGATGGGCGTCGACGAGATCACGACGATCGAAGGGTCGACCCCGGACCCGATCAACATCGTCTCGGGGTGTTCGTACAGTCCGCGGTGTCCGATCGCCGACGACCGCTGTACCATCGAGGACCCTGACCTGATCGAATTCGAAGACGACCACGACGTGGCGTGTTTCTATCCGGACGAGGCCCGGGACGAACTGCCCGTCAAACTCTCACAGGAGGATTCGAAATGAGCACGACCGACACAGACGAGGACGTGATCGACAACGACGAGCCGGTGCTGTCGATGGAGAACGTCTCCGTGGAGTACCAGGACGAGTCGATACTCGCGGACGTGATCCCCGAGAGCGTGGCCGAGCGTCTCGGCATGGGCGAAGACCCCGTCCACGCGGTCGACGACGTCTCCCTCGAGATCGGTGAGGAGGACGTCGTCGTCCTGATCGGCGAGTCCGGCTCGGGCAAGACGACGCTCGGACGGACCGCCATCGGGCTCCAGGACCCCACCTCCGGGTCGGTCAAGTACCGCGGGTACGACATCGAGGACGTCGAGCGCGGCGAGCACGCGGGCGAACTGTACGCCGAGGACGTCCGCCGGGCGCTCCAGATCGTCCACCAGGACTCCGACGCGGCGCTGAACCCCTACCGGACGATCCGCTCGCAACTGGCCGAACCGCTGAAACTGTGGTACCCGGACATGGACCTCAACGACCGCCAGGAGCGCATCGCCACCATGCTCCGGACCACGGGTGTCACGCCAGCCGAGGACTACATGGAGCGGTACCCCCACGAACTCAGCGGCGGCGAGAAACAGCGCGTCGCCATCATCCGCGCGATGTTGCTGGAACCGGACCTGATCCTCGCCGACGAGGTGGTCTCGGCGCTGGACGTCTCGCTACGCATCGAGATCATGGACCTCCTGCTCGACCTGCAGGAGATGTTCGGGACCTCCTACCTGTTCGTCTCGCACAACCTCACCAACGCCAGGTACATCGCCGACAAGGCGGACGGTCGCATCGCGGTGATGTACCTCGGCCGGATCGTCGAGGTCGGGTCGGCCGAGGAGATCATCAACGACCCCAAACACCCCTACACGCAGATCCTCAAGTGGGCGTCGCTCCCGCTGGACCCCGACGAGGCCCGGGAGACCATCACCGACGAGTCGCCGATGATGTCCGAGGACGCGCCGGACCCACGCAATCCCCCCAGCGGCTGTCGGTTCCACCCCACGTGTCCGAAAGCCCACGAGGTCTGTACCGAGGTCGACCCCGACCTCATCGGTGGCGAGGTCCGGGAACACAGAGCGGCCTGCTTCCGCGAGGACTCCACCCACGAGTACTGGGACAGCGAGTCCATCCACGGCGGGGACCGCGAGATCCCGCTGTAATCACCGCAAGGAATAACTGAAATCACGGCAATCATCCACACATGGCACGATACTTCGCATCACTGCTGTCGGACAACTTCGACCACCCGATACTGGGACTCATGTTGCTCATCTCGGTGTTCCTGTTCGTCGTCGCCGGCGTCCTGAGCGTCGTCGACGTGCCGGGCGTCCCGGCGATCGCGTCCGGGTGGTTCGCAATCTACGGCATCTGTGCCGGATCGCTCGGCCTGTTCGGCTACCTCGTCCTCTACGTGTCCCGTGCCATCTCGATCGCCCGGGACAGGGCCGGCCCCGGCGCGAGCTAAAGGCGACGAACTTAACGCTCGTAGAACGAGCGTTGCGTTCGTCGGGCGAGGGTGGGTGGTGCGGGCCACGTCGCTCGTGCTCTGCTGAGACCTAGCGGTCTCAGCGCCGCACTCACTCGGTATCGTTCGATTCTCGACCAGCCGATTACGAGGGCTGCGAGCCTGCTCGCAGGCCGAACGTGGCCGGCACAGACCACTCAAACGTCGAACGAAGTGAGACGTTTACACCACGTGAACGGTTAGATACCACGCTCCGGCGGGAGAAGCCGAGCAGTGTCACCGCAGGGGTTCGAAGGGGTCCCAGTCGAAGTGGAGCATCGCACCGATGATCGCCATCGCGACGACGATGTGCACCGACGCCAGAACCGACACCACGAACGTCGGCGAGTCGGACCCGACCGCCAGCATCGACAGGACGAGGATCCCCTGCATGACCACGCAGACGACGAGGATCCCCTTCCAGAACATCCTGTTCATGCCCGTCTCTATCGGCCGACCGGTCTAAAACTCTGGGGACCCGGCGGCCCGAGTGTCGTGCTCGGGTCTCGGGACCCTACCCGGGTCGCGGAGCCGTCAGGACTCGGGCCCGTAGAGTTCGACTTCGAGGAGTTCGAGGTGTTCACGCTCGTCCTCGCGGTCGGACTGGTGGCGTTCGCCCGTGATCTCGACGATGTCGCCGAAGGGGTCCTCGACGCGAGTCACGCCAGCGAGGGCGACCGTCACGCTCTCCCCCTCGACCGGGTCGAAGCTGATCCTGTCGTAGGCGAGCGTGTGTCCGACGTCGCCGCTCCAGACCTCCCGGCCGTCGACGGCGACCCGGACCGGATATCCCGTGGTACGGTGGCCGGCCACCTTGAGTCGCAGTTCGCCGACCGTCTCCGTCTCCGCGAGGTCGAACCGGATCCAGGGGTCCTCCCGGTCGCCGCGACTCTCCCAGCTGCTCAGTTCGTCGTCGTCGACCACCTTCTCCGCGTCCTCGGCGTTCGACCCTGCAGCGATGCTCCCGACCGGCAAGGGACGGCGCCTGGAGTCGTAGGCCGGGCCGTCGGGTGTCGGACCGCGGTCGAGGTTCGCCGGCAGTCCGTCACCCGGTAGGTGTGGCGTCAGTCCCCCGTTCGTCTCGACCGGCTCCGTCTCGAGTTCGACCGTGGCCGGTTCGAGCCCCTCGCTTTCGGCCCGGAGCGTCACGGTTCCGGCCTCCCGGGTGGAGCGGACCAGCACGCGGTTGACCCCGAGTTCGACCGGCAAGTCTTTCGAGAGCACGTAGTTGTCGGGCCCCTTCGCGATCCCGCCGCGCCACTCGGCGGGCCCGTCGAGTTCGAACTCGATCTCGTCGAACGCGACCGGGTTTCGCCGCCCGTCCTCGTCGACGACCTCCACCTCGACGAGCGCGAGGTCGTGGCCGTCCGCCCGCCAGCCGGTCGGGGCAGTTCTCGGCGTCAGGTCGATGGCCACCGGTTCGCCGACGGTCTCCTCGACGGCCTCGCACACCTGCTGACCGTCACCGTCGTAGCCGACCGCCCGCAGCGTTCCCCGTTCCCACGCTACATCCTCGAACGTGAACAGGAACCGGTCCGACTGAGAGCCGTGACCCAGCGACTCCCCGTTCCGGAAGAGTTCGACGTCCTGTGCGCTCGAGACAACTGTGACGTCCCGTACCGTCCCGTCGTCGTAGTTCCAGTGGCCCAGGATCGTGGCGTGAGCGCTGTCGACGTCGACCCAGCCGTCCCAGATCGCCTGGTGTGCGTGGAAGGCGTCCTTGGGGATCCGCATCGGGTCGACCTCGCCGCTCCGTCGGTAGTTCTCCGCGCCGCGGTAGTGGGTGTTGGTGTCGCTGAAGACGATGTTCAGCGCGCCGGAACTCACGCGTCGACCGGTGCCGGGCCGCTCGCGCCAGTACTCGTACCAGCGACGGACGTCCTCGATAGCGAACGTATCCTGGTTCTGGTTGTACCGTTCGCCCTCGCCGTCGCCGCTCCCGTCCTCGTGGTAGGGCGGGGAGTCCTCGTCCCAGTATCGGCGGAGCCCCTCGCTGCGGTTGTACTCCGTCGCGAACATCGGCTTGTCCGCGCTCTTGTTGACGTAGAGCATCTCGCCGCCCCACTCGGCGACGTCGCTGTCGAGCATCTCGCGACAGCCCATCGCCCGCCCGCCGTGGGGGTCGAACCGGTCGCGGAGGCGGACGAGTTCCGCCATGTGTTCCTCGCTGATGACCTCGTTGCCGCCCTCGTAGAAGAGGACGCTGGGGTTGTTGCGGTTGTAGATCATCGCGTCGCGCATGAGTTCGACACGCTGGTCCCACTGGCGGCCGTCGACGTCGCTCTCGGCGTCACCCGCGGGCAGGAGCTGGATCAGGCCCATCCTGTCGCAGGATTCGACGTCCTGCTTCCACGGCGTGACGTGCATCCAGCGGACGGTGTTCGCGTTGCCCTCGACCATCAGCCCGTTACTGAAGTCGCTGAGCCAGGCGGGGACGCTCCGGCCGACCGCCGGCCACTCGTTGGTCGTCCGCTGTGCGTACCCCTTGAGCTGGATGGTGCGGTCGTTGAGTCGGACTTCGCCGTCCTCGAAGGCTGTCTTCCGGAACCCCGTCGTGGTGGTGACGGCGTCGACGACTTCCCCGTCGACCGTCAGCCGCGTCTCGACGTCGTACAGGTAGCCGTACCCCCAGCTCCAGAAGTCGAGGTCGTCGACCGGTTCGGACGCAGTCAGTGTGCGCGTGGCCCCGGGAGCGACCGACCGCTCGGCCGCCCCGAATTCGGCGACGCGTTCGCCCTCCGGGTCACGGATCTCGACTTCGTATCCGACGGTTCGCTCCCGATCGTGCTCGTTCCGGACCTCCGACTCCGCGGTGATCGTGGCTGTGCCGGCGTCGACGTCGATGTCGTCCGCGTAGACGTAGACGCCCGTGGTCCCGAGCCAGGAGTACAGCGGGAGGGTCTGATAGAGGCGGTCGGTGACGTGGAGCTTCACGTTCTTCGTGATACCGCCGTAGTTCGCGTTGAAGTTGTGGTCGGCCCACTGGTAGCGCGTGCCGGTCGCCCGTTCCTCGTAGTCCCAGTCGTTGTCGACCCGGACCGCGAGCACGTTCTCGGCGGGCGTGGCGTCGGCAAGTTCCGTGAGGTCGAAGCCGAAGGCCATCACGCCGTTCTCGTGGCGGCCGACGAACTCGCCGTTGCAGTAGACTTCGGCGGCCTGGCGGACGCCCTCGAACTCCACGAAGACCTTCTTCTCGGCCGCGTCCGGCGGGAGCGTGAACGTCTTGCGATACCACGCGACCCCCGTGGAGAGTCCGTAGATGTCCTCGCGAAACGCCTCGTCCTCGTTCCAGGCGTGCGGGAGCGACACCCGTTCCCAGTCTCCGTCGTCGAAATCGGGAGCGGCTACCCCGTCGCCGGGAGTTGCTGCGTCCGCAGCGGGGACCGTCGCGTCGACGGGTATCTCCGCGTCGTCGTGTGCTTCGTCTCGCGCTTCGACTGCGACCCGCCAGTCAGGATTCATGCTGTACGTCTCGCGGCGTTCGGTCTCCGCATCGAATTGTGGTCCTGTCATCGTGTCTCTTCTCGTATAGATCACCGTACTCGTGACTGCCGGGTCACTCGGACCCGGAGGGGTCGGCCAGTTCCCACTCGGCGCGCTTGCCCAGCGCCCGGGGGTCGAGGTCGGCGACCAGTTTCAGTCGCTCCGGTGCCACGTCCGCGCCGATCCGGTAGAGGATCCACCCGGCAGCGGACTCGCCGGCCGGGAGCTCCGCCCGGTAGTCCCCCAGGACGAACGTGAGGCGGTCGTAGGCCGTCCCGTCGTGGGTGTAGCTGCCGCCGACCGTCAGCGGGGCGTCGCCCTCCGCCGGGACCTGCGTGATGTTCGCGTCGGCTGGGTCGTCTTCACCCCCGCGCTTGTAGAGGTAGATATCGCCTTCGGAGATCGCCGTCCCGCCGGGCATCGGCACGCCCAGTGGCTCGTCCGTGGTGTTCGAGAGTTCGAGGACGGTCACGACGAACTGACGGTCGTCGCCACTCCCGAAGGTCCGGGTGGAGGGGGTTCCCTCGGTGGTCCCGGTGTCCGCGCCGGGCGTCTCGGCGTCCCCATCGGCGGCCCGTCCGCGAGTCACCGTCACACTGTCCTGGAAGTTACCCACGTGGAGGGTCATGTCGAGTCCATCGACTGACGCCGAGTCGCCCACGTAGTTGGTGTCGCCCCCGTCGGTCCCGTTCCCGTTCCCCGACGACTCCGAACAGCCTGCCAGTACCGCCGTTCCGGCCACGCTACCCAGTGCTGTGAGGAACGCTCGCCGGTCGAAGGTCCTCATCTCGTCCGTAGGTGTACGACCAATTATTTATTGGTTTCGAGACACCACGCTGGAAAACGTACGTCGTCGGTCCGGAGTTTCACCGGTCGACGTGCGGTACACCGGTCGGCGTACGGTGAGCGGCACCCTTTTGTCCGGACCGCTCTGACCGGCGTCCATGGACGAACCGGGACGGAACAGGGGCCACACGCGCCGGGCGTATCTCCGGGCGCTCGGGGGTGCGGCCGCTGTAACCGGCGCGGCGTCGCTGGCGGGCTGTCAGGGCGGCGTCCTCGGCGGGACACCGGCGCCCCGCGAGTCGGTCTGCGAGAGCGGCGACACGGACGCGGCCACGCTGTACGACGACTGGCTCCTCCGTCTCCGCCCCGGAGAGTACGACGCCCCGACGGTCCTCTTCGCCAGCGCCCGTCCCAGGTTCCTGGCGGCCCACGTCGACCTCTACCGCGAACTGCGGCCGTACCTCTGGTACAGTCGCGAACTCGCGGAGGCCGCCGCGTTGCCCTTCACCGACCTCGACCGGGTCACCGCGCTCAGGCCGCCCGACGAGCGCCCCGCGCTGTACGTCGTCTTCGACTACTCCGAGCAGCGCTGGCGGTGGCTCACCCGACTCCAGGGGACGGGTTTTCGCGGCGCGGACGTGATGGAGGCGTCCGACTACAGAGGGTTCGAGCGCCGGGCCGTCTCCAGCAGCAAGCTCAACGCTCTCGCCTTCGACGACGAGTACATCGTCGTTGCGCCCAAGCGGTCCGACCCGGTCGCCGTCGACTCGACGACGCGGATCCAGCGCCTCCTCGACACTGCGCGCGGCGATACACACCCCGGACACTGCTACTCGGCCGCCGACCTGGCGCTCGCGGAACGCCTCCCCGACGCCGACTTCGTCTACGCGCGCTTTCGCACCGACGACGGGTCCTTCTCCGGGAGTTCCTGGGCCCCCGACGGCGCGCGTGCCGGCGGATTCACGCTGACGGTCCGCTGGGCGGGTCGCGAGGATATCGGCACCTCGACGCCTGCCGGGAGGGCGACGCCCGACGGGTCGCCCGCTGGCACAGCAAGCGCTCCGTCACCGACGACCGGCGAAACGTCGACGCCGTCCCCGACCTCAACCTCGACCGACGCCCCCACCGAGGTACCAGGGGAGCCGGTGGTCGACCGTCGGTTCGTCGCCGCGTTCCCCGACGGGGAGACGGACGTCGGCGCGACCCGGTCGTTCGTCGGGTCGAACTGGACGCGCGACGGGACCCGCGACGACCCTCTCCAGTTCTCCGACCCGTCCTACGAGCAGTCGGGACAGACCGTCGTCGTCACCGAGACCCGACCGCTCGGAACACCCGAGGAGTGAGGTCGGCGGCTGGTGAGTGAGGGCAACGACGGGCGGTGGCGAGGGACCGGCGACGCCAGCGTTATGACGGGGTCGGGCGTCCGTAGAGTCGATGACCGACACCGCGACCGACCGGATCTCGCTGTCCGGACGCTGGCAGTTCGCGCTCGACCCCGAGGACGAGGGTATCGCCGAGCGCTGGCCGACGGCCGACTTCGAGGACAGCATCTCGCTCCCTGGGACGACCGACGAGGCCGAGAAAGGCGAACGGACAACCGAGCGAACGCCCGGCCACCTCACCCGCCGGTACCGCTTCGAGGGTGTCGTGTGGTACCGCCGAGAGGTCGAGATCCCGCCCGCGTGGAGAGACAGACGGATCGTTCTCCGCCTCGAACGCACCCGCCCGGTCAGCGTCTGGGTCGACGGGACACCCGCCGGGAGCGACGACAGTCTCTCGACGCCCCACGAGTACGACCTCACCGACACACTCGACCCCGGCGAACACGCGATCACGCTCCGGATCGACACCGATTCCGAACCGGTCACGTTCCCCGGCGTCCAGCGGTCCCACGCCGCGACCGAACACACCCAGACCAACTGGAACGGCGTCGTCGGTGACCTGGGGCTCGTTGCCACCGACCCCGTCTGGGTCGACGACTGCCAGGTCTATCCCGACACCGACACCGACAGCGGGACCGCGCGGGTCGAACTGACCGTCGGCAACCGGACCGGGACCACCGCCGAGGGAACTGTCGAGCTGTCCGCCGAGCACGCCGACGGCGACCACTCGATCCCGCCCGAGACGGCGTCGTTCCGGGCCGATAGTGGGAGTGAGGGCGAATCGACGACAGTCTCCGTAGAGTACGACCTCGACGACCCGCCCCGGTGGGACGAGTTCGACCCCGACCACTACGAACTGACCGCGGAACTACACGCGGACGCCGACGACACCACGGGCGGACGGGAGTACGGTCACACCGTGACGACCGACTTCGGCGTCCGGTCGTTCGAGCGCGACGGGACGCAGTTCTCGGTCAACGGAAAGACAACCTTCCTCCGGGGGAACGTCGACTGCTGTATCTTCCCCGAGACTGGCTACCCGCCGACCGACGACGCGGCGTGGCGCGAGATCTTCGAGACTGCCCGCGAGTACGGCCTCAACCACTACCGCTTCCACAGCTGGTGCCCGCCTGAAGCGGCCTTTCGCGTCGCCGACGACCTCGGAATCTACCTCCAGCCGGAACTCCCGCTGTGGAACAACGGCGGTGCCTTCGAGGACGAGGACGCGGCGGCCTTCTACCGCGCCGAGGCCGAGCGGATCCTCGACGAGTACGGGAACCACCCCTCGTTCGTCATGTTCGCGCTGGGTAACGAACTCGCGGGCGACTTCGAGGCGATGAGCGACGTGGTCGAGGACTGTCGCGAGCGCGACCCGCGGCGGCTCTACGCCTGCGGCTCCTACAACGGGCTCAGTAACTCGACACTGACCGAGGCCGACGACTACTGGACGACCGCGTCGGTCCCACCGGACCCGAGAGACGTCGACTCGGGCCGCGAGATGGTCCGTGGTGCGGCCATCGACGACGAACCGCCCGCAACGACGACCGACTACCGCGAGGCGGTCGAGGACATCCCCGTCCCGGTCGTCGCCCACGAGATCGGGCAGTACCAGACCTATCCGGACTTCGCGGGCCTGGACCGCTACGACGGCGTCCTCGCGCCGCGGAACCTCGAACTCAAGCGCGACCACCTCGAAGCACACGGCCTGCTGGACCGCGCGGCGGAGTTCTCGGACGCCTCTGGACGCCTCTCGGTGGCCTGCTATCGCGAGGAGGTCGAGGCCGCGCTGCGTACTCCGGGGTTCGGCGGGTTCCAGCTCCTCCAGCTCGAAGACTTCCCCGGCCAGGGCACCGCTCTCGTGGGGATCCTCGACGCGTTCCGGGAGTCCAAGGGGCTGGTCGACCCCGCCGAGTGGCGCGAATTTTGCGCCGAGAGCGTCCCGCTCGTCCGGATGGACGCCCGGACGTTCGACACCAGCGAGACGTTCTCCGCGGATGTCCAACTGGCTCACTTCGGCCCCGAGGGACACGAGGACGCCGTCGCCGAGTGGACGGTGACCGCGGAGAGTGGAACCACCCTGGTAGAAGGTCGCCTCGATGGGACCGACGTGCCACAGGGCGAGTTGACCGACCTCGGATCCGTCGAGGTGGATCTCGGGGACACCCTTGGGGAAGTCGGGGTCGACGTCAACGCACCTGTCCGTCTCAGCCTCTCAGTGGCCGTCGATGCGACCGACGCCGCGACCGACTACGACGTCTGGGTCTACCCCGCCGACCTGCCCACGATCGACGAGGATAGCACCGACGAGTCGAAGGTGACGGTCCGTCGGGCGTTCGACGAGGAGACGCGCGAACTGCTCGATTCCGGCGAGGACGTGCTTCTGGTCCCCGACCACGACGACCTGCGCCACTCAGTGCAGTCGGCGTTCGCCCCGTGTTTCTGGTCGTACGCGCTGTTCAAGCGCAACGCCCCCGCGGGGACGATGGGACCGACCTGCGACCCCGACCATCCGCTGCTCGACGGGTTCCCGACCGAGCCCCACGGCGACTGGCAGTGGTGGCACCTCCTCACGAACGCCCGCCCGATCGTGCTTGACGACGCGCCAGACGACTACGAACCGCTGGTCGGGATGGTCGACAACATCGAGCGCAACCAGCGACTCGGCCTCGTCTTCGAGACTGCCGTCGGCGACGGGAACCTGCTGGTGTGTGCCGTGGATCTGTTCGCGGCCGACGACGACCCGTCGGTGCGAGCGTTCGGCCAGTCGCTCGTGGACTACGTCGGATCGTCGTCGTTCGACCCCGATCGCGGAGTGTCCGTGGCTGTACTGGAGAAGCTGCTGACGATCTGAGAGTTGTTTCTTTACTCGTATTCCGACTACGACGTGTCGTCGAACCCTTCGCAAACCCGATTCACCCGTCCGTGAACGATGTAGGCGGCGTAGATGTACCAACTGGAGACAAAGCCGCTCTCAGAACCGCACTCGACGTGGTGAGATGGAAGTCCTCGGCGTGCTCGCGGTCGCTGCGCGACATATCCGCGCTCTCCGCACCGCCCGCCCGGATAGGGGTCGCTCAGGCGACTCCGCTCGCTACGCTCGCCACGAGCCCGCCTCGCCCTTCCAGTCCGCCAGGGATTTGTTTGTAACATCAGCTATCGAACGTTCCACGCCGAGACGGCCTGTGCGACGGATATTCTCCCTGGCGGACTGAAAGGGCGAGGGTCGCTCGCGTTCATTCTAGTCGTCTGAGCGACCCGAGGGCGTTCATCCCACGAGGTTGAGTGCGGTGCTGTCTTCGAATTTCTACACCCCGAAGAGTTAATCCCGTTCCAGTGGTGGCCCTCTGCATGGATTCAGCGGTCGCTGTACACTGGCTGGAAGACCAGCCCGAGGTCCCGACCGGCGTGACCTGGGGCGTTCCCTGGGCCGAGGGAACCCTCTCCCGGGACGACGCCCTCGAAATGACAACCGAGACGGGAGCCCCGGTACCGGTCCAGTCGTGGCCGACGGCGTACTGGCCCGACGGGAGCGTCAAGTGGACCGGCCACGCGGCGACTCTCCCGGACGACACGGCCGATTCTTTCACGATCACTCCAGACCGAACTGGGACGGCCGACCCACCCTCTCCTGACCAGCAGCTAGCGGTCGAAGACGCTGACGATTACGTGGAGATCGACACCGGGCAACTCGTCTGCCGGATCGACAGGTCCGGGTCCTCCCTCGTTCGGACACTCGAAACGGGCGACAACGTCGTCTGCACCGACGGAACGCTCGTCTGTATCCGGGAGAACCGCCGCGAAGACGGGGGCACCCGGGTCTACGAGGAAGAGCGCTTCGAGGGACACGTACAGGACGTCACCCTCGAACAGGAAGGGCCGGTCCGGGCCGTCGTGAAAGTCGAGGGCACCCACAGGGCGACGGACGGAGAACGAGAGTGGCTCCCGTTCACGCTCTATCTGACGTTCTACGCCGGCGTGGTGTCGATCGAGGCGACCCACACGTTCGTCTACGACGGCGATCCGGAGCGGGACTTCGTGAAGGGACTCGGACTCTCGTTCGCCGTGCCGATGTCCGGGCCGGCGTACGATCGCCACGTTCGATTCTCCGGGGACGAGGGACTCTTCCGTGAACCCGCTCAGGTGTTGCCACCGCGAGCCGTCGGTCCCGACCGGGAGCGCGCCGAACGGCAGATCGCCGGCGAACCGCTCGATCCGGACCCGGATCCGGGGTCGGACCCAGGCCCGGACCCGGACGACCACGCCGAGTGGGCCAGCATGGTCGAAGACGTGACGCCCTGGAACAGTTTCAAACTGGTGCAGGACTCGCCCGACCACCACGTCGTCCAGAAGACGGCTGGCGAGGAGTACTGCTGGGTGGACGCCGCCCACGGCCAGCGGTCGACGGGGCTGGGCTTCGTCGGCGGTCGAGAGGGGGGTCTCGCTGTCGGCACCGAGGACTTCTGGGAGACGTACCCCTCCGCGCTGGAGATGACGGACGTACTCGCGGACGAAGCACAGCTCTGCCTCTGGTTCTGGTCACCGGATGGCGAGACGATGGACCTGCGGTCGTACGAGAAAGCGGGCGGGGACGCGAGCGGCGCGGCCTACGGCGGGGTCGACGAGGAACTGAGTACGCCCCACGGCATCGCGAAGCGCAGCGAGTTCACGCTCTACCCCTTCGAGTCGGTTCCCGACCGGGAGACGTTGCTCGACTGTGCCGAGGAGGCTCGTTCCCCGTCGCTGCTGGTCTGTGACCCGGACCGCTACTACGACGTGGGCGCGTTCGGGCGGTGGAGCCTGGAAGACAGGAGCACGCCGGCCCGGGCCTGGGTCGAGGACCAGCTCGACGCCGCGATATCGTTCTACCGGGACGAAATCGAACAGCGGCGGTGGTACGGCTTCTGGGACTACGGCGACATCATGCACACCTACGACCCGACGCGACACAGCTGGTACTACGACGTCGGCGGGTACGCCTGGCAGAACACCGAACAGGTGCCGACGATGTGGTTCTGGTACACGTTCCTCCGGTCGGGACGCGCCGACGTGTTCCGCCTCGCTGAAGCACAGACTCGCCACACGAGTGAGGTCGACATCTATCACGAAGGTCCCCTCACAGGGCTGGGGTCACGGCACAACGTGCTCCACTGGGGTGGCGGCTGCAAGGAGCCCCGTGTCGCGATGACCGGCCACCATCGCTTCTACTACTACCTGACCGGCGGCGACGAACGACTCGGCGATATCTTCCGTGACGTCCGGGACGCCGACTTCGCGACCCTCGATGTCGACCCGATGCGGAACCACATCGAGGACGACGACCACCCGACCCACGCCAGGATTGCCCCGGACTGGCAATCCTACTCGGCGAACTGGATGACCGAGTGGGAACGGTTCGAATCCGAGGAGTACCGCGAGAAGATCCTGACCGGTATCGAGTGCATCGAGGGGATGCCGTTGCGGATGTTCTCCGGTTCGACGTTCGGCTACGACCCGGAGACCGGCGAACTCCACCATATCGGCGACGGAAACTACGGGCACGTCTTCCTCCACTGCATGGGTGGCCCGCAACTCTGGCCCGAACTCGCGGCCCTGGTCGACGACCCCGAGTGGGAGGAACTGCTCGCGGAGACCGGCGAACTGTATCTCGACGAGGAAGCACGGAACGAGCGCCTTCCCGACAACGTCGCCGGTTCCCTCGACAAACTCCCGATGTACGCGACGAACATGGGCGGCTTCGCGGCCGAACTCCACGACGACGAGGAACTGGCGGAGCGAGCGTGGGAACTCCTCCTGTCCGACGAGGAGCGGCGCGTCGACCTGCCGATGGAGCGCACGACGAGCGACGAAGCGTTTCCCGCACCGGTCGAGGAACTCCCGGGAGTGAAGACAAACATCGCGTCGATCTGGAGTCTGAACGTGATCGCGTGTCTCGAATACGTCGGCGAACACCTCCCGGACCCACCCGCGGAGTGACGCGACGGCGCGAGACGAACTCGACAACACGGTTAGACTGATCGAATGGCGAGAGGAGGCTGATGGAACTATCTACCAGGCTGACTCCGCGACCGAGGAAATGTCCGGATCCCCATATCGAACCCGACTGACGAACCCGTAACTCGACGTACGCCGCAAATTCGGGGCTATGAGTTCCGTGTCTAGCGGTGTTCTGTCGAATAACCTGTCCATAAACATAATAATAGATGATGTATATTGTGGAGCGGTTGCCAGGTCGTACAGATGGGCGAACCCAGGGCTCAGATGGATCGGTGCGGAGCCGGAGTTACGTCGGGGACCTCCCACTCGTCCGGGGTAGGGGTCGGATCGACCGGGTCGTACGTGCCGACGTCCGGACGCAGAGAGCCAGTAAGTCCGACGTCGTTCTCCCGGATACCGCCGACGACGCAGCGTGCCAGCTGGTAGCTCCCGTAGTCCGTGTGGTGTGCTTCGTCGACGAAGGCCCCATCCAGGCTCGCCGGCTCGAGTGCCTCGTACAGCGCCTCGCTCATCGCGTGGAGGTCGACCAGTGGAACGTCCGTTTCCCGGGCGACGTCGCGGACCGCGTCCGGATAGTCGCCGTCGATACTGACACCCGTCCCGTCGCCGGTAAACTCCCGGCAGTGTGGCGGCGTCACGAGGACGGGGATAGCGTCGCGTTCCCGCGCCGTCTCGACGAAGTCGACCAGTCCGTCGACGTATCCCGTCTCCTCGGGTGTGCCGTCTTTCATGTCGTTGTGGCCGAACTGTGCGAACAGGTAGTCGCCCGCGCCGAGCTGGCCACGTACCTTCTCCCAGCGGCGCTCCGCGACGAACGAGCGGACCGTCGCACCCGACCTCGCGTGGTTTGCGACGGCGACTTCGGGGCCGAAAAAGCGCGTGAGCATCTGTCCCCAGCCGGTCGTCGGCGGCTCTGGCTGGTCGGCGACGATGGAGTCACCCGCCAGGAACACCGTGGTCGCGTCGTCGACCGGCTCGATCTCGACCGCACAGACGCCCGGCCGTTCGTCCGAGAACTCCAGCGTGAGCTGGTCGTCCCAGTGGAGCGTCTGTGCCTCCCCGTCACCGAGTTCGACCGTCTCGTCGCCGGGCAGCCTCGCGTTCCGGACGTTTACCGTGAACTCCATCGTGCGGAACTGTCCCGGTTCGGTTCGCGCCTGCGGGAGGACGAGCCGCCGGGTCTCGGCCTTGACCGTGGTTCGCGTCGCCAACTCGCGGTCGCCCAGCACGACAGTGACGCGGTAGTTGCCCTCCGGGACGTCCGCGGTGAACCAGAACGGGTCGTCCGCAGTGACCAGACTCCGACGGGGCCTCTCGTCTCCGCCCCGAGAGACTGCTGTGGGCGTCGTCCTGCCGAGCCAGCCGTAGCCCCGTTCCGGCGTGTACTCCGTCTCCGGACCGACTCGCTCGTACCCCTCCGCCGGTCGGTCCGACCCCGAACCGGACGACCCCAAACCGGGCGATTCCGAACCGGACGATTCCGAACCGAACGACCCCATATCGAACCGCAGTGATTCCCTGTCCGGACACATCGGACGTGATCAGTCGTTCTCGTACTCGGGCAACGCCTCGAACTCCGGAACGTCGACGAGATAGAGGTTGCTCGACCCGTCGTAGCGGGCGGAGTCGAACAGCACCTGCGAGCCGTCGGGACTGAACCGCGAGTGGGGGTGTGGTCCCTCGTGGGTCCAGTCGTACGTCGCGAGGATACGCGGCCCCTCGTACTCGCCGGCGTCGTCGTCCCACCGGTACAGCAGGCTGTACGGGAGTTCCTCGAAGGTGCCGTCACAGACCAGCAACTCCGGCGAGTTGGCGTGCGTGTGCGTCAGCGCGTACACCTCGTCCGGGAGGGCGGTTTCGCGGCGGTCCGTGTCGTCGTAGCGACTGCTCCCGATAAACGGCTCGGGGTCGTCGACCTGCTCGCGGCCCTGGGGGTCCTTCAGCGAGCCGTGGTAGCCGATGCGCTCGCCGTCCTGCATCCAGTACTCGTGGCCGACACCGCCGTCCTCGGGCACTTCGCGGACCTTCCAGGTCTCGCCGGTCTCGGCGTTCATCGACCAGATGCGGTGTTCGACCTCCGCCCACGGACCCTCCTCACAGTGCATGAAGAGTTCGGGCCGCGTCGGCGAGGCGTTGACGTGGCTGCTCGCCCAGCGGTCGACGTCCCGGAGGAGTTCGGTCTCACCGGCGTCGGCCTCCTCGTCGAACTCGCCATCGGGCGTCCGCCCGGTCGACACGCGGAGGATCTTCGTGTTCGGTTCGGCCGCGAGCATCGCGTCGAGCATCGGTTCGTCGTCGGGAGGATCGATGTCCTCGCCGATCGCGAGGTAGACCGCGCTCCCGTCGGCGTTGACGTCGATGTCCCCGGGGCCGTAGCCGTCGGGCACCTCGTAGATGGTCTCGTCGACGCGGAACGTATCGAGGTCGAACCGGACGAGTCGGCCGTCGGCCCAGAAATAGGCGTCCCGGGCCTGGTGGTGGAGCGACAGACTCCCCCGGAACTCGGGGAGGTCCGTGACCTGCTCGATCAGTCCCGTCTCCAGGTCGACCGAGTAGAGGTCCATACTTCCACTGCGGACCGACCGGAGGAGGAGGCGGCGGCCGTCGTCGTACCAGCCGTCCTCGGTGAAGTAGAGGTGGTAGTCGTCGACGCCGGGATAGCTGGTCAGTCGGCGCACCCGCGCGCCGCTCTTCGGGTCGGAGAACGTCTCGTCTTCGGCGGGCCAGTGTCGACCTGCACGTGGCCCCTGCTCTATGGAGTCTGGCATCCTGAGTACCAGTTCACTGGACCGCACGCCGGATATAACTTCGTCTCGGGGAAGCGTTCGCTGGGAGTTTCACGACACTCCTCGTCGGCCTTCGACGGTCAACACTCCTGCATCGATCTCGTCCAGTGTTCCTCCATCCCGTTGTTCAGCAACGAGAATCGGACATCGATACAGTTCTCGTCTCCATCGATATGTTCGGTAGTATCGACCTCCTCGACCGACCCATCCATCTTCGCACGAACGACGTACTGACCGGGACCGTCGACCGGCCCGTCCTCCTGAAAGTTCGCGGCGTTTCCCTCCGTTCCCACTGTGTACGTTCTGGAGAACACCGTCTCCCCGGCGTCTTCGATGGTGACGTCGACCTCGTACGGGTCGTCCCGGTCGTTCACCAGCCAGACCCAGACGATTCTCGACTCCTGTTGCTGGTTCCGTCCCGGACACCCACCGATGGCGGCGGCTGTACAGACCGAGAGGAAGGCACGCCGTCGCACAGGACTCACCCCGCGTCGAAGGTGAAGACGGGTTTGACGACTTCGGAGGCGAGGAACGCCTCGAACGCGGCGGTAGGGTCGGAGGTCGAGAACGAATCGTCCACGACAGCGTCGGCATCGATCTCGCCGTTCTCCATGAGCCGGAGCGCCTGTTCGAAGTTCGTCCAGTCCGAACCGTACGAGGTGATGATGTCCATCTCGCCACGGACCACCGGCGTCAGCAGGAGTTCGCTGGGGTCACGCGGGATCCCGACGACGACGACGTCGCCACCCTTGCGAGTGACGTCGACGCCGGTCGTCACGCCCGTGTGGTGGCCGCTCGCGTCGAACACCGCGTCGAACCCGACGTCGTCGGTCCGGGCCGACGCGACCGATTCGAGGTCCTGCTCCGAGATGTCGACCGTTTCGATCCCGAGGCGTTCGACCAGCGGTAGCCGGGCGGTGGCGTCCTGTCCGAGGCCGGAAACGAGGACGTTGGCACCCAGCGTGTCGGCGACGGCGGCGGTGAAGACGCCGATCGGTCCGGGGCCCTCGACGAGGACTTCGTCGCCGGGGTTGATCGACGAGCGTGTCAGCACCGCGCGGGTGGCGATGCTCAGCGGTTCCGTGATAGCGGCGTCGCGAAGCGCCACTCCATCAGGGACAGCGTGGAGGTGTTCGGGTTCGACGACAGTGTACTCGGCGTAGGCACCGTCGCGGTGCATCCCGGTGATCGAGAAGTTCCGGCAGATGTTCTCCTCGCCGTTGCGACACTGGAAACACTCACCGCAGTCGTGGATGGGCTCTTCGACCACGCGGTCACCCGCCTCGAAACTGGTGACGTCCTCGCCGACGGCCTCGACGGTCCCGGAGTACTCGTGACCCATGATGCGGGGCATAGCTATCCAGTCGTACCCGCCCTCGTACTCGTAGGCGTGGGCGTCGCTCCCACAGATACCTGCCGTGTGTACCCGGACGAGCACTTCGTTCGCTCTCGGGGATGGTCGTTCGCCGTCCTGGACTTCGACTGTCGCGGGGCCCGTCTGAACTATCTGTTTCATGCGCGAATAGATCCCTCTCGTCTCGGATACTGACACCTGCGCGCCTTCGGCACATAAACGTACTGGAGAATTGAACTTTCAGGACGCCCCGTAGTCCGTCGCTTCGCCGTGGTTCGTTGTTCCGCTGGAGTCCCCTCGCCTGGTTACTCCAGGTCCACCGCGACTCGCTCGCCGGTCCGCGCGCTCTCGTAGGCGGCGTCGAGCAGAGCGGTCACGACGAGGACGTCCTCGGCAGTCGCCGGTGGTTCCTCACCGGACTCGATTGCCGCCGCGAAAGCTGCGAACTTGCTCGGCGCGTCGTCGTAGGCCAGGTCCGGGACCCGCTCGCTTCCATCGGACTCGACGAGGGTGAGTTCCCGCTGGCCCCAGTCGACGCCCTCCAGGTAGACCGCACCCTCGTCGTCCCAGACGTGAATGTGCTCGCGCGTGGCGGACGCGACGGCCGAGTCGGCGAAGCTGGCGACGGCGCCGTTCTCGAACCGGACCGTCAGTGAGGACTTCGTGTCGATGTACTGTTCGTCGTCGTGGAACTCCATCTCGGCGCTGACGGCCGTCGGAGTGAGTCCGGTCAGCCACAGGACCGATTCGAGGACGTGCGTGCCGACGCTGAAGAGGTGGCCCCGCCCGCCGATCTCGGGGTCGGTCCGCCAGTTCGTCCCCGACTCGAAGTGGTGGCGCCAGTCCTGAGTCAACTCGCCAGTCATGAACGTCGGTTCGTACCCGGCCTCGTGGTAGCGCTCGTAGGCGGCGACGAACCCGGGGTTGAGGTGGCGCTGGTAGCCGGCCATGAAGACCAGTTCCGAGTCGGCGACCCGTTCGTGGAGGCGTTCGGCCGCCGCTCGTTCGACCACGACCGGTTTCTCACAGAGGACGTGGAGGTCGCGCTCGAACGCGGCGTCGATCTGGTCGTCGTGGAACGCGGGCGGCGTCGCGATTATCACCGCGTCGAGGTCCGTCGCCTCGTACATTACCGACTCGTCGGTGAACAGGACCGACTCGTCGAGGTCGTGTTCGGCCGCCAGGTCGTCCAGCGCGTCCTCGTTCACGTCGACGACGGCGGCGATCGTCCCGTCCGGGTGCGCGCTCACTTCGCGCGCCAGGTGGGTACCGATGCCACCGGCCCCGAGAATGGCAGTTCGTAACACGACCGACCGGTTTCTCGCCCAGTCGCTTTCGTGTTACGGTCCAGTGCGCCGGGTCCGTCGGTCGAGCGCGCAGTGTGCGAAGCGGGACGGTCGAGCACCCTGTTCATCGAGGTAGGTTCCGCCGCCAACGGCAGGTATTTTGGCACCCAGTGCGGGGTACCTCGTATGCACTCACTGGAGGCGAAGTCGCCGGCCGACGGAGTCGTGACTGACGTACGCATCGGCTACGTCGGCGGCGGCAGCCAGGGCTGGGCACTGACGCTCATCAACGACCTCGCGCAATGTGCGGACGTGTCGGGGACGGTCGCCCTCTACGACGTGAACTACGAGGGCACCGTCGAGAACGCCGAACTGGGCAACGACGTGATGGCCCGCGAGGACGTGCCCGGCGACTGGACCTTCGAGGCCTATCGCGATATCGACGACGCGCTCGCCGATTCGGACTTCGTCGTCTGTTCGACCCAGGACCCGCCCGAGGAGACGTTCGTCCACGACATCGACGTCCCCGAGGAGTACGGCATCTACCAGACCGTCGCCGATACCGTCGGACCCGGCGGTGCCGTCCGGGCGCTCCGCTCGGTCCCACAGTACCGCGAGATCGCCGCGACGGTCCGCGAGCAGTGTCCCGACGCCTGGGTCGTCAACTACACCAACCCGATGACCGTCTGTACGCGGGCGCTCTACGAGGAGTACCCCGACATCAACGCCATCGGGCTCTGTCACGAGGTGTTTCACATCCAGCACATGCTCGCCGACGTCGCCGAGCGCTACGTCGACGCAGCCGAGGACGTCTCCGGGTCCGAAATCAACGTCAACGTCAAGGGCATCAACCACTTCACGTGGATAGACGAGGCCTACTGGCGCGGCCACGATATCTTCCAGTACCTCGACGAGGAACTCGAACGCCGGAAGCCGCTCCCGGGCTTCGAACCCGGCGACCTGGAGGGTGAGTCCTACTGGAGCAACCACCACCAGGTCGCGTTCGACCTGTACGACCGGTTCGGTCTGCTCGGCGCGGCGGGCGACCGTCACCTCGCCGAGTTCGTTCCGTGGTACCTCGACGTCGACGACGGCGCGGAAGTCGAGCGCTGGGGCATGCGCCTGACGCCGAGTTCCGCTCGCAGGAGCGACGGCGAGGCGCCCGCGAAGATGGACAAGTTCCGCGACGAGAACGGCGAGTTCCATCTCAAGGAGTCCGGCGAGGAAGTCGTCGACATCATGCGCGCTCTGCTCGGTCTCGAACCGATCAAGACCCACGTCAACCACCCGAACGTCGGCCAGTGCCCGGACCTGCCCGACGGCGCTGTCGTCGAGACCAACGCCCTGATCACCGGCGACGACATCTCGCCTATCACCGCGGGCACGCTCCCGCGCCAGGTCCGCAGCATGGTCACGCAGACGATCCACAACCAGGAGACGCTCGTCGAGGCCGGGTTCGCCGGCGACCTCGACCTGGCGTTCCAGGCGTTCCTCAACGAACCGCTCGTGACGATCCAGCGCGACGAGGCTGCCGACCTGTTCACCGAACTCGTCACGCTCGAACGCGACTACTTCGGGGACTACGACCTGGAGGGTGCGACGATTCTCGACGACTGAACGCTCGCTTCGCTCGCGTTAAGTGACGTCGATGTCGGCACCGGGCGGGTCGTCCATGTCGACGCCGAGGAAGAAACTCGGGTGAGGTGGCTGGTTGTACGCGACGTTCTGCCAGGCGAGCGCGAGTCGGTACTGGGGGTCGTGCAGGAGCGTCGGGATCCGGTGGTGGGTCTCGTGGGGCGTAGCGTAGAGGCGCAGCGCCTCGCTGTCGGGTTCGCGCCAGATAACCTCCTCGCGCCAGTCGCCCAGCAGGTCGCCCGAGAGACAGGGATTCCCTTTCGTCCAGTTGTTCGAGCGGGTCCCCTCGAAGGTCTCCAGCCGCTCCAGTTCGCCGGCGTCGGGGTCCCAGCGCTCGATATTGCCGATACCGACGCCGTCGCCCTGCCAGTCGTGGTCGAGCAGTTCCCGGCGCAGGTCGCCCGTCCACCAGATAGCGGAGTTGTAGGACCGGGGTGTCTCGCCGATTCGGTCGCCGTCCGCGGTCCACAGGCCGACGCCTGCCGGCGCCCACGCCTCGGCACCGTCGTGTTCCGGGTCGATGTCCGCGACCATGCCGCGGCCGGTGTCCGTCCCAGTGTACTCCCCCCAGATCAGTTCGCCCGTACCGGCCTCGCGCATCGAGGCGCCGTGTGGCGCGTTCTCCGGTTCGTGGACCTGGTAGACCTCCAGTCCCTCGCGGTCGGGGATGAAGTCGCCACAGTGGAGCGCGTCGCCGTGCTGCCAGCCCGTCGAGTAGAGGCCGGTACCGTCGTGGTCGATGACGCAGGCGCCGTAGACGATCTCGTCCCTGCCGTCACCGTCGACATCCGCGACGCTTAGCTGGTGGTTGCCCTGGCCCTCGTACTCCTCGTTGCCCTCCGTGCTGTCGAAGACCCACCGCTGGGTCAACTCGCCGTCGCGGAAGTCGTAGGCCGCCAGCATCGTCTTCTCGTAGTAGCCACGGGCGTTGACGATGCTGGGGTGCTCGCCGTCGAGGTAGGCGACACAGGCCAGAAAGCGGTCCGACCGGTTGCCGTAGTCGTCGCCCCAGTCCGAGACGTCGCCGCGGGCCGGCTCGTAGTCGACCGTCGTCAGCGCTTCCCCCGTCTCGCCGTCGAAGACGGTGAAGTACTCGGGTCCCTCCAGGATGCGCCCCGTCTCGTTGCGGTAGTCGGCGTCGGGGTCGCCGATGACCGTTCCCTCGCCGTCGACGGTGCCGTCGCCCGTGCGCACCGCCATCTCCGCTCTCCCGTCGCCGTCGAAGTCGTAGACGAGGAACTGCGCGTAGTGGGCCCCCGCGCGAACGTTGGGGCCGAGTTCCACCCGCCAGAGGTGGGTCCCGTCCAGCTGGTAGGCGTCGAAGATCGTCTGGTTCGTGTAGCCTTCGTGGGCGTTGTCCTTGGCGTTCTCCGGCGACCACTTGAGCACGATGTCGAGGCTCCCGTCGCCCGTCAGGTCGCCGACGCTCGCGTCGTTGGCGTGATAGGAGACCATCGAGTCGTCGCCGGGGGCCGCAGCCTCGACCGGTCCCGGCCGGTTCAGCGGGACCCGTTTGTACTGCTCGTCCCACGGCTCGACGGGGTCGGACCGCGATCCCCCACTGCCGTCCTCGCCCACACGCTCGACCGCATAGGACGCACCAGACTCGCCGTCGGGGTCGAAGTAGTTCGTGCTCTCGGTCACCGGTTCGTCGGTCACGCGCTCGCCGTCGCGGTACACGTCGAAGGCGGCATCGGCCGGTTCAGTTCCAAGCAGTCGCCATCGGACGAGGACACCGCCGTCCGCCGGCACCGCCACGACGCCGCGGTCCAGCGCTTCCATCTGGCGCGGTCCAGTGTCATCGTCCGTGACGTCGGTGGCGATGTCGGTGCCACCGTCGGTCACCACCTCGCCGTCGTCGGTCACGGCCTCGCCGCCGTCGTCCGAGTCGGACCCGTTGTCGCCTGTCGTATCCGTTCCGCTACTGTCGTCACCTGCACAGCCGGCGAGCAGGAGCGTGCCCGAGGCGACGCCACCGAGTACCGCCCGGCGGCTGACGCTGTCGAGTATCGACTGGAAAGTCACTGTCGCTCTCATCCCTTACTCCCCAGTGTCGGAGTCACGGCAAAAAGGTTCGGTCGGGGGGCGTAGACTGCCGATTCTCACTCCGACGGCGGGTCGAGCGGGACTCACTCCGACGGCGAGTCGAGTGGGATGCAGACGTTCCGCGCGTCGGCCGGCCACTTCGCGTGGGACGCCAGGTCCGCCGGTCCGTCGGCAGCCGCCAGGTCCTCCTCGGAGTACTCCATCACGGCGAGGTAGAGATGCGTCGGGGTCCCGTCCTCGACGAGCACCTGTGCGCGCTCGACGTTCGGGAACGACGTCTCGGTGCCGTCGTCCCAGCGGATTCGGAGGTCGCGGTCGCCGCCGGTCGCGTGGGGGTAGGCCGCCGGCGGGTCGCTCACCGTCCACTCGACGCCGTCCGCCGAGGTGGCGTGGAAGCCGGCGTAGCTGTCGACGTACCCGTCGTTCTCGTGGTGCGCGCTCATGTCCTTGGCGACCATCTGGAAGCCGCCATCCCGATCCTGGTCCTCCCAGACGGCGTGGTCCTCCAGCGGGGCGAGGACGTGCTCGGCGACCAGTTCGTAGCCGTCGAGGTCCGACCAGTGGTCCGCCCTGTAGACGCTCAGTTCGAACTCGCCGTCTCTGACGAAGACCGTCACACCGCCGTCGTCGTCGACGACCGGTACGGCGTTCGTCTCCCCGTCGATCACGGGACCGTGTTTCTCCCACGGGCCGTCGGGGGCAGGGGCGCTCGCGAGTCCGACTGCACTCCCGTCGCGGTCGACGCCGTGTGGGTCGTCGGGGGTCGGCCGCGGTCCGTCGTAGTGACAGCCGTAGTAGTAGAGGAGATAGCGGTCGCCGGCACGGACCACGGACGGGTTGTGCGACATCCGGTCCCAGTCGCCGGACTCGCCCGGCGAAACGACCTCCTCGACGAACTCGAACGGGCCTTCGGGCGTCGGCGCGGTACCCCGAACGATGTGGGAGTTCGAGGTCCACCCCGGCGAGAAGGGGATCTCCTTCGACCACCGGGAGGCGAACGCGTGATAGTCGCCGTCGTCGCCGGGAACGACCGACGTGCCCCAGATCCACCAGTCGTCCATCGCGAACCCGCCGTCGCGCGGCGCTGGACGGAGTCGCTCTGCAAACGCGTGGCTGTTTTCTGACACAGTTTAGTGCTCGCCCGTTTCCGCCATAATCGCTTCGGTGGTCAGATCGTGTCGTAGAGACGTGCAGAGTGAGGTGTGTCATTGCTGTCTGTTTCGGAACGTGCTGGTGCAGTAGAACACGCGCCGCAGCTCGTACCGCGCTCGATGTCGTGCGTTGAAAGCCCTCGGGCCGCTGGCGGTCGCTGAGCGGGATATCCGCGCTCTCAGCACCGCCCGCGCGGATAGGGCCCGCTCAGGCGACTCCGCTCACTTCGTTTGCCGCCACCGGCCCTCGCCCTTTCAGTCCGCCAGGGGACACAGTCTGTGGCACCGGCTATCGAACGTTCGAGGTCGAGACGGCCTGTGAAACCAGATTTCTCCTGGCGGACTGAAAGGGCGAGGCGCGCTCGCGGGCGAAGCCGTAGTCGCCTGAGCGGGCTCTATTCTCGCGAGTGCGGCGCGGTGCGGGTGTCCGAGCGAGAATATCCCGCTCAGCGACCGCGAGCGTGCCGAGGGCTTTCATCTCGTGTTGTGAGTAGCGGTGCTGTCGTCTCGTAGCGAGCGTGCCGAGTACACCCATTTCACTGCGTCGAGTGCGGTCACAACCGAAAAAACAGACCTCCGAGAGACTACCTACCGGAGCGCGAGCACGTCGGCCATCGCGTCGTCGGGGTCGCCCGTGGGCGAGAACTCACAGCCGACATAGCCGTCGTAGCCCGCGTCGTCGAGCGCGGCGAAGACGTTCCCGTAGTTCAGTTCGCCGCTCCCGGGTTCGTGGCGCCCCGGCACGTCGGCGATGTGAACGTGGCCGATCCGGTCGACGTTTGCCGTCACGGTCTCGATGATGTTGCCCTCCGTGACCTGCTGGTGGTAGACGTCGTAGAGGAGTTGCACGCTCGGCGACCCGACCTCGTCGACGATCTCGAAACCCTCCTCGCTCGTCGTGAGGAAGTATCCGGGGTGGTCGACCTCGGTGTTGAGCGGTTCGAGGACGAGCGTCACGCCAGCGTCCTCAGCGGCGGACGCGACCCGCGAGAGCACGTCGACGATGTTCTCGTGCTGTGTCTCCCGATCCAGTCCGTCCTGATCGGGACCAGTCGTGACGATGAGCGTCGGAATCCCGCGTTCCTCGGCCATCGCGATGGACTCGCGGATCGTCTCGACCGCGTCGTCGGCCTCGTCGGGGTCGGTCAGCGTCCCGCCGGCGACAGAGCCGATCACGGGGATCCCCGCCTCGTCCGCAGCGTCCTCGATGGCGTCGAGGTCCTTCTCGCGCCAGCCCCAGAACTCGACGGCGTCGGCGCCAGCGTCTGCTGCGCGGCCGATCCGCGATTCGAAGGGTTCGTCGTCGTACACCATCTCGACGCAGACCGAGATGTCGACCATCTACTCGGCCTCCGCGTCGTCCGTGCGCGGTGCGGGATTCAACTCGCCGGATTCGACCATCTCCTCCAGTGGGTTGCCCTCGATATCCAGCGGAAGGTCGACGCGACTCCGCCGGCGCGCGGACTCCCAGGTCCCGAAGATTATCTCGGTGGCCTTGAGTGCGTTCGCGGCGCTCAGTTCCGGCTCCTCGCCGGCCTCCAGACAGCGGACGTTCTCGGCGATAGCACGGTCGACGAACGCCCAGTCGTGGAGGCCGTCCTCGGTCTCGACTGCTTCCCACTCGCCGTCCGTCCGGATCCGGAGCGCGGGCGGGTCCTCGCCCTCACCCTCGTCCCCGTCTTCGTCGCCGTGCGGGCCGACCTCGATGGTCCCCTCGGTGCCGACGAGGCGGTTGTGACAGGCGAAGGCACCTGCGGGACCACCCTCGCCCGACGCGTCGACGCCGCCGATGCCGTGGACGCCGTTCTCGTACTCCCACTGGACCATCGCCTGGTTCTCGTTGTGCGTGCCGAACAGGACGTTCTCCTCCGTGTAGTGGACCTGTCCCATCACCCACTCCGCGCGATCCTCGTCCGCGAAGTAGTTACAGAGGTCCAGCGAGTGGCTCCCGTAGTCGAAGATGCCCACCGGCGCGGCGAACTCCACACGTTCGAGGTCGCCGATCGCGCCGTCGTCGAGGAGGTCCTTCGCCGTGCGGACGGCGTCGCTGAAGCGGCGCTGGTGGTTGAACGTCACCTGTACGTCGTGTTCGTCGGCGGCCGCAACCATGCGCTCGGCGCCGTCGAAGGTGTCGGCCATCGGCTTCTCGCAGTGGACCGCCTCGACCGCGCCGTGTTCCGCGCAGTCGACGACGATGTCGGCGTGGACCGCCGGCGGGACGCAGACGGAGACGATCTCCGGTTCGATCTCGTCGAGCATCTCGCCGTAGTCCTCGAAGATGGCGTCGTCGGCCAGACCGAACTCGTCGGCGAAGGCTTCGGCGTTCTCCCGGACGATGTCCGCACACGCCACCAGGTCGCAGTCGTCGTGGTTCTCGTATCCCGCGGCGTGGTGGTACGCCATCGCGTACCCGTCGCGGCCGGGGTCGTCTGGCTCCGCACCGGTACCTATCACTGCTACGCTGTAGGCCATACCCGGTCGTGTACGCGGACCGGTAAAAATCGTTCGTGACTGCGGTGTCGACCTGCACCGGTGGCCACCACCGGTTTCGCTACGTCACCTGAAGACGAACGTCTGGTTCTCGCCGTAGCTCGGCGTCCAGTGGCGCAGGTCGGCACCGGCCGTCTCGTCGCGCTCCCACACGTCGAGCGCGAGGTTCGCGTGCGTCGGTTCGAGCGCGAAGCCCTCCGACCCGACGGGAGTCGCTTCCCACTTCTGGTGGTCTGCGTCGCTCCAGGACTCGACCACACCGTTCGTCCCCGTGTCCGTCCCGCCGTCGTTGGCTGCCAGCACGAGGTCGTCGCCGCCGACGACGTCGATTCGGTAGGTACCGTCGGAGACCTCGGAGACTTCCCACTCCTGGCCGCTGGCCTCGCCCTGGGTGTCCATGTAGACGTTGGACTCGGCGCTCAGGTCGCCCTCGACGCTCATCACGATGTCGTCGGCGTTCAGCAGCGAGGTGACGACGTAGGTACCTTCGCTCAGACTGCGACTCGGGCCGCTCTCGCTCTCGATCCCGATGTTCGCCTGTGGTCGGTCGACGATGTAGTCGAGGTCGACGTCCTCGCCGGGGTCGGCGACCCACTCGACGACCAGATCCCACTGCTCGCCGGTCCACTCGAAGCGGTGGTCGTAGGCGAACGGGCCGCCGGGCGCTGCCCGGGGTTTGGCGCGCAAATCGAGCGTAACGCCGCCCTGTCCGGTGACGCCCTCCACGCGGGCCGCGGGACTAGCGCCCGAGGTGAGCGTAGCAGTGCCGTGGTCGACACCGCCCGCGAGGTTGTCACGGACCACGGTACTGGTCGCGAACAGGTCCATATTGGCCTCCGTCCCCGCGTCGCGCAGATCGTTGTCGACGAAGCGGTTGTTGGCGGTTCCCGGACCGGTCTCGTAGATGCCGTAGGTCTGGGTCTTCTCGTCCTGGGTGTCGACGACGCGGACGTTGCTGACCGAGACGCCCTCGGCGGGCGGGTGCTGGGGCGAGCTCCGGGAGTCGACGCGGATCGCCTCGCCCTGGCAGTTCTTGACGACGCCACCCTGCACGCTGAAGCGCTGGCAGTCCTGGATGAGCATGCCGTGGGCGTCGGTGTGACGGATGTTCACCTCGCCGATGGTGATGTCGTGGCAGGCCGAGACGCCGAAGATGCCGCGGGCACCGCCGTTGGCGACGACCTGGCCGCAGGTCACGTCGTGGGCGCCGTTGGCGACGCGGAACGTGGCGTAGCCGCCACCAACGTCGACGTCCTTGCCGACCACGGCACCGACGGTTGCGTCGGTCGTGTCGTTCAGCAGGACGCCCGCGAAGTTGGGGTTGTTCGCGACGACCTCGCCGACCTGCAGGCGGTCGACGGCGTAGGTCTCGAAGGCGTGTCCGACCGTGTTCTCGATGTACGCGGTGTCGACCTGGATGTCCGTCGAGCGGATCGTGTCGGGACCGCGGCCCTCGGCGAAGCCGTCGATGCGGACGCCGCCGCCGGTCGCCTCGATGATGCTGTCCTCGGGCGTCCGGATGTCGAGGCGGCCCAGGTAGACGTTCGAGACGCTCCGGAACCAGACCGCCGAACGGAAGTTCCCGATGACCGTGAGCCGGGGGATCTCTATCTCCTCGGCGTTCAGCGCGCGGACCGGCCGAACCAGCGCCTCGCCCTCGTCCTCGACGTGGATCGTCCCCCGGAAATCCACGATCGTGTAGCTCGGGATGTCGATGGCGAGCACGTCGCCGTCCCACTCGTGGGGCCCCATCGTCCCCGAGCAGGCCACGACGACCTTCTCCTTCGTGGTGCGGTCGTCGGTGAGACTGTCGATGGCCGCGTTGACCGCCTCGGTGAAGTTCTCGCCGCTGTACACCGTCTTCGCGACGCCGTCGGCGTTGTACGTCCCGTCGGGTGCCTGCCAGACGAGCACGTCGGCGTCACGCGCCGCGGTCCGGACGTTCCCCAGCGTCGCCGCGTTCGCGTCGAACTCCCCGACGTTTCGCAGGTCGTGGTCCTGGGCGTCGATGTTCTGGTTCCACTTGCGGGTCGGTGAGTTTCCGTTTCCGTTTCCATTTCCGTTCCCATTGCCGTTACCGTTCCCTCCGTTCTCGTCGTCTTCGTCGTCCTCCTGAGCAACTGCGGCACCGCTCGCCCCCGCGAGGGTCCCCACGCCCAGCATCGCCATCGCCGCCCGCCGAGTCATCGTCAGCCCGTCGGTCGCGTCGCTGTTCCGTGTGTCGTGGCTATCGCTGTCACGCATCACACCGGACCGCTCGAATACTACCACTTTATATTTATTGAATGATTTCATAAATGTTCGGCGTATCACCCGTCCAATTGTCACATACCAGCTACTCCATTGCTACAAACCAGACAATGTATAATCGATTGCCAACCGTCCAGTGCAGAGGGTGATACCACACCTATGCGGTGGGGTGGAGACGAGCAACACGTCTATGGGGTGGGGCGGAGTGGACCGGGTATGGGCGCAGTCAGCTACGAGTACGACGGCGAGACAGTGGTCGTGACCGGCGGGAGCTCGGGGATCGGACGGGCGGTCGCACAGCGATTCGGTGCGGCGGGTGCGACAGTCATCGTCGCGGACGTGCGTGCAGAGCCGAAGGAAGCCGAGCGGCCGACCCACGAAGCGATCCAGGCGGAGGGTGGTCGCGCCGAGTTCGTCGAGACGGACGTCTCCGACCCCGAAGAAGTCGAGAGCGTCGTCGCGGCCGCCCGGGAGTTCGGGGGCGTCGACGTGATGGTCAACAACGCGGGCATCTACCGGGGCGTCCCGCTGGTCGACGCCGACCCCGAGACGTTCGACCAGGTGTACGGCGTCAACGTCCGCGGCGTCTTCGCGGGGATGCAGGCTGCGGCCCGCGACATGATGGACCGGAACGAGCCAGGGTCGATCGTCAACACCGCCTCGATCAGTTCCGAGTTCGCGCAGGCGGAGCACGCGATCTACGACGCCTCGAAGGGCGCAGTGATGATGCTCACGCGCGTCGGCGCGCTGGAACTCGCGGCACAGGACATCCGTGTCAACGCAGTCGCACCCGGCGCGATCGATACCGGGATCGGGTCCGACGACGCCACGGAGTCCGACACCGACCTCGACGCCGTGAGCAAGTCCTGGCCGATGGGGCGGTCGGCCTCACCCGACGAGGTGGCCGGCGCGTACCTGTTCCTCGCCAGCGACGACGCGTCGTTCGTGACTGGCCACGTGCTCTACGTCGACGGCGGCTACCAGATCGTCTGAGTCGCGTCGGTAGCGTCCGTCCACTGCATGATATACGACGAGTCGAGGACCACGCCGGAGCCCGAAACCCGATGCGGCAATCTTGAAAGGGGGGCGGCGCGAACAACGGAGCAATGCCGGCCGACCAGCCGAACGTCCTCGTCGTGATGACGGACCAGCAGCGCTTCGACACGATCGCGGCGCTGGGCCACGACCACGTCGACACGCCGAACCTGGACCGCCTCGTCGACCGCGGTGTCTCCTGTACCAACGCCTACAGCAGCGCACCGATCTGCGTCCCCGCACGACACAACGTTCGCACGGGCTGTGAGCCGATCTCGACGGGCTATCTCGGCAACGACAAGCGCCCGGCCGAACACCTCGAAACTGAACACGGGCCGTTCCTCGCCCGGGCGATGCGGAACCGTGGCTACCGTACCTTCGGGGTCGGCAAGTTCCACGCTCACCCCGGCGACATCGACCTGGGGTACGACCGCCGGCTCACCGGGAGCGACTACGCCGCCGAACCCTATGCTGACGATGCGGCCGACACCGGCCGGCTGGCCGCGATGAACTTCCTCCCACAGTCCTGTGCGCTCGACCCCGGGGACCGCAAGATGTCGTGGATCGCCGACGAGGCGACCGCCGAGATCGAGCGCGACACCGACGACCCCTTCTTCGGCTTCGTCTCCTTCTCGAAACCCCACCCCGCGTGGAACCCCTCGGCGCCCTTCGACGACTATTACGACCCCGACGACATGCCCGACCCCCTCCGGGAGGACCGCACCGTGGACCACGTCGACGAGAAGATCCCCGCACAGAACTACCACTTCTGGCGCTCCCGGGAGGACGACACCGGCGAGCACACGATCCGGATCGCACGGTCGCACTACTACGGACTCGTGACGCAGCTCGACCGCGAGATCGGGCGGGTACTCGACGCGGTGGCGGCGCGCGACGACGCCGACAACACGCTGATCTGTTTCGTCTCCGACCACGGCGAACTGCTCGGCGACCACCACGGCTGGGGGAAGACCTCCTTCTTCGAGCAGTCCGCCCGCGTCCCCTTCCTCGTCAGTTGGCCCGAGCGACTCCCCGAGGGCGAGACCTACGACGGACTCGTTTCGCTGACCGACGTGTTCGGCATCGCCACCACCGCCGCTGGAGATTCGGAACTCCGGGACGGAACGGACGTGCTCGGCGCGATCACCGGCGAGAGCGAGGGCCGCGAGCGGCTGTTCGGCTACCACGAGACGCCCCGCGAGACGCGCCTGTTCTCGCTCCCGCACAATCTCACGGTGATGGTCCGCGAAGGCGACTGGAAGTACGTCTACTGCGTCAACGGCGGCCGCGAGCAATTGTTCCACCTCGACGAGGACCCACAGGAGACGGTCGACCGTTCCGACGAGGAGCCAACCGTCGTCGACCGCCTCCGCGCCGCCGCCGTCGAGCGACTCCGCGAACAGGGGGCCACGGAGTACCTCGACGGCGACGACCTGCTCTCGATCCCCTTCGAGCGCCTCGACATGGGTCGCTACCATCCAGGAACGTACGGAGCGCCCGAGACGAACTGACGTATCGAAACGAGCTCAACCTGTCCAGCACACCGCGTCGCGCTTTCTCGCCCTATCCGCGTCGTTCGAAGCTGTACGTTCCCGCGCCGACCTCGACGGCGACGCCGTCCTCCGTGACCGTGGCCGACTCGACCCCGTCGGGGAGCGTAGCGCCGCCTCGCAGGACAGGTCCCTCGTCCACCGTCACGTCGTCGGGCTGGCCGTCGCCGGGGAGTCTGACGGTCGCTGTCGCGTTCCACGGCACGGTCACGTCGAGTTCGAACCGGTCGCCGTCGCGTTCCCAGTCGACGACGACCGGGCCGCGTTCGGTCGGGACCCGGCCGCTCGCGCGGTCCAGCCCCTCTGCCGGGGGAGCGATCTCCAGCGTCGCGGCGCCGGGGTCGGTGACGCTGACGCCCAGCAGCGTGCGCTGGATGGCACCGAGGACCGTCGCGCCCATGGCGTGTGACTCACTGCGGTTGTGTCGCTCGTCGGCGGGTTCGAGCGTGCGGCAGTGCCAGCTCTCCCAGACGAACGTGCCGCCCTCGGCGAGGATGTTCGCCCAGCCGTCGTCGTCCGGGTCGGTCATCAGGTCGACGAGCGCGCCGGGTCTGTCGGCCCGCTCCAGCGCGTCGAGCAGCCACCTGACCATCATCGGTCCCATCCGCATCCCGTCGGCGGCGACGCGGTCGGCGACTGCCTCGGCGTGTTCGTCGGGCACCAGTCCGGTGGCGAGCGGGAGCGCGTTCGCGTGCTGGGAGCTGTGGTCGCTCGTCTCGATGCCCTCGTCCGTCTGGCCGGATTCACGACCCCCGTCGTCACCCGCCGGGCCTGCACCGTCGACGTACCGGGCGCCGTCGCGCAGATGCTCGTCAACGCCCCTCTCGATCGCCTCGCGGTTCTCGTCGTAGTAGGCGCGTTCCGCAGCCGGTCGGTCGAGTTCGGCGGCGATCTCGCTCGTGGCCGCGAGCGACGCCACGCAGAGGACGTTCACGGTGGTCCGCGCCGGCCACTCGCGGTCGTAGTCGTATCGCATCTCCGGCGGCCAGTCGACGATCCCCTCGTGGTACGGCCCGCCCTCGCCGCCCGAGAGGCGTGTCACGAGCCCCGTCTCCTCGTCGACGTGCTCGGCAACGTAATCGGCGACGGCGCGGACGACCGGGTAGGCTCGTTCGAGCGTCCGGCGGTCGTCGCTCTCGCGGTAGTACTCGGTCAGCCACAGCGGGAACGTGACCGTGAAATCCGGGATGTCGCGCTTGCCGTCGCCGTTGGGATAGACCGCGTTGAACCGTCCCTCGGGCGCCCAGTAGCGGTAGTGCGAGCGCAGGAACTCCCGGATCGACTGCCGACTGAGTCGGCGCTCGCCGAACGCGCGCGTGGTCACCGCCGACGCGTTGAACGAATCGGCGAGGAACTGTCCCTTCTCGCGGGTCGGCGTGTCGATGAACTGCTCCTGGGAGCCGTACCGCGCCGAGTGACGCGCCAGGTCGAAGACGGCCTCGACGGTGTCGTCGTCACAATCGAACGCGGTCGCGTCGAGGTCGGGCACCTCGTTGTGTCGCGCGACGAGTTCGATCTGGTCGGCGTCGAGTTCCTCGCCGGGATCGTCGATCTGGAGGTAGCGAATTCCGAGGTAGTTGAACGGCCGGAACGCCTGTTCGCCGTCGCGCTGGACGTACCGGTAGGCCATGTCGGTCCACTGTGTCCCCTCGGTGTCGTCGACGGTCCCGTCCCCGGTCAGGAGATAGCCCGCCAGGACGTCGACGCGGTGGCCGTCGCTCCCGTCGGTGAACGTGATTTCGGGCACGCCGGCGTACACCTTCCCGAAGTCGACCACGTAGGTGTCCTCGTCCAGGCGCTCGACCGACTCGGGATCGACGCGGTGGCGGACGACCTCGCGGTCCTGAGCGATCAGTCGCTCCCAGGGGTCGATCGGGTGCTCGCCGACGACCTCGATGGGACCCCAGCTCTCCTCGGCGAATCCCGGTTCCGACCATCCCTCGGGGACGACGCGACCGTCGATTATCTCCACCGGTTCGGCGATCTCGGCGTTCCGGAGCGGTGCGTCCATCCACTCGGCCGGGCGAGTCCGCCACTCCCCGTCCGTGACGATGACGCGCTCGCTCCCGTCCGCGAATTCGACGACGATCTGGGCGATAAATCCCGGTTCGGCCTCGGGGCGGCCCTGGCCCTCGCCGTTCCAGTTGTAGAGCGCGCCGACGGCGTTGTCCCCCTCCGAGAGTGCGTCGTCCAGTTCGACCGTCTTGTAGTACTGGAAGTCGGGGTATGAGAAGGACTGGCCGCGGTCGACCTGCTTCCCGTTGGCCGACAGCGCGTACTGGTGGCTGGCCGAGACGTAGGCGCGAGCGCGCGCTACCTCGCCGTCGAGCGCGAACTCGCGGCGGACGTAGGAGAACTCGCCGCGCTCGAACTCGTCGGTCGGTCGGTGGATCCACGAGGCCATCCAGTCCTCGGGGTCGAGCAGGCCCATCTCCCAGGATGCGGGTTCGCTCCACGGACTCGCCTCGCCGCGGTCGTCCCAGACGCGGACGGTCCAGTGATACGATTCGGTTGCGGTCAGTTCCGGGCCGTCGTACCGGACCGCAGGGCGTTCGCTCCGCCGCTTTCCGGTGTCCCAGATATCGGCGTCCTCGGGCGTGAGTCTCCCGGGGTTCGTGGCGACGAGCACGCGAAAGGCGGTCTGGCCCGCTCCGCGGCGGTCTGTCGAGAGTTGCCAGCGCAGGGTTGGCTCGGGGTCGTCTATTCCGACCGGGTCGACGGCGTAGGACGTACGCAGTCCTGTCGGTGGGCTCGCGTCGGTCATGGCTCGGATTTTTCCTCGGCGGGTTATAAAATCGGCGGGTGGCGCGCCCGTCTGTTTCGCTCGATCGACCTCGGCTGATTCGGTTAGAAGCGTGTCACAGAGACCTTCCCTGGATGTTGTAGAGGTAACAGTCCTTGCATGATGATTCGTGGTCGAAGAAACGCCTTCCGCAAACAGCACCGCACTCGCTCGAATAGGGCCCGCTCAGCGACTAAATGAACGCCAGCGCCCCTCGCCCTTTCAGTCCGCCAGGATGAATCTTGCTGCACAGGCCGTCTCGACGGTGAACGTTCGGTAGCCGACCCCTCAGATTTCTTCCCTGGCGGACTGGAAGGACGAGGCGGGCTCGCGGCGAACGGAGTGAGCGAAGTCGCCTGAGCGACCCCTATCCGCGCGGGCGGTGCAG
>Ga0207813_100153_pt1 | contig 52925 bp, 56 predicted proteins | sample A23E3SouthBayCA_2_FD_187730 | JGI IMG/M metagenome (GOLD analysis project Ga0207813, IMG submission 187730) | Aerobic enrichment media microbial communities from Eden Landing Ponds, California, USA - A23 E3 (4) (SPAdes) | ecosystem: Environmental > Aquatic > Marine > Unclassified | place... | reverse complement strand
CCGTCGAGGAGCGCGTGACCGGGGCCGCGCCCGACGACGAGGCTCTCGCGGCGGCCGCCGACGCGGCCGCGGCCGACCTCGACGAGTCGCGCCTGCGGTCGGACCCGCGGGCCTCCGGTGAGTTCCGCGCGCACCTGCTGGAGACGTACGTCGAGCGCGCCCTCTCGCGGGCGGCCGACCGTGCGACCGGCGAGTCATGAGCGGATGGGCGGCCCCCGACCGCGCCGTCGCCGCCGCCGCGCGCGAGCGACTGGACGCGGGCGAGGCGGCGATGCTCGCGACGGTCGTCGCGGTCGACGGGCACGCCTACCGCCGCCCGGGGGCGAAGACGGTCGTCGCGCCCGGCGAGGGCGCCACCGGCGCCATCACCGCCGGGTGTCTCACCGACCGTGTCGAGCGCCTCGCCGAGACGGTGCTCGCCGACGGCCCGCGCCTCGAGCGGTTCGACCTCACCGACGACGGCGACGCGTGGGGTCTCGGCGTGGGCTGTAACGGCGTCATCGACCTGCTGTGTGAACCGCTGGATGAACGGCACCGCCCGCTTGTTGCCGACGCCGACGCGACCACCGCCGTCGTCGTCGAGAGCGCCGACGACCGCCTCGCGGTCGGCGAGCGCGCGTCTCTGGACGGGGAGCCGTCGGTGACGGCTGCGTTCCCCGAGTCGGTCGCGACGGCGGTCAGGGACGCCGCGGCGGACCGCGAGGGCGCGTTCGTGACGACGGTCGAGGCCGAGACCGACCGCGGGCCGGTCGCGCTGTTCGTCGAGCGCGTGACCGCGCCGCCGCATCTGCTGGTGGTCGGGAGCGGCCAGGACGTCCGGCCGGTGGTCGAACTCGCGCGCAACGTCGACTTCCGCGTCACCGTCGTGGGCTTTCGCGGCGCGGCCGCGACCCCCGAGCGGTTCCCCGACGCGGACCGCGTGGTCGCCACCTCTCCCCGGGACCTGCGCGAGGCGGTGTCGATCGACGGCGACACCTACGCGGTCGTGATGACCCACAACTTCGTCGACGACCGCCTGGCGGTCGCCGAACTGCTGGCGACGGACGCCCCCTACGTCGGCCTGATGGGGCCGCCCGACCGCTTCGAGCGACTGCGCGAGGCCATCGACAGCGACCCCCTGCCGCCGGACGCCGACGACCGTCTCTACACCCCGGTAGGCCTGGATCTGGGCGGCGGGACGCCCTATCAGGTGGCCCACAGCGTCGTCGCGGAGGCGCTGGCCGTCGCGAACGGGCGGTCGGGCGGGCACCTCCGGGCGAGCGACCGGTCGATCCACGCGGACCCGACCGAGTGAGCGCCGTCGGGACCGCCGGTCGCGTCCGCTTACCGGTCGTCGGCCCGCCAGTCGGGGATCGGCACCTGCCCGCCGTCGACGCGGAGTTCGGCGCCGTTGACGTAGTCGCTGGCCGGCGCCGAGAGGAACGTGACCGCGTTGGCGATGTCCTCGGGCTGGGCGTAGGTTCCGAGCGGGTTCATGTCCTTGATCTGTTCTTCGACGCCCTCGGAGAACCCGTCGGTCATGCGGGTGTCGACCCACCCCGGCGCGACGGCGTTGACGCGGATCCCCTCGCGGCCCAGTTCCAGCGCGAGCGACTTCGTGAGTCCGAGGAGGCTGAACTTCCCCACGTCGTACTGGGGGACATGCCGACCGCGTTTTTCGTGTGGATCGACGTGATGTTCACGATCTTCCCGTACCCCTCCTCGACCATGCCGTCGACGACCGCGCGGGTGCAGTTGATCGACCCGAAGAGGTGGACTTCGATGTTCAGGCGGAAGTCGTCGTCGTAGTCCGAGTCGAGGAAGGGCCCGGCGTTGCCGACGCCCGCGTTGTTGACGAGGATATCGACCGATCCGAGTTCCTCGACACCGTGTTCGACCATCGCCTGCACCTCGGCCGCGTCGCTGACGTCGGCGCCGATTCCCTCCGCGTCGCTGCCCGTCTCGCGGATGTCCGCGGCGGTCTCTCTCGCGACGTCCTCGTCGAGATCGTTGACGATGACGTCGGCGCCATTGCGGGCGAGCTCGAGCGCGGTGGCGCGGCCGTTGCCGCGGCCGCCGCCGGTCACCAGTGCCGTCCGACCGGAGAGGTCGAGATCCATGCCCGAGGCTGGGTCCGGCCGGATCATCAAGGCTGGACTCGGGGCCGGTCTCGCCGCTACTCCCGCGGTGATCGCGGCCCTGCTGGCCCGACCCGCTCGTCGCGTGCCCCTACCCGCCCCTCGACCCGAGGTACGCGACGGCGACGACGCCACCGAAGTAGACCACGGTCAGCCACCAGTCAGGCACGTCCAGCACGCGGTGGCCCTGGTGACCGACGACGATCAGCGCCACGGCACCGAGTGTGGCCAGCGGCCGCGCGCGAAGGCCCTGCAGGAACGCGCGGAGTTGCCACGCGACGTCCGAGAGCGCGCCCGACGCGCGCTCGCCCGCAGCGCGGTTCCCGTCGGGGTTCTCTGCGGCGTCGAACGCCGCCAGCGACTCGCGGTCGACGGACGTCACCGCGCCCGTGTTGACCCGGTGCCCCTCGCCGTCGCCGACCCGCAGGAGCGTCACCGTCGACTCGTGGGTGCCGACGACCCGGTAGACGCCGGGGACGAGGCTGTCGCCGCGAGCGGCGTCGACCTCGCCGTCGTCGCCAAGGCGGAGGTGGTCGTACACCTCGGGGTTCGGTGCGGAGGACGGAGCCGAGTCGGCGCTGTCGTCGCGAGGGGCCATAGCGGCGGATCGACGCCCGGACGGTAAAAAAGCCCTACTCCCAGGGGTGGCCGCCGGGGCGGTCGGGCCAGAGGGGGTACCAGTACTCCTTGTCCGACTCGACGGAGAGTTCGCCGTCGAGGACGCTCTGGAGTTTGAACTCCACGTCGCTGGCCCGTTCGTGGTCGCCCGCGGGGGCAAAGGGGTAGTACTCCCCGCGGCGGAACGAGTAGATCCAGTAGGCCCGCTGGTCGTCACGTTCAAAGCCGAAGACGGCTGCCATCAGGCGCGACCCGTACCCCTGTTCGATGAACTCGTCGGCGGCGAAGTGGACGCTCGTCACGAGGTCCTCGGGGTCGTCGTCCTCGAGGACGACCCACTCGTAGCCGTGGTCGTCGGTCCTGAACTCGGCGGTCGTCCCGGTCTCGACCTCGCCCGCTTCGAGGATGGCCTCGACCTGATCGACCGTGTCGGCGAAGTCGGTGCTGTCGACCTCGGCGAAACACAGCGCCGCCACCCCGGCGGGGTCGTAGCCCAGGTCGGCCTCCATCGTCATGTAGGCGGTGCTCATCCCGAACAGGTCCTCGGGGTCGGCGTCCCGGGTCGCGTCGGCCTCCGCCCTGAGTCCGAGCGCGGATTTGAGCCCGTCGAGCAGTCCCATACCCGTGGCTGGGGCGGGCGGATACAAGACCCTTCCCGTGGACCGCTGGCGCGTCCGTCCGCCGGGGGCGGCGCGTCCGTCACTCGCCGCTGCCCCGCCCTACTGCCCGACGGTCCCCTGCCGGGTGACGGGCGCGTCGGGATCGATCAGGAACGCGACCAGCACCGTCTCCTCGCGGGCGGTGACGGTCAGTCCCGCGTCGTCGACCAGCAGACCGCTCTCGGTCTCGTCGAACTCGGTGCCGCCAGCCTCGACGGCCCCCTCGAAGACGTAGAAGTAGGCGTCCCGTCCTTCGATCTCGGGGAGCGCGACGCTGTCGCCCGCGCCGAGTCGCACGTCGTAGAAATCGACCGCGTTGCGGACGGACAGCGGCGCCTCGGTCCCCTCGGGGCCGAAGAGGTGGCGCCACTCCCCCGCGACGGGGTCGGGGATCGGTTCGTGCTGGATCCCCGGCGGGAGGCCGAGGCTGTGCGGGCGGACGAAGATCTGGAGCATCCGCAACGGCGGGTCGTCGGCGAGCGTGCGCTCCTCGTGCCAGAAGCCGCTCCCGGCGTTCATCACCATCACGTGCTCGGAGTCGGTGACGAGTTTGTTCCCCTCGCCGTCGTCGTGACGCATCACGCCCGCGGGCACCCAGGAGACGATCTCCTCGTCGCGGTGCTGGTGCATCGAGATGAGCGTGTCGGGGTCCATGAACGACTCGACGACGGTCGCCAGCGGCCCGTAGCCGTGGTCGTCGTGATCGGGGTGGTTCCGGCCCGGGAAGTTCAGGTGGATCCTGAACTTCCCCTGGTTCTGTGAGACGGACGTGCGAGGCGCGTGGTAGAGGTTCGCTGTGGACTGGGCCATATCGGTAAGTGCCAATGATAGGGGCTCGGGAGGGAAAAACGCGCGCCTCGCGGGTGTCTCCGCCGCGACGGCGACGGTTTTTCACTCCGCGGCCCGCAGGTCCCTCCGATGAACGATCCGACGCGAACACGGCAGGGGCGACCACGGCTACGGATACCCCGGTGGGAGCCACCACGGCGGCGGAGACCACAGCGGGGGCGACAATGATCGACGGCGACGTGATCGTCGTCACCGGCGCGAGCAGGGGGCTCGGACGGGCGATGGCCGAGCGGTTCGCCCGCGAGGGCGCCCGCGTCGTGCCGATGTCTAGGAGCGCCGACCAGTTAGAAGCCCTGGCCGCCGACGCGCCCACGGAGATGCACCCGGTGGCCGCCGACATTCGGGAGGCCGACGACGTCCGCCGGGTCGTCGACGAGGCCGTCGACCACTTCGGCCGGATCGACACCGTCGTCAACAACGCGGCCGTCGGCCTGCTGAGTCTCACGGGCGAACTCAAGTCGGTCGAGGACGTGACTCCCGAGGAGTGGGACACCGTGATCGAGACGAACCTCAGGGGCCCGTTCCTGCTCACGAAGTACGCCCTGCCGCACATGCGCCAGCGCGGCCGGGGGAACCTGATCAACGTCACCTCGGGCTACGGCAAGCACGGACAGGCCGAGTGGGCGCCCTACGTCAGTTCCAAACACGGGCTGGAGGGGCTGACCGACACGGTCGCCCGCGAGTGTGCGGACACGGGGATCAACGTCAACGCTATCGACCCCGGCGGCAGCGTCGAGACTGGCTTCTGGAACACCGCGGACAAGCGCAGCCACCTCCCGCCCGCAGAACGCGACCGCGTGGCGTCACCGGACGTGATGAACGACGCGATGGTCCTGCTGGCCGGGCAGGGCCCCGAGGGCGTAAGCGGCGAGTCGCTGACGACCAGCGAGTGGGAAGAGCGGCTTGGATAGCGTTCGCGGCCCGATCTGGCCGCGACGCCCCAGTCAGTGGTTCCACGGCGCAGGCGCGAAGTCGACCTTCCGGCGGCCCTCGTCTAACTCCTCGATGCGTGCGATGTCCTCCGCGTCCAGTTCGAGATCGCGCGCGGCCCAGTTGTCGCGGATGTGGGCCTCGCTGGTGGCCTTCGGAATGGGCGTGACGTTCTCCAGCGAGTCCAGCCACGCCAGCGACACCTGGGCGGGGGTGGCGCCGTGTTTCTCGGCGATCCCCTGCAGAGCGGGGTCCTCCAGCACGTCGCCGCGGGCCAGCGGCGAGTAGGCGACGACGCGGTGGTCGTGGTCGGCGGCGTACTCGCGGAGTTCCCGCTGCTGGAGGAACGGGTGGAGTTCGATCTGGTTGGCGAAGATCGGCGCGTCGAGACGGTCGCGGGCCTCGTCCAGCGTCTCGGGTTCGAAGTTCGAGACGCCGACGCGCTCGGTGACCCCCGCCTCGTAGAGTTCGTCGAAGGCCGCGAGCGTCCCCTCCGGATCGTAGGTACGGATCGGCCAGTGGACGTACAGCAGGTCCACGTAGTCGACGCCGAGGCGGTCGAGGCTCTCGCGGGCGGTCCGCTTCGCGTCGTCGTAGGTGAGATTGTCCATCGACACCTTCGTCGCCAGAAAGACGTCGTCGCGCTCCACGTCGGCGGCCGCGATACCACGGCCGACGGCCCGTTCGTTCTCGTAGGCCTGAGCGGTGTCGATGTGCCGGTATCCCAGTTCCAGGGCCGTCCGGACGCTCTCGGCACACTGGTCGGGGTTCTCGTTCTCCCACGTTCCGAGCCCGAGTCCCGGGGGGTCTGACGCTGTCATCTCTCCACGGTAGGGTTCGAACTCACCTAACGGCTGTGGCCGCGGAAGCCTTGCTGCGTGCGGGTCAGGCGGTCTCCAGGTCGCGTTCGAGGTCGCGCAGGCGCTCGATACGGCGCTCCGTCGAGGGGTGGGTCCGGAACAGTTTCGCGATCATCCCCTTATCGAGGGGGACGATGAAGAACGCGTTCATCTCCGATTGCTCGCGCATGTCCCGGTCGGGAACCTTGTCCATGCGCTGGTCGATGGTCATCAGTGCCGAGGCCAGCGCCGAGGGCTTGCCGGTGATGGCCGCGCCGCCACGATCGGCCGCGAACTCGCGGTACCGCGAGAGCGCACGGATCAACAGGAAGGAGATGATCCAGACGGCCACGGAGGCGGCGATGGCGACGAGGATCTGCGGCCCGCCGCCCTGCCGGTCGCGACCGCCGCCGAACAGCCACCCCCACCGGATGATGAACATCGCGATGGTCGCCAGGAAGGAGGCGATGGTCATCACCATCACGTCCCTGTTCTTGACGTGGGCGAGTTCGTGGGCGACGACGCCCTCCAGTTCGTCCTCGTTCAGCGAGCGCATCAGTCCCGTCGTCACGCAGACGGTGGCCGTCTTCTTCGAGCGCCCGGTCGCGAAGGCGTTGGGCGTCGAAGTGTCCGCGACGGCCACCGTGGGCTTGGGCAGGTCGGCCTGCTGGGAGAGACGGCCGACCATCCGGTGGAGGTCGGGGTACTCGTCCTCGTCGACCTCCCGGGCGCCCATGCTGCGGAGAGCGAGTCTGTCGCTGAAGAAGTACTGGACCAGCAGGAAGATCCCCGCGAAGACGACGACGGTCCCGAAGTTGGCGTACAGCGAGAGCACGCCGATGAAGACGATGTAGACGGCCGCCAGCAGGAACATCGTCAGGGCCATTCGACCCCTGAGCCGCCAGTCGGTTTTCCATTCCATACCCGGTCGTAGGGGACGGACGACATATGAATCACTCGCGTTCCCGCCCGGCGCCAGCGCGGGGCGGGCCGTCGCGGTCGGGCGTCCGGACGGTCCCGCCTGGCCGCTCCCGGAACGCGGCGCTTATACGCGACAGACCAGTACCTCGGGGTAATGAGCCGGTCGTCGGAGTTCTGCCCGCGGTGTGGCGATACGATCGAGGTGGACGTGAGTCAGCGGCCGGACCGCCCCGACGGCACCAGCGGCGCCCGCGCCTCGGAGGAGGTCCTCTGTGACGACTGCTACTTCGAGGAGTTCGACCTGGTGAGCGCGCCCGACCGCGTCCAGGTACAGGTCTGCTCGCAGTGTGGCGCGGTCCAGCGGGACAACCGCTGGGAGGACGTGGGTGCCGACGACTATACAGAGGTCGCGATCGAGGAAGTGTCGGGGGCGCTGGGGGTCCACGTCGACGCCGACCGGGTCTCCTGGCAGGTCGCGCCCGAGCAGGTCGACCCGACGACCATCCGGATGCACGCGGAGTTCTCGGGGGTCGTCCGCGGCACGGCGGTCGCCGAGGAGGTAGTCGTCCCCGTGAAGATCGGTCGGGGCACCTGCGACCGCTGTGGCCGCATCGCCGGTGGCTCCTTCGCAAGCGTCGTCCAGGTCCGGGCCGACGAGCGGACGCCGACTGACGATGAACTGGAACGCGCCGAGGAGATCGCCCGCGAGTATATCGCCACCCGCGAGGAGAAAGGCGACCGCAACGCCTTCATCACCGAGACCGGCGAGGTCGACGCGGGCCTGAACATGAAGATTTCGACCACCCAGATGGGCCACGGCATCGCCAAGCGCATCACCGCCCAGCTCGGCGGGTCCTACGACGACGCCAAGCGCCTCATCACCGAGGACGACGACGGCGAGCGCGTCTACCGGATGACCTACGCGGTGCGCCTGTCCCGCTACCAGCCCGGCGAGGTGATCGACCCCGAGGACGGCGAGGGGCCGGTGCTCGTGCGCTCGGTCCAGGGCAACCTCAAGGGCGTGCGCCTGACCTCCGGCGATCGCTTCGAGGCCGACGCTCAGGACGGCACCGCCCCCGACGCCCAGCGACTGGGGGAGGTCGCGGACGCGCAGACGACGACGCTCGTGGCCGTCGAGGACGACAACGCCGTGCAGGTGCTCGACCCCGAGACCTACGAGGCAAAGACCGTCGCCCGCCCCTCGTATCTCGACCCCGACGCCGACGAGGTGCGCGTGCTGAAACACCGCGAGGGCCTGCACGTCGTGCCCGATCCCGACTGGGAACCATGAGTGACGACGGCACTGACGGGGACGCCGATGCGGGCGCGGACGCCGCGGAGAGTCGGGGTGACGGCGCCGACGACCCGCGCCTCGCGGCCGTCGTCGCCAAGGAGCGCTCGCAGGTCGCCATCGAGTCGCTCCGAGCGGAGGGCGTCTACGACGCCGACCGAAGCGTCCGCGAGTGGGACGAGGAGACCGTCGCTGTCCCGGTGACGGCTCCGCCCGCGGAGACGCGCGCCCGGCGGATCGTCCGTCAGGTGGGCGAACCGCGCCTGCGCACCCTCGAAGACCACCTCGCCGAGATGGGGTGGACCGACGACGAACTCGCCGACGCGCCCGGATCCTGGGCCGTCCTCGGGACCGTGATCCTCGTCGACGTGGGCGGCGCGCCCCGGCCCGCCGAGGTGGGCGAGGCGCTGCTCGCGACGCACGGCGCGGCCGACACCGTCCTCGCCCGCGGGGGCATCTCCGGCGCCCACCGCGAACCCGACGTCGAGGTGATCGCTGGCGTCGGCGATACGGAGACGGTCCACCGCGAGCACGGCACCGAGTACGCCATGGACCTCGCGGAGGTGATGTTCTCTCCCGGGAACAAGACCGAGCGCGCCCTGATGGGGGAGGTGGTCGAAGACGGAGAGACCGTCGTCGACATGTTCGCGGGCATCGGCTACTTCACGCTCCCGATGGCCCGCACTGGCGCCGCGGTGACCGCCGTCGAGCGCAACCCCACGGCGTTCCAGTACCTCCTGGAGAACGTCCGGCGCAACGGCGTGAGCGACCGCGTCCAGCCCTACCGCGCGGACTGCCGGGACGTACTCGAACAGACCGGTGCGGCGACCGACGTGACCGCCGACCGGGTGGTGATGGGCTACTACGAGGCTTCCGAGCCACGCTCGGAAGACAGTCGGAGTCCCTCCGACGCTTCCTACGAGTACCTCGACAGCGCGCTCGGCGCGCTGCGACCGGACGGTGTCGTCCACCTCCACGAGGCCACGCCCGAAGCGCTGGTCTTCGACCGCCCGATCGACCGCCTGCGTGACGCGGCCGCCGAGCGCGACCGCTCGGTCGAGGTGCTCGACACCCGCCGAGTCAAAGGCTACAGCGAGGGCGTCGCCCACGTTGTCGTCGACGCGCGGATCGAGTGATCGTCGCGGTCACCGGCTGTCGACGCGCGGATCGAGTGATCGTCGCGGTCACACGCTCCCGCCCGTAGCCGGGACCTCACAGCCAGTCGACGAACGTCCCCTCCAGCAGCGTCTCGGCCTGACGGTCGACGTAGGCCGACTGGGTCCCCCAGATGGCCTCCGCGAGCGGGACGTTCTCGTCGACGGCATCGGCGACCCGGCGGTGTTTCCAGCGCGCGGGGGTCATCCGGCGGTCGACGCGTTCGCGGAGCGGGCGGACGTACCGGCGGGCCTGTTCGGTCGAGAGGCCGTGCCGTTCGAGCCCCTCGCGGGCGGCTTCGAAGAGTTCGCCGTAGAGTCGGTCGATGGAGTCGGTCTCGGCACCGTCGCTGGTGATCCACGTCAGATCGGCCCGGAGACCGTCGCGACTGGCGGCGTAGAAGTTCTCGCGGGCGGTCTCCCAGTCCATCGACCGGACGGGGTGTTCCATCCGGACCAGCGCCGAAAGCAACCCGGCAAACACCGCCTCCAGCGAGACGGCGTCGCGGACCGTCGGCTGTGCCGCGAGCGGGCGAAACTCGATGCGGGCGTTGGCGGCCGACCGCGTGGGTCCGTCGAAGACCGGGCGGACCCACCGCCAGTAACTCCCGTGTTTGTGCCGCAGGTGGGCGAAGGCGTCGTCGAAGCGGGCGCCGGTCTCGACGTCCGTCGGGACGATCAGGTCGTCGTCGCGGATGTCGTCGATGGCGTCTTCGACCGTCTCGAAGTCGGGCGGGAACAGCACCTTGTCCGGACGGTCGTCCGCGGGGTTGAGGACGTCCTCGAAGATGCCGATGCGGTGTTCCATCCAGGCGTCCTCGAGGATCAGTCTGTCGTCGGCGTCGTCGTACAGATCCGGCGGGAAAAACGGGGAGTTGACGCTCAGCGCGAGCAGGGGGGCGGCCACCCGGAGCGCGTAGGCGAAATACTCCGGGAGGTCCGGGGCGTGCGGGATCTGGTAATGGGGCTGGATCGACGTGATGAGGCTCTCGGGCATGATCGTCTCGGCGTCCAGCGAGACGTGGGGCGCCTCGATTCGCGCGCCGACCGGATAGCCGCAGTTGGTCATCGCATGGTACCGGACGGCGTCGGACATGTTTGTCGCGATGGTGATCCCGTCCTGTTCGATGCAGTCACAGAGGTAGTCGGTGGCCGTCTCGCCGGTCGGCGGGACCGTCCAGATCCCGTCGCTGACCAGCCGGAGGTCCTCCCGGGCGACGCGTTCGATGGCCGGTTCGAGGGTGGCCTTGAGCTCGCGCTCCTGGGCGACCAGTCCGTGTTCGTTCAGTGGTTGCGGGCTGGTCTGTGTCTCGGCGTTGTGCAGGCCCAGTTCCTTCTCGAAGCCGATGAGGCCGAGCAGGCCGCGGGGCATCCGGCGCAGCGCCCCGGTCCGGGCGTCGACGGCGGCGAACTCGTACTCGAGGCCGACGATGGCCTCGGTGTTGTCGAACGTCCCCTCGCGGACCTCCTCTTTGAGCAGTTCGGCTTCCTCTGCGGCGCGGGCCTGGAACGCCTCGACGTCCACGTCCAGTGCGGCCCTGATCTCCGCCACGAGGTCGGCAGCCGACATGTCTGTCCCTTCGAGCGGTGCGATACTTGAAAGACGGGGTACTACAGGTAACCCGACCGGACACGCGACGCGGTCCGCCAGTGCACCGGCCGCTGCGTCTACGGCGACGCTACAGGTCCGGTACCGGAACCACGACGGCGGGCACGTCGACGCGACCCAGGAGCGCCCGGGCCGTCGACCCGAGTTCGGCGTCGCCGTCGGGGTCGCCGCCGTGAGGGCCGACGACCAGCACGTCCGTGTCCCGTTCGGCGAGGACGGATCGGATCTCCTCGGCCGGATCGCCAGCGCGGTCGAGCACCTCGACGCTCGCCGGGACCAGTCGCGACCGGGCGACGTTGGTCGCGTCGCCGGTGTCCCTGTCCGGGCGGTGGGGTTCGTCGACGGTCACCACGAGCACTTCGTCGTCGGCGCTCAGGCGCGGCGCGAGGTAGTCGGCGGCCGCGGCGGTCGTGTGGACCGACGCGGTCGCGAGCAGGTAGCGGGTCACGACTCGACCGACGGCGCCGATCGGGAAAACATCTGCCACCCTCGCGGGACTATCGGCCGCCGGTCCGGGCGCGCTCGACGCGTCCGGTTACGTCCGGAGCAGGTGGACACGACCGGCCGCGAGGCCGAGCAGCAGGCCGGTGAAGTGCGCGACGAGGGCGACGCGCTGGCCGCCGGTGACGAGCGTCAGGCCGCCAGCGACGAGGACGAACGCGAGCACCTGGCCGCGGAAGCCGATCTGCACGTCCCCGAGGACGGCGTCGGCCACGCGGTTGCCCGCCAGCAGGTAGCCCACCAGCGCGAAGATGGCACCGCTGGCACCCAGAACCATCGTCGGCGGGCCGACCACGCCACCCAGAGACACCTCCGCGAGTCCAGCGAGGACGCCGCTGGCGAGGAAGAACGCGTGGAATCGGGCGCGGGAGGTCTGCCGTTCGATGAAGAAACCGACGACCGCCAGCGCGACGGCGTTGGCCAGCAGGTGCGCGACGCTCGCGTGGGCGTAGACGCTCGTCACCAGTGTCCAGGGCCGGAGTGCCACCGGCGCCGCGAGCGCGAACGCCGCCGTCGGGACACCGAACAGTCCAAGCAGCCGCTGACAGATGAACACGACGGCCAAGACACCCAGGAGCGTCAGCGTGGGACTGCGAGAGGCCACACCGACGGTTGTACCGGCGCGCACATGAAACGTCGGGGCGGGCTCCGGCCGTCGGCACGGGGCGGTGAGCCACCGTGACTGGTTCCGGTAGCGACTTGCCCGTTCGGGAACGAGAGGCGCCCATGTGTGCCGACACCGACCGGGGCGGGACCTACACGCTCGTCCTCGAACTCCCGACCGCGACGACGATCGACGTCGGGGCACTGGGCACCCACGAGTTCGACGCCGGGTGGTACGCCTACACGGGGAGCGCGCTCGGCCCCGGCGGGTTCGCCCGCGTCGACCGCCACCGCGAGGTGTGTGCGGGCGACCGCGACACCCGCCACTGGCACGTCGATTACCTGCTGGGCGACGCGCCGACACGCGTCGAGGCGGTCCTCCGGACGCCCGGCGCCGACGTCGAGTGTGTCGTCGCCCGCGCGCTTCCCGACGGGCCCGTCCCGGGATTCGGCGCCTCTGACTGTGACTGTGCCACGCATCTCTCCTCCTCACCCCGGCGCGACGACCTGCTGTGGACCGTCGAACGCGCCCACGGCCGGACCTGAACGCCGCTCGACCACTCCGTCGGCCCCCTATCCAGATACCGACCAGTTACCCCCCGCGCTGGTCAGATCTGCCCGAACCATCATGGTTAATAGGCATAGTACCGAGTAACGGGTATGCGACCCACAGAGTCACAGCAGCTGTTCACACAGGCGTTCACCTATCCCGTCTCCTACGAGCAGGTCGTCGAGGCCGTCGGCGACGTGGAACTGACAGCACCCTCGGGCGACGACGAGACCATCGGCGATAGTCTTGCGCGCGCTGGCGCGACCGAGTTCGAATCCTCGGATGAACTGTACGAGACGACGATGGCCTTCCTGAGCGACGACTACATCGGTCGCAAGCGCTACGACGACCGCGGCGGCACGCCCGCGTACGACGAACCGGTCTCGTTCTGACCGACCGACGTCCACCGTCCGATGCCGCGCCCGACGACAGCGGCGGGTCGGCACTATAGTAGCGATTGAAACCGTCCGCACACTCGATCGCACGCAGTCGTGCGATCATCTGTGCACTGTCTTTCAAGAGCTGCGATAGCGACCGAACGGTTTTCGGATCGCTGTCCCGTATCCCGGATGTGACCGCCGACCGCTCGCTCTCCCGTCGCCGCTGGCTGGCGACCCTCGCCGCCGCCGCGCTCGCAGGGTGTGGCGAGGCCGACGACCCCTCGACCGTCGGGGCCGACCCGTCTGTGGACACCGGATCGACTACGGGAGAGTCCCTGACGCCGTCACCGACTCGGACCGCGACGGCGATCGACACTGCCGCGGAGACGACGACTGACGGCCCCGCCGAGGCGACCGCTGACGAGGCCGTCGCGACGGCAACCGAGGGGACAGCGACGCCGACGGCCACACCGGTCCACGCCGACTACGAGACGACTGCTGTCGAGGTAGCGACCCCCGACGGCGAGGTTCTGGGCAGCGTTACGGCCGCCGTCGCGGACACGCCCGACCTGCGATATCTCGGCCTGAGCGACACCGAATCGCTGCCCGAGGACCGCGGAATGTTGTTCGTCTACGACTCGATGCAGGACCTCACGTTCGTCATGCGGCGGATGGACTTCGGTATCGACATCGTCTATGCCGACGCCGACGGGCGGATCACGTCGATCCACCATGCCCCGGCGCCCGGTCCGGACGAGAACGGCGCGTCCCAGACGTATCCCGGCCGCGGCCAGTACGTCCTGGAAGTCAATTACGGGTGGACGACCGACCGCGGCGTCGAGGAGGGCGACGTGTTGCGGTTCGATCGCTGAGCGGCGTCGCTTCTCTCTCGTTCATCCGCTCACGGTGGCGAGCACACGAGATGCTCGCCGGGTGGTTCGCGACAGAAGCGCCAGGACAGGGAGTGAGCGACCGCTTCGCGGTCGCGATCCTTGCGGGACGCCAGCGGCGTCCCGCGGCGTTTGAACCACGCGAAGACGGTCCTGCTCGCCTCGCTTCGCTCGCCTGCGCGGGCTGCGACTTCACTACTTCAAATCCCCTCGCTTGCGTTTCGTCGAAATCGCGACTCGCTCAGCTACGCATCGCTCGTCGGTCGATTTCGATAGAAGCGCCAGGACAGGGATTTGAACCCTGAATCCCGGAAGGGAACACGCTTTCCAGGCGTGCGCCTTACCGTTCGGCCATCCTGGCTCGCAACGGAAATAGCGCCGTCCGCCGATTAAGGACTTTCGTTCTCGGGCGCCGCTGGCGGCGCCGCGTCGGGGCCGCGGTCACGGCGCGTCGCTCGGACTCGGCGCGTAGGACTGGTCACGGGCGACGACGGTGTCCGGGTCGAACCGGATCAGCTGTCGTCCCTCGCCGCCGTCGAACCGGAACCGCGGGTCCCACGCCTCGCGGTCAGGTCCGAGGTACTCCGTCAGCAACCGCCGCGCTCGGTCGGGATCCCACGGTTCGACCGTCGCCCGCCCCCGCATCCCGACGTGTTCGACGCGTCCCGTCGCCGGATCGAAGTCCACGACCGCCAGCGCCGACCGGGGCCGCTTCCGGACCCGGTCGAGATAGGAACGCCCCTCGAGCGCGATGATCCAGACGGCCCCGTCCTCCCAGCGGAACCACAGCGGCGAGACGCGCGGGCCGCCCGCTCCGGTCTGTCCGAGGAAACAGAACAGCGGCCGTTCGAGGAACTCCGTCAGCGGGACTTCCAGCGTGTTCTCGACGACGTCCATGTGGGCGTCCTCGCCCTCCAGTGAGTAAACGGCGGGGGCGCGACCGCCCTGTCGGCTGTCTCGTCACGGACGAGTTCGGCTCTCCGGGGTGCCGAATAGTTCCACGGACGGACAGCCGACAGTCTGCGCCCGCCGTCAGGACCGCCCGAGGCGGATCAGTCGATCCCGTGCGACGTGGGCCGAGACGCCCGCACCGACGGTCACGGCGAGCGCCACCAGCAGTTTGGCGACGAACCCGACCCCAGCGTCCGCGAGGAGTTCGTACCCCTGGACGAGCACCAGAAAGGAGAGGCCGCCGACCGCGCCCCACAGGACGCTGGATTTCGTCGTCGGGGCGAGGACGGCGTCGCCGTTCCGGTCGCCTGCGGTGCTGTCGCCGTTCCGGCCGCCTGTGGGGCCGTCGCCGCTCCTCGCGCCCGACGCCCCGCTGCTCGTCGGGTCGCCGCCGGACCCGGGTTCGCCGTCGGCCATCACTTGGTCGCGACGGCTTCGATCTCGACGCCGACGCCCTTCGGGAGTTCGTCGACGGCGACGGCGCTCCGGGCTGGCGGGTCCGACTCGAAGAACGTCTCGTAGGTGTCGTTCATCGCGTCGAAATCGTCGATGTCGTCGAGGTAGACGGTCACCTTCAGGACGTTCTCCATGCCCGTCCCCGCCTCCTCGAGGATGGCGGCGACGTTCTCCAGGGCCTGATCGGTCTGGACGTCGATGTCGGCGCCGTCCAGCAGGTCGCCGTCGGGTGTCAGCGGGATCTGCCCGGCAGTAAAGACGAGGTCGTCCGTCTCGGTAGCCTGACTGTACGCGCCCACCGCAGCGGGGGCCGCGTCGGTGCTGACGATGCGTTTCATGTCCGGGAGGGCGGCCGCCACGGACTTAAGCGTGGGTAGGGCTCGACGAGTTACCGACGACTCCTGGCGTCCGCGCCGAACGTAGTGAGGCACGGTTCACCGAACCCGAGCAAAGCGAGGGTTCGGCCTTTTTCACCCATGTTTTTGCCGCGAGCGGTGCCCGCAGCGAACGTAGTGAGCGAGGACACCCGAGTGGGAAAAAGATGGTTTCATACGAGCACGTCGACCTCGTAGCCCGCCTCGCGCAGGGCGGCGAGGAGTTCGTCGGCGTGGTCCGGACCCCGGGTTTCCAGGTCCAGTTCCACCTCGGCGTCGTTCATGGCGATGTCCCGGGAGGCGCGGTCGTGCTCGATGGCGTAGATGTTCGCGCGGTGCTCGCTGATGACCTCGACGAGCCGCTCCAGCTCGCCGGGCCGGTCTTTCAGTACCGTGCGCAGGCGGAGGTACCGGCCCGTCTCGACGAGGCCGCGCATGATCACCGTCGTCAGGACGTTCAGGTCGATGTTGCCGCCACAGAGACAGGGGACGATGGTCTCGTCGTCCGCGTAGTCGAATCGCTCTTCCAGCAGGGCCGCCAGGGGGACCGCACCCGCGCCCTCGACGAGGGTCTTCCCGCGTTCGAGCAGGGTCGTCAGCGCGACCGCGATCTCGGCGTCGTCGACGGTGACCACCTCGTCGACGCGCTCGCGGATCACCTCGAAGGTGCGCTCGCCGACGGTGCGGGTAGCGATGCCGTCGGCGATGGTGTCGACGCTGTCGCGCTCGATCCGCTCGCCCTTCCGGAGGGACTCGGCGACGCTCGAGGCGCCCTCGGCCTGGACGCCGATCACGCGGATGTCCGGTTTCTTCGCTTTGACGGCGGTGGCGATGCCGGCGATCAGGCCCCCGCCACCGATGGGGACGACGACCGTCTCGGCGCCGGGGAGGGCTTCGAGGATTTCGAGGCCGATGGTCCCCTGGCCAGCCATCACTGCCGGGTCGTCGAAGGCGTGGACGTAGGTACGTCCCTCCGCGCGTTCGATCTCGTGGGCCTTCTCGGCGGCCTCATCGTAATCCTCGCCGTGGAGGACGACCCGTCCGCCGTAGTCCCGCGTGGCGGTGACCTTCGCGACGGGCGCGTGTTCGGGCATGACGATGGTCGAGTCGACGCCGATCCGCGTCGCGGCCAGCGCGACCCCCTGGGCGTGGTTTCCGGCCGAGGCGGTCACGACGCCCGCGGCCTGCTGCTCGTCGGTCAGCGTCGCGATCCGGTTCGTGGCGCCGCGGATCTTGAACGACCCCGTCCGCTGGAACGTCTCCAGTTTCAGGTGGATGTCCGCGCCGGTCATCGCCGAGAAGGTGTGCGAGTAGTCGACGGGGGTCTGTCTGGCGGTCTCGGCGACGCGGTCGCGGGCCGCCAGCACGTCCTCGAGGGAGAGCATACCTCGGAGTAGCCACTCGGGAGTGTTATGCGTAGGGGAGAGTGCCGGGGAGGAGCGTGTGCTGCACCCGATAGTGGGTCCGGGGAGTTAATAAACGCCAGCCATCCGGAGTGAAAGTGAAAACAGCCGTGAACGGATCTCAGCGTCCTCGATAGGCGCTCCGAGTCGGCGTCGCGGGACGCGCAGGACCGTCGGGCGTCGGAACGCGTCAGTTTCAAGCCGTCCAATTCCGCAGGGGGCGTATGGTAACGGCTGGCGTCCGCGAGCGCGCCGTCGGCGTCTGGAAGCGCGTGCTGGCGCTGTCGTGGCCGATCATGCTCCAGCACGTCTTCCGGACGCTGATGCGGACGACGGACGTGGTCGTCACCGGGCTGTTCTCCCCGGCGGCCGTCGCCGCCGTGGGACTGGCGGACCTGTACGCTCGCTTTCCCCTGCGGATCGGCCTCGGCCTGGGCAGCGGCGCCATCGCGCTGTCGAGCCAAGACACCGGCGGCGAGGCCGTCGCCAACCGCGACGAGGCGGTCACGCAGGCCGTCGCGCTGGGCTTTCTCTCGGGGTTCCCCTTCGTCGCGTTCGGGTTCCTGTTCGGGGAGGGCGCCATCGCCCTCCTGGGGGCGCCCGCGGACGTGGCGCGGATGGGCGGGACCTACCTGGCGGTCGTGTTCGCCAGCGCGCCCGCCCGCCACGTCGCTCTGGTGGCGGCCCGTGCGCTCCAGGGCACCGGCGACACGCGCACGCCGATGTACGTGGACGTGACTTCCTCGATGCTGAACATCGCGGGGTCGGTCGTCCTGGGGCTGGGACTGTTCGGCGCGCCGCGCCTCGCTATCGTCGGCGTCGGTCTCGCGACGGCCTTCGGCAACTGCTTCACGGCGGTGGCGCTGACCGCGGCCATCCTGAGTTCTCACACGAACGCCGCCTTCGTCCGCCCGGGGAAACTCGTCATCACGAAGCAGTTACTGGCCGTCAGTGCCCCACGGATCGGCGAGGGACTGGTGGCGACGCTCGCGGAGTTCCCCTTCAACTCGCTGTTGCTCTCCTTCGGGACGGAGGTCAACGCCGCCTACCAGATCGGTCGCCGAGCCTACCAGCAGGTGACGAGTCCGCTCTCGCGGGGGTACAACACCGCGGCGAGCATCGTCGTCGGCCAGTCGGTCGGCGCCGGGGACATCGAGGCCGCTCGCTTCCAGGGGTGGGCGACGGTCGCGCTAGCGGTCGGGACCGTCGGTACGATCGGGTTCGTCCTCGCGGCTGGTGCCGAGGGGTTCGTCGCGCTCTTCACCGACGACGCGGCGACCGCCCGCTACGCCGTCGGATTCGCCCGCGCCTACGGTCTCGCGGCGCCCGCGCTGGCGGCCTACCTGGTGCTCGCGGGCGCCCTGCAAGGGGGCAGCGACACCCGGACGCCCTTTATCGCCCGGACTACCGGGCTGTTCGGGTTCGTCCTCGGTTTCTCGTATCTCACGAGCGTCGTCCTCGGGTGGGGGGTCGTCGGCATCTACGCCGGGGTCGCCCTCCAGCACGTCTGGGGCCTGCTGATCGTCGGGTGGGGCTTCGCCTACGGCGACTGGTCGGCGAAGGCCACCGAGATGATGGACGCACGAGGGACGACCGACGCGGACCCCGATCCGGAGTGATCCCGCGCCGGTGCGGGACTCGCGGCGCCCGAAGCTATACTCCCCTGGCCGCGCAAGCCCGACCATGCACGTCGGAGTCATCGGCGTCGGTCACATCGGAAACCTGTTCGTCGACTCGCTACTGGCGTCCGGCCACGACGTAACCGCGTTCGACATCGACGAACGGAAGATCGCGGCCGCGACCGACCGCGGTGCGAGCGCGGCGGACTCGCCGCGTGATGTGGGCGAGCGGTCCGACGCGGTCGTGCTGGCGCTTCCGGGGACGCCCGAGGTCGAGGCGGTCTTCGAGCGCGACGGCCTCCTCGCCGGGCTCGACACCGACGACCTGGTGGTCGACGCGTCGACGACGCTCCCGGCCACGTCGGTCGCCTGCGAGGGGTTGTGCGACGAACGCGGCGTCGACTTCGTCGAGGCGCCGATCACGGGCGCGGCGCCCCGCGAGGGCCACCAGATGCTCGTCGGCGCGACCGAAGCCCGCTACGAACGGGCGACGCCTCTGCTGGACGCGCTCTGTGACGCCCACGTCCGGATCGGGCCGGTCCCCGACGGGACGCGGTTCAAACTCGCCCTGCAGGTGCGCTACGCCGTACAGGCAGCCGTCGACGCCGAGGTGGTCGCGTTCGCTCGCGACAGCGGCCTCGATCCATCGATCCTGCGTGAGTTTCTGCATCTCGACGTCGACGAGCGCTACATCGACCGCGAGTTCGAGCAGGCCATCGACGGGATGGGCGGACGGGCCATCTGGCAGAAGGACGTGGGCTATGCCTTGCAGATCGCCGCCGAGCAGGGGTCAGCGCTCCCGCTGGCGAGCGTCGTCCACGAGGCGTACAAGGCGACCGACCGCCACGCCAGCGAGAAAGAGGGCCACGCGACCGCAATCTTGCGGTACTGGGAGCTACTGAACGGCGCGGACGGGTAAGGTCACCGGGTCGGCTGGGACCGCTGGCTCCCCGAGTCGGGGGCCTCCGACGGCGCTTGCGAATCGCGACCGGTGTCGACCGCGGTGGGGCTGGCGGGCGGGTTCTCGTCGGATTCGAAGTGTCCCAGCGCCGCGCCGGCGACGACGCCTAGCGTCACGACCAGGCCCACCCCGACTAGCATCCTGCCGAACGAACCCAGCACGACGAACACGGTGAACGCGTCGAAAGTCAGGGTTGTCGTGACGAGCGTCCAGGCGGCGTACACGAGGGTCGTCGCGAGGACGCACCCGGCGACGGTCGCGCCGCCGACCCGGCGGTACTCGCGTTCGACGTCCACTCTCCGCCCGACGTGGTAGCCGACCCCGAGGGCCAGACAGACGACCGTCAGCGTCGCGACGATACCGCCTACCATCGAGTACACCGTCACCGTCTGTCCGACCGTGCCGAACACGGGCGCCCAGTCGGGGAACCCGGTGTCTCTCACTTTCCCGAGAAGATACGGCGATCCGTACTGTCCCACGAGGCCGAGGACACCCGGCGGAGAAAAAGGTGGTCTCAGTAGGAATCCACGTCCGTCCCGACCGAGCAGACGTACTCACCGGTAGCGACCTGCGGGAGGCGGCGGGCACGCCAGAAGACGCCGCTGGAGTCGGCGGTGACCTCCGCCTTCACGTCGCCGAAGGTGTCGGTGACCTCGAACAGGAGGTCGCCCCGGGAGACGCGTTCGCCGAGGTTCGGGTGGACGGTGACGAGGCCGCCAGCGGGCGAGCCGTACTGCTCGAAGCCAGTGGCGCGGCTCTGGGGTTCGATCTCGGCCTCCTCGTCGAGGAAGCCGTAGTGACGGAGGACGTTGAAGACACCCTCGACGCCGGTCTGGATAGCGTGGTCGTCCCAGCCGACACAGCCGCCGAGTTCGGGGTCGATAGTTGGGACGCCTTCGTCGGGCGCGGCGCGGGCCAGTTGGCCGTCGGGGCCTTTCTGGTCGAGGATGTATCCGCAGTTGAACGCTTTCGCGAGTTCGAGACAGTCGTCGTGGAGGCGGTGGCGGCGGCCACAGCGGACGCGACACTCCTCGATCATCCGTGAGGTCGAGCCCTGGTGGAGATCCAGAATGAGGTCGCCCCGGGTCGCCGCCTCGAAGGTGGCAGCGGCGATGCGCTCGGTCGAGGTGCCCCGGTCGTCGCCGGGGTAGGCGCGGTTGGTCTTCGTGTCGTCGATGGGGTTGCGGTGTTCGGCGATCTGGAAGGCGTGCCAGTTGACGATGCCGACGACCAGCACCGTCCCCGCGAGCGCGTCGGGATCCAGTTGTGGGGTGACCCGCTGGACGACCCCGATCCCGTTGAGTTCGTCGCCGTCGCTCCCGGCCTGGATGTAGAGAGTGTCACCGCTCCCGGCGCCGTTGATGACAGCGACCGGGAGGCCCACGTCGGTCCCATCGCGCGTCTCGCCGACGGAGAGCCGACCGGTGTCGACCTCGCCGGGGGCGGCACTCGCCGTTCCGAGCGTCGTCATTATCCACACTGGGGGACCGGCGCGTCTTTAGCGGTTCGATGTGCGGCAACGCTGACCGGTATCGCGGCGGTCGACGCCGCCAGCGACCGACGCGACTTTGCCGGTCCCGCCCCTACGACCGGCCGTGCCAGGAAACGACGAGGGAGGACCGGGCGCGACGCCGGGTGAGGGTGAGCGATCGGACGGTACGGGCGGCCCACAGGCGTTCATGCGGGCGCTTCGCGTCTCGCGCAACGCCAAGGTGGGCGTCGCTGTCGGCGTCGCCTTCGCGCTCGCAGTGTTCGTCTTCTTCGTCGTCGTCCCCGGGACCTACCGGTCGCCGCTGTGGTACGTCGCACTCGGGTTCGTCCTGGCGGCGTCGACGGCCGGACTGGTCGCGTTCCTCCTGACGGTCGTCCGCGCTGTCCGCCTCTCGCGGGAACTCGACTGACACGGCCGTCTCTCGATACCGGATATTTGTTCATGATTTCCGAACAGGGTTCCGCTACTACCGAAAACAATTCCGACAGTCCGGTACCGGTGTACGGGCTCCGATACGGCAGTATCGTCCAGAATCACGGGTATTAGACGCGTGTCGTTACCGTTTACGTCGGCCGTCGGTAGACGTTCGTTCACAAAACTGTTCCGCGATTTGGTACGCGTTCACCAGAGAACGGTAACCCTTTTGCCCGACCCTGCAATTTTCTAGCGTATGACTGAGGAACTTCACAAGGGCCTCGAAGGCGTTCTGGTCGCCGAGTCGGACCTGAGTTACATCGACGGCGACGCGGGCCAGCTCGTCTACCGCGGGTACAGTATCGAGGACCTGGCGAAGGAGGCCAGCTACGAGGAAGTCCTCTATCTGCTCTGGCACGGGGAACTCCCGACGGCGTCGGAGCTTGCGACGTTCGAGGAGCGAATGAGCGCCGAGCGCTCCGTCGACGAGGACGTCCTCGCGACGGTCCGCCGTCTCGCCGAGGCCGACGAGAACCCCATGGCCGCGCTCCGGACTGCGGTGTCGATGCTGTCGGCCCACGACGACGACGCCGACCGACCGGCGACCGACACCGAGGCGACCATCCGGAAGGGGCGGCGCATCACCGCCAAGATCCCGACGGTCCTGGCGGCGCTGGCCCGCATCCGCGACGGCGAGGACCCGATCGAGCCCCGGGAAGACCTCGACCACGCCACCAACTTCCTGTACATGCTCAACGGCGAGGAACCCGACGAAGTGCTCGCGGAGACGTTCGACATGGCGCTCGTCTTGCACGCCGACCACGGGTTCAACGCCTCGACCTTTTCCGCTATCGTCACCGCCTCTACGCTCTCGGATCTCCACAGCGCGGTCACCTCGGCCATCGGCACCCTGAAGGGGCCGCTCCACGGCGGCGCCAACCAAGACGTCATGCGAATGCTCGAAGAGGTCTACGAGAGTGACAAGGACCCGCTCACGTGGGTCGAGGACGCCCTCGACGAGGGGCGTCGCGTCCCCGGGTTCGGCCACCGCGTGTACAACGTCAAAGACCCCCGCGCGAAGATCCTCGGCGAGCGCTCGAAGGAACTCGGCGAGGCCGCCGGGACCCCTCACTGGTACGAGTACTCGACGACCATCGAGGACTATCTACAAGAGGAGAAGGGCCTGGCGCCGAACGTCGACTTCTACTCGGCGTCGACGTACTACCAGATGGGAATCCCGATCGACATCTACACGCCCATCTTCGCGATGAGTCGCGTCGGCGGCTGGATCGCCCACGCCGTCGAGTACGTCGAGGATAACCGTCTCATCCGGCCGCGGGCTCGCTACACCGGGCCGGAGGACCTGGCGTTCCCGGACGTCGACGAACGGTAACGCGAGCGAGCGCCGGGAGCGAGCGCATTTTTTGGTCCAGCTTTTTGCACCGAGTGGCACCCACAGCGCCGCACCGCGGCGCGAGGATGCCCGAGGTGAAAAAAGGTGGTGGCATAACCGTCTCATCCGGCCGCGGGCTCGCTACACCGGGCCGGAGGACCTGGCGTTCCCGGACGTCGACGAACGGTAACGCGAGCGACCGCCGGGAGCGAGCGCATTTTTTGGTCCAGCTTTTTGCACCGAGTGGCACCCACAGCGCCGCACCGCGGCGCGAGGATGCCCGAGGTGGAAAAAGGTGGTGGCATAACCGCCTGATCCGGCCGCGGGCTCGCTACACCGGGCCGGAGGACCTGTCGTTCCCGGACATCGACGAACGGTAACGCGAGCGACCGCCGGGAGCGAGCGCATTTTTTGTCCAGTCGTGCTGCGCTCGGCCCAAACCTACAGGGCCGTCCGCGCCGACGTGTCGGTATGCTCGTCTGCGAGGACTGCGGACGTGAATACCCCGACGACGCGGACGCGTGGCGGTGCGACTGTGGCCACGCGCTCGATTTCGCCGCGCCACTCCGTCCCGAGGCCGACAGCCCACCGGAGACGCTCGACCGCGACCGCGGCCTCTGGGCCGTCGAGGGACTCTTCCCCGTCGAGCGCCGCGTCACGCTCGGCGAGGGGTGGACGCCCCTGGTCGACGCCCTCGAGTGGGACGCGCAGTTCAAACTCGAGTACGTCTTCCCGACGGGGAGTTTCAAGGATCGCGGCGCCGCCGTCACCGTCTCGCGGGCGGTCGCGGCGAGCGCCGACCGCCTCGTCGAGGACTCATCGGGCAACGCCGGGCTCGCCGTCGCGACCTATGCGGCCCGCGCTGGCGTCGACGCCGCGATCTACGTCCCCGCGGACGCGAAATCGGGAAAGGTCGCGGCTATCGAACGGACCGGCGCCGACGTGCGCCGGATCGAGGGCGACCGCCGAGCAGTCACCGACGCCTGTATCGAGGCCGTCGAGTCCGGCGAGGGGTGGTACGCCAGCCACGCGTGGGACCCCGCCTTCTTCGCCGGGACCGCGACCGTTGCCGTCGAGATCGCCGCCCAGCGCGAGTGGTCGGCCCCCGACGCCGTCGTGACACCGCTGGGCCACGGGACGCTCTTTCTCGGCGCCTACCGGGGGTTTCGCGCCCTGTGGGAGGCGGGGTGGATCGACGACCTGCCCCGACTGCTCGGCGCGCAGGCCACGGGGGCGGCGCCCATCGCCGAGGCGGTCGGGTCCGACGGCGAGGCCGACCCGGCGGACGAGGCGGCCGCGAATGACCGCGCCGACGGCATCCAGATCCGCGACCCCGCGCGGGGCGACCAGATCCGGGCGGCAATCGAGGCGACCGGTGGCGACGCCGTCGCGGTCGGCCCGGACGCCACGGAACGCGAACACGACCGCCTCGCACGGGCGGGGTTTCACGTCGAACCGACCTGCGCCACGGCGACGGCGGCACTGGCCCGCTACCGCGACCGGGGCGTGATTGGACCGGACGACGACGTGGTCGTCGCGCTGACCGGGAGCGGACTGAAGGGGTAGGTGGCCCCGCCGTGCTGGGGCCGTGGCGCCGGTCTACCGCCACCGCTCCCGCTCGCGGACCGTCTCGGGGTCGACCGAGAGCCAGTAGTCCCGGATCGCGTCGCCCTCGACGGCGTCGGAGTAGAGGATGTACCGCGGCGACCCGTCTGCCCGGTCGGTCACGACCGTGGGGAGCGCCCCGTGGGCGGCGACGTCCGGGGGCGGCGCCGGTCCCGAGATGGTGAGTTCGTCGTCGAGGGCTGGCGCCCTGTTTTCACTCATGTACAGTGATCGCGTCCGGGCCGACATTGTTACCGCTCCGATACCGGCCGTAAGCGGGTCGTATCGGCCGAGGAAGCGATCCTGGGTTGCCGGAGAGGCCGTGCGGCCTCCCGGGACCGGGACGGACGACCGGCGCTCTGGACCGACACGGTTTTTCGCCCGGCGGTCGCCCCTCCGGATATGACGGAGGAACTCCACCACGTCGGTATCACCGTCTCGGATCTCGACACGGCCGTCGCGTTCTACCGCGACGTCCTCGACCTCGACGTTCTGGACCGCTTTACCGTCTCGGGCGAGGGGTTCTCGACGGGGGTCGGCGTTCCGGACGCGACCGGGCAGTTCGCCTACCTCGACGGCGACGGCACCCGCGTCGAACTCGTCGAGTACGACCCGACGGGCGAGGACCACGGCGAGGAGAGCGTCAACGACCTCGGCGCGGCCCACCTCGGCCTCGCGGTCGCGGACGTAGCGGCCGTCTACGAGGGCCTTCCCGACGACGTCGAGACGATCAGCGAGCCACAGACCACCTCTAGCGGCGCGGTCATCCTCTTCGTCCGCGACCCCGACGGCAACCTCGTCGAACTGATCGAGAAGTAAGCGCGGCGGCAGACTCGGTCGACCGCCCGACTGCCCGGATCGACCCCTACCGCTCGGGGTGGACCGGCGCGTCAGAACCACCTTTTTCGCCTCGGGGTCGCTCCTGACAGTCGCGACCCACTCGCCCAAAAAGCTGGATCAAAAAGGCGCTCGCTCCCAACGGTCGCTCGCAGCCGAACCTACCGCTCGGGGTGGACCGGCGCGTCGAACCCGCCCCGGACCAGCGGTTTCGCGACGTGGCGCCGCGCACATGGCGGCACCTCGTACCATCCAAGTTCGAGATCACGGTCGAGTTCGCGCTCGACTTTCCCGGGGGCGCTCGTCGAGCAGTCCCGACAGCGGTAGCCCTGGTCGGCGCCCGCGGAAGCCATCGACCGCCCGCAGTCGGGACAGGTCGGCGTCGCCGGTTCGGTCTCCACGAGATCGCGGACGGCGAACTTCTCCAGTTTGAGCGTCCCCGCCGACAGTTCGCCACAGGCCGTGATCCGGTCGCCGGCCCGGAGCGCCCGGACGCGGTCGCGAAAGCGCTTGGTGGGTTCGAACGCCGCCACCGCCACCCGCGCGCCGTCGTCGCTCGTGACCGGACAGAAGACGTGGCCGCCCTCACGGGTCTCGGGGTCGCCGACCACCTCGCAGTCGACGCGATACGCCCGCCCGTCGGCGGCGTCCGCAAACCCCGCGACCTGCCGGAGGTGTACGTCGGTCCCCTGATTGGTGACGAAGGTAGCGCGGTTCACCACCGGTTCGCTCTCGATGGCGTCGGCCATCGCGCGAACGGTCTCGGGGTCGTCGCCGCGGATCCCGTGGAGGATCGGACAGGGCGTCCGGGGGACACAGACCGCGTACCCCTCGCCGCGGTCGACGGTGTCCCACGCGTCGGGGTAGGCCGCCTCGGCGGCCGCGAACACCGAATCGTCGTCGACCGAGCGGGGCGTCCCCCAGCGCTCGCGCTCCCGATAGGAGAGACACTCGTAGGTCCACTCCTCCAGGGCGCGCCAGGCGCCGACCGCCGCCAGCGCGCCGATCCGGCCGCGGCCGTCGCCCGCGTGGGCTGTCTCGTAGCCGGTCTCGGCGGCGAGATCGACGGCGTCCTCGATACCGTGGTAGCCCCGGAGGGCCTCGCGTGCGAACGCGGCCACGCGCTCGTCGATCCTCTCGGGGTCGTCCGGCGCGACGACGACGCCGGGGTTCGTGTCGGGGTCGTCGGTCTCGGCCAGGTCGAGGTGCTCGCGGGCCAGCGTCAGCGCGCCGTCAGCGTCGAGGTCGGTGTGGAGCGCCAGCGCGGCGTTTCCACGGGTCTTGTGCTCGACCGCGGGGTTGAGACGGACCAGCAGGCGCCGCTGGACCTGCCCGCCAGCCTCCCGGATCGCGTCGGCGAGCGTCGCCGCGACGTAGGTCGTGCACATCCCGCGCTCGCGCGAGTCAGTGTCGTCCAGCCCGATGACCGTCACGGAACGAGGTTCGAGAGTCGCGGACAAACGCGTTTCGGGCCGCGGACGCGTGACGAACTCGTAGCGCCGCTGCGGGAAAAGAATCTATACCAGTACAACGGACGATATAAGAATCTACCGGTCAGCTCTGCAAAACGTGGCGCAGGGATGTTCTACGTCCGGCACAACGCATTTATGCGGTGACGTACTTATTTATCACTATGTCACGGTCGGCCCTGGTCGGGAACGTCACCGCGATGCTGTCCGACGCGGGCTTCCTGGTGAGCGAGCGGTGTGCCATCCGACCGAAGAGCTTCGATGTCGCGGCGCGTCGGGGGAAGGACGTGTTGCTCGTCAAGATCCTGGGGAACATCGACTCCTTCGACGCTCAGACCGGCGCGGAGATGCGCCGTCTGGGGACGTATCTGGGCGCGACGCCGCTGGTGATCGGCCTGCGGACGCGCGACGAGGAGCTGAAACCGGGCGTCACCTACTTCCGGCACGGCGTTCCGGTGCTGTCGCCCGACACGGCGATGGACCTGTTCGTCGAGGAGGTCCCGCCGCTGATCTACGCCGCGCCGGGCGGTCTCTACGTCAACATCGACAGCGAAGTGCTCGAGGACGCCCGCGAGGACCGGGACTGGTCGCTGGGGCGACTGGCCAACGAACTCGGCGTCTCCCGCCGGACCGTCTCGAAGTACGAGGACGGCATGGACGCCAGCGTCGAGGTGGCCACCCAGCTAGAGGAGTTGTTCGAGGCACCGCTGACCTCGCCGGTCGAGGTGCTCGACGGCGCCGAGGAGGTCCGCGAGGACGAACCCACCCCCGAGGACCCCGCGGTCGACCCCGAGGACGAACCCATCGTCGCGGTGTTGACCCGCGTCGGGTTCGACGTCCACCCGACCGATCGGGCGCCGTTCAAGACCGTCAGCGAGGACGAGAACCGCGAGGGCGACATGCTGACCGGTCACTCCGAACTGACCAAGACCGCCGAGAAACGCGCCCGGATCATGTCCTCGGTCGGACGGGTCACGCGCACCCGGTCGGTGTACGTCGTCGACTCGGCGAGCCGCGACGCCGTCGAGGGGACGGCGCTCATCGAGGAGGCGGAGATGGAAGAGATCGACGCCGCCGACGAACTGCGCGACCTGATTCTCGAACGCACCGACGTCGAAGACGAACGGACGACGGCCTGACTCGAACCTACTCCTCCAGTCGCCGCTCGACGACCAGCAGCGCCACCAGCCCGAGGACGATGACGGTGTAGGCAACCGCCGCCATGAGCGCGTCCTGAAGGGTAGCGTACTCGCTGGTCCGGAAGATGATCGCCTTCCGGACCATCGCGATGACGCCGGTGTAGACGACGAGTCTGACGATCCGGCGTGTCTCGCTGACGCGGACGTACGCCAGGACCGTCTGGTACACCTCGACGATGATCAACAGGAGGAGGCCGGTGTCGATGAAGCCGATGACGACGGTCGGATCGGTGATCGCACCGGTCCGGACCGACTCGACGATCTGGAGCGACAGGTCGATGACGCCGACGGCGAACAGGAGCGCGAACACCGTCGCGGCCGCCATCTCGACGCCGTGGACGAACCAGTCGGTAGCGTTGGCGTAGCGCTCGGCCGACGGGAGGAACCCACTGTCGACGATCCCGTTGTCGGTCTCCGTGTCGGCCGCTGTCGCGTCGTCGGCCTCCGGCGAGTCGCTCATGTGTGCGGGCCTGTCACATGGACACACCTCGACACACGTAAGCGTACGTCCAAACGGCGACGGTCACCGACCGTCTCGCAGTCGGGGGCGGCCGGTGCCGATCTCTCGCACTCGGACGATCAGTCCGCGGGCTGGCCGCCGTCGCGGTCGGCCCTACCCGCCTTGCGGCGACTGCGCGCGACGGCCGCGCTCGCGGCGAAGGGCGCGGCGACGATGGTACCGACGAGCCCCCACAGCACCGTCTCGAGGTCGACCAGTCCGCCGCCGCCCGCCGCCGGGTCACCCACGACGACGGCGCCTTTCATCCCCGCGGCCTCGTGGGGCGCGCACGCGTACTTCGCGACGCCGCTCCCGTCGAACTCCAGGGCGTAGGTGTTCCCTTCGGTACCCTGCAGCGGGCTCTCGAAGGCCGGATCCCCCTCGGAGACGACGTTGTGCTGGCCGCCCTTGCCGGTCCACTCCCAGATCACTGTCGTCCCGGGGTCGACCCGGACCGCGGCCGGTTCGAACGCGAACGCGCCGTTGTTACCGTCGGCGCCGACCTGGATCGTCACCTCGTCCTGGCCGGTCCGGTCGACGGTGCCGTCGAAGTTGCCGACGTTGTCGAACCACCCTTCGTAGTCAGGTTCGGCGAAGTCGCCGCCGGAACCGCCGTCGCCGCTCGACCCGTCGCCACCGGACGACCCGCTCGCGGTCGGGGCCGGGGTGGCCGTCTCGCCGCCGCCCGACGCCGTCGTGACCTCGACGTCACCGACAATCACCGCGCCTTTCATCCCCATCGGCTTGTGCGGCGTACAGGCGTAGCGGGTAACTCCTTCGCTCTCGAAGGTCTGTTCGAACGTCGCTCCGGCCTCGCTGATCAGTTCGCTCTCGAAACTCCCGCCCTCGGCGACGACGTTGTGGGGCGTCCCCTCGCCGGTCCACTCCCAGATCACCGTCGTCCCCGGATCGACGCGCACGGCCGCGGGGCCGAACCCGAAGGCGCCGCCGTTGCCCTGAACGCCGACCTCGACGGTGACCTCGTCCTGGCCGGTCCGGTCGGCGACGCCGTCGAAGTTCCCGACGTCGCCGAGCCAGTCGCTCAGATCGGTCTGTGCGGCCGCCGAGCCGGTCGCCACCGTCCCGACCGTTCCCGCGGCGGCCGCCGCGGCGATGGTCTTCAGTGCCGTCCGCCGTCCGACTGCCCGTTCGTCGTTTGCGCTCATATCTGCCGGTAGGAAACACCACAGTATAACGGGTCGAGCGTATTCCCAGATCGTGGAAATGCTTCCGAACGGGTTCGTTTCGGACCGCTCGAATAGCCAACGACCGGGAATTCGTTCGACGGTATATACCCGTGGATCGCCCAGGATCAGGTGGAGGCGGCAACCGATGCAACACACCACCACGACGCGACGACGGTTCCTGCAAGCGAGCACTGCGGCGGGTACGGCCGCCGTAGCCGGGTGTCTCGACCAGGCGCCCGCCGACCGCGTGACCGTCTCGGAGGTCGACACGGGCACCGGCGCCGGGACCGGGACCCGGGAGATCGATCCCGCACGCGAGACCGAGGTCGACCGCGTCGCTGCCGATCCGACGGACGTCCCCGATCCCATCGACCGCGACGAGCCCGACACCATCGAGGTCGAACTCACGACCGAGGAGGCCGTCGGCGAGATCGAACCCGGCGTAACCTTCGACTACATGACCTTCGACGGGCGGATCCCCGGGCCCATGATCCGGGCGCGGGTCGGTGACACGATCGATCTGACCATCCACAACGCCGAGGACAACGCGATGTCCCACAACATCGACCTGCACGCGGTTCGGGGACCCGGCGGCGGCGCCGAGGCGACCAACGTCGCCCCCGGCGAGACCGAGCACGTCCGTTTCAAGGTCACCTACCCCGGCGCCTTCATCTACCACTGCGCCGTCGCGAACATGGACTACCACATCTCCGCGGGGATGTTCGGGCTGATCCTCGTCGAACCCGAGGCGGGCCTCCCGGAGGTTGACCGGGAGTTCTACCTCGGGCAACACGAGGTCTACACCGACGGCGACACCGGCCAGGAGGGCCACCACAAGTTCGACTTCGGTGCGATGGCCCGGGAGGAACCCACCTACGTGCTTATGAACGGCGAGAAGTACGCCATCACGCCGAACAACTACGGCGCGATCCCCGCGGAGACGGGTGAGACCGCGCGGGTGTTCTACTGCGTGGGCGGGCCGAACCTCGCCAGCAGTTTCCACCCGATCGGCAGCGTCTGGGACGAGGTCTACCCCCAGGGCGGCATGGGCGGCCAGCCCCAGCAGAACATCCAGACGACGCCGGTCCAGCCCGGGAGCACGGCCATCGCGACCATGCACTTCCCGGTGCCCGGTCCGATCAAACTGGTCGACCACGCCCTCTCGCGGGTCGCCCGCAAGGGCGCGCTCGCCGTCGTCGGCGTCGAGGGCGAGGAAAACCCCGAGATCTTCGACCCCGAACCTGAAGCGTGAGAGCGTCGTCGGATCAGGGAGCGGCCCGCGACCCGGCGAACCAATCTCGCGCTGGTGGACGGGCCGCCAGGCGTGAATCCGATCGGCGTCCCGACCTGTACCAGTGGGCAGCAGAAACGAGACGGAAAGACAATTAAAGCCGCGCGATGCCCTTCTTCGTTGCATTCGAACCAGTCGAGGGACCAACATGGCGAAACTGGGATCCATCACGAGCGCGGCGGGACTGCTGGTTAGCATCGCAGGCACTCTGTTGCTGTTCCTGCACGTGACCAACAAGTACAATTCGGCCATTCAGGACATGGAGTCGATAGCCGTCGGGTACCTCGGCCTGATCCTCCTCGGGCTGTCGGCCTCGGTCACGGGGGTCGCACTTCTGTTGCGCGAGCAGGTCGAGTGAGACGACCACCGCGACAGCGCGATCGCTGGTCGATACACCGATCAGGGGCCGCTCTGTCTTTCTCAGCGGCGTCGCTCACGCCGTTCGCGACCACTCACGCAAAAACGTGATCTTGCCGAGCGAAGTGAGGCAAGGCTCGCCAGAGCTTTGTTCTGGCGGTGGGGAAAAAGCCGAGCGCCTCAGCTCCCGTACTGCTCTTCGAGATACTCGACGATGTCGTCGCTCTCGGGCATCCCCTCGATGCCGTTGTCGTGGTCGACCAGCACGGGGACGCCGGTCTGGCCGCTGACCTCCTCGACCTCGGTGCGCTCGGAGTGCGAGCGCGGGACCATGTGGGACTCGTACTCCAGATCCAGTTCGTCGAGTTTGTTGATCACTTTCGCGCAGTACGGACAGCCTTCGAGTTCGTACAGTTCGAGGTTTGCCATCACTCGCAGTACGAACGCATCGCCCAAGAGGCCTCTGGTGGCGTGCGCCGCCCGTGCCGAACCGCCCCGGTGCTTCCCGGACGCCCGCCAGTCCGGTCCGATGGTCCGCCCGGTCAGTCCGCCCGGTCTTCGTCGCCGACGTACCGACGGCCCCGCTGGCGGAGGCGCCCGAGCGCGGCCCGCACCCGCCCGCGAGCGAGCACCAGCTCTCCGGCCCCCCACCCGGTCGCGACGAGCGTGGCTCCGAGCAGGGCGGCAAAGGCCCAGTCGGCCATCCACACCGGGCGGACGAACGGGACGTAGTGCGACCAGACCCGCCCGGCGCGAGTGCCGAGACTCGACAGCGGCGTGTCCGCCGTCGTCGCGACGATCCAGTCCGAGACGAGCGGGCTCGACCCCACGCCTGCGTTCTCGCCGCCGTGGACCGCGTGGGTGCCGCCCGCGCCCACGTCGCGCATCGCCGGACCGGTCGTGTCCGCGCCGGGGCCGTGTGCGGGCCGCTCGGCGTCGTAGGGCGCCCACGGCGCGTAGTACTCCCAGACCACCTCGCCCTCGGGGGTTATCTCGACCACGCGGTGGTTCAGCGTGTCGGTCACCAGCGTGTTGCCGTTCGGAAGGCGGTCGGCGTCCCTGGGCCAGGTGAATCCCGTGACCGTCCACGTGCGCTCCCACTCGCCGTCCGCGAGGCCCTCGCCGCCGACGTAGGTGTACTCGACGACGCGGTCGTTGTCGCTGTCCGCCACGAGTATCGTCGGGTTCCCGTCACCGTCGTAGAAGAAGTCGGGGTTGTGCTGCTCGTGGATGATCGAGTGGTCGCCGTCCTCGCCCAGGCGGAGGTCGACCTCGCCGGTCGAACGATTGAGGAGGAGCACCTGGTCCATGTTGCGCGGCGAGAGCAGATACCGGCCGTTCCCGACGTAGTCGACGTCGTTGACGTGGGTCCAGTCGCCGGTGTAGTCGCCGCCGTCGCCACGGTCGTACACCGACCGGAAGTGCCACTCCCAGGTGACCGAATCGGTCGTCAGATTATAGGCGAACACGCGGTCGTCGTTGCGTCCGGCCGTCGCGTTGTAGTTGCGCATGTTCGCGACGATCAGTTCGTCCCCGACCAGTTCCGTGTCGTGAGTGTCCTCGGCGTCGAAGCGCTCGACCCACTCCCGCGAGCGCGTCTCGGGGTCGTACTCGTAGACGACGGTGTCGCCCGGGACGGTGGTGGTGACGTGGAGGTTCCCGTTCGGGAGCGGGTCCACGTCGTAGAACTTCCCGGTCTCGAAGTTGCCGTTGTGGACCCATTCGGTCTCGGCCTCGGGCCCCGCCGAGATCAGTCGCGCGGGCCGTTCGGCCACGTCGTGGCCCGCGAAATAGAACCCCTGCGTGCTGACGACCGTCGACCCGTTGGCCGGCGACTCGACGGTGCCGGGGCCGAGGTCGCTGGCCTCGTGGGTGGCCGTCGCGACGCCCGCGAACGCCAGCAGCGCGAGGACGAGAGCAGCGAGGCTCCCGCGGACCAGTCGACGCCGCGACGGGCGACGGATCTGCATACGCCGAGTGGAGCGTCCAGCCGTGGGTGAAGGTTGCGGTTCCCGCTCGGTAAAAGCCCGATCGAACCATCCGGGGACGTTTTTGCGCGGGCGGTCGCACCTCCTGACGATGCCCACGGAATCGGTGCTCCCGGCGAGCGCGAGGGGTGGTCCCGCGTGAACCGAGCGATCGGTGTGGCGCTTCTCTGTCTGGTCGCACTGGCCGGGGTCGGGCCCGGTCTCGCGGCGACGGGGGCGCCGACGGCCGCCGACCGGCCCGCCCGCGTGACCGCGCAGGACGCCGTCAACGGGACGACGATCGTCCACGAGGGCGACCGACTGACGGTGCGGTCCGGCGTCGATCAGACGATCAGGGGCGAGACGACGCTCTCGCCGGGGACGCCGCTGCAGGTCCGCGTCCGATCGGCCGATACGGGGTCGCCTTTTCTCCTGACCGGCGGGGCCGAGGTCACCGACTTCGGGACGTTCAACGCCACCTTCGACTTCCACACCGTCCCGGCCAACACTACCTTCCAGGTGACGGTCCTGCGAAACGGGACGGCGTTGGCGGAGACAACGGGAGTGGTCCGCCCCTGCGAGCGCGAGGCCTGCGAGTACGTCCCCACGCCGACCGACGGGACGCCGACCGAGGCGACGCCTGCCGCCGACGCCCCCGGCGTCGCCGACACCGTCGAGGCGCGCCACGGCGGGACGGCGACGGTCCCGCTGACGTTCGGGTCGACCGGGACGCTGACCGTCCGGGTCGACGCGCCGTTCCGCGATCTGGGGGGCCTGACCGCCGTCGTGACCGACACCGACGGCGACGGCCGCGAGACGCTCCGCCTGCGGACTGGCGAGGTCGGTCCGGGCGAACACCGCGTGCGCGTCCGCACGAACAACGCCACCCACCCGGCGACCGTGACGAACGCGACCGTCGAGGGGATGCTCGACCCCGCAGAGTACGACCTGGCGGTCTACGAGGGACGGGGGACCGACGGCAACCCCGTCGACGTCGGGACGCTCGTGGTCTTCGCGACGGACGGCTCGACGGCGACGGCCGCCGGGACGGACGCCGAGCCGCTGGTCGACGGGAGGGCGGAGTCGGGAGCGATCCCCGGGGTCGCCGCGCTCGCCCTCGGCGGCCTCCTCGCCGTGGTCGGGATCGGACTGCTGTTCGGCACCCACCGCTCGTGACTGTGCCGTCAGGATCGCGTCGCCGCGCTTTCGGCCGGGCGGGTCAGCGTTCGAACGCGAGCGCGGCGAGTCCGGCGACGGCCAGACAACCGAAAAAGAACAGGACGCCGGGCTCGACTACGTCGAAGACTAGCCACGCGGCCGTCCCCGGTGGGGCCGTCGCGTCGGGGCTCGCGGGGCCAGCGGCCCCCCGGATCGACGGCGCGACGAGGCGCTCGGTCCCCCACTGGACGAGGAGAGCTGCCACCCCGAGGACGCCGATACCGCCGACCACGTCGGTCAGCGTCCGCTGGACGCGCGGCCGTAGCTCGCGGTCACCGACCAGGACGATGGGGTCGCTGGCCGGGCCGTAGACGGTCATCTCGTTGCCCTTCGCCGAGTAGCGCGTGTCGACGGGTTCGATCAGCCCCGCCTCCTCCAGGTTCGTGAGGTGGTAGTGGACGTTCTGGACGGAGGTGTCGACGCGGTCGGCTATCTCGGAGGGGGGCGCTGGCTCCTCGAACAGACAGCGAAACGCCGCCCGGCGGGTGTCGGTCGCCAGCGCGTCGAGTACCGCGTCGGTCTCCTCGCCCTCGACGTTCAGGACGCGCAACTCCTCGTCCGCGGTGGCCGTCCCCGGCTGTACTCGTTCGATGATCCCCGACATACCCGCTACTGGAACGGCGGTACACATAGCCCTGTTCGTGGCTTCAATCGCGATTTAACCGACCGAACGCGTCTCGTTGCGGGCGAGGCGGACGGCCCCCCTCGGGTCGACGCGCCCGTGTCCAGCCACCGGGTCGATCCCCGGCGGGCCCGCGTCGACCGCCGAGCGTTCGAGGGCGCGCTCGACCTCACCAGGCGACAGCGACGGCGCCGCCGACAGGAGCAGCGCCGCGACGCCGCCGACGTACGGCGCCGCCGCCGACGACCCGACGAAGGTGTCCCGTCCGGCTACGTCGTGGCGCCCGTCGGCCACCACGTCGACGCCGAGGCGGCCGTCCGCGGTCGGGCCGCGACCGCTGAACGGCTCGACGCTCTCGGTCCGCGGGTCGTAGGCACCGACTGTCAACGCGCCGCGGGCAGTCCCCGGCGCGACGACGCTCCCGGCCGAGCGGGCCTGCCCGAACTCGTGGGTCGGCGAGGCCAGTTCGAGGCGCGTCGCCGTCGCGTTCGCGGGCCCGCGGACGACGACGAAGTGGGTCCCGTCGTCGAGTCGCGCCCGGATCCGGGCGTTCGGGACGCCGTCGCCGGGAAACGGCTGGGAGCGCGCGATCAGTCGGGGGCCGTCGTCGCCAGCGCGGTAGAGTTCGACGGTGTAGTTCTCGCCGGGGTCGTCCCAGGAGAGCCACACCGTCGCGCGGTCGCTCTCGCCCCGGAGGTAGTTGCGCGGCCCCCGCTCGAACCGGAGCGTGCCGTTCCGGACCCGTTTGTAGCGGCCCGCCCAGTGGCCGCGTGCGACGTTCCCGGACGCGGTGACGACGGTGACGCCCGCTTCGACGGCCGCAGTCGTCGCCCGCGAGACGGCCGCCGACCCGTCGCCGGGCTTGCCGTAGAAGGAGACGGGCGCGACGATCACGTCGGCGTCCTGCCGGAGCAACCAGCCGATCGCACGGCGGTACCCCTCGGCCGAGCGGACGGTCGCCAGCGCGAGGTCGGCGTCGGGCGCCGTCCGGGCGACGACCGCCGCGGCGGCCGTCCCGTGGTCGTCCCGCCCGGCGTTCGAGACGGTCACACCGGGGCCGAACGCAGCCGTCCGAACCGTCGTATTCGCGAGCGCCGGGTGATCGGTGTCGAACCCGGTCACGTCGACGACGCCGACGGTGACGTTCGCGCCGGACAGGCCCGCGGCCTGTAGCCGTGCGACGCCCCCCGTCGGTGCCGGTCCGGCCGCGCGCTCGCCAGCGGGCGCGGACGGTGTGCTGAGGGCGACGCTGCCGATGGCAGCGACCAGCAGGAGGGCGACGGCGGCGACGACCAGCGGCGCCGAGCGGGACCCGACAGGCATTCGAATCGGGCTATCGGTCGACGGCCGCAAAAGAGCTGTCGACGCCGACCCGGCCGAAAAAACGCGACTGCAGGGACCTTACTCGTCGACGAAGTCCGGTTCGAGGTGTTTCTCGTCGCGTTCGGCCAGCAGGTGCTCGCGGAAGTCGGCGGGGTCGACGTCGTCGGCGGTGCGTTCCTTCCGGTCGCGGACCGAGACGGTCCCGGCGTCGCGCTCGTCGGGGCCGACGATCAGCATGTACGGGACGTTGTCGTCGTGGCCCGCGCGGATCTTGCGCTGGAGCGTGTTGTCGCCGTCGGCGACCGAGACGCGAAAGCCCTCCGAGTCGAGGTCGTCGGCCAGTCCGTGAGCGTAGTCGAAGACGTCCTCGTTCAGGGGGAGCACGCGCACCTGTTCGGGGGCGAGCCACAGCGGGAAGCGCCCGTCGAAGTGCTCGATCAGCACCATGAAGAAGCGCTCGTAACTGCCGTACAGCGCCCGGTGGATCATCACCGGCCGGTGGTCGTCGTTGTCCTCGCCCGTGTAGGTCAGATCGAACCGATCGGGCATGTTGAAATCGAGCTGGACCGTCGGACCGTCCCAGTTGCGGCCCAGCGCGTCCTCGAAGGCGAAGTCGATCTTCGGGCCGTAGAAGGCACCGTCGCCGTCCTCGACGACGTAGTCGATATCCTCCGATTCGAGGACCGCCTCGAGCTGGGACTCCGCTTTCTCCCAGATCTCGTCGCCGCCGACGGATTTCTCGGGGCGGGTGGCGAACTGGACCGTGTAGTCCAGTTCGAACGTCTCGAGGATGTCGAGGATGATGTCCATGATCGCCAGGACCTCCGCCTCGATCTGGTCCGGGCGGACGAACAGGTGGCCGTCGTCGATGGTAAACGCCCACGTGCGCGAGAGCCCCGAGAGTTCGCCGCGCTGCTCTTTCCGGTAGACTTTGCCGTCCTCGAAATACCGGATCGGGAGGTCCCGATACGACCAGGACTTCTGGTCGAAGATAGTCGCGTGGCCCGGACAGTTCATCGGCTTGAGGCCGTACTCCTCGTCGTTGACCTCCAGCAGGAACATGTCGTCGACGTAGTTCTCGTAGTGGCCGGATTTTTTCCACAGTTTCGTCCGGAACACGTGGGGGGTCTCGACCTCGTCGTAGCCCGCCGCGCGGTTGAGGTCGGCGACGTAGTCGGAGAGTTCGTTGAGGACGGTCTTGCCGTTGGGCTCGTACAGCGGCAGACCCGGCCCCGTCGTGTCGTCGATCGAAAAGAGGTCCATCTCCTGTCCGATCCGGCGGTGGTCCCGTTCCTGGGCCTTACGGCGCTGTTCGAGGAACTCCTCTAAGTCGCCCTCGCTCTCGAAGGCGGTACCGTGGACGCGCGTGAGCGTGTCGTCGTCCTCGTCACCGCGCCAGTACGACGCGGAGATTTCCAGCAGTGCGAAGCCGCTGATCTCGCCGGTCGACTCGACGTGGGGGCCCTGACAGAGGTCGGAGAACTCGCCCTGGTGGTAGAAGGAGACCTCCTCGTCGTCGGCTTCCTCGTTCAGGATCTCCCGCTTGTAGCGGTTGTCTTCGTAGCGGTCGAGGGCCTCCTCGCGGTCGACTTCCTCGCGTTCGATCGCCAGGTCCTCTTCGATGATCGACTCGGCCTCCTCTTCGATCGCTTCGAGGTCGTCCTCGTCCAGGTCGACGCCGGTCACGTCGTAGTAGAAGCCGTCGTCGGTCCAGGGACCGATCGTCAGTTTCGCCTCGGGATACAGGCGCTGGAGCGCCTGTGCGAACACGTGTGCCGCCGAGTGACGCAACACGTCCAGGTATTCGTCGGCCGAGGGGGTGACGATCTCGATCTCGGCGCCGTCGTAGACGGGTTCCTCCCTGGCGACGAGGTCGCCGTCGAGTTTCCCGGCGACGGTGTCCTCGCCCAGTCCGGGGCCGATCTCGTAGGCGACTCCCTCGACTGTCGTCCCCGACGGGACGCTGAGCGTGCTTCCGTCGGGCAGTTCCACCGTGATAGACGTCTCCTGTTGTGCCATGATAGTCACCTCGGGCGCCACACGCGGCGCTGATCGGCGAGCGTGCGGACGCGAGAACGTGGCAGGGGCTGGTTATGGGGCACGGGGCCCGCCTGTAAAGCAGTCACCTGCCATCTTGCCTATCGGTAACCCGCTAGCCATTAAAAACGTTGTGACGTTGGGTCGGCGCGACCGTTGGAACGCACCGAAAGAGCAGCCTACCCGATCGTACCGAGCGCATACTATTGTGTCCCGAAAACGTCGGCCCGCCCATGGCACGACAGCGTGCGAAGATTCACTGTGAGGCGTGTGACACCTGGCTCCCCGGGGAGCCGAATTCTTCCGTGACGTTACAGCCGACAGTCTCAGACGTCGGCGTCGTCGGGCGCGTCGGCCAGCAGGTCCTCGGCGGTGACCAGCGACTCGAGTTCGACGCCGTGCTCGGCGAGGTTCTCGGCAGCGCCCTCCTGACGGTCGACGACCACCAGTACGGTGTTCACTTCGGCGCCCGCCTCGCGCAGGGCCTCGACGGCGTCGACGGCGCTCTGCCCGGTCGTCGCGATGTCCTCGAGGACGATCACTTCCTCGCCCTCGATCAGTTCGCCCTCGACGAGGTTGCCGGTCCCGTACTCCTTGCGCTGTTTGCGGACGATGACGTAGGGGGTGCTCGCGGCGACGCTCGTGACCGCCACCAGCGGGACCGCGCCCAGCGCGACGCCCGCGAGTCGCGTCTCCGCGTGACCGAGTTCGTCGAGTCGCTCGGCGAAGGCGTCGGCGATGGACTGCAGACAGGTGGGGTCCGTCTCGAAGACGTACTTGTCGACGTAGTAGTTCGAGGTGCCGCCGTGTGAGAGTTCGAACTCGCCGAACTTCACCGCGTCGGCCTCGCGAAGCGCGTCGATCAGGTCCTGCTGGGTCATATCTCCACTTCGGACGGGCGCGTGTTTAGAGGGTTCGACTTCGCGTCGGTCGACGCCCCTGACACCGGTCACGCGTAGCCCCGACATTCGGAACCACTATGCGGCCCGATCACGGACTAGTAATCGACATGGACGTGTTCGGCTCGAGCGGGGTCCGCGGCGTCGTCGACGAGGAACTGACGCCCGCGGACGCGCTCGCGGTGGCACAGGCCGCCGGAACCGTCTGGACGGCCGATCGCGCCGCCGTCGCCCGCGACACGCGTGCGACCGGCGAGATGTTCGCCGACGCCGCCGCGAGCGGTCTCGCCAGTGTCGGTCTCGACGTCGACCGCCTCGGTCCCCTCCCGACGCCGGGCCTGCAGGCCTACGCCGAACGCGAGGGCGTCCCGGGGATCATGATTACTGCCTCCCACAACCCCCCGGAGTACAACGGGATCAAACTCGTCGGTGCCGACGGGGTCGAACTCTCCCGGGAGACCCTCGAACGCACCGAGACCCGCCTCGGGACCGACCGGGTCGGGACGGTCCCGTGGGACGAGACCGGCGACGCAACGCGGATCGAGGGTGCACGCGCCGACTACGTCGCGGAGTTGCTCGCCGCCGTCGACCGCCCGGCCGTCGCGGACGCCGAACTGACGGTCGCGATCGACCCCGGCCACGGCGCGGGCGCGCTCACGAGCCCCGCGTTCTTCCGGGAACTGGGCTGTCGCGTGCTGACGATCAACGCACAGGCCGACGGCCACTTCCCGGGTCGGGACCCCGAACCGATCCCGGCGAACCTCGGCGACCTCCGGCGGTTCGTCCGGACCAGCGAGGCCGACCTCGGCGTCGCTCACGACGGCGACGCCGACCGCGCGATCTTCGTCGACGAGACCGGCGAGTTCGTCGCTGGTGACGCCGCGCTGGCGGCGCTGGCGGCCGAGGCGCTCGACGCTGGCGACACCGTCGTCTCGGCCGTCAACGCCTCCCAACGACTCGTCGACGTGGTCGCCGACGCGGACGCCGACCTGTCGCTGACACCCATCGGGAGCACCTACATCGTCACGCGCATCCGGGAGTTGCGTGCGGCGGGTGAACGGGTCCCCGTCGCCGGGGAGGGCAACGGCGGGATCCTCTTTCCGGACTACCGGATCGCCCGCGACGGGGCCTACACCGCGGCGCGCTTTCTCGCGTTGCTGGCCCGGACCGGACAGACCGCCAGCGAAGCCGTCGCGCCCTACGACAACTACGCCAACGTGCGGCGTAACGTCGCCTACGACTCCGACCGGCAGCGCGAAGCGATGCTCGACGCCGTCGAGCGGACCGCCCGCGAGGCCGACGCTACCCTCGACACGACCGACGGCTATCGGCTGGACTACGGCGACGGGTGGGTGCTGGCCCGCCCGAGCGGCACCGAACCCGTGATCCGGGTCTACGCCGAGGCGGGCGACCACGAACGCGCGGCCGAACTCGCAGACCGGATGTCCGACGCCGTCTCCGGCCTCGCCGTGGAGTGACAGCCCGGTCTCACACCTCCGTCCGGACCGCGGGTATAACCACCTTTGTCAGCGAAGCAAACGTTCATCCAGGACAGCGTGGTGAATTCTGACATGGACCAGAACGTCTCGGCCGCCCACGACGACACACCCGCACCGCCCGACGAAGAGGTCGTCCTCGCGGCGGCCGTGGCGGACCTCCGGGCGGCGCTGGACGCCGACGACATCGACGAACGGACGTTCCACATCCGGTCGGCGCTCCAGCGACTCGCCATCGTCGACGAGCAGGCGTAGGCTCGGCTGCTATCCGGTCGCGGTCGCACCTCTCACAGCACGCCTCGTCCCGCTCACAGCGACGGGTACTCGTCGAGCGCGTCCGAGAGTCGCTCGCGGGCGTCCCGACAGGCTGCGAGTTCGTCGGCGACGGCGCCGCTGGCCAGCCGCTCGCGCTCCTCCGGACCGAGCTGTGCCCGCGCCTGCGCGCTCTCGCGGAGGCGCCCGTAATCGGTCTCCCGTGGGAGCGCACGCACCTCGCGAAGCGCCTGCACGGCCTCGTCGGCGTCGAACCGCGCGAGGACGCTCGTCAGTTCCCGGCAGCGAAAGCGCAGCGCCGCGGCCTCGGGCGGAGGCCACCCGATCGTCAGCGGGTCGGCGTCGAGTCGCCGGAGGTACGTCTGGTGGGTCGCGACCGCCCGCTCCAGCGCCGCGGGGTCCTCGACGTAGTGGTCGAGTTTCGACTGCGAGTAGTCGGCGTACTCGCGCAACTGCGGCAGGGGTTCGGCCCCGGCGTCGTACTCTCGGACGTACGTCAGGAGGTCCCCGGGCGGGGACTCGAAGGGGACCAGCGGGAACGCCGCCGTGGCGTCGACCAGCGCGAGCACCTCGCGAGCGCTGGCCTCGCGGCGAAAGGTCTCGAAGGCATCGCGGGCGAGTTCGTCGTAGGTCTCGATGGGGTCGCGCAGGCGCTCGGTCGGCGCATCGAGATCGGCGTCGCCGAGTCGCCGGAGCGACTCCAGCTGTTCGATGCGGTCGTCGAGCGCCCCGATCCGCCGCGTCGCGGCCGTGCGGGCCTCGCGGTAGCGGTCGCGGGCGTCGGCGCGGTCGGCGAGGCGCGAGCAGTCCTCGCGGACCGGCGCCAGCGTCTCGCGGACGCGCTCCCAGTCCGACTCCGTGAGGCGGCGCTGCTGGAGCAGGTCGTCGACCTCCTCGAAGACCTCGCGGTGGCGGATCTGCTCGGAGAGTTCCTCGGTGAAGGTGCCGATCTTCCCCTGGAACTCGATGAACGTCTGAAAGTCGCCGTCGCCGGTGACCTCCGCCTCGTAGCGGTCGAACAGGTCGGTCAGTTCGTCGTAGGCCTCGCGCAGTTCGACGAGGTCGGCCTCGCCGACGGCCGCGACGCGGGACCGGGCCCGGTCGAGGGCGTCGTCGGCATCGGTCAGTTCGCGCAGTATCGGATCGACGTCGGCGGGGTTGCTGGTATCGGTCAGGGCAGTGTCGGGCATCAGTCGTAGACCGTCTCGGGGTCGAAGACCTGTTCGCCGACCACCTCGCCGTCGATGGTGCGGTGGAAACACGACTCGTAGCCGGTGTGACAGGCCCCGCCCTCCTGCTCGATCAGATAGAGGAGGGCGTCGCCGTCGCAGTCGACCCGGATCTCCTCGACGTGCTGGCGGTGGCCGCTGGTCGCGCCTTTCTGCCAGAGTTCCTCGCGGCTCCGCGAGTAGTAATGTGCCAGTCCCGTCTCGCGGGTCCGTTCGACGGCTTCGGGCGTGACGTACGCGAGCATCAACACGTCGCCCGATGCGGCGTCCTGGGCGACCGCGGGGATGTACTCGTTGTCGTCGAAAGCGAGGTCCACCTCGTCGGTCATACCCGAAGGTCGGCGCTCCCGGAAATAGGTCTTTTGTCGGCCCGGCGGTCCGCGAGGGTAACTGTTTAGCGGCTGTGACCGGATACCACGCCTATGCCAGACCACGCGCCGGGCGCTCCACTGACCGGGCGCCCCGTCAGACGCCGGGAGGACGAGGCCCTGCTCCGCGGCGAGGCGGCCTTTACCGACGACCTGTCGGCCCCCGACGCCGCCGTGTTGACGTTCGTCCGTAGCGACCACGGCCACGCCGACGTGCGCGCCGTCGACACCGCCGCCGCCGAGGCGACCGACGGCGTCGTCGCCGTCTACACCTGGGACGACATCGAGGCCTCGGACATCCCGGGCGTGTTACCGATCAGCACGTCCGCGCTGGACTGTGACGTGCCCGGCCACCCGATCCTCGCTCGGGACCGGGTGCGCTACCAGGGCCAACCGATCGCCGCCGTCGTCGCCGAGGACCGCTACAGCGCCCGCGACGGCGCCCGCGCGGTCGACGTCGACTACGACCCCCGCGAGGCGGTCGTCGACCCCGTCGACGCGACCGACCCCGACGCGCCCGCGATCTACGAGGGCGCCGAGCACAACGTCGCCGCGACCGGCGAGATGGGCGACGCCGCGGCGACCGCGCGGGCCTTCGAGGCGGCCGACCGCACGGTCGAGGTCGATCTGGAGAACAACCGCCTGATCCCGAACGCACTGGAACCGCGGGCGGCGCTGGCCCGCTACGACCCCGACGAGGGACTCACCGTCGAGATGACGAGCCAGTCACCCCACGGCCACCGGTCGAAGCTCTCGTCGACGCTGGGCGTCCCCGAGACGGATATCCGGGTGATCGTCCCGAGCGTCGGCGGCGGATTCGGCCACAAGGGCCACCACCACCCCGGCGAGGCCGCCGCGGCGTGGGCCGCGATGCAGTTGGAGCGGCCCGTCCGCTGGACCGCGACCCGGAGCGAGAACTATCTGGCGGGCGCCCACGGCCGAGACCACCACACCCACGCCGAACTGGCCGTCGACGAGGACGGGACGATTCACGGTCTGCGCGTCGAGACGGTCGCGGGCGCTGGCGGCTACGGCCTCGGCGGCGGCGCCTCGATGGCGACGTGGTACGGCCACCTGCTCGCCAGCCAGTACGACATCCCCGCGATCCACTGTGAGACGACAGCGGCGTTTACCAACACCGCCCCGATCCATTCCTACCGCGGTGCGGGTCGTCCCGAGGCGGTGTACGTCACCGAGCGACTGGTCGACGCCGCGGCGCGGGAACTCGGTCTGGGCCCGGCGGAGATCCGCTGGCGCAACCAGATCGAGGAGTTCCCACACGAGACGGCCGTCGGCGCCACCTACGACAGCGGCGACTACGAGGCGACGATGCGGACGGCGCTGCAGGCCGCCGACTACCCCGAGTTTCGCGACCGGCCCGACCGCGACGACGAGGGCCGATATCTGGGTGTGGGCGTCGCCTGCTTCGTCGAGTCCACGGGCGGCGGCCACGAGAGCGGCGTGGTCCGCGTCGATCCCGACGGGAGCGTCGCGGTGGCCGCCGGGACTCACTCCCACGGTCAGGGCCACGCGACCACCTACGCACAACTGGTCGCCGACGAACTCGGCGTCGACTACGACGACGTCTCGGTCGCGGAAGGCGACACCGACGACACGCCCGCGGGGACCGGCACATTCGGCAGTCGGAGTACGATCACCGGAGGCAACGCCATCGTCGAGAGCGCCCGAAAGGTCCGCGAGAAGGCCCGCCGCATCGCCGCGCACGTGCTGGAGGCCGACGAGTCCGAGATCGAATACGCCGACGGTCGCTTCCGCGTCGCGGAGTCGACTGAGGACGGCGTCCGCGCCGACGGCGGCACCGCGGCCGACGGGAGTGACGGGGCGGACGGCGACCGGAGCGTCTCCTTCGCGGAGGTCGCGGAGACGGCCTACGGGTGGGGTGTCCCCGACGACGTCGAACCCGGTCTGGAGGCGACGACGTTCTTCGAGCAGGAGGACACTGCGTTCAGTTTCGGCACGCACGTCGCGGCGGTGGCCGTCGACCCCGAGTCCGGCGAGGTCGAGATCCAGCGCTACGTCGCCACCGACGACTGCGGCGAGCAGATCAATCCCCGGATCGTCGAGGGACAGGTCCACGGCGGCGTCGCCCAGGGCATCGGACAGGCCCGCTACGAACAGACCGCCTACGACGAGGACGGGACGCTGCTGACGGATTCGATGCTCGACTACGCCGTCCCGCGGGCCTCCCATCTCCCGGACATCGAGACCGAGTCGACGGTGACCCCGAGTCCGACCAACGACCTCGGCGTCAAGGGCATCGGTGAGGCCGGTACCATCGCCGCGCCGCCCGCCGTCGTCAACGCGGTGTGTGACGCGCTGGAACCGCTGGGGATCGACCACGTGGACATGCCACTGACCGCGGAACGAGTCTGGAAGCGGATCGAAGACGCGCGGACGTGACCGCCGCGCGGGGCGGTCGTATCAGATACCGTCGTCGCGGAACCGCCGGACGGTGACGTCGACGGGGAGCGAGTCGAAGTCGTCGTCGCCGCCCGCGACGAGTTCGGCCTCCCGTTCGACGGCCAGCGCGACGGCGTACGCGTCCGCCAGTGAGAGTCCGCCGTCGGATTTCACCTCCGCGGCGAGACGCCAGTCCGGCTGTTCGATCGCCAGTCCCCGCCGTTCGAGCGCCCGGAGGTCACGGTCCGCCGTCCGAAGCGATTCCTGTGTCGGTCGCTCGTCGTCGGTTCCCTCGAAGCGGGCGATCAGATAGTACACCTCGCTGGCGTTGGCCTCTGCCAGGTACCCTCGTGCGTCGCTGGCCTCGACGGCGGCCAGTAGCTCGCCAATCCGATCGTGACCGGGTTCGCCGTACAGAAACGCGACGGTCGCCTCGGTATCGAAGACGTAGTCCGTCATTCGTCCGGCCGGAGCCGCTCGGCTCGCTCCCGTTCTCGCCCCTCGTCTTCGGCGCGTAGCTCCCGCGCCCGTTCGATCACCTCGCCGGGATCCCGATCGTCGTCACCGTGGATCCCGTGTAACCCGTCCAGCGACGGTACCGGCTCGATGACGATCCGATCGCCCTCGCGGTAGATGAACACTTCTCCCGGCGTTTCGATGTCGAACCGCTCTCTGAGCGCTTTCGGGATCGTCGCCTGTCCCTTCTCGGAGACGCGGACTACTTTCGGGCTGTCGGTACTACTCGGCATTCTATGTACTACTTTTGCCTGTTATGTTCTAAATCTGTCGTCCGGTATTACTACCCGTTCTGCCCTCGCCACGGGTTGAGGTCCACCCGCGGGGTGATCGGCCGACGGGAGCACTCCGAACCGGAGACGATCCGTCTGTGACGCCCTCCCGATGAAGGGAAAGGTATAGCATCGTCGCTGTCCGACTGTCGTCCATATGACTGCCGGGACCGGAGAGCAACGTGAACGGGAACGGGGGTTCGACCACGCCGCGGTCGAACCGAAGTGGCAACGCGAGTGGGACGAGGCGGACGTCTTCCGCATCGAGGACGACGCCGAGGACCCCGAGTACGTCCTCGCGATGTTCCCCTACACGTCGGGGAGCCTCCACATGGGCCACGTCCGCAACTACACGATCACGGACGCCTACGCCCGCTTCGAGCGCCTTCGCGGCGAGGCGGTGCTCCACCCGATGGGATGGGACTCGTTCGGTCTGCCCGCCGAGAACGCCGCCGAGGAACGGGACACCAACCCCCGCGAGTGGACGATGGAGTGCATCGACTCGATGACCGAGCAGTTCGAGTCGATGGGATTCGGCTACGACTGGGACCGCGAGATCGCCACCTGCGAACCGGAGTACTACCGCTGGAACCAGTGGCTATTCAAGCGATTCGACGAGGCTGGACTGGTCGAGCGCCAGGCCTCCGAACTGAACTGGTGTCCCTCCTGCGAGACGGTCCTCGCGGACGAACAGGTCGAGGAGGGAGCGGCCCCGGACGGCGGCGACACCGTCGACATCTGCTGGCGGTGTGACACGCCGATCGACCACCGCGAGATGGACCAGTGGTTCCTGACGATCACCGACTACGCCGAGGAACTGCTGGACTGTCTGGACGACCTGGAGGGGTGGCCCTCGAACGTCCGCGAGATGCAGCGCAACTGGATCGGTCAGCAGGAGGGCGCCAGCGTCGCCTTCGAGATCCCGGGCTACGGCGACGTGGACATCTTCACGACGCGCCTGGACACGATCCACGGCGCGACCTACTTCTCGCTGGCGCCGGGCCACCCGGTCGCACAGGAGATCGCCGAGGACGACGAGGAGGTCGCCGAGTACATCCACGAGGCCGAACAGGCCGACGAGGACGACCTGGACGTGACCTCCGGCGTGTTCACCGGCGAGTACGCCGTCAACCCCGCGACCGGCGAGGAGATCCCCGTCTACGTCGCCGACTACGTGCTGACAGACGTGGGGACCGGCGCGCTGTACGCGGTCCCGGCCCACGACGACCGCGACCACGAGTTCGCCGAGGCTCACGATATCCCGATCGAGCAGGTCGTCGAACCGACCGAGGACGCCGAGGTCGACCCCGACGAGATCGACGTACAGGAGCAGGCCTACACCGAGGACGGCGTGCTGGTCAACAGCGGCGAGTTCGACGGCCTGACCAGCGAGGAAGCCCGCGAGGAGTTCGTCGAGGTCTTCGACGGCGAGCACCGGACGGAGTACAACCTCCGGGACTGGGGCATCTCCCGCCAGCGCTACTGGGGGACGCCGATCCCGATGATCCACTGTGAGGACTGTGGACACGTCCCCGTCCCGGACGAGGATCTGCCGGTCGAACTGCCGGAGTTCGTCCACACGACGGGGAACCCGCTGGACGCCGCCGAGGAGTGGAAACACGTGGCGTGTCCCGACTGCGGCGGCGACGCCGTCCGCGAGACGGACACGATGGACACCTTCGTCGACTCCTCGTGGTACTTCCTGCGTTTCATCTCGCCGGACCTCGACGACGCACCCTTCGACACCGAACGGGCCACCGACTGGATGCCGGTCGACCAGTACGTCGGCGGCATCGAACACGCCACGATGCACCTGATCTACGCCCGTTTCTTCACGAAGGTGCTCGACGACCTGGATCTGGTCGACGGGGTCCGGGAGCCCTTCGAGAACCTCACCAACCAGGGGATGGTGCTGGGCGAGGACGGCAACAAGATGTCCAAGTCCGGCGACAACGGCGTCGCGCCCGAACGGATCGTCGACGAGTACGGCGCCGACACCGCCCGCCTGTTCATCATGGAGGCCGCCCAGCCCGAGAAGGACTTCGCCTGGGACCCCGAGGGCGTCGCGTCGAGCCACCAGTTCCTCCAGAACGCCTACTCGCTGACCGAGGCGTTCGCTGACGGGGCGGTCGAGACGGGTGAAGCGGGGGCCGTCGCCGACTACGTCGACCGCGAGATCGACGCCGCCGCGGCGACCGTCACCGAGGAGTTCGAGGCGTTCCGGTTCAACCACGCCCTGCAGGCGGTTCGCGAACTCGTGTCGCTGCTGCGCCGCTACCGGGCGTACACCGACCCCGATCCCGACACCTTCGAGCGCGGCCTGGAGGCGGCGACGAAACTGCTCGCCCCCGTCGCACCCCACGTCGCCGAGGAACTGTGGACCACGCTCGGCCGCGACGGCCTCGTCGCCGAGGCCGACTGGCCCGCTGCCGAGGCGCCCGCCGACTACGAGACGGAGCGGCGCCTCGTCGAGAACACCCGCGAGGACGTCCGCGACATCGTCGACGTGGCGGGGATCGACGACCCCGACGTGATCACCGTCGCGGTCGCGCCCGACTGGAAACACCGGGTGCGCGAACTCGCCCGCGAGGCCGACGGCGACGTGGTCGGTACGGTCATGCAGGACGAGCAACTGCGCCAGCACGGCGAGGCCGCTGCCGACTACGCGAAGGAACTGGCCGGTGCCGGTCACGTCGACGAGCAACTCTCGCCCGAGCGCGAGCGCGAGACGCTCGAACGCGCCGCGTGGCTGCTCGAACGCGAGTTCGGCGCCGACGTGGTCGTCCAGTCGGCCGACGAGGCCGACCCCGACGTCGTCGCCAACGCCGTCCCCGGTCGCCCCGCTATCGATATCGAAGAGTGATCGCCGCGTCTCTCTGACTGCGGATTCAGCCGCTTACTCCTCGACGATCCCTGTCTGGTGCAGGTCGGCGAGAACGTTCTCGGCGTGGCCGTCGGGGTCGACGCCCTCGTAGACGGCCTGAACGCGTCCGTCGACGACGACGAAGGTGGTCCGGGCGGCCGCGCCGCGGTCGACACCGACGCCGAACGCCTCGGCGATGTCGGCGTCGGGGTCGGCCAGCAGCGGGAACGTCAGGTCGTACTTCTCGGCGAAATCGGCGTGGCTCTCGGCGTCGTCCGTCGAGACGCCGTAGACGGCCACGTCGGCCTCGCGGAAGGCGTCGAGGTCGGCCTGGAACTCCTGTGCTTCGACGGTACACCCGCGGGTGTCGTCGCGCGGGTAGAAGTAGACGACAGACACGCCCGTCCAGTCGGGGGCGACGGTGCCGTCCTGTGTCGGTGCGCTGATCTCCGGTGCCGGGTCGCCGGGTTCGAGTGGCATACCCGCCCTTGTGGCGACCGGCGCTTGCCGATTACGGTTCGCGGCGCGCTCCCGACCGGTCGATCGCTCCGGCGTTTCAGTTCACGGGGATGTCGGTCCCGTCGTCGTCGGGCGCGGTTCGCTTGGGGAGGGTCACGCGCAGGACGCCGTCCTCGAAGGCGGCACTGGTCTCGCTCTCGTCGACGGGCGCGGGGAGGCCGACCTGCCTGCTGACCGTGTGACGGTGGCGCTCGCGCGTGACGAACCGGTCGGCCTCGGCGACGGCCTCCTCGTCGCGCTCGGCGGCGATATAGAGGGTCGTCTCGTCGGTGAGTTGCACCTCCAGCGACTCCTGGTCGAATCCCGGCAGGTCGGCGACGACGACGAACGCGTCGCCGGTGTCGGCCACGTCCACCGGCAGGTGATCGCCGCCGCCCTCCAGGTCGCCGCCCAGCATATCCACCAGTCGCTCGATGTCCTCGAACGGGTCGCGTCCTGACATACCCGGACGTAGACCGGCGGCGTATTTAAGTCGGACGGGGCGGGGAGCCGACCGCTGCTGGCGGGGTCGGCGCGGGCGGTCGATCAGTCCAGCACCGTCTCGGAGTCGTACGACCCCAGTCGGCGCACCCATCCGTCTTCGGCGATGGCCTCGATCTCTTCGAGGGCGTCCTGGGTGCGCTCCTCGTAGAGTCCGGCGGCGATGTCGATGTGGAAGACGTAGTCGCCCAGGCGCTCCCCGCTGGGCCGGGACTCGACGCGGGTGAGGTTGATGTCCCGGTCGGCGAACGGTTCGAGCATCTCCAGCAGGAGGCCGGGGTAGTCGACGTTGGGGTAGACGATGAAGGAGGTCTTCCCGCCCGCTCTCGTGCGCTCCTCGGCGGGCGCGATGACGACGAAGCGGGTCTCGTTGGAGGACTCGTCCTGGATGTCCTCGGCGATGACCTGGAGGTCCTCGCCCGCATTCCCGGGGTGACCGATCCCGGCCACGGCGGGGTCCTCGCGGGCGCGCTGGACGCCGCGGGCGGTGCTGGCGACCGCTTCGAGGTCGACGCTCGGGTAGTTCTCGTCCAAGTATCCGCGACACTGCGCCAGCGCCTGCGGGTGCGAGGCCACGAGGTCGAACTCCGGGCCCTGGGCCAGCAGCGCGTGGCGGATCGGCGTGACGAGTTCGCGGACGATCGCCACGTCGTACTCCGCCAGGGCGTCCAGCGACTCCGTGACCGACCCGTCGGTGCTGTTCTCGACGGGGACGACCCCGCGCTCGTACTCGCCGCTGGCGACCGACTCGACGATGCTCGTCTTCGACTCCGTGAACGAGACGTCGTCGGCGACGGCCTGCGCGGCGCGGTGTGAGTAGGTTCCCGCCGGACCGAGCGTGAGTACCTGCATTACCCGCTCGTACTGCGCTCGGCGTGAAAAGCGTCGCGGTCGGACCGTTCCGGCGCCGTCGATCCACCCCGGCCGGACCGTTCCGGCGCCGTCGATCCGACACCAAACCGATCGCCGTCAGACGAGCGGTTCCGCGGGCCGCGGACAGTCGTAGGTGTCCCGCATCGTGTCGGCGAACTGCCCGCCCTTCTGGAGGGTGATCGCGACGGCGACGAACGCGGTGTCGGTCGGGTCGAGGACGAACACCTCCCGCGGGGCGGCCCCCTCGCGGTCGTTGACGCGGTCGACCAGCGGTTCGAGCGGACGGGTGCCGTCGCGGAACTCCTCGAAGACGCGCCCGCTCGCCCCTTCGCCGAAGGCGTAGACGACGCCGTTGACGGCGCCGTCGGTGTTACGGGTGACCTGACTCGCCATCGAGTCGCCCGACGCGCGGGCCTCGTGCCACGTCTCCTCGGCGGCCTCGAAGACCGGGTCGGCGCGCTCGGCGAAGGCGTACAGCGTCGGCCGGCGGACCGTCACCGCGCCGACGGTCGGGCGTGTCGTCGCCCAGTCCAGGTCGGCGTCGACGAGATACCCCGGCCGGAGATCGGCGGCCTGCGCGTCGCGGTCGCCGGTGCTCGCGAGGACCGGCTCGTAGGTCTCCCGGTCCAGCAGGCGCACCGCGTCGGCGTCCGGTGCGGGCAACACACGATAGGCCGGGTCGTCGGTCATGCCCGAACGTAGGGCCGCCGGGAGAAAAACCGCACGGGACGGTCCGGTCGCCCCCCGCCTCGGTCAAACGGCCGTTTGATCGTTCGGCAGTTTAAGTGACGCTCCGGCGCTACGCGACAGTATGCGACGCAGAGACCTGCTCGCGGCCGCAGGGGCCGCGGTGGCGACCGGGATCGCGGGCTGTTCGAACGCCCGCGGAACTGGCGCCGCGGCGCCCGCCGAGACCGACACGGCCGAACCGACCGATAGCACCGCCACGCAGACGCCGGGCGCGCCATCGCGCGTCGTCACCGTCAGCGGCACTGGCGAGGTCACCGGCGACCCCGACCGGGCGATCGTCCGCGCCACTATCGAGGCCCGAGCTGACAGCGCGGGCGCCGTCCGGAACGACCTCGCGACGCGAGGCAGCGCCGTCCGCGAGGCGCTGACCGGGTCCGGCGTCCCCGAGGACAGCATCACGACCGACTACTTCAGCATCGACGAGCGCATCGACCACCGGGCGCTCCGGGAGTCGGACGCCGACCCGGAATCCGAGGCCGCCCGCGAGCGATTCCGCTACTACCAGGGGACCAACGCCCTCCGGGTCGAACTCGACGACGTCGAGGCGGTCGGATCGGTGATCGACACCGCCGTCGACGCGGGCGCCGACGAGATCGGGCACGTCCTCTTTACGCTCTCGGAGGAGCGCCGGACGGAACTGCGCGAACAGGCCCTCCGGGAAGCGATCCGGGGTGCCCGCGCGAAAGCACAGGCCGCCGCCGAGGAGGTCGACGGCGAGATCGTCGAGGCGACCGTCGTCGATGCCTCCGACGGCCGGATCGATCCCGTCCAGCGATCCGGCGACACCGCCGCCGCGGCGACGCCGACACCAGCGCCCGAGGCGACGCCGACCCAGGCCTCCTCGACCGGCGTCGACCCCGGCGAGGTCACTGTCCGGGTCAGCGTCGACGTCCGCTTCGCGATGCGCTGACCGGATCCTCTAGCGGTTCAGCGTGTGGATCGCCCGACCGAGGGCGTTGGCGCACGCCTCGCGGACGGCCTCCGAGAGCGTCGGGTGGGTGTGGACCGTCGCGGCCACGTCCTCTAGCTGTGCGCCCATCTCTATCGCGAGGCCGAGCTCGCCGAGCAACTCCGAGGCCTCGGGGGCGACGAGCTGTGCGCCCAGCAGGAACTCCCCGTCGCTGGCGGCGACGACGCGGACGAACCCCTCCTGTTCGTCCAGCGTCAGCGCCCGCCCCGACGAGCGCAGCGGGAACTCGCCGACGAGCGGGTCGAATCCGGCCTCGGCGGCCTCGCTCTCGGTCATGCCGACGGTCCCGATCTCGGGGTCGGTAAACACCGCTGCGGGCGTCGCCTGCCGGTCGACCGCGGCCGGTTCGCCCGCGATGGCCTCCGCGGCGACTTCGCCCTCGTAGCTGGCGGTATGTGCGAGCATCGGCTC
>Ga0207813_100151_pt1 | contig 53337 bp, 44 predicted proteins | sample A23E3SouthBayCA_2_FD_187730 | JGI IMG/M metagenome (GOLD analysis project Ga0207813, IMG submission 187730) | Aerobic enrichment media microbial communities from Eden Landing Ponds, California, USA - A23 E3 (4) (SPAdes) | ecosystem: Environmental > Aquatic > Marine > Unclassified | place... | reverse complement strand
GGTCGCGTCGGTCTGGTTGGCGACGGCCTTCGCCAGCATCGTCTTCCCCGTGCCCGGCGGGCCGTGGAGCAAGACACCGCTGGGCGGGTCGATCCCGACTTCCTCGAACATTCCGGGGTTCTTCAAGGGCATCTCGACGGTTTCGCGCACCTCGTCGAGCTGGTCCTCGATACCGCCGATGTCCTGGTAGTCGACCTCCGGGGACTGGTCGACTTCCATCACGCGAGCGCGGACGTCCGTCTCGTCGTTGAGACTCTTGACGATGGACAGCGAGTTGTTGACCGCGACGCGGGAGTCCGGTTCGAGGTCCTCGCGCATCTCGTCTGTGACCTCGGTGAGCGCCTCCTGGTTGTTGCCGTGCTGTTTGATGATGACGCCCTCGTCGGTCATCTCCTGAACGGTTGCGACGAACAGGGGCGACTGCTTGAGTTTCTTGTTCTCGTGGGTCAGCCGCTCGAGTTTCTGCTGGTACTTGTTGTTCTCGGCGTTGGCGTCGAGGAGCTTGTCACGCATCTCCTCGTTCTGGGATTCCAGCACCTCGAGGCGTTCCCGGAGCGCCTCGATTTTCTCCTGCTGGGAGGCGCCTTCGTCGTATGGAAGCTCCACCTCGTCCACGGTGTCGGTCATTACACCCCTGCTAGCGGACGGGATAATAAGAGGTTTCGGGTCATCACATCCTTTGACACGGCGACGCCGGGCCGGTCGAACGCGCCGGATCCAGGCGATATCGCCGGACTGCGCGGGGACGAATCCGCGCTGTCGACCGGGAAGGTATTGCCGTAAGATTCACTGCGGTAATCCGTCGAAACGGGAAATATTATTACCCAGTATCCGAAACGGGCCACCACGATGAGTACTTCAGAGACAGCGGACGCAGACGCCAGCCACGAGGAGGGGTGGGACGCGGTCAAGGAACTGCCACCCAGCGCCAAACTGGTGGCCAAGACCTTAGAGTACAACGACGCGCTGACCCAGAGTCAGATCGCCGAGGAGACGCTCCTGCCCCCGCGGACGGTCCGGTACGCCCTGAACCGACTGGAAGACGTCGACGTGGTCGACTCGCGGTTCTCCTTCGCCGACGCGCGAAAACGCATCTACACGCTCGATATCGAGTAATCTCGTCTCCCGTCCCGGGACTAGTCTCTCTCGACGGTCGCTTCTCTCCGCTGTCGCTCGGCCGGGCCCGAGTCCGTCGAACGCGCCCCGCCCGGCCACACCGGGAGTTTACTTTCACCCCGCTCGCGACACCTCTTTAGGCGGGGGTTTCGTAGCCAGGGTCAGATGACGCGCGTGATACACACCGGCGACACGCACCTCGGCTATCGGCAGTATCACCGGCCGGAGCGCAAGCGCGACTTCGTCGACGCGTTCCGACAGGTGGCCGAGGATGCCGTCGCCGACGACGTGGACGCGGTCGTCCACGGGGGGGATCTCTTTCACGACCGCCAGCCCGACCTGGACGACATCATGGGCGCGCTGTCCGTTCTCCGGGAGCTGGCCGCCGCAGACGTGCCCTTCCTGGCCGTCGTCGGCAACCACGAGGCCAAACGCGACGGCCAGTGGCTCGACCTCTTCGAGTCGCTGGATCTGGCGACTCGCCTGGGGACCGGCCCGGTCGAGATCGGGAACACGGCGTTCTACGGGCTGGACTTCGTCCCCCGCTCGGAACGGGAAGGGTTCGAACTCGACCTCGAACCGTCCGACGCCGACCACGCGGCGCTGGTGACTCACGGCCTGTTCGAACCGTTCGATTTCGGCGAGTGGGACCCCCGTGAGATCCTCGACTCGACCGACGTAGCCGTCGACGCGCTCCTGCTCGGTGACAACCATCACGCCGAGACCGCACAGGTCGACGGGACGTGGGTCACCTACTGCGGATCCACTGAGCGCGCGAGCACGGCCGAGCGCGAGGACCGCGGCTACAACGTCGTCACCTTCGACGGCGAGGTGGACATCCGGCGGCGGGGACTGGACACCCGTCCGTTCGAGTACGTCGACGTGACCCTCGGCGAGGGCGAGGGGATCGGTCGCGTCCGCGAGCGCGTCGGCGAGTACGACCTCGAGGACGCGGTGGCCGTCGTCACCATCGAGGGGGAGGGCGACCCCGTCACCCCCGCGCAGATCGAGGAGTACGCCCACGATCAGGGGGCGCTCGTCGCCCGCGTCACGGACCACCGCGAGCAGCCCGAGGAGGAAGATCGGGAGGTCTCCTTCGCCGACCCCGACGACGCCGTCGCGGAGCGCGTCCGCGAACTGGGGCTGAGCGGCGCCGCTCGCGACATCGACGAGACGGTCCGGGCCAGCAAGGTCGCCGACTCGAACGTCGACGACGCCGTCGAGGACCGCGTGCGAGAACTCGTCGAGACGGGCGACGCCAGCGACTTCCGCGGCTCGGACGACGCGTCCGCTGACGCCGACGGCGCAGCGGACTCCGGCGAGAGCGAGGCGACAGCCGAGACGGAGGTCACCGATGGCGGGACGGACGCCGCGAGGGACGGATCGACAGAGGAGAACACGGCAGACGGCGACGGCGAGGACCAGTCGACGATGGGTGAGTACCTGTGAGATTCGAACGGATCAGACTGAGCGATTTCAAGTGCTACGGGGATGCAGACCTGCGGCTCGACCCCGGCGTGACGATCATCCACGGTCTCAACGGGAGCGGGAAGTCCTCCCTGCTGGAGGCGTGTTTCTTCGCGCTCTACGGCGCGAAGGCGCTGGAGACGACCCTCGACGAGGTGGTCACCATCGGCGAGGACGACGCCGAGGTGGAACTGTGGTTCACCCACGGCGGCGAGTCCTACCACGTCGAGCGGCGGATCAGAGTCAGCGACAGCGGCGCACAGACCGCCAAGTGCGTCCTCGAAGCGTCCGAGACGACCGTCGAGGGCGCCCGCGACGTGCGTCGGTACGTCGAGGACCTCCTCCGCATGGACGCCGAGGCGTTCGTCAACTGCGCGTACGTCCGTCAGGGCGAGGTGAACAAGCTCATCAACGCCTCGCCCGCCCAGCGCCAGGACACGCTCGACTCGCTGCTCCAACTGGGGAAACTGGAGGAGTACCGCGAGCGGGCGAGCGACGCCCGCGTCGGCGTCGGGCGCGTCCGCGACGACAAGCGAGGGGCGCTCTCCCAGTTGGAAAACCAGATCGAGGAGAAAGAGGACAAGGAGCTCCACGCCCGCCTGAACGAGCTGAAAAGCGAGCGCGCCGAGGTCGTCACCGAGATCGAGCGCGTCGAAGACCAGCGCGAGACGGCCGTCGAGACGCGCGACGACGCCGTCGAGGTGCTCGACCAGTACGAGCAGCGTCGCGAGGAACTGTCCGACCTCGAAACCGACATCGAGAACCTCCGCGAGGACATATCCGAAGCCGAACGCGAGCGCGACGAGGTCGACGAGCGGATCGCCGAACGCCGCGAGGGCCGTGAGGAGCGCCGTGAAAAACTGGACGAGACAGTCGCCGAGACCGACTTCGACGACCCCGACACCGAGGCGGTCGCGGCGCGGCTCGACGAACTCGACGCCGAGGACGACGACCTCCGGGAGTCGATCGAGGAGGAGCGCCTCGAAGCCAAAGACCACGCCAACGACGCCGAGCGACTCCGCGAACGGGCCGAGGACCTGGAGTCGACCGCCGAGGAGAACCGCGAGGCGGCCGCCGACCTCGACGACGCCGTCGCAGAAGCCGAGGAGACGCTCGCGGAGCGCCGCGAGAAAGTCGCGGAGTTAGCCGATCGGATCGCCGACCTCGAAGCCGAGTTCGAGGACGCCCCGGTCGACCACGGGGAAGCCGAGGCGTTACGCGAGGAGGTCGCCGAGGAGTTGAGCGACCTCCGCGAGCGGATCGCGGAACTAGAGGCGACCGCCGAGAACCGGCGCGAGGCCATCGCGGAGGCCGAGACGCTGCTCGACGCGGGCAAGTGTCCCGAGTGCGGGCAGGACGTCGACGGCTCCCCGCACGTCGATACCATCGACGAGGACCGCGAACGGCTAGCCGAACTCGAGACCGAACTGGAGTCGGCCCGCGAGGAACGCGGAGAGCTCGAAACCCGGCTCGAACGGGCCGAGCGCCTCGTCGAGGTCGAATCCGAGATCCGGCAGGCCCGGAACGACCGCGACAACGTCCGGCAGTTGATCGAAGAGCGCGAGGGCCGCCTCGACGAGCAGCGCGCGGAGGCCGAGCGACTGCGCGAGGCGGCCGAGGAGAGCGAGCGCGAAGCGGCCGAGAAACGCGAGGCCGCCGAAGCGGCCGCCGAAGAAGCCGAGGACTGCCGCGAGCGGATCGCCGAGTACAACGAACGACGGCAGACGGTCCGCGAGCGCCGCGACCGGGTCGAGCGCGTCGAGGAACTGCTCGACGCGATCAGGGAAGACGAGAGCGAACTGGAGAGCCTGCGCGAGCGCCGCGAACAGCTCGACGAGATCAACGACGAACGCCGGGAGCGCCTCGTCGAGAAGCGCGAGCGCCGGAGCGAACTCGAAGCGGAGTTCGACGAGTCGAAAGTCGAAAGCGCCCGCGAGGAACGCGAGCGTGCCGAGACCTACATCGAGAAGGCGGACGCGAAACTCGCCGATCTGGAGGAGCGCCGCGACGACCTGCAGGGCGCGATCGGCGGCGTCGAAAACGAGATCGAGGAACTGGAGTCGCTTCGCGAGCGTCGCGACGACCTCGCCGAGCGCGTCGAGTGGCTGGACTCGCTGTACGAGGAGGCCGCCGAACTCGAGGAGATGTACGGGGCGCTCCGGGCGGAACTCCGCCAGCGCAACGTCGAGAGCCTGGAGGGGATGTTGAACGAGATCTTCGATCTCGTCTACCAGAACGACTCCTACGCCCGGATCGAACTCAGCGGCGACTACGAACTCACCGTCTACCAGAAGGACGGCGAACCGCTCGATCCCGAGCAGCTCTCGGGCGGCGAGCGCGCCCTCTTTAATCTCAGTCTGCGGTGTGCGATCTACCGCCTGCTCGCGGAGGGGATCGAGGGGACGGCGCCGATGCCGCCGCTGATCCTCGACGAACCGACCGTGTTCCTCGACTCGGGGCACGTCTCCCAGCTCGTGGAGCTGATCGACGCGATGACCGGGTACGGCGTCGAACAGATCCTCGTGGTCAGCCACGACGAGGAACTCGTCGGCGCGGCCGACGACCTCGTCCGCGTCCGGAAGGACGCGACGACGAACCGGTCGACGGTCGAGCGGACGGAGACGGTCGAACAGGTCGTCGAGGCGATCAGCGACTGACCCGCGGCGGCGCTCGGGCCCTACGGTGGCGACCGGCCCTCACTCGCACAGGGCGTCGAGCGCCGCGCTGGCTTCCGCGGTGACTTCGTAGCCCCGGACGCCAGCCACTTTCGTCTCGGTGACGAGCCCGGCCGCCCGGAACTCCGCGAGCAGCCCGTGGAGATCGCTCTCACAGAGATCGTAGGCGTCCAGTAGCGTGTGGACGTCCAGCGGGCCACGGGCGTCGAGTTCGACGAGCAGGCCGAGCGCGCGCTCGTCGGGGACGGCCGTGAGGAGCGTCCGGGTCGCCGACGAGACGGCGTGGCTCGCAGTGGTCAGCGGCGACTCGCCGTCGACCGTTTCGAGGCGGTCGTTCGGGAGGTGCCGTTCGTCGCCGGTCTCGGGATCGCGGACCCGCGAGGAGTCCTCCGAGCGCTTGACCAAGAGATAGCGTGTCCCGTCCTCGTCGCGGACCGTCTGCATGGGTCCGAGTCGGGAGTCGAGGCGGGTAGCCGTTGCGGTTCCGGGCGGCTACTCGGGACGGCGTCCGCCGTCCTCGTCGCCGCCGGTTTCGGTCGCGTTTGCGCCCCCGTCGCCCTCGTCGTCACCGTCCCCGTCGTCCACGTCCCAGTCTCGATCCCGGCGGAAAGTGTAGTAGCGGATCGACCCGTAGGCAAAGGCGAGGACACCGACGGCAGTCACTTGGATCCCCGCGTCCCACCAGCCCTGGAAGGCGATCATCATCGGGCCCGCGGCCAGCGCGAGCAGCGCGACGTTGAACACGAGGACCAGACCCCAGAACATCCGGTTGGCCTCCGGATCGAGGTCGCCGCCCTCGATCGACGGCGGTTCCGGCGCGAGGTCCTCGATAGTGTCTTCGCCGGGCGACTCGGAGACACCGGCCTCCTGATTGGGCGGGTCGGGACCAAGCGAGGTCGGATCGAACTCGTCGGGTTCGTCCGGCCAGGCGTCGTCGGACTCCTCCGGGTCCGGGACGGGTGTCACACCGGTAGTTGGCGAGCACGAGGCAAAAGCGCTCGGGAGTGTAGCGGGCCACCCCGCGGATCAGGCCATCCGGGAGAGCGACACCGCGTCGTCGGCTTCGACCCACGCGAGCGGGTTCTCCGCGTCGTAGAGGACCACCGCGCCGTCGTCCTCGTAGGACTCTGTGGTCGCCACGCCGTCGGGGAGCGCAGGCGCCGTGCGGACGCCGCCCGCAGGCTGCTCGGCCACACTGTCCCGCTCGTCAGGACGCGTCGCGCGGTCCGTCATGACCGGTCGTATGCTAGTCGGTGTCATATATCTTCTGCTCGCGTCAACGCTGGCGAGCGCCGGACTCGTGTGGTTCCATCCGGGGCAAGTCGGGACCGGTCCGGGTGATCGGGACCGATCGATCACCGGGGTTTTTGTCGCCGACGCCGAAGCGGAGACAACATGACACAGAGCGACCTCGGGGAGTTCGGGGGTGGGGCCGACCGTCCCGACGACGAGGCCCACGCCGTCGCCGGGAACGGCGGGTCCGACGCGGACTTCGTCGACACATCCGAGTTCCGCTATCCCGACGCCGAGGGGACCGTCGAGATATCCGTCACGCAGGTCGACTACACCGTCGAGGGACGAGGGAACGACGAGTACCCCGTCATCCACGTGTTCGGCCGCACCGAAGACGACCGACTCGAACACGTCGAGGTGTACGACTTCGAGCCGTACTTCTACGCACCCGTCGAGGAGGTCGACGACGAGCGCATCGCGGGCTACGACGGCCTCGTCGACTACCGCATGACCGACGACGAGGGCGAGTCCTTCGAGTCGATCCGGGGGGAGCGACTCGCGAAGGTCATCGGCCGCACGCCCCGCGACGTGGGGCAGGTCCGAGACGAGTTCGACCACTACGAGGCGGACATCCTCTTCCCGAATCGCCTGCTGATCGACAAGGACATCAAAAGCGGCGTGCGCGTTCCGGAGCGCCGGACCGAGAACGGCCGCATCAAGGTCCCACACCAGGAGATCGAGACCGTCGACCTGCAGGTCACGCCGCGGGTCAACACCTTCGACATCGAGGTCGACGACCGCTCGGGGTTCCCGGAGGACGGCGAGGAACCGATCGTCTGTCTCACCTCCCACGACTCCTACGACGACGAGTACATCAACTGGCTCTACCACGCCCCCGAGGGCATCGACGGCCCCGAGGTGCTCGACGAGTACGACCCCATCGAGGGGGACATCGACGCGGAGATACGGGCCTTCGAGGAGGAGGAGGCGATGCTGGAGGCGTTCGTCGAGTACATCGAGGACACCGACCCGGACATCATCACCGGGTGGAATTTCGAAGATTTCGACGCCCCCTACTTCCTCGACCGACTGGAGGAACTCGCCGGACCACACCACGACTACGACCTCGACATCGACCGCCTCTCGCGGATCAGCGAGGTGTGGCGCTCGGACTGGAACGGCCCCGACGTGAAGGGGCGGGTCGTCTTCGACCTCCTGCGGGCGTACAAGGCGACGCAGTTCAGCGAACTCGAGTCCTATCGACTGGACGCCGTCGGCGAAGTCGAACTCGGCGTCGGCAAGGAGCGCTATCCCGGCGACATCGGCGACCTCTGGGAACAGGACCCCGAGCGCCTGCTGGAGTACAACCTCCGGGACGTCGAACTCTGCGTCGAACTCGACCGCAAGCAGGACATCGTCGCCTTCTTCCGGGAGATCTCCTCGTTCGTGGGCTGTAAACTGGAAGACGCGCCCACGGCGGGCGACGCCGTCGACATGTACGTCCTCCACAAGGCCCACGGCGAGTTCGCGCTCCCCTCGAAGGGAACCGTCGAGTCCGGCGAGGAGTTCGAGGGCGGCGCCGTCTTCGAACCCATCACGGGCGTCCGCGAGAACGTCTCCGTGCTGGACCTGAAGTCGCTGTACCCGATGTGCATGTGGACGACCAACGCCTCCCCCGAGACGAAGGTCGACCCCGAGACCTACGACGGCGAGACCTACCGCACGCCCACCGGCCAGCACTTCCGGGCGGACCCGCCGGGGATGATGCGGGAGATGATCGACGAACTCCTGACAGAACGAGAGGAAAAGAAGGAACTCCGGAACTCGCACGAACCGGGCACTGAAGACTACGAACGATACGACCGGCAGCAGGCTTCTGTCAAGGTTGTTATGAACTGCTTCACACCGGATACCGACGTGCTGACGCCCGAGGGTATCCGCGGTATCCGTGACCTGGACGTGGGGGACGAGGTCTACTCACTCGACCCCGAGACGATGCGGATGGAGGTCAAACCGGTTGTCGAGACGCAGGCCTACCCCGACTACGAGGGGGAACTCGTCGACATCGAGACCGACAAGATCGACTTCAGCGTGACGCCGAACCACCGGATGCTCGTCCGGAAAGACGAGACGAACGGTATCTCGTGGGACGAAGGCGACTACCGGTTCGTCGAGGCCGGTGATCTGGAGCGGGGGACGAACTACGAACTTCCCCACGACTGGGACGGGCCGGACGGCGACAGGATCGAGGACGTCGACCTGACCGAACTGCTGGACGACTACGAGATCTGGGTCCGACCGGAAATCCACGGCCACACGTTCGCCGCCGAGATCGGGTATTACCCCGACAAGGTCAAGAAAGACGATGTCGGCGCAGAGGGGTACGTCTTCTCGGCCGAGGAGTTCGAGGACCACAGAGAGTACATCGACAGCGTCGCCGAGCAGTGTTTCGTCCACGCGGAGGCGAATCGGAAGTGGATCCCCCGGTTCTACGACGGCGACGACTTCCTGGAACTGCTCGCGTGGTACGTCACCGAAGGCAACGTCTACACGTCCGAAGACAGGCAGTTCGGCGAGAAACTCCGCGGATCCGCGACGACGGTACAGATTGCGCAGGACGCGCCGGTCGCGGGCGATGGGGGAGACGCCGAGACCGTTCCAGACAGCGACCACGCCGCCGTCGGGGCGCTGCTCGACCGGATGGGATTCGACTACTACGTCGACGACCGGTCCTACCAGTTCACGTCGCGACTGCTCGGCCGCTATCTCGAAGCCGCGTGTGGCGACGACAGTTTCGCGAAGCGGATCCCCGAGTTCGTCTTCGGCGCATCGCGCGAACAGAAGCGGCGCTTCCTCGAGACGCTCATCGACGGAGACGGCGACCGCCAGACGAACTCGTGGCGCTACTCGACGGCGAGTGACGACCTACGCGACGACGTCCTCCGACTGTGCGCCCATCTGGGTCTGACTGCGAACTACCGCGAGGACAGTGGCGTCTGGCGCGTTTACGTGACAGAAGACTCGAAGAACACGCTCCGTATGAACCGAAGTTCCGGCCGGAGCAGTGCCCAGAACGGCGTCTACTGCGTCACGGTCGAGGACAATCACACGCTCCTCGCTGGCCGGAACGGAAAATTCCAGTTCGTCGGCCAGTCGCTCTACGGCGTTTCGGGGTGGGATCGGTTCCGCCTCTACGACAAGGACAGCGCGGCGGCCGTGACGGCGACGGGCCGGGAGGTCATCAACTTCACCGAACAGTCGGTCAACGACTTCGGCTACGAGGTGATCTACGGAGATACGGATTCTGTCATGTTGGAAGTCGGACAGGACGCCGACAAAGAGCAGGTGATCGAGGACTCCTTTGCCCTCGAAGAGCGGATCAACGACTCCTACGACGAGTTCGCCCGCGAGGAGCTAAACGCCGACGAGCACCGCTTCCAGATCGAGTTCGAGAAGCTCTACCGCCGGTTCTTCCAGGCGGGCAAGAAGAAACGCTACGCGGGCCACATCGTCTGGAAGGAGGGCAAGGACGTCGACGACGTGGATATCACGGGCTTCGAGTACCAGCGCTCTGACATCGCACAGATCACCAAGGAGGTGCAACTGGAGGTGATCGAGCGGATCGTCCACGGCGAGGACCTCGAAGAAGTCAAGTCCTACGTCCACGACGTGATCCAGGACGTACAGGCCGGGGAGATCAGCCCCGAGGAGGTGGGTATCCCCGGTGGGATCGGACAGAAACTCGACGCCTACGACACGGACACCGCGCAGGTCCGGGGCGCGAAGTACGCCAATCTCCTGCTGGGGACGAACTTCGCCAGCGGTTCCAAACCCAAGCGCCTCTACCTGAAGAAGGTCCACCCCGACTTCTTCGAGCGCGTCGAAGCGGAGATGGATCTCGATCCGGCGGAGGACCCCCTCTACGGCGAGTTCAAGCGCGACCCCGACGTGATCTGTTTCGAGTTCGCCGACCAGCTCCCCGAGGAGTTCGAGATCGACTGGGACAAGATGGTCGAGAAGACGCTCAAAGGCCCCATCTCCAGAGTTCTGGAAGCGCTGGACATCTCCTGGGACGAGGTCAAGAGCGGGCAGGAACAGACCGGCCTCGGGAGTTTCATGTGAGCGTGGGCGAGAGGCGCGCCACCGACAGGGGCTCCACTCGATGGACGCACGGACCCGCTGGAGCGCCGTCTGGAACTCGCAGACCGGGTCGTAGCGGTCGGCGGGGTCGCGGGCGGCCGTCGCCGAGGACCACGGCGAGGGGTCCGTCGGCGTCGCCATCTCCCACGTCGGCCATGGGACCGAACAGGATCGGCGAGCGACGGAGAGATTCGGCTCGGAGGCCCATAGATACTTCAGCGGTAACGTTGTAATGGGGGGCATCAGCCGATGAAGCTAGCCGTCGAAAAGCCGTCGACGATACTCGTCATCGGATCGGAGGGGGCCGGACGGGACGATCTCGTCGACGCGGCGAGCGCCTGCGACGGGGTAGACGTGGCCGTCGCCGAATCGGTCGAGACGGCACGGACTCGTGCCCGGAGCGACGAGGTCGCCTGTCTCGCGGTGGGCGACGTAGACGGAGACGTCGCCGAGTTCGTCTCGGGGATCGACCCCGACGTTCCGGTTATCTACTCTCCGACGAACGCGGACGAACGCACCGTCGCCGCCGTCGCAGCGGCGGGTGCGCAGTACGTCCCCCGCGTGGACGGCGCGGGAGACGCCATCGTCGATACCCTGACGGATGCGGTCGAGCGCTATCGGGACCGCTGGACGAACGCCGAGGAGAGCGACATCCTCGATACGATGCTGTCGAAACTCGACATCCCGATCTACGCGAAAGACGAGGAGGCACGCAGCGTGAAGGCCGCCGACGTGCGGGGTGGTTTCCCGCCCGAAGAGCAGTACGGCAAGACCGACCCGGAGATGTTCCCGGACGATCACCCGTTCAGAGCCGAGGAGACCTACCAGGACGACATGCAGGTCATCGAGACCGGGGAGCCGATCTACGAGAAGCTGATTCGACACGGCGACGAGGCCCCCCTCTGGATGCGAGAGACGAGAGTGCCCCGACGCGACGAGGACGGGTCCGTCGTCGGACTCGTCGGTATCTCGGTCGACGTCACACGGATGCAAGAACAGATCAGGGCTCTCAAGCGGCGCGTCGAGCGCTTGGAGAACTTCGTCTCGCACGCGCACCACGACCTCAAGAATCCGATGCAGGTGGCCACAGGCCACCTCCAACTGGCCCGAGAGCGCGAAGATGCCGAAGACAGCCTCGAAAAAGCCGAGACCGCGCTCGATCGGATGGAGGAGATGCTCGACGATCTGAAGCAGGTCTCACAGGGCAGGGCAGTATCCGATGTCGACATGGATATGATACCGTTTCCAGAGACCATCAGGAACGTCTGGGAGACGATCGAGACGGGATCGGCGACGCTCGACATCGCGTTCCCCGGGGGCACCACCATCGGTACCGCGGAGTCGGACCTCCGTCCCGTGTTCGAGAACCTCCTCAAAAACGCAATCGAACACGGTGGCGACGACGTCACCGTCGAGGTCGGACCGCTCGCGAGCGGCTTCTACGTCGCCGACGACGGTCCCGGGATCCCGGAGGGCGAACAGGACAGTGTCACGGAGGAGGGGTACACGACGACCGAATCGGGAAGCGGGGCAGGGCTGGCCATCGTCTCGGAGATCGCACTCGACAACGAGTGGGACCTCACGATCACGGAGAGCGACTCCGGGGGCGCTCGGTTCGAGTTCCGAAACGCGAATCTGGTGAACGACCGCCCGGAGATCACCACCAGCGGAGAGACCCACGAACTCGACGAGGCGGTCGACGTTGGGTCGGTCACGGTGGGCGACCGCGGCACGTACGACGCCGACGCGGACCGATGGACCATCGAAGCCGACGGGGCCAACATCTGGCGTCACGAAAACGACTTTCACTACGTGTTCACCCGTGTCTCGGGCGACGTGCGGATCGAGGGGCGAGTACGCGACGTCGAAGCGGCCCATCAGTTCAGCAAGGCCGGATTCATGATCAGGGGGGACACCGACGAGGACAGCGCCTACTGTCACCTCGGCGCGACCGCGTTACGGGGGTCTGAGGTACTCTGGCGCGGACGCGACGGTGACCCGGGTCGGTCGAAGCTACTCGGAGACGGCGCCGGCCGCTTCGAACACTATCGGCTCGAACGCATCGGAGATACGGTCACCTGCTCGGTGTCCGAGACGGGACACGAGTGGAACGCGGTCGACCAGCGGGAGGTCGCCATCGACGACCCGATCTGTGTCGGGATAGCCGTCTGTAGCCTCACCCGGCGCCACCCCACGACCGCCACCGTCGAGGGCGTCACCGTTACGTCACTCTCGACTCCCCGAGACGAGTGAGCCGCCGCCAGCTTTCGTCGAAAACGGTGGCGACGTGTTCCGGATCACGAAAACATATTTTTCTATTCCCGAACACAACAGCGGAAACCCGAAACTATTATCAGCATCACGGACCTCTTTTCGGTTGACCTAAGCATCTATGGCAGTACTCGAACTCAACAACCTGCACGCGGAAGTGGCCGAAGAGGGAGGCGAGACGATTCTTCGCGGCGTCGACCTCGAAGTCGAGTCGGGCGAGATTCACGCTCTGATGGGCCCGAACGGATCGGGTAAGTCGACGACGGCGAAGATCATCGCGGGCCATCCCGCCTACGAAGTGACCGAGGGCGAAGTGCTCCTCCACCTCGAAGAGGACGAGTTCGAGGACATCGAGATCCCCGAGGAGCTGCGGACGTGGGACCTGCTCGACCTCGAACCGAACGAGCGCGCCGCTCTCGGGATCTTCCTCGGGTTCCAGTATCCGGCGGAGATCGAGGGCGTCACGATGGTGAACTTCCTCCGGACGGCGCTGAACGCCAAACTCGAGGAGCGCGAGGAGCTCTTCGAGGACGAAGACGAGGAAGAGGCCGAAGCCGAGAGCGAGGACACCAACGAGGACGCCGCTGGCTACGACACCTCGCCGATGGAGGGCAACGTCGAAGAGGGCGAGATCGGCGTCGCCGAGTTCCAGGAGATCCTCCAGGAGAAGATGGAGCAACTGGACATGGACGAGAAGTTCGCCTCGCGCTATCTCAACGCCGGGTTCTCCGGCGGCGAGAAGAAACAGAACGAGGTCCTCCAGGCAGCGATCCTCGAACCGTCGGTCGCGGTGCTCGACGAGATCGACTCGGGGCTGGACATCGACCGCCTGCAGGACGTCTCGAACGGGATCAACGCGCTGCGCGACGAGCAGGGCGCGGGCATCCTCCAGATCACTCACTACCAGCGGATCCTCGACTACGTCGAACCCGACCACGTCCACGTCATGCTGGACGGCCAGATCGCCACGTCCGGCGGCGCGGAACTCGCTGAGAAACTCGAGGACGAGGGTTACGACTGGGTCCGAGAGGAAGCCTACGAGACGGCGTAACCGTATACGGCTAGAACAGCGTCATAAAGCTAGAGACAAAAGAAGACATCAACATGAGTTCAGATCAAGACCACCTGAAGGATACCGACACCGAAGCCCGCTTCGAATTCAAGAAAGAGGAGAGCTCGGCGTTCGAAGCCGAGAAGGGCCTCACCGAGGAGACCGTCCGGGTCATCTCGGAAGACAAGGACGAACCGGAGTGGATGTTAGAGCGGCGACTGCGCGCCCTCGAACAGTTCAAGGAGCTACCGATGCCCGACGACTGGCCGGGCGCGCCCGACCTCTCGGAGGTCGACGTCGACGAGATCGTCCCGTACATCCGCCCGGACATCGAGACGCGCGGCGGCGCCGAGAACTGGGAGGACCTCCCCGAGGAGATTCAGGACACCTTCGACAAACTGGGCATCCCGGAAGCCGAGAAAAACGCCCTCTCGGGCGTCGGCGCCCAGTACGAGTCGGAGATCGTCTACCAGAACATGCAGGAGCGCTGGGAGGAGAAAGGCGTCATCTTCTGTGACATGGACAAGGCGGTCCGGGAACACCCCGAGATCGTCAAGGAGCACTTCATGACCAAGGCCGTGCCGCCGAGCGACAACAAGTTCGCGGCGCTGCACGGCGCAGTCTGGTCCGGTGGTTCGTTCGTCTACGTCCCCGAGGACACGAACGTCGAGATGCCGGTCCAGGCGTACTTCCGGATGAACTCCGACGGGATGGGCCAGTTCGAACACACGCTGATCGTCGCCGAGGAGAACTCCGAGGTCCACTACATCGAGGGCTGTTCGGCCCCGAAGTACGCGGAGTTCAACCTCCACAGCGGCGGCGTCGAGGTGTTCGTCGGCGAGGGTGCACACGTCCAGTACTCGACGGTCCAGAACTGGTCGAAGAACACCTACAACCTCAACACCAAGCGCGCTATCTGTGAGGCCGACGGGACCATGGAGTGGGTCTCGGGGTCGATGGGGTCGAAGGCGACGATGCTGTACCCCTCCACCGTGCTGAAGGGCCCGGGCGCGACGGACAACCACATCACCATCGCCATGGCTGGCGAGGGACAGAACATCGACACCGGCGCGAAAGTCTATCACAACGCGCCGGACACGAAGTCGACCATCGAGTCCAAGTCCATCTCCAAGGACGGCGGGCGGACGAACTACCGCGGGCTCGTCCACATCTCCGACGGCGCCGAGGACGCCTCGACCTCCGTCGAGTGTGACGCGCTGATGTTCGACAACGAGTCGACGTCGGACACGATGCCGTACATGGAGATCCAGGAGAACAAGGTCGACGTGGCCCACGAGGCGACTGTCGGCAAGATCGGCGACGAGGACGTCTTCTACCTCCAGAGCCGTGGCCTGGACGACGACGACGCCAAGCAGATGATCGTCGCCGGCTTCATCGAGCCGCTCACCGAGGAACTGCCCATCGAGTACGCGGTCGAAATGAACCGCCTGATCGAACTCGAGATGGAGGGCTCGCTCGGGTAGCTCCCGGTGGTTTCAATGAGTACGCAGGTACACGCAACCCTCACAGAGGAACAGGTAACGGAGATCAGCGAGGACCTCGGCGAACCCGAGTGGCTGCTGGAGACGCGTCTGGACGCCCTCGACGCGCTCGAAGACCTCGACATGCCCGAGGTGATCCGGACGCCGGGTCGGGACTGGACGAACCTCGACGCCCTGGAGTACGAACGGCTGGTCGATCCGCTCGACCGCGCCCAGGAGAAAGACCGCATCGACGCCGAGGGCGTCGACGTCCTCGCGTGGGACGAGGCCCTCGACGAGCACGGCGACCTGATCGAGGACCACTTCGGGAGCGTCGTCGACCCCCAGCGGGACTACCTCACGGCGCTGTCGACGGCGCTGTTCTCGGCCGGGACGGTCGTCTACGTCCCCGAAGGCGTCGACGCCGAGGACGTGAAGGTCCGCACGCGGATGAACAGCCAGTCGCTGTTCAACTACACGCTCGTCGTCGCCGAGGAGTCGTCGTCGGTGACCATTCTCGAACGGCAGTCGACGGGCGAAGAGACGGACGACGACCAGTTCTACTCGGGCGTCGTCGAGGTCGCCGCGGGCGAGAACGCCTACGTCCAGTACGGCGCTCTCCAGAATCTCTCGGAAGACGCCTACAACTACCAGGTCAAGCGCGGCCACGCCAACACCTACGGCACGATCAATTGGATCGAGGGGAACCTCGGCTCCCGCCTGACCAAGACCAGCGTCGAGACGCGCCTGCTCGGTGACGGTTCCGAGTCACAGATCGTCGGCGCCTTCTTCGGCCACGTCGACCAGCACTTCGACCTCGCGTCCCGCGTCTGGCACGAGGCCGAACACACGACGGCCGACCTCGTGACCCGCGGCGTCCTCGACGACGAGGCGCGCTCGGTCTACGAGGGCGTCCAGGACGTGGGTCGCGACGCGTGGGACACCAACTCCTACCAGCGCGAGAACACCCTCATGTTGAGCGACGACGCCGAGGCCGACGCCTCGCCGAAGCTCATCATCAACAACCACGACACCGAGGCCTCCCACTCCGCGACGGTCGGACAGGTCTCCGCGGAGGACATGTTCTACATGACCTCCCGCGGCGTCGACCCCGAGAGCGCGAAGAACATGCTCGTCGAGGGCTTCTTCGTGCCCGTCTTCGAGGAGATCGCGGTCGACGAACTCCGCGACGACCTCGAAGAGATGATCGCGGCCCGCCTCCGCCAGTAACCGGCCGGAAACGGACGTATCGCGTCCGTCACCGCGCGACGAGACACCCGTTCTCGCGGCGCTGGAACGCGCCTCCAGTTTAAATACGCAGTTCCGCGTAGGCAAGAGCAGGTGCCATGCTCGCACTGACGATCCCTCCACCGACCGTCGCGTCGCTCGTTCCGTTACACGTCGATCAGGCCCACCTGCTGCAGGACGTCCTTCTCGGCATCGGCGCGGGTATCGCGCTCGTCGTCGCGTACGTTGCGTTCCTGCGGTGGGTGGCCAGCGACGGTGACAAGACGCAGTCGCGACCGGGCCGCGAGACCCAGTAACCGACCGCAAAAACGGGCGAGAACGGCGCCTATCGAACGTCGCTACCGTTCGATAACTTCGAACCGGAGCGCGAGTGTGACGCCGACGAGCACCAGCCCCAGCACCGCGAGGATGATCGACTGGGTCTGGAGCGCCCCCGTGAACCCGTCGAAGAGACCGAGAACCACGTCGGCCCCGACGCCTTCGGCGTCGGCGGACTCGACCCGCTGTTCGATCAGGGCCGTGATCGCTCCGGTCGCGAGTAACATCGGAACCCCGGAGAGGAGCATTGCCCATCCGAGGGTCCCGCCGGTGCGCCCGGGCGACCGCGAGATGAACCCGACGAGACCGACGAACACGAGCGCGAGGATCGGCAGGACGATCGCCAGCAGGTCCATGCGCTGGACCTGCGTCGCCGCGGCGTCGATCGGTGCCCGCTGTTCCTCGGTCATCTCCTCGGTGAGCGACACCGATTCGCCGAGTTCGTCGGTGAAGCGCTGCTCGACCATCGTCCCGACCGCGGCCGCGAGGTCGTCACGCGCCGTCGTCGAGTCCTCGCGGTACTCGTCGTAGGTCATGTCGGTCGTGAGCGCTGTGGCGACGGCGGTCTGTAGGTCGGTCGCGGCGCCGACGATCTCCTGATCGGTCTCGGTTCCGACCGAGGCGTTGCCCAGGTCGCCCTGTATCTCCGCCATTGCGGTGTCGACGCGCTCGTCGACCTCGTCGCTTCGCTCTTCGGTTATCTGCGTCCTGAGCGCGGTTCTGATCTCCGATTCGCGGTCCGCGACCATCTGCTCTTTCTCCGCTTCGGTGTAGTCGTTGGGGTTGTAGTCCTCGATCACCAGCGCGAGCAGTTCGTCGTTGCTGGCGTCGGCGAAGGCCTCGTCGACCATCTCGTCGACGATGCGCTCGCGGACCTGACTCCGGAACTCATCCTGCGTGGACTGGTAACTGCTCTGGCTGTCGTCGAGACTCCGAACCATCTCCTCGGTGACGGGAATCTCCCCGCCGAATTCGCCCCCGGCGAGGACGTCGGCGGCGAGATCCCCCGGGTCTCGTTCGGCGACCTGCGCCTCGGCCGCGTCACCGGCGTTGGCCGCGAGCGGCGCTGTCTCGACCGTGAGGTTCAGTTCGTCGCTGTTCCCGTGGAGGTAGGCGTACAGGCGACGTATGTTCTCCTCGGCCTGCGAAGCGACGTACTCCTCGGTGATGATGTCGCGCATGAACTCCGACTGGTTGATGGAGAACGGTCCCGTCTCGAACTCCCCTTCGGTGGGGATCGCGTTCTCGACTCCCTGGTCGACGATCTGTTCGTAGCCGCCTTCTTCTTCGATCGTCGTGGTGACGTAGCCCGGATCCAGGACCGTCTGGTGGGCCGCGAAGACGATGTTCCCGGTGAACAGCGTCGCTGTCAGCAAGATTCCGATGATGACGACGCCCGCCGTTCGTGCCGCGCTCATCGCCGCCGCCTCCCCTGCGTACTCCGTATCGTACCCATATCACGTATACAGACAGTGACTCCTACTAAGAACTTGGTGTCTTTCGGCTTCGCCCCGACGCTCCCAGCGGCCGAACCGTCTCCGAGGGAACCGCTTAAGTTCCCACCTCACCGATACGCGCTCATGTATCGGGTATCTCGCGGTCTGTGGACTGATCGGAGGTGGTGGCGGTGAGTCTCACCTATCCGGTCGGCTCGGACCACCAGCTCGCAAGGCTGTTACAGATCGGAATCGTTCTCGAGGAGGTAGTCGAGGCACGGGCCGCCAAACACGCCGCCGAATCCGACGGCCTCACCGACGACGTGCGCGATCTCCTCGACGACGCGGTCGTCGAGTCGGCCGATCACCGGCGCCGTCTGGAGGATCTGGTCGAGCACCTGGACGCCGAAACCGTCCCGTTCGAGGAGATCGAGATGCTGGTCGAGGAACAGTACGAGTCGGACGGAGACTTCGACGGCGTCCTCTACGACCAGCTGTGCAACGAGGAGACCGCGTACAAGTTCTACGACGACCTGATCGACGCGGTCGAACAGTCCGACGTCGGGTTCGGCGTCGACCGCGACCGACTGCTGACGACGCTCCGCGAGATCCGCGAGGAGGAAGCCGAGGGCGTCGAGGAAGTCACGAAACTCATGGAGGCCGGAGAATGAACACGTCCGACCAGTACCTCAAAGCGATCTACCTCATCCAGGACAAGGAAGACGGACCGGCGTCGACGGGATCCATCGCGGACATGCTGGACGTGAGCCCCGCCAGCGCCAACGAGATGATCGGCAAACTCGAAGACCGGGAACTCGTCGAACACGAGAAGTACAAGGGCGTCACCCTCACGGACGACGGTATCGTCCGCGCCCGCGACGCGCTCCAGAACTACTGTATCATCGAGCGGTTCCTCCTGGAGGTGCTCGAAGTCGAGGACTTCCGCGGAGAGGCCCGTCAGTTGGAAAGCGTCATCGACGAGACGGTCGCCGAGCGCCTCGACACGATCATCGACCGTGAACCGCAGTGTCCGGACTGCTTCGACGCCGAAGACGACGTCTGTGGGCTACTGGAAGTCGGCGTCGAAGCCTCGGACTGACTGCCGACCGTCGTCTGCTACTGCTTTCTTGCCGCTGGCGACCAATCTGTGGGTATGGAGAACACCTGGGCGCAGGGGTTCCGGACCCAGCGCGAGGAACTGACCGACGTGACGCTATCGGTCGAGGGGACGCTCCCCGAGTGGCTCCGCGGGACCTACCTCGGGAACGGCCCCGGACAGTTCGAGATCGGTGGGAGGGCGCTGGACCACTGGTTCGATCCCCTCGGAATGCTCAGGCGCGTCGAGTTCGGCGACCGGGTCCGGTACTCGAACCGCTTCGTCCGGAGCGATGACTTCCGCGTCGCCCGTGAGGACGGCCGCGTCCGGACACCGTTCCCGGGGACTCACTCGGACCGGAGCGCCGTCGGCCACCTCGCGGAGGCGCTGACGGGCACCTTCCCCGACAACCCAGTCATCGGCGTCACGCGGACGAGCGAGGGGTACTTCGCGGTCACCGAAGGGCCGGTCGGGACGCGGTTCGACCCGGAGACGCTGGAGACGGTCGACCAGCGCGACCTGACCGAGGGACTGGACTGTGACCTGACGCTGGCGCACACCCACTACGACCACGAAGACGGGGCGTTCTGGTCGCTCGGTGCCACGTACGGACGGGAGAGCGCGTACACGCTCTTCCGGCGACCGGACGACGGCCCGCCGGAGGCGAAGACGCGCCTCGTCTTCGGTGACCACCCGCCGTACATCCACGCGTTCGCGCTCACAGAACGGTACGCCGTCGTCGTCGAACCGCCCTTCGGCATCGACGTCACGGCGCTGTTTCTCGGCGCGGTGCGCGGTGAGACGTTCCTCGACGCGTTCGGCCAGCGGGAAGGACCGGCACGCTTCCACGTACTCGACAGGGAGGGCGGCCGTCGAGTGGCCGTCGCGACCGCCGATCCGTTCTTCGTCTACCACTTCGCGAACGCCTACGAGGACGGCGAGCGGATCGTCCTCGACTGCGTGGCGTTTTCCGACGAGCGGGCGGTCACCGGGCTGGCGCTGGAGAACCTCCGGAGCGACGACCCGGACCTGCCCAGTGGCGACCTGGTGCGGTTCGAACTCCCGCTGTCGGGCGGTTCAGCCGCGCGGACGACGCTGTACGAGGGACCGGTGGAGTTCCCGACGATCCACTACCGCCGGTACAACGGCCAGCCCCACCGGTACGTCTACCTCACCGAGACCGAGTACGGGAGTCTGCCGACGGCGCTGGTCAAGATGGACGTCGAGGAGGGGACCCGACGGGTCTGGCGGGAGTCGAACCTCCACCCCGGAGAGGCGGTGTTCGTGCCCGCGCCCGAACCGGCGTCGGAGGACGATGGAGTGCTGATCTCGATCGCGCTGGACGCCGACGCCGGGCGGTCGGTCGTGTTGTGTCTGGACGCGGAGACGCTGGCGGAGCGCGCTCGGGCGCCCCTGCCGCACCGATTGCCGTTCGGGTTCCACGGGCAGTTCTACGGCGAGACGGACCCGCGTCGGTCGATGGCGTAGGCCGCGCGGGCCAAGAGTAACGCTATTATGGCGGCAGAAAGTACGACGGAGTGCAGTCCCGTGGTGTAGTGGCCAATCATAGTGGCCTTTGGACGAGCCCTGTGTGACAGTGCTTGGAAGAGAGCCACTGACGGCGGTTCGAATCCGCCCGGGACTACTTCTGGCGCGAGCGATTCCGCGAGCGGTGAATATCCCCGTGGATTCGAAGCGGGGAGTGATACGGATTATTGTAGATCATTTCCGGATAGCGCCAATCCCGGGGTTGGCGCGTACCGGTACATCGCTACAGTAAACCGTATGAGGCCGACGCGGAACGACCGCTGTTCGAACCCGCACTCGACTACCCGATCCCGATCCGCGTGGAACTGCCGTCGGCGAACTCCAGCGTGACCACGACGTCCGCGTCGGGACTGTCGGGGTCGACAAACTGGGTCGCCCTGAAGCCGCCAGCTCGGTCGATGTCCCGGAGCACGACTTCGAACTGGCCGTCTACCCGTGCAGGGAGTGCCCCGCCGTCAAAGGTCGAACCGCTGTCGTCGAACGAGTCCCCGTCGAGAGCGTTCTTCGTCAGGACCGAAAAGCTGGTAATCTCGACGGAGCGGGCCGCATCGAGTGAGAATGTTACCTCGCGTCCGCGGTTACTCCCGGCGGTGTTCGAGCTGCTGGGGCTGCCGACCGTGGTGACGGCCTCGGCGCTCGTCGCGGTCCCGCCGCCACCGCCGGTGTCGCCACCGCCATCGCCGCCCGCGCCGCCGGTGTCGAGGACCTGCAGGCCGAACTCGACCGTGCGCTGGGCGTCGCCGTCGCCGAACCGTACCCTCACGGTCGCGTCCTGCGTGCCGGTCACAGAGTCGGGGGCGCGGTAGACGAACGCCGCCCGGCCAGCGCTGTCCGTGACCTCGGTGGCCGGGCGCACCGTCCCCGGTCCGCCGATGACCTGCGCGGTGACAGACACGCCGCCGACGGGGTTGTCGAATCGGTCCCTGGCCTCGACCGCGAGTCGTCGGCGACCCGCCTCCGGGACTGCAGACGCGTTCCCGGCCGCGTCGGTGAGATACACTGCGTCCTCGACGGAGCCCCGCCCGCCGAGGCCGACCTCGCCGAGGCGGACCTCGTAGGTCCCGGGTTCGAGCGTGATCGTCAGTTCGCCACAGGGCTCGGGCGGTTCGCGCCGACACGAGAACCCGGCGACGTAGCGGTCGTCGTCGGTCCCGTCGGTGTCGAGTTCGTCGGCGAGCAGTTCGCGCCACGTGTCCGCTCGCATCCGGGTCGGGACAGTGATCGTGATCGGATCGCTCGTGTTGGTCACCGTCACCGGACGGACCGGACTGCTGGTGGGCGCGACCGAGAGGCCGACGCTGTCCGGTCTCGACCGGGAGTAGCGGCCGTCGAGTGCGACGAGCGAGACGCGGCGGCCGTCGACGAGGTCGGTCTCCGTCCGCGCGAGCGTCCGCCCGTCGATCGATCCGAACACCGCCCAGGGCTCGAAGACCGTCGTCTGTCCCTGGTCATACTCGTTGTACGCGGGGTCGTAGACGAGCGTCCGCGTCTCGACGGTCCGGGGGGTGCCGTCCCAGTAGTCGCGGGTCTCGCCGGTCGCCCGCGCGTTCTCGATGGTCACCGTCTCGGGTTCGGTCGAGCGCAGCGTCCCGGCCACCGGTGGCGGATTGACGAACAGGAGCCGGGGTGGATACCGGAAGCCGACGTCGACGAGCGCCGTCTCGCCGAGGTCCTGTGCGGCGACGCGGTCGACGGTCGCCTCGACGGTCACCATATCCGCGCGCACACCCTCGCTGTGCCTGAACTCGTGTTGCGCGTTCAGTGCCGGGATGGCAGCCGTCTGCAGGACCGAGATCAGCAGGACGCCCAGCGCGAGCATCAACACGGCGCCGACGACCGGGGAGACGCCGCGGTCGTCTCGGGCGACCGGCCCGTGCGAGCGTGCCGTGGAGTGGGTAGTATCGAACATTGTCAGACGAGCGCGAACGCGGCGACGGCCAGGACGACGAGTCCGATCGCGTACTTCAAGCCCGAGTAGAGGCTATCTTCGGCCAGTTTCCCGGCGAGCAGGCCGCTCCCGAACCCCTGGATGAGCGTCGAGTGAAAGAGCAGCATTCGGAGTTGCTCGACGGGGATCTCTGCGAGACTCACCGGGCCGGTATCGGCCTCCGGAAGGTCGCTGTAGGCTGCGATCGGATCGAGGAAGTTCACCGAGAGCATGAGCACGACAAGCAGATAGACGAGAAAGCCGATCACGACGATGGCGAGGTACGACTGGAGCGTCTGTCGGCGCTGTCGCTTGAGACGTACCCGCTCGGTGGTGTCGGTCGCAGCCACGTTCAGGACGGCGTGGAGGTCGCTGGTCGATCGGCTCCCCTCGGCGATGAGTTTGACCGTGCGGGTCAGTTCCGGCGAGGAGATGCGGTCGCCGAACGCCTCGAACGCCTCGGCAGTGTCGAAGTTCCACCGGATGTCGTTTCGGAGGCGTTCGAGTTCGGTCCCGATCCGGCCGCTCGCCGAGTCAGCCACGATGGCCAGCGCGGCGGTCAGCGAGAGCCCCCGTCGGTTGCTCACCGCGAGCAGATCGAGAATGTCAGGGAAGCGGTTCCGGAACGCGGTCTCCTGGCGGCTTCGGTACTCGTAGAGGACCGCGACCGGCGTCGCGGCAATCACCAGTGGGACGACCGCGAGTCCGGTCGTCACCTCGACGGGGTTGGCGACGACCGCGGACCGACTCAGCGGGACGGCCCCGAGCAGGACGCCGATCACGGGTACCGCGACGGCAACCGGGAGAGAAAACAGCAGAGCGCGAGCCGGGTTCTCTCGTACCGTGGCGAGTTCGTCGACGAACCTGTCGCGCAGTCCCTGGATCCGCTTGGTCCGTTCGTACGCGTCGCGCCACGCCGGATCGGCCTCGCTCTCGGGCGGCGGCGACGGGCGCCCGCGGCCGGGCGTGAACTCGACCGACGCCGCGCGGAACGGCTGACTGACGAGGTCGACCAGCAGCATGAACCCGACGAGAGCGAGCGGGAACACGACGTAGATCAGCGCCCTGATGAGCGGAAGCGTCTCGCCGCCCAGGAAGCTCACGACGATCAGGACGACGAGCAAAAACAACGGTGCGGCGACGAACCCGACGACGAACACCTCGCTGAGCAGCTCCAGCTGTTCGATGAACGACTCCTGCTGTTCGACGGCGGCGTCCAGTTGCTCCTCGACCTCGTCCCGCAGGAACGCCGACGTGTCGCCGCCGCTCTCTAAGACCGTCATCACGTCGTCGGTGAACCGCCTGAGTTCATCGCTGGGTGTGACCGCGCGCAGGTTCTCCAGCCCGACGTAGAGGTTGTTTCCGAACATCTCGACGTCGCGGACGACGCGGTCGAACTCCTGTGAGACAGCGCCGTACGTCTCCTCTGCGTCGGCCAGTCTGACGAGGATTCGATCGAAGCTCACACCAGCCCGCGAGAGTGCGTACATGAACGTGATCGCGTAGGGGAGGTTGTAGTTGATCTCGCGGCGGCGGGCGGCGATCCGGCCGCGGATACGGAAGACGCGTCGCCACACCCAGTACCCGCCCGCACCGATCAGACCGACGCCGACCCCGGTCCCGACGGCCAGAGCGGACAGTCCCGCGGCCGAAAGCCCGAACGTCCCGGAGAGACCGGAGAGAGGGCCGACGCCGACCGCCACCAGCAGCGCCACGGCCGCGAGACAGCCGAGCGCCGTCGCGACGCCCGCGATCAGGAGCATCCGGTAGACCAGTCGGGCGAGGTAGATGTCGTAGGTGTCGCGCAGCCACGCCTGCGTGAGTTGGCGCTGGAATCTCTGGTACCGGTGTCCGCGGCGCTTGAAGAACGTCCGCACCGGGCTGTAGTGTTCCCTGAGGGCGGCTCGACTCAGCGAGTCGAACCCCGTAGCCACGCCGCTCGGTCGGCGGAACGATTCCTCGGGGTTGTACGCGGACGCCCCGTCTTCACCGGACCGCCCGGGCGGCCGGACCGCGTCGGCGGGCGCGCCGCCGCCGTCACCGCCGGATCGAGTCCCGCCGCTCCCCACACCGGGGACTGGCTCGCCGTCCGCAGCGTCGTCGCTTGTATCGTTCGGTGGCAGCCCGTCGAGAGACGTCCACACGTCGCTCTCGTCGTCCGCAGGGTCGGAACCCGCCGGATCGCCGGTCGCACCGTCGTCCGGATCGGAAGGGGAGTCGGTCCCGCCGTCGTCCGGGTCGAGCGGATCGCGCTCGTCGTCAGCCGGAGAGTCGTCGGTCCCGCCGTCGTCCGGGTCGAGCGGATCGCGCTCGTCGTCAGTCGAGGGATCGTGTTCGTCGTCCATCGTCAGTCGGTCCGCGGGGAGGGGAGATCGGCCGGATCGAGCGCGTCGGCCCTGATCCGTTCGAGCACTGTCTCCGGGCGGCGGTGGAACGTGTGTATCACGCGGCCGACCTCGAGGTGGTGGGTGATGTCTTCGTGCAGGAGGTACCGCAGCACTTCCCGTCGGAGCGAGAGTTGGCGCCTGAGTTCGGCGTCGTCCCAGCCCCGCTCGTACTTGATCTCCTGGAGCACCAGCGAGCGGGTGCGCTGTTCCATCGTGTCGCTGGCCGGATCGCGGCCGAACACGTCACGGGTCACGACCCCGCCGCCCCGGCCGGGTTCGGGCGAGAGTTCGACCAGTTTGTGGTTGCGCCGGACGCGCCGGTCGCCCTGTGTCACCTGCCGCTGGATGGAGATCACGTCGAGACTGCCGAGCATCTGCTCGGGGATGTTGAGCGGTTCGTTCTCCAGACGCCGCATCGCGCCCTCCGCCGAGTCCGCGTGGAACGTCGTGTACGCGGTGTGGCCCGTCGAGATGGCCTGGAAGAACGTAAAGGCCACCTGCGGGTTCGCCCTGATCTCCCCCACGAGGAGGAACTCGGGGCGCTGTCGCAGCGCCGACTCCAGCAGGTCGAACATCGTGACCGCGCCCTGGCCCTCCGCCGTGGAGGACTCACGGGTGACGTTCCGGACCCAGTTCTCGTGAGGGAGCCTGAGTTCGGGCGTGTCCTCGATTGAGACGATCTTGTTGCCCGGTGGGATGAAATAGGAGATGGCGTTGAGGCTCGTGGTCTTGCCCGAACCGGTCCCGCCCGCGAACATCACGGACTTGCCGTTCTCGACCAGCAGCCACAGGTACGCCATCTGGTCGAGGCTGAAAGTCCCGAAGTCGACGAGGTCGGGCGGCGTGAACGGGTCCTCGGAGAACCGCCGGATCGTGAACGTCGACCCGCGGAGGCTCACGTCGGACCCGAGCGTGAACTGTGCGCGCGAGCCGTCGGGGAGGCTCGCGTCGAGCAACGGGTCGGCCGCAGTCAGCGACTTACCGGCGCGCTGGGCCAGTCGCGTCACGAAGGTATCGAGGCGGTCCTCGCCGAACTCGAGGTTCGTCTCCAGGTCGCGGTAGGTGCCGTGGTAGACGAAGATGGGGACGCCAGCGCCGTCACAGGAGATATCCTCGATAGCGGGGTCCTGCATCAGCGGGTCGATCTTCCCGTAGCGGACGAAGTCCCGCCGCAGGAAATAGAGGACGCGCAGCAGCGTCGCGGGCGGGACCGCGGCGGCGTGCTCGTCGAAAATCCGCTGGACTTCGAGTTCGAATATCCCGTCGCGCTCCTCCTCGGCCTCCACGTCCCGGTGCATGAGGTCCTGTCTGAGCACGCGCGTCAGGTCCTCGCGGACGTACTGCTCGAACTCGGTGAGCGCGGGCGTCTGGGCGTGATAGCGGTACTCGTTTTCGGCCGTGTCGTAGACGATGCCCGTGTACGAGTAGGGGCGCCGCGACCACCGCCAGGAGACCGTCTCGTACTCGTCGAGATAGCCGAAGTCGAACCACCGGTCCCGGATAGCATCCTCCTCGGGAGCCCGGATACCGAGCGCTTCCGGGTCGTACTCCCCGTCGAAGTACGCGACGACGTCGTCCATGATCTCCGCTTCGACGGCGTCACGGGGTGTCGTCGTCGCGTCGCGGCCACCGCCAGCGAGCGTCCGTTCGACCGCTTCGTCGGTGACCGCCTCGTCGATCTCGTCGAGGACGAACGACTCGCCCGCGTCCGGCGAGGAGTGGTCGTCGCTCATTCCGGTCGACGTTTCGGCCGGACCGTAAAAAAGACACGGCCGGCGTCTGACGGTCTCGACCGGTCGCAGACGGGCCGGGACCCGACGAGATCACCGGCGGACCGACCCGCCGGAAACCGCACCCTTGGTAACCCCCGGCGGTCAACCGGGAGGTATGACTCACGAGATCGCGGTCATCCCGGGCGACGGGATCGGACAGGAAGTGACACCGGCGGCGGTCGAGGTACTCGAATCGCTCGATCCCGACCTCGAGTTCGTCGAGGGCGAGGCGGGCGACGCCGTCGCGGCGGAGCGCGGCGAGGCGCTCCCCCAGGAGACGCGGGAGCTGGCGGCCGACGCGGACGCGACGCTGTTCGGCGCGGCTGGCGAGACGGCGGCGGACGTGATCCTCCCGCTGCGGGACGTGGTGGGCTCGTTCGCGAACGTCCGCCCCGCGCGATCCTACCCCGCACTGGACGCCGTCCAGCCCGACACCGACCTCGTCTTCGTCCGGGAGAACACGGAGGGCGTCTACTCCGGCATCGAGGACGAGATCACCGACGGCGTGCGGACGCTGACCCGCGTCATCACCGAGGAAGCCTCCCGCGAGATCGCTGAGTTCGGCTTCCGCTACGCCCGACAGAACGACTACGACGACGTGACCATCGCCCACAAAGCGAACGTCATGCGCGAGACCGACGGCCTGTTCCTCGAAACCGCCGAGGCGGTCGGCGACGAGTTCGACCTCGACTACGACACGGCGCTGATGGACGCGCTGGCGATGCACCTCGTGATGCACCCCGAGGAGTACGGGGTCGTGATCTGCCCGAACCTCGCGGGCGACATGCTCTCGGACCTCGCGGCGGGGCTTGTCGGCGGTCTCGGCCTGCTCCCGAGCGCGAACGTCGGCGAGGAGAACGCGCTGTTCGAACCCGTCCACGGATCGGCGCCGGACATCGCGGGCGAGGGGATCGCCAACCCCTCGGCGATGATCCTCTCGGCGGCGATGTTGCTCGACCACCTCGGCTACGACGACGAGGGCGCCGCCGTCCGCGAGGCCGTCGAGACGGTGCTCGCCGAGGGGCCGCGCACCCCGGATCTGGGCGGCGACGCCTCGACCGACGACGTGACCGCTGCCGTGATCGACGAACTCTGAGACAGGCTGCGTGGGGCGGTCCCGCTCCAGAACGACGCCACTGTGCTTAAGTTCGCGGCCGTTCTCACTGTCGGCTGTATGCCCTCAGTCGAACTCGACGAGGAGACGATCGAGCGACTGGACGCGCTCCGCGTCGACGATGAGTCCTACGACGAGATCGTGACCGAACTCATCAACATCTACGAGGCGGAAGGGATGACGCTGTTCAGCAGCGAGTGATCACTCGGCGGCCGCGTCGACGACCCGCTCCCATTTCCCCCGACTTTCGAGTTTCTCCTGTAGGTCGTCGGCGTACATCTGAGTCATCTCCTCGGCGGCGGCCAGTTGCTCGCGGTCGACGCCGTCGCCGCCGATCCCGAGCGCGCTCTTGACTGCCCCGAACAGCCCTCCCGAGGATCCGCCCGACCCACCGCCGGGCGCCCCGCCCATCCCCGGCGCCTCATCCAGGTTTTCGAGTTCCGGGATGATCGTCGGGAGTTTGCTCGTCTCGGCGACGAGGCGTGCCCGTTCCGGGTCGTCGGGGTTCTCGACGGCGAACTCGACGGCGGTCATGATCAGCCCCCACTGCTGACGGGTGAAGTTCGAGGCGGCGACCTTCTCCTCGAACTCCTGGTCGAGTTCCATCCGCTCGGCGATGATCTGATCGCTCCAGTCGGCGTCCATGTGACCCGTTTCGGGAGTCCGCGGTATCAGCGTTTCCCGCTGCTCGCGTCATCGCGACAATACTCGCTGTCAGTTGCCGTTGCTCTCGCCGCTGGACTCGACGCCCATCGCGTCGAAGAGTTTCTTCCGGACGGCCTCTTCGGTCAGATCGAGGAGGGTGTCGCGGTTGTCCTCGCTGGTCTCGATACCGGTGAAGATGCCCAGCGGGATCTCGACGGCGGCGTCCGTGGAGTGTCCCTTGGCCTCGCCGATGCCGCCGAAGGCGTCGTCGAGCACCTTGCCGATGTTCATGCGGATGTCCTTCGAGCGAGCGGCCAGATAGATCGTGTCGTCGGCGATGGCGAAGACCGCGGTGGTGGTGATCCCTTCGAGGTTGAGGAGGTGCTGGGCGGCCTGTGCGAGGGCGTCACGGTCGCGGATGAACCCCGCGTTCGAGACGAGGTGGCTCCCGCTGACCTCGCGGTTCCGGATCGCTTCGGCGAGCACGTCCAGCGTCTCGGGGCTCATGCTGGGCGACTCGACCTGTTCGAGCGTGTCGTGATCCGCGAACGGGTAGAGGTAGGCGGCAGCGGTCAGGTCGGCAGGCGTCGTGTCGCGTTTGAAGTCCAGCGTCTCGGCGCGGATACCGTACAGCAGGGCGGTCGCGACCTCCTGGCTGAGATTGAGGTCGAGTTCCTGGATGTACTTCGTGAGGATAGTCGAAGTGGCCGAGACGTTCGGGCGGACGTCCTCGAAGCGGGCCTGGAGGTCGTCGCTCTCGTGTTCGTAGTGATCTAGCAGGACGTCGACGTCATCGGCGTCGGGTTCGCCCCCCTTGGCGTAGTCGACGAGCGCGACGGTGTCGTAGTCGGCCATGTCGACGTCGCTGCGGGAGACGAGTTCGAGCCCCAGGAGGTTGACGAACGCGCGGTTCTCCTGGTGGCCGATCTCGCCCTCGTAGATGATGTCGGCGTCGACGCCGCGGCTCTCGGCGATGGCTTTCAGCGCGGCCGCGCTGGCGATAGAATCGGGGTCCGGGCTCCGGTGGATGAGGATCGCCATCCGGTCGTCGGTGTCGTCGACGACCTCGGCGAGTTGGCGGGCCTTGTACTCGAGTTCGCCCGTCTCGAGGGCCCGCAGCGCGGAATCGGCGATGACCGTCGAGGGGTTGATGACCACGTCCGCGCCGAGTTCGGTGAGTTCGTCGGCGCTGACCGGATCGGAGGCGCGAGCGACGATGAAGTGGTCGCCGCCGCGCTCGCGGATATTCTCGACGGCGGCGGCGTTGGCCTCGACGTCCGACGAGAGGATCAGGATCACGTCGCAGTCCGCGATCTCGTCGACCGTCGACTCGTCGCGGATATCGGCGGTATTGGCGTCGAGGTCCTGGTCGCGGAGGGCTTCGACACGACCCTCGTCGCGGTCGATGATCTCGACCTCTTTGCCCTCGTCGACGAGTTCCTCGGCGACGGCGTGCCCCACACTTCCACACCCCAGGATGGCGTAGCGAGACATGGACGCCATCGTGATACCGGTACTCATGTGTACAGGCTTCTGGGCAAGGACGCATATAATTCCCCAGTTTCCCGCACGAGGGCGGGACCGAAAGGAAACGTATTTGGGCAGACCTCCGCAAGACGATGATACGTGGGCCGGTAGCTCAGTCCGGCAGAGCGTCTGACTCTTAATCAGACGGTCAGGGGTTCAAATCCCTTCCGGCCCGTTTTCCTGCGAACGATAGTGAGCAGTGAAAACGCCAGGAGGATTTGAACCACGGCAGACCGAACGCAGTGAGGTCTGGCATCGGGTTCAAATCCCTTCCGGCCCGTGACGTGAATCGCCGAGCGACGGCGAGGGGACCGTCTGGGAGGGAGACGGTCCGAAAGAGGTAGGGGGCTCTACTCCTAACCCCCGATGAATGAGCCAGGGGACCGCCGAATGGCGGCAAGGGATCGACGCCGTAGACGCCAAACTCGTCGACGGGTACCAGAGCGGGTTCCCGGTGTGCGAGCGACCGTTCGAGGCGGTCGCGTCCGACCTGGGTGTCGACGAGACGGAGGCGGTCGAGCGCGTCCGACGACTGCGCGACAGCGGCGTCTTCAGGCGGTTCGGTCCGGTTCTCAACCCACCGGTGATCGGTAGTTCGACGCTGGCGGCCGTCCGCGCCCCCGACGAGCGCTTCGACGAGGTGGCCGAGATCATCAATGGCTACCGGCAGGTCAACCACAACTACGCCCGCGACCACGAGTGGAATATGTGGTTCGTCGTCACCGCCGCCTCGCGTGAGCGCCGGAACGACATCCTCGCGGAGATCGAGTCCCGGACAAAGTGTGACGTACTGGTGCTCCCGATGCTGACGGACTTCTACATCGACCTGGAGTTCCCGGTGGTCAACTCCGACCGGTTCGCACGCGAGAGCCTCTCGGAGACGGACGTGTCTGCGACCCGGATCAGCGAGGACGCCGCCGCGGACCTGTCGGCGCTGGACCGGCGCCTCCTGCTGGAGATACAGGAGGGGTTCCCGCTGACGGCGACGCCGTACCGTGACGTGGCGGCGGCCGTCGACGCCGACGTGGGGGCGGTACTCTCGAGCGTCGAGCGGTTGCTCACCGAGGGGTGCATCAAGCGGATCGGCTGCGTTGTCAACCACTTCCTGACGGGTTTCGACTCGAACTGTATGGTCGTCTGGGACGTGCCCGACGACGAACTCGACGACCGAGGAGTCGAGGTGGGACGGCTCCCGTACGTGACGCTGTGCTATCACCGGCCGCGCCGCCCCGAGCAGGAGTGGCCGTACAGCCTCTTTACGATGATCCACGGCCGTGAGAGCGACGTCGTCGACGAGAAGATCGACGAACTCGCCGCCGACTACCTACAGGTTCCCCACGAACGACTCTACTCGACGGCGACGCTGAAACAGACCGGTGCCCGCTACGAGGACATCGTCGGACAGTGACCGGGTGTGATCGGCAGGCATCGGCGGCGTCGATCGACGGAAGGTTTTTGCGACGGGTTACCACATATACGGACGCCCGATGACGGACCAGACACAGGCGGTCGTCCTCGTCGTCGACGACGAACCGGACGTGGCTGACGCCTACGCGACACACATCCGGGAACAGGACCGCTACGAGGTCCGGACAGCCTACAGTGGGGAGACAGCGATGGAAGCACTCGACGAGTCAGTCGACGTCGTCCTGCTCGACCGCCGGATGCCCGGCCTCCCGGGCGACGAGGTGCTCGAACGCCTCCGTGAGCGCGGGCTCGACTGCCGGGTGGCGATGGTCACCGCCATCGACGCCGACTTCGACATCATCGACATGCCGTTCGACGACTACGTGGTCAAGCCGGTGACTCGTACCGACCTGCTCGGGACGATCGACCGGCTGATGCAGTTCGCCGAGTACGAACGAACGCTCCGGGAGTACTACCGGGTCTCGCGGAAGTACGCGACGCTGTCGGCGACCAAATCGGAGTCGGAACTCGCCGAGAGCGAAGAGTTCGAGCGACTCCAGCGGCGTCGCGAGTCACTCCGTGACGACCTGACGGACACGGTGGCGGACCTCGGCGGGGACGACTTCGAGGCACTGTTTCGAGAGTTCGAAGACGGCCCTCCGATCGAGTGACAACACTGGGGTCACCGACGGACCCATCGAGTGAGTGCGAACGCGGTGGAACTCGAAGAGGCAGCGACTCAGCCTTTCGAAAGCACTATTCGGGGAAAGTCCTAAGCCGGGGTCGATGAGCAAGCAACTGCCGGACGTGCAGGCCGGGAGCCCGGACGTGACCGTCGGCCTGAATCGCGTCGGTGTCACCGGCGTCGAGAAACTCGTCGAGATCAGCCGCGAGGACGACCGCCCCATCGTCCTGATGGCGGAGTTCGAGGTGTTCGTCGACCTGCCCAGCTGGCGCAAGGGCGCGGACATGAGCCGCAACATGGAGGTCATCGACGAGACGCTCGAGGAGGCCGTCAGCCAGACAACCTTCCCCGTCGAGGACGTCTGTGGCTTCGCCGCCGAGCGCCTGCTAGACAAACACGACTACACCGAGGAGGCCGAGGTCCGCATGGAAGCGGAGTTCGTCACCCGCGAGACGACCCCCGCCAGCGACATGCCGACCCAGAGCACGGCGGACATCGTCGCCTCCGCGACGGCAACCGAGGACGGCACTCGCGAGGAGGTCGGGGTCACCGTCACCGGGATGACGGTCTGTCCCTGTTCGCAGGGGATGTCGGCCGCCCGCGCCCGCGAGACGCTCCGCCAGCAGGGCGTCGACGACGAGACCATCGAGGAGTTCCTCACCGAGGTCCCCCAGCCCGGCCACTCACAGCGTGGCCACGCCACCCTGACTATCGAGGACGAGGACGGCCCCGACGTGGACCTGAAAGACCTGATCGAGGTGGCCCGCGACTCGATGAGCGCGCGCATCTACAACATGGCTAAACGGCCCGACGAGGACCACATGACCTACGAGGCCCACAGCGACGCCAAGTTCGTCGAGGACTGCGTGCGCGCCCTCGCGGAGGGTGTCGTCGAGCAGTTCCCCCACCTCGACGACGAGGCGATCGTCACGATGAAACAGTCCAACGACGAGTCGATCCACCAGCACAACGCCCACGCCGAACGCGTCGCCGAAGTGGGGACGCTCCGGCGCGAGGTCGACGGCGACGACGGCCGCGCGGACTGATCGAGTGCGCGAACGCTATCGATCGCTACCGTATTTGGGTCGGCCAATATAGTTGGTTCTATGACCGATTCGCGACACACATTCCAGTTAGCGGGAAACACCGTCGTTCGTCGACTACGGGTTCACCGAAGACGAGATCCGCTCGCTCGTATCCGACTACGGGTTCCGGCGTGAAATCCACACACAGCGGGACGACGATGTCCACATCAAGCCGTCCAAGGCGTGAAGACACTGGATCCTCGTTCGGCAGGATCGCAGGTATCGGAAGCGGCTCGCCGCGTATCCACTACTCCGCGGCGTTGACAGGCTTTGCTTCCTCGGGCGATATCAGCAGGTACGCGGCCGGAATCGAGACGAGCAGGATACCGAAGACGTATTTGGCGTGCGAGACCGGGTTGGGCGAAGCCAGCAACGTTCCGGTGATCCAGGCGAACAGACACCCGAGAAGCGCCGGGAGCGCCAGCCGTTCGCCGTGTGAGGGCGGGCTGATGCGGTCGCCGCGCAAACTGATGTACGGGACGAGCACGAACGGGAGGACCCCGATCGCGACAGCCCATTTCAGCGGGTGTCTGCTCTGTCTGGCGCGTGCGTCGTGGTAGATCCAGGTCCCCAGTATCACCGCCGTCGCGAGCAGAAAGCCGCCGAGCGCGAGCGACGGAAGCCCGACGCCGCCGAGGACGAGCACTGCGTAATTCATACTCCCAGGAACGGTCCACGCGGTCGTAAGCCTTGCCCGATCGGTCGCCCCGCCGGGATCGGACCGTCCCCCCTCACAGCGGGATGTTCCCGTGTTTGCGCTCGGGGTGGTCGACACGCTTGCCGTCCAGCACCTGCAGGTCGTCGATCAGTCGTGCCCGCGTCTCGGGGGGTTCGAGCACGTCGTCGACGTAGCCCCGTTCGGCCGCAGTGTAGGGGTTCGCGAAGGCGTCGCGGTACTCGTCGATCAGTTCCTGCCGTTTCTGCTCGACCTGCTCGGCCGCCTCTAGCTCGTCGTCGTAGAGGATGTTGACAGCGCCCTCGGGTCCCATGACGGCGATCTCGGCGGTCGGCCACGCGTAGTTGACGTCGGCGCCGACGTGCTGGGAGGCCATCACGTCGTAGGCGCCGCCGTAGGCCTTGCGCGTGATGACCGTCAGCAGGGGTGTCGTCGCCTCAGAGTAGGCATACAGGAGTTTCGCGCCGTGTTTGATGATGCCGCCCCGTTCCTGGTCCTTGCCGGGCATAAATCCCGGCACGTCGACGAAGGTGAGGATCGGGACGTTGAACGCGTCACAGAAGCGGACGAACCGCGACCCCTTCAGCGAGGCGTCGATGTCGAGCGTCCCGGCGTTGACCCGCGGCTGGTTCGCGACGACGCCGACCGAACGGCCGTCCATCCGGGCGAACCCGACCACGAGATTGCGGGCGTAGCGCTCTGCCACCTCGAAAAAGGAGCCCTCGTCGACGACGCCGTCGATCACCTCGTGCATGTCGTAGGGTTTCTGCGGGGCTTCGGGCACCACGTCGCGGAGTCCCTCGTCGGCGCGTTCGGGATCGTCCCACGGGTCGACGCTGGGCGGATCCGCGGCGTTGTTCGCGGGGAGATACGAGAGTAGATAGCGGATGTCGTCCAGCGCCTGCTCCTCGGCGGCGGGCGTGAAGTGGGCGACGCCGGACTCGGTGGCGTGGGTTTCGGCGCCGCCGAGTTCGTCGAAGGTCACCTGCTCGCCGGTGACCGTCTCGATGACGTCCGGGCCGGTGATGAACATGTGGCTGGTGTCCTCGACCATGAAGACGAAGTCCGTGATGGCGGGGGAGTAGACGGCCCCACCCGCACACGGGCCCATGACCGCCGAGATCTGCGGGACGACGCCCGAGGCCAGCTGGTTCCGGTGGAAGATGTCGGCGTATCCGGCGAGCGCGTCGATCCCCTCCTGGATACGGGCGCCCGCCGAGTCGTTGAGGCCGATGATGGGCGCGCCGTTCTCGATGGCCATGTCCATCACCTTGCACACTTTCTCGGCGAACGCCTCGCCCAGCGACCCGCCGAGGACGGTGAAGTCGTGGGCGAACACGAACACCTTGCGCCCGTCGACCTCGCCGTAGCCCGTGACGACGCCGTCACCGGGCACTTTCTTCTCGGCCATGTCGAAGTTCGTCGACTGGTGTTCTCGGAGCGCGTCGATCTCCGTGAACGTGCCATCGTCGAGGAAGTAGTCGATGCGCTCGCGGGCGGTCTTCTTGCCCTTCTCGTGCTGGGCCGCGATACGCTCCTCGCCGCCGCCTTTCCTGGCGCGTTCTTTGCGCTCGCGGAGGTCGTCGACGTCCTCATCGCGGGTCACGGGGGATCACCCCGAGGCGTCGTCGATCGAGCGGGCGACCGGCCACAGGAGCGGGAAGTCATGGACGGCACATCGGGAGTCCGCGAGAAAAGCGTTTCCCGACCGCACCGGCTTGCGCGAACCAGCGGAGTTTTGAGCACCGAACGACTGCAATCGGGCGTGCAGAACGTCACCGGTCGCCAGTCCAACCCGTTCGGTCTCGATCCGGGCTGTGAGCCGTTCGTCCCCGGCTACGGCGACGCGAACGCTCACTTCCACGTGATCGGCGATCACCCCGGCGTCCACGGCGGCGCCGAGTCGGGCGTCCCCTTTACCGGCTTCGAGGCCAGCGAGCGACTCCAGCGGGCGCTCGTCGCTGGCGGCCTCCTGGAGTCGGTCGGGACGCCGCCGGTCGTCGACCGCACGTACCTCTCGTATCGCTACATGTGCCCGCCGGAGGGAGTCCCGACAGCAGCCGACTACGCGGCCCACGAGCCCCTGTTCGACGCCGAGCTCCGGGCGATCACCGCGCACGTCCTCCTGCCGGTCGGCGTCCGCGCGACGGCCCACATCCTCGGGAACATGAGCGCGCGCTCGGCAAGCGACATCGACATGGACGCGCTCCACGCCACCGAGATCAAAGGGAGCGGATGGCTGATCGTGCCGATCCGGGACCCCGTCGAGTGGACCGACGACGACGAGGCGGCACTCGTCGCGGCGCTGGAGGCGCTGCTGGAACGGGACTACCGCCAGCGGGCCGACCTCGGGCGGTTCCTGCCCGACGACGACCCGTACATGGTCCGGTGAGGGGCGTCACAGGCCTCGTCGGTTCGATGGGGCAGTGACTACGTCTCGACGGCGTCCCGCAGGTCGTCCAGGTGGTCACGGAGCACCCGCAGGGTCGCGTCGGCGTCGGCGTACCCCTTGTCGTACTCGCTCAGCGCGGTGTCGGTGTCGGCCAGGAACTGTTCGACCGCGGTCTCGATGTCGTCGCTCACGGATCGTCGTTCACTCTCGGGCGACAACTGTCCGGCGATTCGGGTCGGCGTGCCGCCGACCGAACACGGAAGAGAACCGTTCACACGCCTGAGTAACTGTTTTGGGGGGCTGTCACGTCCGCCCGATATGGCGACGGAGTCGCTCTTCCCCCGCGAGATCGAAACCGACCGACTGCGCCTCGTCTCGGTCGCCGCCGATCCCCCGGATCCGCTGGCGCTGTACGAGCACTGCCGCGAGGGCGCACCGCACGTCGACGAGATCACGGAGTTCCTGACCTGGGCGCCCCACGAGACCCCCCGCGTGACCGCGGAGTTCCTCGAACACGCCGCCGAGGCCCACCGCGAGGGCGAGGCCGCACACTACGTCGTCCGCCCCCGTGACGGCGAGGACGGCACGGGCGAGATCGCCGGGATGACCGGTTTCGAGGTCGACTGGGACCGCCGGAGCGCGGAGTTCGGCATCTGGCTCCGCGAGCCCTTCTGGGGCCGGGGCTACTCCGGCGAGCGCGCGGCGGCGCTGTTCGAGGTAGTCTTCGACCGTCTGGACCTCGATCTGGTCGCGATCCCCGTCCACCGCGGGAACGAGCAGTCGCTGTCGGCCGTCCGCCGGTACGTCGACGCTCACGGCGGGCAGCACGAGGGACTGTTCCGCCACTACTGTCTGGACGGCGACGGCGAGCCCTTCGACGCCGAGCGGTTCTCGGTCACCGCCGAGCAGTACCGCGACGCGACCGGAGAGTGAGGACGTGGGACGGGACAGTGTGAAACAGGACGGCCGAGCGTCACGCATTTGCCCGCCGGGCCCCGACTCGGGAGCGATGGACGTCACCTTCCGGGACAGGGCGGTCCGCCTCGGCGAGACGCTCGTCGTCGCTGACCTCCATCTCGGCAAGGGCGCGGCTTCGGCCGTGGAGTTCCCCCTGGGTGCGGACGCGGACGTGGTCGGGCGTTTCGAGGATCTGCTGGAGCGGTTCGACCCGGCAGAGGTCGTCCTCGCGGGCGACGTGCTCCACTCGTTCGACTACGTCCCCGACGGCGTCGCGGAGACGGTCGGCTCCCTGACCGATGCCGCCCGCGACGCTGGCGCCCGGCCAGTGATGATCGAAGGGAATCACGACACGATGCTCGGTTCGGTCTGGTCCGGGCGAGTCCACGACGAGTACCGGGTCGACGCCGACGGGACCGACGTACTGGTCTGTCACGGCCACGAGGAACCCGACGGGACCGCCGAGCGGTACGTGATCGGTCACGACCACCCGATGATCGAGATCGAGGGGCGGAAACGCCCCTGTCTGCTCGACGGGCGCGGCGTCTACCGCGAGAGCGACGTGCTCGTAGTGCCGCCGTTCAACCGCCTCGTCGAGGGCGTCTCGGTCAATGGCCGCATCGGAGCAGCGCGGCCACACCTCTCGCCGCTGGTGACGCGAGTCGCGCAGTTCCGCCCGCTCGTCTACGACGAGACGGCCGACGAAACGCTCGAGTTCCCGCCGCTCGGACAGTTCGACCGGATGCTGTAGGGTCGCGACGGCTCCGTGGACTCCAGCGATGCCGGGTCTCAGAGCTCGTCGCGGGCCCGTTCGGCCGCGACGCGGCCGCTTTCGAGGGCGCCCTGAATCGACGACCACTGCGTGTAGTCGCCCGCCAGGTAGACCGGCGCCTCGGGCGCGTCGACCGCGGGCAGCGACGAGCGAAAGCCCGGCGGCTGGTCGAACTGCGCGAACTCGACCCGGTCGGTCGCGAGGTGTTCGAGTTCGTCGAAGCGGTGTTCGGGGTACCACGTCACCAGCGCGTCCCGGACCGACTGGGCGAGTTCCTCGTCGCTTTCCTCGGGCGTGCCGAGCGTGGTGGCGCTGAGCAGCGTCCCGTCGGAGGGCGCGTACTCCGGCGCGACGGCCGACAGCGGCGCGACGGTGTTCGGTCGGTCGCCCCCGGCGTTGAGGACGATCGTGCGCCCGGTGTCGAGTCGGCGATGGCCCCGGAGCGTGAAATACTGTGTGACACAGCCTCGCGACTCGGTCGGGACCGCGTCGACACCGGTCAGCTCGCGGGCGCTCCGGGGGTCGGTCGCGACGACGGCCGCGTCGGCCGCGAGCGTCTCCCCGTCGGTCTCGACAGTGACCGACGCGTCGTCGGCATCGCCTTCCGGAGTGACCGCCTCGACGGGCGTCCCGGTCTCGATGGTCGCCCCGGCGCGTTCGGCCCGGTCGGCCAGCTGTCTTGGGATCGCTCCCATCCCGTCGGCGGGGACGGCGGTCGCCCCCTCGGCGAGCATCTTGAACGTGTACCGGAAGACGCCAGCGTCGGTCGACAGCGACCGGTCGAGCGTGATCCCGCCGTAGAACGGGGCGACGAAGTTCTCGACGAACCGCTCGGAGAACCCCCGTCGATCGAGGTACTCGCGGATGCTCTCGGTCGGCCCGTCGAAACAGGCCTCGGGCGCCGTCCGCCCGAGGTCGTACCGGAGTTTCGCCACGCGGAGTTTGTCGCCGAACGTCACCTCGGTGTTCAGCAGCGTCTCGACGAGCGACGTGGGCGCGCTCAGCGGGTCAGCGAGCGCCGAGCGCCGGTCCGGGCGCGCGATGGTCGCACCCGCCGTGAAGTATCGCAGGTCCAGCGCGGCCAGATCGAGTTCCCGCCGGACCGCGGGGTAGGCGGTGAGGAGCACCTGAAAGCCACGGTCGAGCGTGTACCCATCGACCTCGCGCGATCGGACGCGCCCGCCGACGGTCCCGCGGCGCTCGAACAGCGTCACGTCGATCCCACGCTCGGCCAGTCGGGCCGCCGCGACCAGTCCCGCGAGACCACCGCCCGCGATGACGACTTCGCTCATGACCGGTCGTTAGGCCGCCGACACTAAAGTGGGGGCGGACCCGTGCGTGTCGGGAACGGATGCGACCGCCGCGCGTGCGAGCCTCAGCGTTTCGGTCCCGGGCCGGACTGCGGGTCCCGATCGAGCGTGTTCATGTAGCGCTGCACCTCGGCTTCGTCGTAGTCGCCTTCGATCCCCTCGCGGTCGGGTTCGAACGACAGCACGTGCGCCTCCGACTCGGCGACCGGACGGTGTTCTGTCCCAGCGGGGACGACGACGAACTCCCCCTCGTCGACGACGATGTCGTCCTCGTCGCGCAGTTCGACCGTGATCCGGCCCGAGTAGACGAGAAAGAGTCTGTCGGTGTCCTCGTGGATCTGCCAGGAGGACGCGTCGTCGACCCGCAACAGTTCGAGCAACTGCCCGTTGGCCTTCGCGACCGGGACCGGCGACCAGCCGGTGTCGATCTCCTCGAACGAGCCCGCGAAGTCCAGTTTCTCGGCTGGCATCGCCCACACGTCGGTCGGGCCGATACAAAAACCATCCGCGTCTGGGTCGGACCCGACTGGCGAGCGGCGGCGTCCCTGCCGACTGGCGAAGGACAGCGATTTGTCGCTGGCGGCCTCGGCTCCGGGTATGCAGACGACTCCGGCCGTCGACGGGCTCTCCTGTACCGACTGTGGGACCGACTACGATCCGGCGACGCAGGGTCGCTGTCCCGCGTGTGGCGGGGCGCTCGCGGTGAGGTACGACGTCGACGCGGCGGAGATCGACCGCGAGACACTCTCTGCGCGCCGCTTCGACGGGATCAGTCGCTACGCCGACCTGCTCCCGTTTTCGGCCGAGACGCTCGTGACCGCTGGCGAAGGGGCAACGCCGCTGGTCGCCTGTCCCGACCTCGCCGCGGAACTGGGCGTCGCCGAGGTGTACGTCAAAGACGAGGGCCACAACCCCACGGGGACGACCGTCGACCGCCAGGCCGCGGTGGCCGTCGCCGCCGCGCGCGAGCAGGGCGCCGAGACGGTCGCCCACCCGACGACCGGCGACTCGGGCCAGAGCGTGGCCGCCTACGCCGCCCGCGCGGGACTGGACTCCGAAGCGTTCGTCCCGGCGCGCTCGACGTTCGTCGCCAAGGCGATGACCAACGTCCACGGCGGCGAGATGTCGGTCGAACAGGGCCGCTACGACGACGTCGTCGACTCCTTCGAAGACGCCAGCGCCGACGCCGACTGGCACTCCCTGCGCCCCTTCGAGACACCCTACCGCCAGGAGGGCGCCAAGACCCTGCTGTACGAGGTCGTCGAGCAACTCGACTGGACGGCCCCCGACGCCGTCGTCCACCCGACCGGCCACGGCCTCGGCGTCGTCGGGAGCCACCGCGCGACCGCGGACCTGCGCGAGACGGGACTAGTCGAGGAGACGCCCGCGCTCGCCGCCGCGCAGGCCGAAGGGTGTGCGCCCGTCGTCGACGCCCACGACGCGGGCGCGGCGTCGACGGCCGTCTGGGAGCGCCCGGACACGCTGATCGGCGCGTTGGAGGTGCCCGATCCCGAAGGAGGTACGCTAGCACTGGACGCGGTCCGTGAGACGGACGGCGACGCGGTGGCCGTCACCGACGACGAGGCGCTGGAGGGTGCTGTCACGGCCGCCGCCGAGGGCGTCGAGGTGAGCGCGACCGGCGGCGTCGGCGTCGCTGCCGCGCAGCGACTGGCCGAAGACGGCGCGCTCGGCGCCGACGATACCGTCGTGCTCGTGAACCCGGTCGCGGGGAACAAGGAGAACGACGTGCTCCGCAGTCACCTGATGCGACAGGGCGTCTGATACGGTTTCTCGGAGCGACGTACCGGGACGCGCCAACCTCGGCGGTGGCGCTATCCGGGGATAATCTACACGAATCGGTACGAGACGAGACGGGTCGGTTCTGGAGTGACGTAGCGTCAGCGGGGGAGCGGGCGGTCGGAGGGCGTCGTAGCGTCAGCGGGGGAGCGGGCGTCGTAGCGTCAGCGGGGGTGAGGCGAACGGCGGTCAGTCCTGCGTGGCGGGACTTCCGCTCGGCGTGTCGGCCGTCACCTCCGTCTCGTGGACGTATCGCGACCAGACGAGCAGCATGCTCGGCAGGACGAAGACGCTGACGACGAAGGACAGCGTCATCGCGAGGACGACCAGCAGGCCGAAGCTCTGGAACTGCGGGTGGGGGTGGAGCATGAGCGCGGAGAATGCGCCCGCGGAGGTGAGCGTACTCCCAAGCAGCGCACCACCCGTTCCGGTGACGGCCTCGGAGAGAGCGGTGTGGACGCTCTTCCCGGCGTTGAGTTCCTGCGCGAAGCGGTCGCTGACGTGGATGTTGTAGTCGACACTGAGGCCGATGACCAGGCTCACGAGCAGCGCGGTCAGCAGCGTCAGCGGCACGTCCGCGATCCACATCCCGCCGACGACCAGCGCCATCACGACGGCGATGGGGACGACGGTCACGGCACCGAGCGTCGCGCTCCCCTCGGCGAGGCGGTAGGTGACCACCAGCATCAGGAAGACCGCGCCCAGCGCCAGCAGCAGGGTCGTGAGGATGCTGTCGGCGGTCTGGCCGAGTTCGGCCTCGTTGAGCGTCCCGGCGCCGACCGCGATGGCGCTGATGGAGTCGGACTGGGCGGCAGTGGCGGCTTCCTGCATCGCGGTGGCCTGCCCGTTGAGGGTTGCGCCCTGTTCGATGGGGACGACCACCAGCAGCGAGCGGTACTCGCCGTCGGTCCGCTCGATCACCTGACTGGCCTGTCCCGGCGCGGCGTCGTACAGCGCGTCGTAGACGCCCTCGACGTTCCGGTCGGGGGCGCCGTCGCCGTCCGTGTCCGCGTCCGCGAGCGTCGCCGCGAACGTCTCGTCCTGCGCGGCGACCGACTGCATGACCGTCAGCGGCGACCGAACCGGGACCTCGCCGCCCTGCCGGTAGATGGCGTCGGTCTCGGCCGCGCGGTCGGTCGCCTCGGCGACGCTCTCGAGCGCGGCGGGGCCTGTTACGTCGCCTTCGAGCAGTATCCGCGAACTCCGCCGGTCGCTCTCGCTGGCGGCGCGGTACTGCTCGTCGACGTAGTCGCCGCGCTGTTCGGCGTCGCTGATCTCCCAGGCCAACGGTCCGGGGAGGTTCTGTTTCCACTCGGCGACATCTTCGCCGCCCTGCTGGACCGACTGGCGGTCGAGGTCGGTCCACGCGTACCCGCCAGCGGCACCGGCGACCAGCGCGACGACGATCACAGCGGGTGCGGCCCGGCGTGCCAGCGTCGCGCCCGAGGCCAGGAACGGCTCGACGAGTCGGGTCTTGCCCAGCGGCGCCTTCCGACGGTCGAGGCCGATCCGTTCGAGCAGGCGGTCGACGGTTACCTTCAGCGCCGGGACGATGGTCACGAAGATGACAAACGCCGAGACGACGCCGAGCGTGATCCCGATCGAGAGGTCCCGGATAGTCGCAAACTCGTTGGTCGCGTTAGACAGGAACCCGACACCGGTCGTCAGCGTCACGAGGCCGAGTGCGAGTGCGACCGACGAGAGTCCACGGTGCATCGGTTCGCGGACGCCCTCGTCGTCGCCTCGCTGCTCCCGGTAGCGGGTGAACACGTGCAGACCGAAGTCGACACTCAGCCCGATTATCAACACCGGGCCGATGATCAGCGTCATCCCGGCCGGGACCTGAAGCCAGCCGAGGATCCCGAACATCCACAGCACCGACAGCAACACGCCCGCGAACCCGATGACCACGTCTACCACGTCACGGTAGGAAAACGCCAGCACGACGAGGATCATCAGCAACGCGGCGGGCAGAATCAACGTCATCATGTTCTGCTGTTGTTGCTGGGCAACGTCGCCCCCGGCGTGCTGGCCGTCGGTGAACACGGTCGGATCGTCCTGTTCGGCGGCGGCGTCGTACAGCGCCTTCGTCGCGGCCGTGCGGGTCTCCTCGTCGACACCGTCGGCGAACTGGAACACCATGCGGTGGCTCTCCGCGCTCGCGGTGCCGGGGTCGTAAGACGCCGGGAGCAGCGCCAGTAGCTCCGAGTCAGGACGGAGCGTACGCTCGAGGAGGGTGTCGACCTGACGCTCGTCGGTCGCTTCCAGCGCTGCGATCTGTTCGGACAGCGACGGGTCCTGAGTGTCGGCGGCCTGTCGTGCGACGACGTTCGCGACGCCGGTGACGCGGCCCTCGTCGCCGAGTGCGGCGGCCACCGAGTCGTTCTGCCGAACCTCCTGTTGGTACCGGAGCGAGGTCAAAAGCCCGTCCTTGGTGAGGGTGTCGTCGCCTTCGTCGCGGACGTAGACCACGGCGGGTCGGGTCGCGTTGTCGTCCTCGCTGTCGTTGGCGTAGTTGGTCTGGATGTACTCCATCTTCTGGGCGACTTCCGTGTCGCCGACGGCGTCTGAACCGTTGAGCTGACTCTGTAACTGGAGGTCGGTGACGCCCGAGACAACGGCGCCGGACACTACCAGCATGAACAGGATGACGATGAGGTTGTGCGACGTGACGACGCCCATCGCCTTCGAGAGCGGCCCGTCAGCGGTCATCGGTCGTCCTCCCCTCTCTGTCTCGATAGCTTTGCGAACGGCGCCACGGTCGATACCACTGTGCCCGTCCGGGCCGTCTCCGACCGGGATGGGCGCGCGGATGGCGAGTGGGTCCTCCCATTGTAGTACTGGCTACCACGGACATCATCATATAAATGGAATCACGGTTTCAGGGCCAGAAACTGTGCGAAATGCTGTGGGGAGAGATCCAATTATCTGGCATCTCACGCACTCAAAGTCAAAATTATAGTTCCGCCGTGGTCGATGTTCCCGGCCGTCGTCATACTGTCGGCTATACGTTCGTGGAGATATTCGCCACCCCGGGGTGGCGAATTCGTTCGATATGGTATAGCCGACAGTATCAGCCCAGCGTCGTCTCGTCGAGCGTGACGTTGGTCACGGCGCCCGACCGGCGAGTGCCCCGCCAGACGACCCGGACTGTGTCGCTGGCGTCGAGAGCGACCCCGACCGTCGCGTCGGCATCGTGATAGTTGCCGTCCCCGTCGGCGTCGACGGTCGGATCGTCGACGGTGAACGCGTCGCCCTCGTCGACGGGGTAACCGGGCCCGCGCTTCGAGTTGTCCCGGTCGGTGACCCAGGTGACGCGGTCGGTTGCACCGGTCTCGGCGTCGGCGACGGCGACCGCGAGGCGACGCGTCTCGCGGTCGCGGATCGGATCACCGCCCGCGTGTTCGACGGTGATCGTCGCCGTCTCGTCGTCGAACGAGACCGAGAAGTCGCTGTCGGGCACGTCCCGGCGGAGGTCCTCGCCGACCGTGACGATCGACCCGGCGACGGCCGCGATGGCGGCGATTACCACCAGCCACACCACCAGTCGCTCGACGGCCAGTCCGCGCGTCCCGAGCCCCGGCCGACGACGATGCGGCGTCGCCTCCGGTGGGCGTCGCTCCGGCATTGGTTGCGGTGTCGTGGCCCGGGTAATTAGCTCCCGGGGTTCCCGTCCGTCGGCACAGGGATCACCGGGACGGAAACCGCTCTCGGAGCGACCGACAAACGTTGACAGAAAGCCTTTATTTCGGGGCGTCGACCTCACGACGATGTCCCTCCACAGCGGTACTGCGGCGAAAACAGCCCTGTTCGGCGCGCTCGCGCTCGGACTCGTCGCCACGGCGGTCGGCGGCGGCAGTCCGGTCGCGGACGCCACTGGCGGCGGTCCGGCCACGGGCGAAGCAGGTAGCTCTGACGGCAACGTGACGGTTCTCGGCGCGCGCGGCGCGGTTGCGGACGACCTCTCGACCGCGGCGGACGTGCGACGGTCCCTGTCGAACGGGACGCTCGGCGCGGTCGGCGAGGACGACCCGGTCGTCGCTGGCGATACGCTCGTGATCCGGATCGACTCCCCCCGCGTCGACGACGCGTTCGCGTCGACCCGTGGCGCCAACGCCACCGACCGGTTCTTCCGGATGCTCGACGGACCCGAAACCAACGTGACGGTCCGGGCGCTGGTCGGGCCGAATCGCGAACGGTACGCGCTCTCGCTCGAGCGCAGCGATACCCGCGTGCTCCGGGATCGTCCGAACGCGACGCTGTACGCCGTCGTCGACACGAGGCGCCTCGTCTGGACCGACTACGATAGTCGCGGGCGGTTCGAACCTCGAACTACCGAGGACGACTTCCGCGTCGCGGTCGCGGTCGACGGCGAAGGCGAGACCCACACGTTCACGGACCGCTTTCGGTTCCACCGCCCGGAGGCGTCGATCCGGTCGGCGACCGACGGCCTCCGATTCACCGGAGGCGGTCCGGCCCGGATCTACGCGAACACCACGACCGTCGTGCTACCAGGGTCCGCGAACCTGCTCCCCGGGACGGAGGTGACGGTTCGCGCCCTTGCTCCCGACGGGACGACGCTGGCTGTCGACCGGACGACGACCCGCGAGAACGCCTCGTCGGACCGGCCCGCCACGCGGTCCGCGTTCACGGCCATGCTGTCGGATCTGCCGGTCAGTGACTACGAGTGGATCCGGTTGCGCGCGACCGGGAGCGACTCGACGGTCTGGGAGCGCCGGGTCGTCGTCGGACCGGAACCGCGCTGGTCGGACCTCTCGGCGACCGCCGTCGAGACGAACGGGTCCGAGTGGGCGCTCCGCGTCGACGCGTCGTTCCTGCTCCCGGACCAGGGCGTCCTGCGGATCCAGCTCCGGACGGTCGACGGCTACGAGGCCCTCGAGGTGTCGATCCCGGAGGGGCGGAGTGACCAGCGCATCTTCCTCCGGAACCTCTCGGGGCCCCCCGAGGGCGACGTCGAACTCGACACCTACTGGGACAGCGAGGGCGACGGGGAGTTCACCTTCCCCGAGGACCGCACGTTCGGCACCGCCGCCGACGTCCCGGGCAGATACGACAGCCTCTACGCCCGGATCCCCGTCGACGGTGCCGGTGCCATCACGACGCCGACGCCGACTGCGACACTCACACCGACGCCGACCGCCACGCCGACACCGACGGCGGAACCGACGTCCACGCCGACCGCCACTCTCTCGCCGACCGAGACACCGACTGCCGCGTCGACGCCGACCGAGACACCCACGCCGACTGTTACGACGACGCCGACCGAGACACCCACGCCGACCGGGACATCCACGCCGACCGGGACACCCGCGCCGACTGCGACTCCCACGCCGACTGTTACGACGACGCCGACCGCCACTCTCTCGCCGACCGGGACACCCACACCGACCGCGGTGTCGACAGGCGGTTCGACACCGGTGTCGACCGACGCGGCGACGCTCTCGCGATCCCGGCCGCCGACGGGAACCGGGACGACGACCGCCGACGGTCGGGGGTTCGGTATCGCGGCGACTTTGCTCGCGCTCGGTGGGGCCTGTGGCGTCGCCCGCCGCCGGTCGGAGTGACGCCGTCGTTACGCTCCCCAGTGTGAGAGGGCGGCAGTGACGCCGGTTCGACGCCCGGTCGCCGCGCTGGTCCCGGCCGTCACCTCTCGGGTGGCCGATCCGGTCTCCGCTCACGCCTCGGGTGGCCGATCCGGTCTCCGCTCACGCCTCACCGTGCAGACTCTCCCCGCGGTAGAGGCGCTGTGCGATGGTGAACGTCTGTTCGCGCTCGCGGCGCGTCGGGAAGTGCGCGGCCATGTAGCGAGCGGGGGCGATCAGCGCGAGGCGGCGCTCGTGGTCGTCGCGCGCGAGGTCGAACTGCCGGAACCCCGCCTCGACACTCTGAAGCGTGTGAAAGCCCGCGTCCTCCCGGAGGAGCCCCTCGGCCATCGTCCGTCTGAGTGCGTCGGGGTCGCCGCCCGCGTCGAAGTGGTGGCCGACGATCCGTCCGGCCTCGTCGACGCGGCCCTGTTCGTCGAAGGTGTCGAGCAGGCGCTCGCGCAGGGCCGCGGGGTCCTCGCCGTCGCCCGTACCGGGATCGGGCAACGGCGCCGCAGGCTGGTTCAGGAAGCGGTCGAGGTAGACCGACATCGCGCCGTCGAAACACGGTCGGTAGGCCTCGACGGCGTCGGTCCGGCGCGCGAGACTCTCGGCGGCGTTGGCATAGGAGAAGGTGTGGTGGACGGTGTTCCAGTCGCCGAACTCGTTGCTCGTCGCGAACCCCGCCACGCGGCGCATCGCGGCGACGGCGACGGCGTGAGCCAACTCCTCGCTGGTCGCGCCCTGTCTGATCGCGTCCTGCAGGGCCTCGACGATCGCCTGGGGGTCGTCGCCAAGCACCGTCTCGACGAACCCCTCGGGTCGGTCCCACGACTTCCCCTCGCCCGCAGCGACCAGGTCGGGCAGCGACTCGTGGGCGTCGAAGACGAGGTCGGCCACGTCGATCGGCTGGCGCCACGCGCTGGTCTCCTCGGCGCGCGAGCCGTCGGTGATCGTGTCGACGGTCGCGCCCAGCACGTCCGCGGCGTCGTCCCAGCCGACGTGATCCAGCGTCTCGACGGCCTTGTTGATGAAGTCGAGCGTGTGACTGCCGTTCATGTAGAGGTGGTCGGTCGCCGCCGCGAGCAGGATCTCGACGAGATCCTCGGGCGGGCGGACGGCCGCGGCGGTGCGGAGGCAGCGCTCGGCGCCGTCGGCGTCGCGAACCTCGCAGGTCTCGCGGAACCACGATTTGAGGCGCGCCTTCGAGAGGTCCTCGTTGCCCAGCGCGTACTGGTCGAAGCGGGGCGGTTCGCCCGCGCAGTTGTCAGCCACCTCGCCGACGCCGACGTACATCGCCCGGAGTTTCTCGGGGTGGTCGACCTGCTCGTAGAGATTCGCCATCGCGCCCAGCGTCGTCAGCCCGCGGCCCCACCCGTCGGCGCGGTACTTCGTCCCGAAGTCGACGGCCGTCTCCAGGGGCGTCTCGAAACCCTCGCCGTGGTCGTCGAGGTGGATCACCGCCTTCGCCCGCACGAGCGAGAGGTTCTCCGCGAGGCCGTCGACCAGTCTGTTACGCCAGTGGACCGCGGGCGCCACGTCCGGTTCGGGATCGGGGTCGACGTACACGTCGCCGTCCCGGATCTCGGTGGGGAACGTCTGGACGTCGTCGGCCCAGATGTCGAACGTGTCCCCACAGGAGAGTTCGAACCGCGCGTGGTGCCAGTGACAGGTCAGCAGGCCGTCCTCGACGCTCCCCTTCGAGAGAGGAAAGCCCATGTGCGGACAGCGGTTGTCGACGGCGTAGACCTCGCCCTCGTGGTCGAACAGGGCGATGCTGTGTCCGCCCGCCGAGACCACCTCGCGGCCCGCCTCGGCGAGCGTCTCGCGGTCGGCGACTCGCTTGAAGTCGGCCGACCCGCCTGTGTCTTCTGTTGCCATACGACACGGTTCGTCGGCCTCGCCTATAGACGTTCGCTGTAGCCGATTTTTGAACGGTGTCTGATACGACCGGGCGGGCACAGGGTTATCCGCGCGCCACTCGTAGAGGTCGGGATGGCAGACTCCAGAGACGGCCGCGACAAGCAGGCCCGCGACGAGGAGAACAGACAGCGCATGCGGGCGATGCTCGAGGAACTCGAACGCGGCGACGAGACCGAACCCGAGGTCCCGGAGGCGGACCTCGACGACCTGGCGGCCGATCTCGAAGCCGTCTCGTACCCCGCGACGCCCGAAGCGGTCGTCGACGCCGTCGGAGACCGGCGGCTGCGAGCGGGGGAGCGAACGTTCCGCGTCGCGGAGCTGATCCCCGAAGACGACGAGGTGTCCTTCGACGACGCCAAGACGGTGCGCGCCCGCGTCGAGCGACCGACGATCGCCGCGGCGATGAAGCGGGTGGTCGAGGCCGCCCGGACCGCCGAGGGCGACGGCTTCGGCACCTCACAGCGGAAAGCCTACGAGCGGACGTTCCGGGAACTCCAGGCGATCGACGCCGTCGACGACGACGCGGGCATCGACGTGATCGCCGACTGGATCGTCGAACGGATCGCCGAGACCGGGGCGACGCCGGGATCTCGGGACGTGCGGCGCCGGGCCGCGAAGTTCTGCCGGAGCCAGGGCTACACGGTCGGCAACGACGAGTGGCTCGGAGTCTGAATCCGGCGATCCGAGACCCGTTCTATTGAAGTACCTCAATCGTCTACACCGTGACAAGCGATGAGCGAGGACTTCTACGAGGTGCTCGGGGTGTCACGCGACGCCGACGAGGACGAGATCCAGGAGGCCTACCGCGAGAAGGCCCGCGAGTACCACCCCGACGTCAGCGACGAACCCGACGCCGAAGAGAAGTTCAAGAAGGTCAAGAAGGCAAAGGAGGTCCTGACGGACGACGAACAGCGTCGGATGTACGACCAGATGGGCCACGACCGCTACGTCGAGGCCGAGAAACACGGCGCCACCGAGAACGGCGGCGCCGGTGCTGGCGGCATGGGCGGCATGGGCGGCATGGGCGGGCAGGGCCCGTTCGGCGACATGGGCGACATCTTCGAGACGTTCTTCGGCGGTGGTGGCGGCCGCGGCAATTCGAATCGCCCGCGCCAGGGCCAGGACCTGCGCACCTCGCTGGAGATCGACCTCGAAGACGCCTACAACGGCGTCGAGAAGGAACTGACGGTCACTCGCCCCCAGACCTGCTCGGAGTGTGACGGCCAGGGCCACCCGCCGGAGTCGGGGTCCCGGACCTGCCCCGAGTGTAACGGCCAGGGCCAGACCCAGACCTTCCAGCAGACGCCGATGGGACAGGTCCGGCAGACCCGAACCTGTCGGCGCTGTGAGGGCGAGGGCACGCTCTACGACGAGACGTGTTCGGCCTGTCGCGGCGACGGCATCGTCCGCGAAGACGCCACGCTCTCGGTCGAGATCCCCGCCGGGATCGAGGACGGCCAGACCATTCGGATGGAACGGGAGGGCGCCCCCGGGGAACGGGGCGGCCCGCGCGGGGACCTCCTGATCGAGGTGTCGGTCGCGGACCACCCCGACTTCGAGCGCGACGGCGCGGACCTCCACCGGCAGGAGCCGATCTCGTTCCCGCAGGCCGTCTTCGGCGACAGCATCGAGATCGAGACGCTCGACGGCGCCGTCGAACTCGACGTACCCGCGGGCACCCAGAGCGGCGAGACGTTCCGCCTGCGCAACAAGGGGATGCCCCGTCTGCGGCGCCGCGGCCAGGGCGACCTCTACGTCCAGGTGCAGGTCGTCACCCCCGACTCGCTCAACGAGGAGCAACGGGAGGCCCTCGAAGCCTTCGCCGAGGCTGGCGGCGAGGAAGTGGAAGTCGAGCAGGGCTTCTTCGAGAAGATCAAGAGTTCCTTCTAGACCACCTTTTTCCGGACGGGGTTTCATCGCGGCGCAGAGCGCCGCTGTGGGAACCCCGTCCGCAAAAACGTGGGCGAAAAAGGCCGGACGCGGCCAGTGGCCGCGTTCGGTGGAACCGCTCGCTTCGCTCGCGGACGCTGTCCGTGGCAGCACAGCACCGCGACCCCGCAGTCTCCGGCCTGTCACAGCTCCCGCGCCACCATCTCGCCCCAGTGCTCGAAGCCGTGCCGTTCGTAGAAGGCCGTCGCGCGGTCGTTCTCGCGGTCCACGTCGAGGACGATCCGATCCAGTGGCAGGTCCTGCCCGCGGGCGACGGCCAGCGCGGCCTCGATCAGGTCGTCGGCGACGCCGGTCCCGCGTCGCTGCTCCCGCACGAAAATCTCGTTGAGGACCGCCGCGTCCCAGATGTAGGCGTGCGTCTCCGGCAGGACGAACACGTACCCCGCGAGGCCGTCGTCTCCGACGGCGACCTGAACCGACCGCTCGTTGCGCTCGACACAGCGGTCGACCCAGGACAGGTAGCCCTCGCGGTAGTCGGCGGTGAGTTTGCCCGCGTACCGCTCGGCCTTCCCGTCGTCGCCGGTCCCCGACCCGAGGCCGCGTTCGAAGGCGCGTTTCAGGTCCCAGAGCGCGTCCGCGTCGGTGGCCCGGTCGTAGGGTCTGATCGGCATACCCGTCCGTCGGACGCGAGCGCCATAGGTCCGCCGCCGTCGGCCGCGCGGGCGTCCCCGACCGTCAGTTGAACGCCCCCGATACCACGTCACTCTCCTTTTCACGACGTCGGCCGAACGGCCGGTATGGACGTCATCGGAGACCTCGTCGCGCGCGACAGGCGCAGCGAAGCCATCGCCGTCAGAGTCGCGAGCAGGGCCGGGTCCTACAGCTACGAGAAGTACTGTACCATCTCCTGGAAGGCCGGGAACCTCCTGCGGCACTACGGCGTCCGCGACGACGCAACCGTCGCCGTCGACGCGGGCGACGGAACCAGCCCGCCTCCCTACGTCACGCTCATGGGCGCGTCGCTGCTCGGTGCGACGGTCCAGTTCGACCCCGGCGCGGGCCTCTCGGCCGAGACGAAAGCGCTGCTGGTGCCAGCCGACCGTATCGAGGCGTACGACCCCGACCCGGGTGTGCAGGTGCTCGCGTACGGCGACACCGTCGACGACCCGACGGTGAGCCACTTCGAGCGGGAAGTCTGGAGCGAGAACCCGACCGCACCGCCGGACGTGGTCGCGCCCGACCAGCGCGCGCTCGTCACCGCCGACGGCAGCCACTCACACGCCGAGTTGCTCGACGCCGCCGAGTCGGTCGTCACGGAGTACGATCTCGACGCCGACGCGTCGGTTGCGGTCCGCGCGCCGCTCGCGCGTCCGGGGACGGTCGCCGCGGGGGTGCTCGCGCCGCTGCTCGCGGGTGGTGAGATACTGCTGGACCGGGAGACGACCGGCAGCGTCGCGGTCGGCGACGGGCCCGAGGAGCGGACGATCGATCCGAACACGGTGCTCTGAGCCGATCAGGCAGGGAGGGGCTACTCCGCGGGGCGGATGAAGTCGGCCAGTGCGACCATCGAGCCGAGGAGCCACCCGATGGGGGCCGAGATGCCGACCCACATGACGACGTAGGCGAAGCCCTCGCGCTCGAAGTTCTCGACGAAGAAGGACTCGAGTCCGACCCGTGCCAGCACGTCCCCGAGGATGAAGCGGGCGACGGCGTCGCTGTAAGGGATGACCACCTGTGCGACCTGCTCGGAGAGGAGCGCGGCGACGACCGGCGGCAGGAAGATCGCCGTCATCGCACAGGGGTAGGCAAGCAGGACGGTGACGGCGCGACCACCGCGCGAACGGAACAGGACCGCCAGCGCCGTCGCGAGGACCGCGATGACGCTCGCGCCGACGATAGCGTTTGCCTCGTCGACCGGGAAGTCCAGTCTGAACTCCACCAGCGCCGCCAGCCCGCCCCAGACGAGGACGGCGAGGAGGACGGCACCGATGGCACCCAGTCGCTCGACGGACGTGTCGATCCGGCGCGCGTGGAAGCGGACGACGACGCCGAACAGCGCCAGCGGATACAGGATCGCGATCACCGGAACGCCGAGCAGCCACCACCCTCGGTACGTGACGCGCTCGCGTGTCGTCGTCGGTTGCCACTTCCCCAGCACGGTGTTTCCCGCGTCGCGCTGCCGTGGGTAGAGCAGTTCCATCCACGTCTCGTGGAACGTCCTGACGTCGACCCTCACGGCGTCGACCACCCCCGACTGGTTCCCGACGGACATACCGACGGGTTCGGCATCGGGGGGTAAAATCTTTCTTTTGTCCCGGACCGCACACGCACAGACGTCTTCGGCCCGCGGCGACGCCCGCGATCAGACGCCGAGGCGCTGGCGGGCGA
>Ga0207813_100150_pt1 | contig 53618 bp, 48 predicted proteins | sample A23E3SouthBayCA_2_FD_187730 | JGI IMG/M metagenome (GOLD analysis project Ga0207813, IMG submission 187730) | Aerobic enrichment media microbial communities from Eden Landing Ponds, California, USA - A23 E3 (4) (SPAdes) | ecosystem: Environmental > Aquatic > Marine > Unclassified | place... | reverse complement strand
GCGGCGGGTCTCGAACGCGCGGTCGACGTAGCGCTCCCGCAGGTCGGCGAGTCGGTCCTCGTCGGTGTCGCAATCCTCGGGGACGCGCGCGTCGAACCACTCTCGCCAGCGGTCGCGCTCGTCCCAGTCGCCCTCGAACTCGCTGTCCGGACGGAGCCAGTCGTAGTGCTTGGCGAGTTCCGGCGGGAGGCCCTCGACCGCGCGGCGGTCCTCGAGCATCGACCGGGCGACGTGGGCGCCCCGCCCGGCAGCGACGGCGGCTTGTACGTCGCGCTGGCCGCTCGGCGAGGCGACGTACAGCCCCTCGACCGGGGTTCGGCCGTCCGCGTCGGCGTAGTCCCGGTCGAATATCTCGTGGCTCTCGTCGCCGTGTTCGTGAGTCTCGAACATCGCGTCGCCGTCGAGTGGCCGGAGGTACTCCCCGCCGTAGCGGGTGGCGGCGACGACCGAGCGCGTCCGGACCGCGCGGCCCTCCTGGGTTGTCACGAGGAACCGCGGCTCCACGGCCTCCCCGGTCGTATCGTCGTCCGTCCGCTCTGCCCGCTCGACGGACTCGACGAGGTCGTCGATCACGGCGCATCCGGCCTCGCGGGCGTGGTCGCGGAGCAGGCCCCGGAAGGTCTCGACGTCGATGCCCGCGGGAAAGCCCGGATAGTTTTCGAGGAAGGCACAGCGCGCCAGCGAGGAGTTCCCGCGGTCGAAGACGGCGGCTTCGAGGCCGTAGCGAGCGAGGAACACGCCCGCGGCGGCGCCAGCGGGGCCGCCGCCGACGACGACGGCGTCGTAGCGGTCGGGCGCGTCAGCGGTCCCGCCGCCGGGCCGGGCGGACCCGCTCTCGGCGCCGTCGGTGTCGCTCGCTCCGCCCATCTACAGGTCCCCGTTCACGATGGCGGCGACGCGCTCGCGGTCGAACAGCTGTTCGTCGACCCCGTAGAGCTGGCCCGCGGTGCGCTCGGTGAGCACGAGGTTCGTGATCGGTCCCTGGTAGAGGCCGCCAGCGCGGTAGACGTCGCCGTCCCGGACGGCGGTCAGCGTGCCAGCGGTGGTGTGCTCTTCGAGGAAGCCGACGACGGTGTCCCGGAACGTCGCCTCGTCCATGGCCTCGTAGCCCCGGAGCATCACCACCTCGGGGTCGACCTCAAGGAGGGTTTCGAGGTCGATGGCGGCGCGGCTCCCGTGGAAGTCTTTGATGTCCGTACTGGCCAGCGCGTCGTGGACGCCCAGGTCGGTGAGGTGTTTGAACCCAGTCCCGTCGCCGATGACGTAGGGGTAGAACTCCTCGGGTTCGTTCCCGACGCCCCAGAGGACCGCCACCTCGGGCCGGTCGGCCGGGCCGGGGACGTGGGGCGCAAGGGTCGACTGGAACTCGGCGTGGACCGCCTCGAAAGCCTCGTAGCGGTCGGTCCGCTTGAACACGGCTGCGAGTTTCTCGAAGGCCTCGAACAGCGTGTAGTAGCGGTACCCCTCGTGCCAGGGGTAGTGCTGGGCGTAGATGCAGTTGCCGAAGAGGGGAGCGACGTCAGTGCGGATCTCCTCGACGTCGCTCCCGTCCCACCCCTGGAAGCGGTTCATCAGGAAGTTGGGGTCCATGACGTGGACGTCGGCGTCGAGTTCGTAGAACAGTTCCTTGCCGACGCCGTCCTGATAGAGCGAGACCATGTCGCTCTTGTCGACGCTGACGCCGTCGATATCGTCGTAGTAGTGGGTGTGATACCGGCTGGTGAGCCAGACGGCCTCGGGGGGTTCGAGACCGAGCGCGATCCCCATGTCGGCCCAGCTCCCGTTGTTGGCGACCCAGACCTCCGGGACGGACTCGAACTCCACGCTACCGACGGGTTCGATCGACACCGAGTAGGGCGTCTCGACGGTGTCGGTCCCGGCGGGCGTGGCAGTCGGCGTCGCCGTGGGGGTGGGCGTGTCCGTCGGCGTCGGCGTCTCCGTCGGTTCGGGCGTCGCGTCGTCGGTCGGCTCGGCGGTCGCCGACTCGCCGGACGTGGTACACCCGGCGAGCAGTCCGGCGCCGAGCAGTCCGGTCCCGGTGGTCAGCCAGTCCCGGCGGGTCAGCCGTGTCGTGTCGTCGTCAGTCATCTCAGAACTCCCCCCGGATGATCGCCGCGACGCGGTCGTGGTCGAACAGCTGTTCGTCGTCGGAGAGCTCGGGGATCGCGCCCTCCTCGTAGGTCGGCCACTCGCCGAACGCGTCGGGATAGAGCTGCTTTGCCGCCATCTCGATCTGGAAGAGGTTGAGTATCGGCCCCTGGTGGCGGGTCCCCTGGGCGTGGATCCGGCCCTCGTCGACGGCCGTGACCGACGACGCGACGGGGTCGTCGGCCAGCGTCTCCCTGATCGCGGGCATGTCGTGGGCGTCGACGACGCCACCGAGGATCAACAACACGTCGGGATCGGCCTCGGCGAGGCCCTCGTAGTCGATCTTCGCGCCGTTGCTCACGTCCGCCCCGAAGGCGTCGACCGGCGCGAGCGGTCGCGTGTGCGAGGAGTGATACCCCGCGGCGGTCACGTCGTAGGTCCACATCCCGTCGCCGTTCGTCGAGGGCAGCACCATCGCGACCGACGGCCGTTCGGACTCGGACGGGAGACCCGCCTCGACGGTCGCCAGCAGGTCCGCGCGGACCGCCGCGAGCGCCTCGTACCGCTGTCGTTCCCGGAGCGCGGCGGCGACGCCGCCGAACGTCTCCCAGAGCGTGTAGTACTCGTAGTCGTCGGCGTAGGCCTCGGGCGGCGACCCGCGCTGGGCGCTGAACGTGTTGCCGAACCACGGCGCGACGTTCTCGGCGACCTCCTCGACGTCGGAGTGGTCCCAGTTCCCCATCGTGAGGACCTTCGCCGGGTCCGCGAGGTGGACGTCGCTGTCGAGTTCGTACACCTGCTCTTTCGAGGGATTCCACGAGGAGAGACAGTCCGCCCAGTCGAGCGAGACGCCCTCGAGTCGGGGCGTGAACGCGTTCATCAGCGAGTCCGTGTACTCGACGGCGTAGACCGCGTTCACGTCGTCGCCCCGCCCGAGCGCGAAGGCCATGTCGGCGTGGCTGCTCAACACCGTGAAGACGTCTTCGGGTTTCTCCTCGAAGGACACCTCGCCCATCGGCGCCATCTCGGCGGTGTAGGGTCCGCCCGGCGTTGCCGTCGCCGTCTCGGTCGTCCCCGCGGGCATGTCGGTCGCCGCCGGGGTCGCGGTCGGTGTGTCCGTCGGCGTCTCGGTCGGTTCCCTCTCGGTGGCCGGGTCGTCACTCGATCCGATACAGCCAGCGAGCACGCCCCCGAGGGCGAGTCCGGCCCCCGTCTGCAGGACGCGCCGCCGCGTCGACTCGCGTTGTCGGTCCATACGATTTAGGGCGACCTAACTCTATAAAGTCGTTACGGACTTTAGGCAAACCTAAAGAGAGGGCGACAGGCTGAGTGTCGTGAAAAATCGGGTAGAACGGGTCAGTCGATGATCCGGCAGGGATAGTTGTTCGGCCGGGAGAGAGGCGCGACCGGGACTGTCTGCAGTCCGTGTGTCGGCCGTCTCGGCCGGTGGCCGCGCTCGATTCGGTACGGCCGACAGCGCGGATCGGCGGCCCGGCTACTCGTCCGACGCCGAGTTCGCGAGGCGGTCGAGGCCGAGCGTCGTCAGAAAGAAGAAGAGACCGAGATAGAGAAACGACGGGGGGTCCGTGACGAGGCGGCCGACGAGACCGTTCCCGTAGCCGAGTGCCGTACTGATGAAACCGAGTACCGAGGTTGTCCACCCGAGGCCCGTGAGTCCGGCGAGCCGGGAGCACGTCTCCGTTTCCAGCGGGGTGATGCCGTCCGGAACCATACAGGTCCACTGCCACAGCCTGCCTCAGAGGTGCGCTTTTCCTGGGTAGCACGTCACTACTCGAACCGAAGGCGGGAGCTACCGACACGCACCCGTCGGTATCCGGTCACTGTCCGGCCGCGACTCTCGGCCTCGCGCACGGCACGACCGACCGGTGGCGGGATCGCGGCCCGACCACGGTGTTCGGGCGCGGTCGGTGGTCGAGCGCGCCCGAGTGTGACGTGGGGGTTCGTCGGAGCCACGCAGGCGCCCCGGAGATCAGCCGCGGTCGCCGCCCTCGTCGGGGACGAACAGCGACGCGACGAATCCGAGAGCGGCGACGATTCCGGCGGGAACCCCCATGAACACCAGCAACAGGACGAACCCGCTGAGTCGCTCTGCGACGCCGCCCGCAGAGACGACCGGGCTCAGGGTCACGAACGGGATCAGAAAGAGGACGATCGCGACCGCGTAGGCACCACGCGAGATCGCGCCCTGGACGGTCCGCCGTCGCACGAGGTGGGCCGTTGACACGACCCAGGCGACGAAGCCGAACGCGATCCCCCACAGACTGCCAGTCACGGCCGTGAAGACGATGGTTCCGACGAACCCGACGACGATTCCGGCACCGATCCCGACGATGACCGTCATCGTGTTGTCGACGATGCCGTCCGGGTCGAGGAGCTGGTCGTCCGCGTCGCCCGTCTCCGTCTCCGCGACCGTCCCCGTCGCGGCGGCCTCGTCTTCGATCTCCGACGTCGCGGTCTCCGCCTCCGCTACTTCGGCCGTCGCGGCCGCCGTGTCCTCGATCTCGGACGTGGCAGTTTCGGCCGGTTCGACCTCAGTGGCCGGGTCCTCGATCTCGGGGGGCGTGTAGTCCGCTCCGATGTCCGCCGAGTCGCTACCAGCGGACACGCCGTCCGACTCGTCCCAGCGGCCGTCGCCGTCGCTGTCGGCGGCCTCGAGGTCCTCGGTCAGGTCCGCGGAACAGTGCATGCAGTACGTCGCCGTCTGTCCGATCGGTCCCCCACACTCCGGACAGCGAGGGTCGTCGTCGGCGTCACTCATAGGTAGTTCCCCGGCGTCCGACGGAACGTTCCGGCCGCCAAACCGCCGTTACCGACCGTTTCTCGACGCTCCCCCTTAGTTTTCGCGCTGGATTCGTGCGGGCGGGCGCGCCGGGTATCAGAACTCCTCGGCCGGTTCCGGGACGACGCCCTCCTCGGTTTCGCCAGCCAGGTCGTACTCCTCGCGGAGGTCGTGGATGCGGTCGCGGATGTCCGCCGCGAGTTCGAACTCCAGATTGTCGGCGGCCTCCGCCATGCGCTCCTGGAGGCGTTCGATCGCGCGGGCGGCCTCTGCCTCGTCCTCGGGCGATATCGCCGATGCGTCGCTCGTGTCGGTCTTCGACCCCGGCAGCGAGGACTCGCCGATCTCCTTCTCGATGGTCGTCGGTTCGAGACCGTGTTCCTCGTTGTACTCGCGCTGAATCCGGCGGCGCCGCTGGGTCTCCTCGATGGCCGACTGCATCGCGTCGCTGGTCTCGTCGGCGTACAGCACCACCTCACCGTTGACGTTGCGCGCCGCTCGCCCCATCGTCTGGACGAGCGTCGTCTCCGACCGGAGAAAGCCCTCCTGGTCGGCGTCGAGGATGGCCACGAGCGACACCTCCGGGATGTCCAGGCCCTCCCGGAGGAGGTTGATCCCCACGAGCACCTGGATCTCTCCCAGGCGGAGCGATCGGATCAGTTCGTGGCGCTCCAGGGTGTCCGTCTCGTCGTGCATGTAGGCCACGTCGACGCCCGCCTCCTCGAGGTACTCGGTGAGGTCCTCGGCCATCCGCTTGGTGAGCGTGGTCACGAGAACGCGCTCGCCCGCCGGGATCGAGTCGATCCGGTCGAGCAGGTCGTCGATCTGGCCCTGGGCGGGCGAGAGTTCGATCGCGGGGTCGACGAGGTGGGTCGGCCGGACGATCTGTTCGACGACCTGGTCGGAGACGTCCCGCTCGTAGTCGGCCGGTGTCGCCGAGACGTACAGCGTCTGGTCGGTCTTCTCCTCGAACTCCTCGAAGGTCAGCGGGCGGTTGTCGTAGGCAGTAGGCAATCGAAAACCGTTCTCGACCAGCGAGTCCTTGCGCGATTTGTCGCCCTCGTACTGCCCTTTGATCTGGGGGATGGTCTGGTGGGACTCGTCGACGACGGTGAGGAAGTCGTCGGGGAAATAATCCAGCAGGGTGTAGGGCGCCTCGCCCGACTCGCGGCCCGAGAGGTGGACCGAGTAGTTCTCGATGCCCGAGCAGTAGCCCGTCTCTTTCATCATCTCCAGGTCGAAGGTGGTGCGCTCCTCGATGCGCTGGGCGGCGACCATGTCGCCCTGGCGCTCGAAGTACCGCACCCGGTCTTCCATGAGGTCCTCGATCTCCGCGATGGCCCGCTGGAGCCGTTCCTCGGGGATCGAGTAGTGTTCAGCCGGGTGGATCAACACCGCGGGTTCGGTGGATTTCACCTCCCCTTCCAGGGGGTCGACCTTCAGCATCCGGTCGATCTCGTCGCCCCAGAACTCCACGCGGACGGCGTAGCGGCCGTACATTGGGTAGATCTCGACGGTGTCGCCCCGTACGCGGAAGGTGCCCTGCGTGAAGTCGACGTCGTTGCGCTCGTAGTTCAGGTCGACCAGCCGCCCGAGCAGTTCGTCGCGGTCGATGGCCTGGCCAGTCTCCAAGCGCAGGGACATGTCGACGTAGTTGCGCGGGTCGCCCAGCCCGTAGATCGCCGAGACGGAGGCGACGACGATCACGTCCTCGCGGGTCAGCAGCGAGCGGGTCGCCGAGTGTCTGAGCCTGTCGATCTCGTCGTTGATCGAGGCGTCCTTGTCGATGTAGGTGTCGGTCTGTTCGACGTACGCTTCGGGCTGATAGTAGTCGTAGTAGGAGACGAAGTACTCGACGGCGTTGTCCGGGAACAGCTCTCGGAACTCCTCGTAGAGCTGTGCGGCCAGCGTCTTGTTGTGGGCGATCACCAGCGTCGGCTGCTGGATCTCCTCGATCACCCACGAGACGGTGTTGGTCTTGCCCGACCCGGTCACGCCCAGCAGGGTCTGTTTGTCCATGCCCTGGCGGAACCCGCCAGCCAGTTGTGCGATGGCCTCGGGCTGGTCGCCCGCCGGGTCGAACGGCGCGTCGACGCGGAACTCCGTTTCGGCGTCCGGGCGATCCGGTGAGAGAGGGCCGCCGGTGTCACTCATTGACAGAGCCTAGGCGCGTGATCACTTGCGGGTTTCGCTCGGTGTTCCGGTGCGGTCGGCGGCCGGAGACCGCCCGGGCTACTCCGCGAATCCCTCGCGCTCGATCTGCCGGGCGATCGGTCGCGGGAGATAGGTGTCGTCGGGACCGACGTCGTGGCTGAGCCACCCGCCCGCGCAGTAGTGGGCCGGGTCGCTCGGACAGACGCCCTCGGCCTCGATCTCGCCGACGACGTTGTGCAGGAGTTCGTGGACGACGACGTTTCGTCGGGTGACGTTGTCGGTGCTCGCGGCGACGACCGAGAACTTCCCGCCGACCTCGCCGTAGCCGACGCTGTCCGTCCCGAACTCGGTCACGACGACGTGATGGGAGAGACCAGCCCGCTGGCCGAGGCGGCGGTCGTAGTAGGCGGACTTGAGGTCCCAGAAGTTCCCCCCGGTGAACGTCGCCGAGCCGTTGGAGATCCGACCCCGGCGGACGTGGACGGCGACGCCGGTCGTCCCGTCGGGGTTTTCGACCGGCATCTCCGCGAACGCCGCGCGGACTCGTTCCCCGAGACCGTCGATCGGAGCCACGCCGCGCGCGTAGTCGATCCGGACGTAGATGTCCTTGCGGAGCGGATCGCTGTCGGGGAGTGACGCGCCCGCACCGTCGTACTCCAGACTGTCGGAGAGGCCGTCGCCGTCGGTGTCCGGATTGGTCGGGTCCGTCCCGATCCGCAGTTCGAGGCCGTCGGGGAGGCCGTCACCGTCGGTATCCACATCAGTCGGATCGGTCCCCGCGTCGCGTTCGGTCGCGTCGGCCACCCCGTCGCCGTCCGCGTCGGGAGCGTTGGTATCGACCTCGTCGTCGGCTCCGTCGGTATCGAGGGAGTCCGCCCTACCGGTATCGGCGTCGGTGCCGCCAGTGGACGGCACGAGCGTCGCGTTCCGTTCCGTCTGTCCGGATCGCGGGGGCGTACCGTCGACGACGGATCCCAGGACAGCGTCGGAGTCGGACGCGGTGTCGGCGCCCTCCCCACCGTCGAGATCCGCGATGATGTCAGTCCTGTCCAGACTGTCGACGATCTCCGGCGAGAAGACGCGCTCGGACCCGTCGGCGGTGCCGGTCACGGACGCGTCGCTGGCGGGGCTGACGCCGCCCGCGCCGACCGCACCGACGGCGAGGATCAGCACCGAACACACGCCCAGCAGTGCCCGCCACCGCGTCACGTCTCCACATGTTACTTCGGCCGGTAAATTCTTTTTCGTGAGAACGATCGGGGCCGGTCAGTCCACGTCGATCCGTCCAACGGAGACCCGGACGTCACCGGAGCGTCGTCGGGGCGCCAACCGGTATCAGCAGACGGGTTTGGGGTTGACGCCGAGTGACTCCAGCGTCTCGAAGTAGTCGTCGTAGTCGGCCTGGACGGCGTCGCTCGCCGCGGCGACTGCGCGGTCCCAGTCGCCCTCGGCGTCACAGACTGACGCCAGCAGCTCCGCCGCCGCCTCGGGGTAGTCGTCCTGTGCGCCACTGACTTCGCGGAAGGTCTGTGAGACGCCGGGGCTGGCCTGCCCGACGAAGTAGCCGACGAGCTGGTCGGTGTTGTTCGCGGCCGCCAGCGCCCACCCGACGAACGCGCCCAGACGCTCGACGGTTCCCTCGACTTCGCGGAGACGTGCCTGGACCGCGGGCGGGTCGCCCGCCGCCGGGTCCGACCCCTCGGCGGCGATGGTCTCGGCGTGATCGCGTTCGGTCGCGGCCGTCTCCGCGAACAGGTCGGCAGTGTCGGTGTCGACTTCGTCGTCGGCCCAGGATTCGAGCGTGTCGGCGGCGTGGACGGCCCGGCCGTATGCCGCCGCGACGACGGCGTCGGTCTCCATCTCGCCCTCGGTGTCGGCGTACAGCGCCTTCGAGGAGCCGAGACGCGAGAGCGCGGTCTTGTTCTCGTCGCGGACGGTCTCGACGAACTCCTGTGGATCCATACGCCGACTGTCGGTCGGCGGCGGCTTGTAACCATCGTCATCAGCGCGGCCGGAACCTCCGAAAAGGAGGTCTACGCGAGAACGCGGTCGACGCGGTCGGCGGCCCGTCTGGCCGCCAGCCCGGAGACGATCGAACAGGCGATGTACCAGACCGTCCAGACCTGGAGCGGCCCGACCAGCCGCGCGGTCCAGACGATCCGGCCCGCCAGCGGGAGGATCTGAGCCGCGGGCGTGATCGCCGCGGCGGGCGCGACCGTCAGCCACGAGAGCCACAGGAACACGGGGACGGTGACGAGCATCGCCCACACCATCGGCCGGAGCATCGTCTTGAACAGCGAGAGCTGTTCGCGCATCAGTTCCCGCTGGCGTTCCTGGAGGTGTTCGACGGCCGCCTCGTCCCCGCGCTCGCGGGCCGCCGAGAGCCGCTCCTGGATCGCCTCGGTGCGCGACTTGAGTTGCTCGCGGCGCTCCGTGTTCGCCAACCGTCGCCTGAGGGTCATCCCGACGAGCGTCGTCGCCAGCGCCAGCACCGCGACCACCGCGCCGAAGGGAAGCGCGGCCTCGACTGGCCCGAGGACGTGGTGGACCGTGCTCCCGATCGTCTCCTGGCCGCCGGGGATCTGATAGCTCGCCATGAGACCCAGCGCGCAGACGCCCGCGAGTTTGTCGGCGGTCGACCAGCCAGCGTCCGCGTCGGAATCGGCGCGGTCGCCAGCCAGCGCGTCGGCGTCGACCGCACGGTCGGCCAGCAGCGACCGCGCCGCGTCCGGATCGTCGACGACGAACCCGTCATCGGTGGGGACCAGCAGTCCGGTCTCAAGCAGTCGGCCCCACAGGTCGGCGGGGACCGCGTCGCTCACGTCCGCCCACGTCACCACCCCGTCGCCGCGCTCGGCCGCGTCGAGGACCGCCTCGGCGGCCGCGGCCAGGGCGTCGTCAGATTCGAGTCGTTCGCGTACCGCGTCGTTCATCGTCGATCTGTTGTGCAGGCGTACCTATCAATATTTGGGAACAGAATCGCGCCGTCTCGGGCGTGCGTCGCATCACGCCGTCTCGGGCGTGAGCCGCGTCGCAGCGAGGTGGGTCGCGACGAGGACACAGACCGCACCGACGATGAGTCCCCCCTCGAAGACGGTCGGGAGCAGTCCCAGCGCGACGATGAGTGTCGTCGCGCAGGCGGGCGGATGGACGGCGTCGACACCGAGCATCCCCGCGCTCGTCACCATCAGCGCGACCACGCCGCTGGCGACCACCCGGCCGAGCGCGGCCGACCCGGCCGCGAGCTCCGCCGTCACGACGACGCCGCCCGCGAGCAGGTGGTAGGCGACGAGTCCGGCGACGACGCCGAGCAGGTGGGCGACGGCGACGTCGGCCAGACGCCCGCGGTACCGGGTGCGCTGGGTGGCCAGCAGGTACGCGGTCGGGCCGAGGCTCGGGAAGACGAACGGCGTCCCGGTCGCCCAGGGGACGACGCCGGTGACCGACAGGAGGACACCGGCGTGCAGGGCCGTTCGCACAGCGTGTCTGTCCACGGCGACGCGGTCCGTATCGACGCCAAAGAGGGTGGCCTTCCGCGCCCGCGGGAGCGTGACGACTTTCCCGGTGGCGCCCGGGAGCCCGAGTATGGCGCAGTTCACGATCCGATATACGGTCGACGGAGCGTTCGACGAGACGGTCCAGGCGGTCGAGGACGCCCTGGCCGAGGAGGGTTTCGGCGTCCTCTGTGACATCGACGTGCAGGCGACTCTGCAGGAGAAACTCGGCGAACAGTTCCGACAGTACCGCATCCTCGGGGCCTGCAACCCGCCGCTGGCCCACGAGGCGATGGAGACGGAACTGGAACTCGGCGCGTTGCTCCCCTGTAACGTGATCGTCTACGAACGCGACGACGGAGACGTGGGTGTCAGCGCGGTCGATCCCGGGGTGATGCTCTCGGTGGTCGACAACCCCGACCTCGATCCGGTCGCCGACGAGGTGGCCGAACGCCTGCGGGCGGCCATCGAGCGCGTCGACGGCGTGACGGCCGAGACAGCGGCGGACGCAGACTAGGCGCTACGCCCGGACCCGCTTGATCGCGAGCAGCGTCAGGACGCCGGTCCCGAACGCCAGCGCGCCCAGCAGCGCGACGGAGAGAGTCGTCACTGCCAGCGAGTCGCCGGTAGTGAGCGTGACGGCGTTCGGACCGAGGACCACCGCGACGACGGTTGCCGTGGTGAACAGCCCGGCGAGTTCGGTCGGCGAGAACTGTTCGCGGAGTGTGGGGAGGGCTATACCGGTCGTACGGACACGCGAGTGAAAGGTGTGGTGGCGTGGCACACCAGCAGCGCCGTTCGACTGCGTCGCCGCTGGCGGTCCGTGCGGCGATAAAAAGCGGACAGTCGAACGTCGGTACTATAGTAGCTCTTGAAAGACATTGCACAGATGATCGCACGACTGCGTGCGATCGAGTGTGCAGACGCTTCCAATCGCTACTATAGCTACGAGATCGGAGTGAGCGACTTACTCGCCTCCTCCGCGGGTCGGCTACGCCTCCCCGCGTCGGTTACGAGGCCGCTCCTTCACTGCGCTCGCTCGCGGGTCACTGCGTTCCCCGATCGCGCAAACCGAGATTCTCGCTCCGCTCGAATCTCGCGTCAGTCGTCGGCCTCGCCTTTCTCGCGGGCCTGCGGCCCGCTCGATTTTTCACGAAGCGGACTCCTGCGCTGACGCTTAGTCGTCCGCTTCGCCCTTCTCGATGGGGGCACCGACGAGGTTACCCCACTCCGTCCAGGAGCCGTCGTAGTTGATGGCGTCGTCGTAGCCCGCGAGTTCGTGGAGCGCGAACCAGGCGACCGAGGAGCGCTCGCCGATGCGGCAGTAGGCGACGGTCGTCTCGTCGCCGTCGATGCCTTCCTCGGCGTAGAGGTCCTTGATCTCGTCGGCAGTCTTGAAGGTGCCGTCGTCGTTGGTCACTGCGGCCCACGAGATGTTACGGGCACCGGGGACGTGGCCGCCGCGCTGGGCGGTCTCCTGGAGGCCTGGCGGGGCCAGGATCTCGCCGGAGAACTCCTCGGGCGAGCGGACGTCCACGAGCGGCAGGCCCTTGTCGATGGCGTTCTCGACATCGTCGCGGTAGGCGCGGATGGACTCGCGCGGACCGGAGGCGTCGTAGTCGACCGCGGAGAAGTCCGGGACCTCGTCCGTGAGCGGGTAGTCGTTCTCGACCCAGTAGTCGCGACCGCCGTCGAGCAGTTTCACGTCGTCGTGGCCGTAGTACTTGAACTGCCAGTAGGTGTAGGCCGCGAACCAGTTGGCGTTGTCGCCGTAGAGGACCACGGTGGAGTCCTCGCTGATACCGGCGGCGCCCATCCGTTCCTCGAACTCGTCTTTCGAGAGGATGTCGCGCTCGACCTGGTCCTGCAGGTCTGTCTCCCAGTTGAAGCCGATCGCGCCGGGCGCGTGGCTCTCGTCGTACAGTTCCGTGTCGACGTCGACCTCGACCAGTCGGTAGTCGGGATCGTCGCTCTGGAACTCGTCTGTGTGCTCTTCGACCCAGTCGGCCGAGACGAGCACGTCTTTGGCGTAATCGCTCATAATGCGTTGAACCGTAAGCCCACCAGCCATAAATCAGTTGAACTGTCGGCATGTTCCGCCCCTTCACCGGTGGTATCGGGTAATTTTGCAACTACACGTCACGGGATCGGCGTCGCCGGACCGCCCGAGAGACGGCGTCTGACACGACAGCGATCGGGCGCAGGCGCCGTGACCGCCCTCGTGACCGCCCGGATCGTCTCGGCCTCGCAATACTTGCACCTATCTCGTACCCCGACCGGTCGGCGACAGAAGGATATCTTCAAGCGGTTCCTGACCGCACAGTCGGGTAATGAGCGACATCGTCGTCTCGGCCGACTGGGTTGCCGACAGGCTCGACGAGGTACGGATCGTCGACGTACGCGACCCCTGGGAGTTCGAGGGGATCGGGCACGTCCCGGGCGCCGTCAACATTCCCTTCGACGCCTTCCGGGCGGACGAACACGCCACCGCGTCAGAGGGCGAGGAAGACGACGGCGAGACGGACGGGGACGCCGAGCCGACGGGGATGCTCCCCGGCGCCACGGCCTTCGCAGACCTGCTGAGCGAGGCGGGGATCGAACCGGACGACGAGATCGTCGCCTACGACGACACTCACGGGGTGTTCGCGGCCCGGTTCCTGGTGACCGCGGAACTGTACGGTCACCCGATCGAGCGCCTGCACCTGCTAGACGGGGACTTCTCTGCGTGGCAACTCGAACACGAGACGACCGGCGACGCGACGCCGGTCGAACAGACAGAGTACGCGGTCGATCCCCCCGCGGAGACGCCGCTGGTCACCGTCGAGGAGGTCGCTGCGGCCGTCGACGACCCCGGCGCGGTCATCGTCGACACGCGCGAGGACTGGGAGTACGCCGAGGGGCACATCCCCGGGGCCGTCCGCCTGGACTGGCGGGAACTCGTCGACGACGAGACCCGCGGGCTCAAGCCCCGCGACGAGATCGAATCGCTACTGGACGCGCGCGGGATCGACCGCCACAGTCGAATCGTCCTCTACTGTAACACCGCCCGGCGGATCAGCCACACGTACGTCGTCCTCCGACACCTCGGCTACGAGGAGCTGGCGTTCTACGAGGGGAGCCTCACCGAGTGGGAGCGGGCGGGGCGGCCGCTCGAGACCAACGAGTAGCGGGGCGCGAGCAGCGACAGAGGAAAAGTAGCGGGGCGCGAGCAGCGACAGAACGGGGGCGAGCGGTCAGTCCTCGCCCGCGCTCGTGTTCGCGGCCGCGTCGTCGATCGTCGTCTGGCGGCCGTTGCGTTCGCTCGTCGCCAGATCCGCCACCTCGATCAACAGCGCGACGATCAGCGGCCCGGCGATGACGCCGACGACCCCAAGACTCAGCGTGCCGCCAGTGAACCCGACGAAGTAGAGACTCGCGGGCAGTTCCGTCGTGATCGAGGCCAGACGGGGGCGGATCACCGCGTCCGGGAGGAAGCCGATCAGGACGAGCCCGAAGACGGTCACGAGGATCGCGGCGGTGATCTGGCCGCCCATCACGTGGAACCCGGCGATGCCGACGATCAGCAGACTGGGCCCGAGGATGGGGATAAACTGCAGGAGTCCCGAGAAGATAGCCAGCGAGAAGGCGGTGTCGTACCCCAGCAACAGGAAGATGACGTAGGCCACGACGAACGTCCCGAAGGCAGTCGCGGCCTGGAGTATGTACAGCGCGTAGAGGGTGTCGCGGACCCGCTCGTGAACGGCGATAGTGATGTCGTGGTACTCGCCGGGGACGATCCGGGCGGTCGCCCGTCTGACCCGTCCCGGGCGGAGCAACAGAGCGTAGACCAGCAGGACGAACAGGAAGGCCTTGAGCGCGAGCACCGGCGCCGCGCCCGCGATGTCGACGGCGACCGAGGCGATGGTCGACCGCGCACGCGCGAGGAGCGCGCTCACGTCGACGACGTAGGTCTGGCCGAACAGGTCGATCGGCTGTTCGGCCGGGATCGACCGCAGGAAGGCGAGCAGTTCCTGGCGCCTGATATACAGGGCGAACACCAGCGGCGCGAGTATCAGCGCCGCGATGGTGAACCCGATCACGGTCGAGACCGCCGCAGCGATCCGCCGCGAGACGCCGCGTTCGACCAGTTCCCGTCGGATCGGGTAGAGGACGTACGCCACGGTGATCGCGAAAAAGACCGTCCCCAGCACCCGCGACATCACGACGAGCGTGAGCGTCGTCATCACGAGGAACAGTCCCGCGAGGACGAGCTGGCGCCGGGTCAGCGACATACCCGCTCAGTCGCCCACCCGCTACAAAACTCTTGGCCCACAGACCGGCGCACACGTGGCTGTCTGTGGGGATCTACCGGGACGTGTCACGGGACGACGCCGACGGTTAGGAGCGTCCCGTACTCGCGGTAGCGCTCGACCATCGCCTCACGACTGTCCCACTCCTCGGTCGGGAACGCCTCTTCGGGCGGGATCTCCGTCTCGCGGTCGGGGATGCGGTCCTGTGCGGCGACGCGAAAGCCCGCCTCGCGGAACGCCTCGCGGTACTCCCGTTCGCTCCAGCGGACCATCGGCACGTCCACGTAGTCGGCCCAGTCGTGCGAGTGGACGTGTTCCTCCCAGTAGTTGACCGCACAGTAGAAGGTTCCGCCCGGCCGCAGGACCCGCCGGAGTTCGGCCAGTACCGCGTCCGGGTCGCTCGCGTAGTAAAAGGCCTCCATCGAGACGGCGTGGTCGACGCTGTTCGAGTCGAACGGCAGGTGTTCGAAGTCACCGACGAGGAACGCGACCTGCGCGTCGTCGGTGTACGACCGGGCGTTGCGCGCCATCTCGGGAGCGGCGTCGATCCCGTAGACGCGCCCGGCGTCGTTGGTCTCCCGCAGGGCGCGCCCGGCGTAGCCGCTGCCACAGCCCAGGTCGAGCACCGTATCGCCCGCCTCGACGGGCATCCGCGCGAGGGCGTGTTTGGCCGTGTGCCAGTGCCGGTCTTCCATCCCCTCGTCGCGGCCCTCGCGGGCCCACTCGTCGAACTCGTCGCTGACGCTCATACCCGAACGACGAGTCTGAGGGGCAAAACAGGTTCGGACGGAGGTCTCACTCGCCCCCAGCCGGGACTGACAGTTCGTAGAAGAGGGTCACGGCCAGCAGGAGCGCGCTGAGAGCGCCCAGCCAGAACGTCGCCGCCGCGTCGCCCGACGCGGTCGGTTTCGCGAGCAGAGCGTACGCGGCGAGGTGGCCGCTGACGACGAAGCCGAGTTTCGAGTAGCGCTTGAGCGCCATGTCGTCGGCCTGGGACCGCAGGGGTGTCAGTCCTCGGGAGAGTCAACCGGCCGTTTGACCAGTAGCGGAGGCGACACGAGGGCCGAACGGTTACGTCGCTGGCGCCCCTGGCAGGGGTATGTCGCTGCGCGACCGCCTCGTTGCAACCGCGCGGTACGTGACCGGCGTCGGCCTGGATCGCAACCTCGGCGGCCCCGGCCGGGCACTGCGGTTCGTGCTGGGCGGGGGGCTGATCGCCGCGGCCGTCGCGGCCTACCTCGGGTCCGCGGCGGTCGGTCTCGGGGCCGTCGCGTTCGCGCTGCTGGCGGGCGGGTATCTCGTCTGGCAGGCACAGACCCAGTACTGCCCGGTCAACCACGCGCTCGGTCGGGACACGACCGGCGGCGAGACGACGGCCGCGGACCACGCAGGCGACCGCTGATCCCGTCGGCGTCACCCCTCCGTCCTCGGCGCGTCGTCGGGTCGGAACAGCAGTGTTTTCCACGCCGCCGCCGACCGCCCGGTATGGCCAGGCGGACGAGGTACCGGATCGCGGACACGGCCCAGCAGGTCGTCGGCGGGTTCCTGCTCGCGGGACCGTTCGTCGTCACCGAGGAGGTGTGGGGCCTCGCCCGCAACATGACGTGGGCGCACGCGCTGGTGACGGTCGGCATCGTCTTCGCCATCGGCTACGGCGCGCTCTACGAGGCCGACGACGACCGCGACCCCGACACCGAGGCCGAGATCGCGGGCGTCCCCGTCCGGTTCGTCTCGCTGATGGGCGTCTCCTTTGGCTCCGTGGCCGTCCTCGCGTTCACGCTGACGGCACCGAGCACGTTCCTGCCGGAACTGACGGGAGCCGAACGACTCGCGGTGACCGCCCGCGCGGTCGGCGTCGGCGCCATCTTCAGCGTCGTCGGCGCTGCGACGGCCGACAGCGTGTTCTGATCCCGTCGGCGTCTGTCCGAAGCGGCGCCTACCAGTCGAGGCTGCCGCCGCTCCGGTATTCGGTCACCTGCGTCTCGAAGAAGTTCTTCTCCTTGTTCAGGTCGACCTGTTCGGACATCCACGGGAACGGGTTGTCGGTCCCGTACTGCTCCGGGAGGTCCAGTTGCTCGAACCGTCGGTCGGCGACGTACTCGACGTACTCGGCGAACTGCTCGGAACTCATTCCGAGGATCTCGTCGGGACAGGCCTCGTGGGCGTACAGCTTCTCGAGTTCGACGGCCTCAGTGAGCAGGTCGCGGACCTCGTCGCCGAACGCCGCGGTCCACGCGTCCGGGTTCTCCGTCCGGATCTGGTTGATGAGGTCGACCCCGAAGCCGACGTGGAGCGACTCGTCGCGCATGATGTACTCGAACTGCTGTCCGACCCCGACCATCTTGTTTTGCCGTTTCAGCCCGAGCATCATCGCGAAGCCAGCGTAGAAGAAGATCCCCTCCATGATGACGTAGAAACCGACGAGGTCGCGCAGGAACTCCCGAACGTCTTCGTCGGTGTCGAGCGTGAACCCGGGCCGGTCGATCGATCGCGTCAGGTCCACGACGAACTCGTCTTTCTCCTCGATCGAGGGGACTCTGTCGTACATCCCGTAGAGGTAGTCGGGATCGAATCCGAGCGAGTCACAGCAGTAGATGAACGTGTCGGTGTGGATCGCCTCCTCGTAGGCCTGGCGCAGGAGGTACTGGCGACACTCCGGGGCGGTCACGTACTCGTACAGCGCGAGCACGATGTTGTTGGCGGTGAGCGACTCGGCCGTCGAGAAGAAGCCGAGGTTCCACTCGACGAGTTGTCGCTCGGCGTCCGAGAGCGCGTCCCCGCGCCACTGCGAGACGTCGTCCTGCATCGGGATCTCCGCGGGGACCCAGTTGTTGTCGACCCCCGCCTCGTAGTACTCGCGGGCCCAGTCGTAGTCGATCGGCAGTATCCTGTTCGGGTCGTGTTCGGCGTCGTTGTTGATGATCGGCATTGTTATAGTTTTTTCACTGACAGGCGTCACAGGTCGGATCCTCGACCGTACACAGTTCGTCGTCGTCGTCGGCTGACGACTCGTCGCGATGTTGCGTCTTCCCGTACTCGGACAGGTCCAGCGTCGACTTCTCGACCTGGGAGGCACCGAGCGTCCGCAGGTAGTACGTCGTCTTCAGGCCGAGTTCCCACGCGGTCCTGTAGACGTCGTCGAGCAGGGACCCGTCGGTGGACGGGAAGAAGACGTTGTGGGAGACCGACTGGTCGATCCACGTCTGGCGGTGTGCGGTCAGGCGGAGCTGGTGGCGCGGGTCGATCTCGAACGCGCCGCGGTACAGTTCCTGCAGGTCGTCCGGCACCGCGTCGATCTCCTGGATCGCCCCGTCGTGGTACTTGATCCGGTCGACCATCTCCTCGTCCCAGCGGTCGCGCTCGCGCAGATCGGCGACGAGGTGGTCGTTGATGATCGTAAAGTCACCCGACATGTTCGATTTCACGTAGAGGTTCGAGTACTGGGGCTCGATCGACGGCGTCGTCCCGTTGATCGTGGAGACGGTGGCGGTCGGCGCGACCGCCATCGTGTTCGAGTTGCGCATCCCGTGCTCCGCGACGTGTTCCCGGACGGCGTGCCAGTCGAGCGTCTCCGCCCGGTCGGTCGGGATCTCGCGACCCCGTTCCGCCTCGAGGAGATCGACGGTGTCCTGCGGGAGGAGTCCCCGGTCCCACTTCGAGCCCTCGTAGGAGGGGTACCGACCCCGCTCGGCGGCGAGTTTCGACGAGTTGAGGATCGCGTGATAGGAGACGAACTCCTGCCAACGGTTGGCCTTCTCGACCGCGGCCTCGGAGTTCATCGGCACGCCCACCTGCATCAGCGCCTCGTGGAACCCCATCGTACCGAGTCCGATCGGGCGGTGTCGCATGTTCGAGTGTTCGGCCTGTTCGGTGGGGTAAAAACAGAGATCGACCACGTTGTCCAGCATCCGCATCGCGGTCTCGATCGTCGCCGAGAGGCGCTCACGGTCGATTTCACCGTCGGTGACGTGCGTCGCGTAGTTCACGCTCCCGAGGTTACAGACGGCGTGTTCGTCCTCGCTCGTGTTGAGCGTGATCTCCGTACAGAGGTTCGAGGAGTGGACCGTCCCGGCGTGGTCCTGGGGCGAGCGGAGGTTACAGGGGTCCTTGAACGTGATCCAGGGATGGCCGGTCTCGAACAGTCGGGTGAGCATCTGTCGCCAGAGCTCCCGGGCGTCGACGCGTTCGTACTGCCTGAGCGCGCCGTCCTCGGCCTGTCGCTCGTACTCCCGGTAGCGCCGCTCGAACGTCTCGCCGGAGGCGTCGTGGAGGTCGGGGACCTCGTCCGGGCTGAACAGCGTCCACTCCTCGTCGCGTTCGACGCGCTTCATGAACAGGTCGGGGATCCACGCCGCCGTGTTCATGTCCGGCGTCCGGCGGCGTTCGTCGCCGGTGTTTCGCTTCAGATCGACGAACGCTGGGAAATCGAGGTGCCAGCACGCGAGGTAGGCACAGGCCGCGCCGCGGCGCTTCCCGGAGCGGTTGATCGCGGACGTGACGTCGTTACTGATGCGGAGGAAGGGAACGACGCCGGTCGATTCGACACCCGTCGACTCGATGAGGGCGCCCGCGGCGCGGAGATCGGTCCAGTCGTTGCCCAGCCCCCCGCTCCACTTCGAGAGCAGCGCGTGGTGTTTGTACGAGTCGAAGATGTGTTCCAGGTCGTCCTGGACCGTCGTCAGGTAACACGAGGAGAGCTGCGGATGCGTCGAGCCGCTGTGGAAGAGCGTCGGCGTCGACGGCGTGAACTCCAGTTTCGACAGGACGTCGTAGAACTCCTCGGCGCGCGACTGGGGGTCGTCCTCCTCGAGCGCGAGCCCCATGGCGACCCGCATCCAGAACGCCTGCGGGAGCTCCAGGTGCTCTCCGTTCTGTTCGGTTTTGAGGAAGTACCGCTGGGAGAGCGTCTCCATGGCCATGTATTCGAGCTTCTCGTCGCGGTCGGGTTCGAGGTACTCGGCGAGCGCTTCGACGTCGAACCGTTCGAGCAGGCGCTCGTCGAGGAGGGAGTGATCGACCGCACGTTCGAGGTTCGTGACGAAGGTCGCGCGGTACTCGCGGGCCAGATCGAATCCCGTGAGATCGGCGCCGATGACCTCGCGGTAGTACCGCTGTCGAAAGACCGCGGCGGCGATCCGCTTGAACGCGGGGTCGCGCTCGATGCGCGCGGTGAGCGTCTGGAGGATCGCCTCGTAGACCTCGTCGGTGGACGCCCCGTCGTAGAGGTTCCGCTCGATCTCGGTGACGAGCGCCTCGCGCTCGTCGTCGGGGAGACTCGTTTCGTAGCCGGTGCGTGCTCGGTCGAGGATCGACCGTACGTCGGGGGTAGCTGTGGTCTGTCGGCTCATAGTTGTCACTGCTCGGCCTGCTGGCTGCAGAACCCCGCGCGTGGGGGTTACAGGCTCCGAGCCACAGTGTCCGCCGTCTCCCCAGACCCACATAAGCCTTACCAACTGATTTGATGTAGTGAAAGTGAGTTTGTTTTCTCGGGGGTAAGTGGGCTCGCCACACCGGGTGTCGTGCCAGCGAGGCGGGCCGAACGACTGACGGCGCCGCGACGGACCCGCAGGCTTAAGGTCGCTCCCGGCACTCTCACGCCCATGAAGTATTCGCTCGCCATCGAGAACACGCCGGACGAGGTCGAGGCCGGGACCGGCCTCCTCCTGCTCCACCCGAGCACGGGCGAGACGGACCGTATCGACACCGACTTCCTCAAGACCGACACGGACCACCTGCTGGTGGTCTCTACGCGGACCACCGCCCGCGAGGTCGAGCAGAAACTCGAGCACTACGAGGTCGACGAACAGCGCGCGACCATCCTCGACGCGCTGTCGATCGACCGGGGGTACACCCGCCGCCAGTCCGATAACGTCCGCTACGTCTCTGCACCCGACGACTTCGAGGGGATCGTCGAAGAGGTCGAGGCGTTCCTCGAATCCCACGACGGGAAACTCCGCGTGAGCATCGACTCGGTGACGGAGATGATCTACTACGCCGACGTCGACCGGGCCGAGGCGGCCGTCGAGGACATCCTCGAACTGCTGGCCGAGCACGAGGCCGTCGGTCTGTTCCACCTCGCGAAGGGCGTCCACGACGAGGACGTGTTAGAGCGGTTCCGCGGGCAGTTCGGCGGCGTCGTCGAGCTCGACGAGGACGGCACCATCACGAGCGACTTCTGACCTGGCGGCTTCCCACTCACCGAAGACTGCAACTCCCCGGAGAGGGGGACATTCACACACTCGTCGAGTCGGACGTGCGAAGACAGGTGATACTGTCGGCTATACGTTCGTGAAGATATTCGTCACCCCGGGGTGGCGAATTCTTTCGATATGTTATAGCCGACAGTATGACTGCAAACAGAGAAGCGAAGCGGCCGATCAGTCGTCGGTGGTGTCGGCGCCCTCGCTGGTGTCGCCGCTCTTCGAGTCGTCGCCAGCCGCCTCGGTCGGGCCGGGCGGCGCGTCGTCATCGGCGAGACGGCGAATACGCGCCAGGAGTCCGCTGATCGCGGCCCAGATCCGGCGCCGATTGTAGACGAGTTCGCCGCCCGCCCACCCGACGGTCACGAGCGTCGCGCCGACGGCGGCCACGAACGCCCACGGGTCCATCCACACCGGGCGGATCCACGGGACGACGTGGGACCACCGGGCGGCGAGTTCGTCGACCTGTGACTCGACGGGCGTCCCGGCGGCGGTCGCCCGGAGCCACTGGCCGAACGTCGCCCCCTCGCTGCTGCCGGGGGTGAGCTGTGCGCTGTTGTTCAGCGGGTGGGCTCCCGTCGCGTTCTGGTCGGCGATCGTCGGCCCGCCGGGTTCGTCGCCCAGCGCGACGCGCTCGGCCTCGTAGGGCGCCCACGGCGAGTAGAACTCCCAGACGATCTCGCCCTCGGGCGTGACCTCCATCACGCGGTGGTTCAGCGAGTCGGTGACGAGCGTGTTGCCGCTGGGGAGGCGGTCGGCATCCCGGGGCCAGTTGAACTGGCCGCCGGTGCCCAGTTCCCACGTCCGGTTCCAGTCGGCGTCGGTCCGGTTGGCCGTCCGCCAGTCCCCGCCGCCGTCGATCTCGTACTCGACGATCCGGTCGTTCTCGCTGTCGGCGACCAGCACCGTCGGGTCGCCCTCGGCACCTTCGAGGTACATCGGGTTGTGCTGCTCGTAGAGGACGCTGTGGTTGCCGTCCTCCCCGAGTCGGAGTTCCACGTCCTTCGTCGAGCGGTTGACGACGATCACCTCGTCCATGTTGCGCGGCGAAGCGAGATAACGGCCCTCGTCGATCTTGTCCACGTCGTTGACGTGGGTCCAGTCGCCGGTGTAGGACCCGCCGTCCTCGCGGTCGTAGATGCGTTCGAACTCCCACTCCCAGGTGACCTCCTCCTGCGTGCGGTTGTAGACGAGGAGGCGCTCGCCATTGCGCTCGGTCGTCTCGTTGTACCCGCGCATGTTGGCGATCAGCAACTCGTCGTCGTTGATCAGGTCGACGTCGTGGGTGTCGTGGAAGTCGAACCGCTCGGTCCAGAGCCGTTCGTCCGTCGCGGGGTCGTACCGGAAGACGATGGACTGCTCGGTGTTGGTCGCGACGACCAGCAGCGTGCCGTCCTCCAGGGGGTCAACGTCGTAGAACCAGCGGACCTCGTCGGTCGCCTCGTGGACCCACTGGACGCCGCCGCGGGGACCGACGCCCACGAGGCGGGCGGGCTTTTTCGTACTGTTCTGGCCGCTGATCTTGTACCCCTGGACGGCGATGACGGTCGTCCCGTTGGCGGGTTCGTCGATGGTGCCGCGCTGGAGGTCCAGCGACTCGTGAGTCAGCGCCGAGACGGCCGAAGGGACGAGTAGCGCTACGACCACCAGCAGGACGACGATCCGGACCTGCCAGAGCCGCGACGACCGTACCGCCGCGAGTCGCTCTCGGATCATACGCTGTCGAAGCGGGGGTCGGACGGGGACATCGATGGCACGATTCGTCCGGAACCATCGCTGTCACGCATATAATCGTACCGTTCTCCGGGGAGTGACCGCTCCCACGCCCCGGGTGCCGTCCGCCGCGCCCTCGGTGTGTTCGCGCCGTCGTCACCCTCGTACCAGATCAGCAACCATTAAGTCCCATTACTCGAACACACCCGACGTATGCCCGAATGCCAGAACTGCGGTGCCTTCGTCACCTCCGACTACGCACGGGTATTCACGCCGGACGGGATCGAGTCGCCGCGGGTCTGTCCCCAGTGTGAAGACAAGATCCGCGACGGCGCCGACGTTCGCGAAGCACGCTCGACGCGGCGTAGCTGACGGTTCCGGCACGCCGCCCGGGTCCCCACCTCCTCTATCTCAGTTCGGCCTCCAGGAGTTCCTGCGCGGTGGCGAACACCTCGTCGGCGCGCTCGGCGGTGCGTGCCTCGGCGGTGATCCGCACGAGCGGTTGGGTTCCGCTGGCCCGCAGGAGGAACCACGCGTCGCCCAGGTCGACCCGGAGCCCGTCGAGCGTCGTCACGTCGTCGAACTCGGCGGTCACGCGGTCGGTGAGCCGGTCCATCACCGCGGCTTTCTGGTCGGTCTCGATCGAGTCGCGGCGGATCGGGTAGGTCTCCACGTCAGCGACGCGGTCGGCCAGCGGCCGCCGACTCGCCAGCGCGGCGATCCGGCAGGCCGCCAGCGGGCCGTCCGGACAGCGTGTCTCGCCTGGCCAGATCCACGCCCCGCTGGGTTCGCCCCCGAAGGCCACGTCCGGTTCGCTCGTCCGCTCCGCCACGTAGACGTCGCCCACCGGCGTCCGGGTGACCTCGATCCCGGCGGCCGCGAGGTGATCGTCGACCGCGAGACTGGTGTCGACGGGCGCGGCGACGCGCTCGCCCTCACTGGCGGCGTCGCGGCCAAAGAGCGCCAGCAACACGTCACCGGAGACGAATTCGCCGTCGGCGGCGACAGCGCGCATCCGGTCGGCGTCGCCGTCGTGGGCGATGCCCAGGTCCGCATCGGTCGCACCGACCACGGCGGACAGCGACGCGCAGTTCTCGGCGGTGGGTTCGCTCGGGCGACCGGGGAAGGCGCCGTCCTCCTGAGCGTTGAGCGTCTCCACCGAACAGCCCAATCGCTGGAGAGCGTCGACGGTGACGCCCCCGGCACCGTTGCCCACGTCGACCACCACCGAGAGGTCCCCTCGACGCCGACCGCGTCGACGAGCGCCGCGACGTGGCGCTCGCGGGCGTCCGCAGTGGTGCGTTCGCCGATGTCGTCCCACGGGACCCGCTCGACCCGCCCCTCGCGGACGCGCTCGGTGATCTCCTCGCGCAACGCAGCGTCGAACGCCTGCCCGGAGGGCTGCCAGAGTTTGATCCCGTTGTCCTCGGGCGGGTTGTGCGAAGCGGTCACCATCACGCCGGCGTCGGCGCCCTCCCAGGCGACGGCGCGGCCGACCGTCGGCGTGGCGACGACGCCCAGGTCGACGACGTCGGTGCCGGACTCGCGGAGTCCGGCGGTCAGGGCGTCGACGAGAAAGCGGCCGCTCTCGCGGGTGTCGCGGCCGACCACGATCCGGTCGGCGTCGACGGCCAGCGCCTGCCCCACCGAGAGCGCCAGATCCGCGGTCACCTCGTCACCGACCGGTCCTCTGATACCGCTAGTTCCGAACATACCGGAGCGTCGCGCGACTCGCTGAAAAAGTCTGCCCGGACCGGCGCCCGGGTGGTCGTCCGTCGGTCCCTGTCGGTCGCCCGCCTCCCGCGCGGACTGCTGTCCGTATCAGTCCGCGCCGTGTCGAGCGGCGTGACCGCAGTCGGGACACTGCCAGGTTCCGTCCTCGAAGGTGATCGAGGTCGTACACTCGGGACACTGCGTCACGACGGCGGTCGTCTGCTGGTGGGTTGCCATTACCGGATGGAGAACGCTCGCACCATATGAATCTTCCTATGATATTGATGCCACAATATAAGGTCGTACAACACGCCGTTTGACCTGGATCAGCGCCGTTCCGAGGGAGAAATGTCTTTGTGTGGGACTGTTTTCCACGAAGCGATCACGTATGCGAGTGACGTATTAGGTGTGATAAAACACGCACTAGTAAATATAACTATACTCCGAGAAAACTTATCAGACACTTCGATCAACAGTCACGTATGGCAACGACCGAGACATGGAGCGACCCCGACCGCTGTCCGTTCTGTGGTGCGGAGATCGCTTCGCCCGGTGCGGGATTCGTCGATCACGTCGCCGACAGCCCCGACTGCGAGACGGCCTTCGGTACCTGGCGGGACCGCATCGCGAACGACGTACAGGGCTGCTGGAGCGGTTGATACTGTCGGCTATAACATATCGAACGAATTCGCCACCCCGGGGTGGCGAATATCTTCGCGAACGTATAGCCGACAGTATGAGTTCCGACACCGGCCGACCCTCTATCGTGTGGACAGCGCGAACTCGACGGGAGCGGAGTGATTACGGACAGGATGACAACGGATAGAGTCGGGAGGAAGGCGAGGCGGTGGGGTTGGGACGGAGGGCACCGAACGGTGATCCGTCGTGGAGGGCGTCCAGCCGATCAGTCGCGGTTGTAGTCGCGTCCGAGCCGGAGGGCGAACACGTTCGCAACCACAAGCGCGACGAACAGGGCGGTGTGCTGGTCGACGCTACCGGTTCCGAGCATCCCGATCAGGACGAACGGGATGGCGACGGCTGACCAGAACCCGGTCGCACGGACGGAACCGCGGAGCAACGATTCGACGCGCCGTGCGCGCTGGGTCGGGAGTTCGACGTGCGATCGCTCGAACGGGGAAGCACTGGACATCGGGGATCACCTACTACCCCCTTGGAACTGGGGGAGCATATAAAGGGTCGAACGCTAGTGAGGATTCAGTTCATTTCGCGCGATCGGACGCCGTTTTACGCGCGGCGACCGTCCGACTGTGACCATGAGTTACATTTTAAAACAGCCGCAGATTGGCTTAGAGATTTTAGAACGGGCGCTCGATCTTTTACGCAGATACACGACAGGTTCAGAGAGAAACCGTGGTCGTACCGAAGGAGCGTCGGCAACGTGACCGGCGGCGACGGAGCGCGGGCACGGGGCGGGTAGTCACTCGACGCGGACCGTCCGGGAGTCGGTCACCGGGTGGAGGGGGAGTTCGGGGAACGCGACCGAGACCGTGAACTCGAGTTCGTCGGTGTCGCCGCCGAACACGCCCACTGGAAGGGCCGCTTCCCCCAGATAGCGGGCCTTGCTCGTCATCTCGATCCCGTTGACGGTCACCCGCAGGCCCGCGCGGGCGTCGCCGCCGACGTTGCGGGCCGTGACTTCGCACATCTCGTTGTCGCCCCGAGCGATGCTGTCGGGGAACTCGCCCCACTCGACGACGACGTTCGGGAGTTCGCGAGCGCTCTCGACGACGCGTTCGGCGACGCCCTCCGTGAGACCAGCGGCGGTCAGCCCGTCGACGCCCGCCTCGCGCAAGTCCGCGGGCGCCAGCAGACCCTCGGCGGCAAGTTTGCTCCCTCGGCCGGAGCCGATCCCGTCGACGGCGGTCAGGCCGACCGCCTCGTGGCTGATGCCGTGTTCGACGCGGGCCTCGATGCGGCGACAGCGGTTGGCGCTGTGAGCACCGTCGAACCGGTCGAGGAATGCCCGCAACGCCGCCAGCAGGCGCAGGGCGTTCTGGCGGATCACCCACGCGTCGCTCTGGAGTTCGCCCGGCGTGGTGCCGCGCATGCTCGATTCGAGGATAGCCAGCACCTTCCGGGAGCCGGGTTCGAGATCCGGTGTCGACCCCAGGACGGCGGCGATGGCGTCGCGCTCGTCCGTGCGGGCGCTGACACTGTCGAACTCGGTGGCCGTCGAGACGGCCCTGAGGATGGCATCCCGGTCGAGTTCACCCTCGCGGCCGTCCGCGCCCTCCCCGGCGAGATCGGCGAACTCGCGGGCGGTGTCGAGACCGAGGTAGAACTTCGAGGCCAGCTGGCCCAGCGCCGTGGGTTCGAGTGCGAGGTCCTCGCGGTCGACGAACCCGCGGTCGACCAGCGAGCGCAGCGTCTCGCTGACCTGCTCGCGCAGGGCGCTCTCGGAGGCGTACTCGTCGGGCGCGCTCCGGGCGCGGACGTAGTAGAAGGTCGTCTCCAGCCAGTCCATCACGTCGTCGATGTCCGAGACCGTCCCGAGGGCGATCTCGGCGTTGAGATGGGCGTCCAGGTCCTCCGCGAGTCGGGACTCTATCTCGGTGCCGTCCCGGAGCAGGCGCCGATAGCGGTCGGCGTCCGAGCGGTCACAGACCACCCACGCGTACCCGCGGTCATCGTAGCCCGGCCGCCCCGCACGCCCGAGCATCTGGAGGACGTCCAGCGGACTCATGTCCACCTCGCCCTCGAGGGGGTCGTGGAGTTTGGTGTCGCGGATGACGACACACCGCGCGGGGAGGTTCACGCCCCACGCGAGCGTCGACGTCGAGAAGAGGACCGCCAGTTTCCCCTCGCGGAACCACTGCTCGACCAGCGACTTGTCGTCACTCGAGAGACCGGCGTGGTGGAATCCCACGCCGTCGAGCACCGACTGGCGCAGCGTCTCGTTGGAGAGTTCCGAGGCGTCGGTATGAAAGTCGTAGTCGCCCCGCGCCCCGACGGGGACGTCCCGCTCGGCGAGTTCGTCGCGGGCCTTCTTGGCGGCCTGGACGGTGTCCTGTCGCGAGGAGACGAACACGAGCGCCTGACCGTCCTCGCGGACGTGGGGTTCGGCGATGTCCAGCGCCCGGTAGAGCCGCCGGTACTTGTCTGCGAAGGCGTTCTCGCCGTGGCTGTAGGTCTTGACCTGCGCGTCCAGCGGGACGGGGCGGTACTCGTCGCCGTAGGAAAAGGTGTTTTCGGCCGGGGCGTCGAGCCACCCGGCCACGTCCTCGACGTTGGGCATCGTCGCCGACAGGGCGACCACGCGGGGGTCACAGAGGCGTCGCAACCGGGAGACCGTGACTTCGAGGACCGACCCGCGCTTGTCCGAGTCCAGCAGGTGGACCTCGTCGATGACACAGCAGTCCACGTCCGTCACAAAGGAGTAGCGCGGCGAGTCGTGCTTTCGCGTCGCCGAATCGGCCTTCTCGGGGGTCATCACGAGGATGTCCGCCCGCTCGGCCCGGCGGGGGTTCAGGTCGCGCTCGCCGGTGACGACGTACACCGAGTAGCCCAGATCCTCGAAGCGTTCCCACTCGCTTTCCTTCTCGTTGGTGAGCGCGCGAAGCGGCGCCAGGAAGAGGGCGGTCCCGCCCTCCTCGAGCGTCTCGCAGATGGCCACCTCGGCGAGCGCGGTCTTGCCGCTCGCGGTCGGCGCGCTGACGACGACGTTCTCCTCGGAGTCCAGCAGCGCGGGCAACGTCTCGGTCTGCATGGCGTTGAACCGCTCGAAGGGGAAGGCGTCGGCGTACTCCGGGAGGACGTCGGCGACCGCCAGTTCCGTCTCGCCGTCGGCGTGCCGTGACACGACAGAAATCGGGGGCCGCGTCACAATATGCGTTTCCATCACCGCGGCCGAGGCGCCGCCAGCGACCGTCCGGCCACAGCGACGCGGAGCGACCACACCGGACCCCCTGCGTTTTTGCCTGGGCCGTGGCACCGTCCGGTATGCCACAGATAACCCTCGTCGGCGCCGGGAGTCAGGTGTTCGCCAAGACCATCGTCGGCGACATCCTCTCGTACCCCGAGTTAGCGGACAGCGACCTCGTCCTGATGGACGTCGACAAAAAGCGCCTGGAACCGACCCGGCGGGCCGCTGAGGCGATGATCGACTCCGGCGGCGTCGACGCGACGGTCACCGCCACGACCGACCGCCACGAGGCGCTGGACGGCGCCGACTACGTGCTGACGATGATCAACGTCGGCGGGCTCGAACCGTTCGAGAACGAGATCCGGATCCCCGAGTCCTACGGCGTCGAACAGGCCATCGGCGACACTCTCGGCCCCGGCGGCGTCTTCCGCGGTCTGCGGTCGATCCCCGTCGTGGTCGACATCGCCGAGGACATGGCGGAACTCTGTCCCGAGGCCCCCCTGCTCAACTACACGAACCCGATGGCACCGATCTGCTGGGCGGTCGACGAGGCCACCGACGTCGACGTGGTCGGCCTCTGTCACTCGGTCCCTCACACGGCGTCGGCCGTCGCCGACTACGTCGGCGTCGACGCCGACGACCTGGAGTACTGGGTCGCCGGGATCAACCACATGGCGTGGTTCCTCGAAGCGACGGCGAACGGCGAGGACGTGCTGGACGATCTCCGCGCGGCGATGGCCGACGAGGCGACCTACGAGCGCGACACCGTCCGCTTCGAGATGCTGGAACACTTCGGGGCTTTCGCCACGGAGTCGAGCCACCACCTCAGCGAGTACCTCCCCTACTTCCGGACCGACCCCGAGACCATCGAGACGATGACCGGCACCGACTACGCCGAGCGGATGCCCACCGCCACGTACCTGGAGGGGTGGACCGAGCGCACCGAGCGCCTCGAAGAAGAGGGTGCGCCATTCGACCCCGACGAGGCGGAGATCGAACGCTCCGAGGAGTACGCCGCCCGGATCGTCCACTCGCTGGAGACCGGCGAGATCCGCCGCCTCAATCTCAACGTCCGCAACGACACCGGCGCCATCAGCAATCTCCCCGACGAGGCCTGCGTCGAAGTGCCCTGTCTGATCGACGGGACGGGGGTCCACCCGGCTGCCGTGGGAGAGTTGCCCGCGCAACTGGCGGCGCTGTGTCGCTCGAACGTCGCCGTCCAGGAGCGGACCGTCACGGGCGCGCTGTCGGGCGACCGCGAGGCCGTCCACCAGGCGGTGAAACTCGATCCGCTGACCGCCGCCGAACTGAACCTCGACGAGATGACGGAGATGACCGAGGAGTTGATCGAGGCCAACGCCGCGTACCTGCCCGACCTGGACTGATACTGTCGGCTGTAACATATCGAAAAAATTCGCCACCCATGGGTGGCGAATATCTTTACGAACGTATAGCCGACAGTATGAGCGTGTCGCCACGGCGACGGCGCTCGGTCGGCCGACGCCGTCGAGCCCACTCGCCGTCTCGGGGAGTTTAAGAAGCGCCCGCGCCTCTCCATCCCCATGAGCGAGGCCGACGCCGAACGGGCGGGGCGCGACGAGGTCTGGATCGAGAAATATCGCCCGCAGACACTCGACGAGATCGCCGGGCAGGAGGGCATCGTCGAGCGCCTGCAGTCCTACGTCGACCGCAACGATCTCAGTCATATGTTATTTTCAGGCCCGGCAGGTATCGGGAAGTGTGTCACCGGGGAGACTCCGGTCCTGACGAGCGACGGACTAACCCGGATCGAGGAGGCGGTCGGTGACATCGACGGGTTCGAGACTGCCGACGACTCGCCAGAAGTGCTGACACTTACCGGTCGTAGCGAGTTCGAGTACACGTCCCCATCACATCGTTTCAGTAAGGAGACCGACGAGACTGTAAAGGTGAAAACGCGTGACGGGGGAGAGATGACGACGACCCCGGAACACAAGTTCCTCGTCGTCACACACGAGGGGTTCGAGTGGAAGCCAGCGGCCGATCTCGATGACGGAGACCGAATCGCCCGTCCGCTCCGGGCGCCGCTTCCGGAGGCGGACACGGAACTCGACTGGGTAGCCGAGATGGAGGCGGACCGAACGTTCGTCCACCTCGACGAATCGTTCGCGAACCAGCACGACATCCCGATCGAAGCCGATCACGTCGGGCAAAAGAAAGAGATCATCCGCGCCCTCAGAGTCGAACAGACGGTCGAAGCCGCTGCCGAGTCGGTCGACGCATCACGAAAACGCGTTCAGGCAGTCAACCGACAGATGGACGGGGTCGACCTCGACTCCGGAAGTCAGGTCTGCTCGGTCTCACACCTCCGGTCGCTGGGCGTGTCCGGGGAAGAGATAGAACGGAACGTGGAGGCGATCCAGCGAGTGGCGCCGGTCAACAACGCGCGATCACCGCCGATCCGCCCACCCTCGGAACTGTCACCTGATCTCGCAGCGTTCGTGGGTTTGGCTATCAGCGAAGCGCGTCTGGAAGACGGACGGATCAAGTTTTATAATACCGACGAGGAGCTGCTGCGTCGATTCGAAAGCGGCGCACAGTCTCTCTTTGGTGTCGAACCAACACGGGGGACACAGAACGACGTGCCGTACGTCGAAATCAACAACGGAACGCTGGTCGCGTATCTCGAATCCTGTTTCGATCTCTTCGCAGGTGCGCTGTCGGACGCCGAGCAGGGACCGATCAGTTCGAAAATCCTTCGGGGTGACGCCGATAGTCGGCGGGCGTTCCTGCGCGCGGTCTTCGACGCCGAAGCACACGTCACGCCACAGGGAATCGTCGAACTGACACAGAAAGACGGCGACCTGATTACCGCCCTGTCGTACCTCCTGTCCGGATTCGGGGTCGCGTCACGACGAAAGCGCGTCGATAAAGCGCCGACGAACGGAACTGAGACGGAACGAGAGTACCACACACTATTCATTTCTGGATCCGAGCATCTCAATCGGTTCCAGAAAGAAATCGGGTTCTCGATCGATGCGAAAGCCGATAGACTCGCGCGGAACACGGCGAAATCCGGAAACCCGAATCACGATACAATCCCCGTTCAGAACGATCTCGACGCGCTCTGTGAGTCGCTCCATCTGCCGAAATCCGAACTGTGTACCGAGACACTGAATCCCGAGACACCAGGACGGAAAAACTACGAATCGGACATCGAAACCGTTCTGGAAGCGGCGACAGAGAGGATCGAGAACACGCAACAAGTACTGTCCGAGCTAAACGAACTCGAATCGAAACTGGCGACCGCTGACAAGGTACAGGCACAGTGGGAGCAGACGCGACAGGAACTCGAGCCGATAGAGACCCGCCGGGAAATCGGGTCCGAGATAGGCGTCGGGACCAGTCGCCTCCTCGAATACGCCGACGGCCGTCGCCGCCCATACGCGAACAGGATACAAGAGCTGCTCGATCATCTGGGGGTCGACGACCTCCCACAGGTCGAGGAGCTGCAGGAGACACTCCAGTCCCACGTCGACTCGCTCGGTGTCACCTACGAGCGGCTCGCCGGGGGAACCCATATGCGCGGACCGGAGATATCGAATCTGCTCGAAGCCGACGATCACGACGTTCGGTCCCTCTCTCGATTCTCGACCGTCGCATCGCGTTTAGAATCCGTGGCCAGCGAGATGTGCTCCGTAGAGACGCTCGAACGTCTTCGGGCGCTCGAATCCATCGTCGAGTCGTCGCTGTATCTCGACGAGGTCGCTGCCACGGAGCGAAAACAGGAACGCGTGCGCGTCTACGATCTCACGGTTCCCGGCTCTCGAAACTACGTCGCCGGAGCGATCCCCACGGTGGTCCACAACACCACCTGCGCCCAGGCCATCGCCCGCGAACTCTACGGCGACGACTGGGGCGACCACTTCATGGAACTCAACGCCTCGGACGAGCGCGGGATCGACGTGGTGCGCGACCGGATCAAGAACTTCGCGCGCACCTCCTTCGGCGGCGCCGAGTACCGCATCATATTCCTCGACGAGGCGGACGCGCTGTGTGTTCCACCCGGAACGGAGGTCGTCACCGGGTATCCGTCGTCACCGGAGGTGAAACCGATCGAGGAGGTAGACGCCGACGGCGAGCCGATCCCCTCTGTCGACTTCGAGACGAACGAGATCCAGTCAGACGAGGGGAAACTCGTCGACTCCGGTGTCGCCGACTTCTTCGAGGTCGAACTGGACGACGGCCGAACAGTTCTTGCGAGCCTGACGCACCCGTTTTTCGTGGTGGGTGAAGACGGGAAACTCGTGGAGAAGGAACTGCAAGAACTGTCGCCGGGCGACGAGATCGCCGACTTCAGAGACGATATCGGTGTCTCGCGGTGTGAGATCTGTGGCGACTGGACAGCTGGGCGGTTCTGTTCTGTCGACTGTAAGAACGAGGGGCACAGCCGTGAGATGCAGGGGCAGGGGAACCCCATGCACGGGACGGAGTGGTCGGACGAGCGGCGCGAAAAGATCGTCGAAAAACTCTCTGATGGACGGTTCGAAGGCGAAAACAATCCGAACCACGGCGGCGAGTTCCACGGGGTGTCCGTCTGGGAGATGGACGAGGAAGCGATCGAACAGTTCCGCGATACGATCAGTCGACTCCGATCCGGGACTCCGTGGGACGAATGGGTAGTCGATGCTGATCCCGAAGCGGTCAAAGAGAGAATCGGACAGAGCGCGGCAGAGTGGTGGGCGGATCTCGACGAGGACAGGAAAGAGACGCTGATCCGGAAGGCCACGGAGAACTGTGACTATCCGGTCTGCGACATCACCGGAGACAACAATCCGATGCGTGATCCCGAGGTCGCACAGAAGGTGTCGGAAGCGCTACAGGGGCACGAACCGACGGGCGGGAACATCCGACACAGCGACGAACTCGGCCACCTCGTCCGCTCGGACTGGGAGTACGAGGTCGCAAAGGCGTTACAGGACGCCGGAGTCGAGTACGAGTACGAACCGGAGTTCGAACTGTCCGACTCGGTGTTCCACCCTGACTTCCTGCTCGACGACACGGTAATCGAGGTCAAGGGTGTCGCCGAACTGTGGGGCCAGACCGAGAAAGTCAAAGAGTTCCTGGAGACGTACGGCGACGACTACACGTTCGTCGTCGTCGGGGACGGGGAACTCCCTCACCACGAGCACTACGACAGGGACGAGTTCGAGCCCGCTCTCGTCACGGACGGCGGACTACGGACGGTACAGACCACCGAAGTGCGCGACATCGAGTATAGTCACCGCGGGAAGGCCTACAACATCAGCATGGAGGGGACGCCCAATTTCATGCTGGCAAACGGGATTCTGACCCACAACACCTCCGACGCACAGTCAGCACTCCGCCGAACGATGGAGCAGTTCTCGAACAACGTCCGCTTTATCCTCTCGTGTAACTACTCCAGCCAGATCATCGATCCGATCCAGTCACGCTGTGCCGTGTTCCGGTTCTCGCCGCTGTCGGACGAGGCGGTCGAACAGCAGATCCGCCGCATCGCCGAGGCCGAGGGGATCGAACTCACCGACGACGGCGTCGACGCGCTGATCTACGCCGCCGACGGCGACATGCGCAAGGCGATCAACGGCCTCCAGGCCGCCTCGGTCACCGGCGAGGTCGTCGACGAGGAGGGGGTCTACGCCATCACCTCCACGGCCCGCCCCGAGGAGATCATCGAGATGGTCGAACAGGCACTCGACGGCGACTTCACCGCCGCGCGGTCGACGCTCGATCGGTTGCTGACCGAGGAGGGGATCGCTGGCGGGGACGTGATCGACCAGCTCCACCGCTCGGTCTGGGAGTTCGACCTGGGCGACGAGGCGGCGGTGCGCCTGCTGGATCGGATCGGCGAGGCCGACTACCGCATCACCGAAGGGGCGAACGAGCGCATCCAGTTAGAGGCGCTCCTGGCGTCGCTGGCCCACGAAGAGTAGGTTACGCGGCCGCCTCGTATCCGGCGTCCTCGACGGCCCGGACCAGTGCCGCGGTGTCGGCGTCGCCCTCGACAGTCGCGGTGTTGCTCTCGCGGTCAGCGGTCGCGTCGGTGACGCCGTCGACACTCTCCAGGGCGTCCTCGACGGCCTGTTCACAGCCGCCACAGCTCATCCCGGTCACGGTGAGTTCGCGGTCCATGTCCACTGGTCGGTCACGCGGCGGCTTGTACGTTGTGCGTACGACCGGGAGTACAGTTTTCACCCACCCACTCCAACCCCCGGACATGAAGTTCGTCATCGTCGGATTCGGTCGCGTCGGGATGCGGACCGCCCGGATCCTCCAGTCCGAGGGACACGATCTCGTCCTGGTCGAGAACGACCCCGACAAGGTCAGACGCGCCCGGGAAGAGGGGTTCACCGTCGTCGAGGGCGACGGGAGCGCCGAGTCGGTCCTCGAAGAAGCAGGCGTCGCCGAGGCCGACGCTATCGCGGCGCTCACGGGAGACCTGAACACCAACTTCTCGGCGTGTATGCTCGGCAAACACCACGGTCTGCGGACGGTGTTGCGCATCGACGAGGACTACCGCGAGGAGATATACGACACCTACGCCGAGGACGTCGACGAGATCATCTACCCCGAGCGACTGGGCGCCGCCGGCGCCAAGACCGCCCTGCTGGGCGGGAACTTCAACGTCCTCGCGGACCTGACCGAAGCGCTATCGATCGCGACCGTCGAGATACCGGAGGGATCACCGGTGATCGGCGACCGGGTCGTCAGTGTCGACCTCACGGGGGACGCGCGGATCTACGCCCACGGCCGCGCGAACGAGCCGATGGAGATCCCGCTCCCCCGGACGACTATCGAGGCGGGCGACAGCCTCGCTTTCATGGCCGAACCCGACACGCTCCCCGAGATCCGCGCGTACCTTCGCGGCGAGGAAGCCGCTGCCTGAGACGGCTATTTCCGGAGAGCATCACCTCCGGGGTTGGCGCACCCCGGGACGGCCGCATACGAAACCGTACGAGGGGACGGAGCGAGTCGGAAAGAGGGGCTGGAAAGAGACGGTCTGAAAGTGCCGGGCGCGCGGTGGGGAGGATGGGAAATGAGGCCGTTGTGGCGCGCCCGTTCGACACTCCTCGCGTCCGGGACTTAAACACCCGTCAGACACGCGACTGACGGCGACGCGGTCCGGCGGTTTCGGGCGGCAGACGGGCCGCGAGATGACAGCCGTCGTAGTGACCGGTGGCCCCGTCGAAACTGTCAGTTGTGATTGTGGTGTATTCATACTGTCGGCTATACGTTCGTGAAGATATTCGCCACCCCGAGGTGGCGAATTCTTTCGATATGTTACAGCCGACAGTATCACTCTCCATCGCGACAGCGATCACCACGAGTCGTCGGTCCCCACGCTTTTGTCCGGCGACTGCTTGCCTCGTGGTATGTCCTGGGCGGACCTGTTCGAACGGGCGCGGGCACACGAGACCGACACCGAAGCGGTCCGGCAGGCACTCGAAGACCGTCGGGACGGCGACCCGGCGAGCGACGGCAACGGCGACGATACGGCGGCGGACGCCACTGCCGAGACCGTCGAGACCACCGTGCCAGACGACCCGAGACCGGCCCGCGTCGTTGCCGACGCGGACGTGCTCGCGGCCGACCTGCTCGTGGGCGGCCCGGCGCGCGAGGCCCTCGATCACCTGCGAGGGCACTCGTGGACGGCGCTGGTCGCCAGCGACCCACTGCTGGCCGACGCGGCGGCCGTCGTCGAAAGGCTCGCGACGCCGGCGCTGGCGGTGGACTGGCGGTCACGGGTCGTCGACCTTCGTGTGCCGGTGGCCCACCCGCCGGGGGACCACCCGGCGCTGGCGTCGGCCCTGCACGGGGGGGCGATGCACGTCCTGACCTTCGAGGAGCGCCTGCAGTCTGCGGGGGCGAACGCGGCCGTCCGTGCCCACGTCGAGACGAGCATCAAATCGCCCGACGCGTTCGCGCGTCTGTTCGATCCCGAGTCGCTGTACGGCGCCGTCGAGGACGGCGACTATCCCGGCCCGGATCGAGACCCGCGGGCCTGAGAGGGGGCGGGACGCGGCGTGGTCCGAGCCGCGGTCAGCGCGTCTCGTACCACTCGGCGAAGCGTTCGAGCGCGCGACCGCGGTGGGAGACGGCGTTCTTCTCGGCGGGGTCCATCTCCGCGAACGTGCGGTCGTCGTACTCGAAGATCGGGTCGAACCCGAAGCCGCCGTCGCCGCGGGGCGGGACGATCCGGCCGGGCGCGACGCCGTAGAAGAGTTTGACCGGCAGGTCGCCCTCCCGGACCTGCTCGTCGGTGGTCGCCCCGGCGCGGTCGTCGGCATCGAGGTCCTGTCCGCGGCGGTCGTCGTGGTCGACGGGTTCGGGCGTCGCCGCGAACGACTCGCTGTCGCAGTAGGCGACGACCCCGCGGAAGGCGGCGGCGTGGTCCGTCTCGGGTTCGACGAGGCGCCAGACCCGCTCGATGCCCAGTCTGTCCTCGACGTACGAGGAGTAGGGTCCCGGGAACCCGTCCAGCGCGTCGACGAACAGTCCGGCATCGTCGACGATGACGGGCTCGCCCGCGTGGCGGTAGGCCTCGCGGGCCTTGTGAGCGGCCACGGCGCCGAGGTCCTCGTCCTGTATCTCCGGAGTGTCGAAGTCCAGTTGCTCGACCGGATCGGCGAGGTACTCCCTGGCCTCGCGGACCTTCCCGGGGTTGGTGGTGACGAACCGAAGGGTCATGACAGGGAGCAGCGCCCGCGTGTCAAAAGAGTCGTCGGTCCCGGCCCCACACCGGGGGTCGTCACTCGCCCGCCGAGACGGGAGACGGTCGGTTAGTCCTCGACGACGACTTCGACCGGCTCCTCGTCGCTGTCCTCGTCGAAGGCGTCGCTCGCGCTCTTGTTCTCCTGCCAGTAGAGGCCAGCGGCCACCGCGAGGACGACCCACGACCGCCAGCTCGCGAGGTTGAGCGTGTGACCGATGCCGAAGGGCTTCTCGACGAGCATCCCCTCGCCTGGCTGCCAGTACGTCGAGAGGAGGCGTTTCAGACTCGGCTGTTCGAAGTTGTACGGGATGCCGAAGAGCGACCCGGACGTGGGTTTGTCGACCATAGGGCCCGGTAAGACCGGCCCGGTTAAGTCGTTTTCTCACTCTCACCCGGCGTCCGGGGATCGGACTCGTTCGCGGCGAGGTGAGTGAGGGGGGCCAGTCAGTACAGTAGCGTCGTGACCGGGCCGTCGAAGTTCAGGATGACCGACTGGGCGCGGTCGCCGAACACCGCCTTCCCGGTCGGGGAGCGCTGGCGACCGGGGACGAAGACGTGGTCTGCGTCGGTGTCGTCGGCGGTCGCGAGGATGCGGTCGGCCGCGGTCTCGTTGTCGCCGACGCGGGCCGCAGCCACCTGCCAGTCGACGTCGACCTCGTCGAGGACGTCCTCGGCGGCGTCGCGGGCCTCCCGCGCGGCTGCGTCGAGGACGACGTTGTCGTCGTAGCTGGTGTGTTCCTCGGTCGCGACGGTGTCGAGCGTCTCGCGGACCTCGTCGTACTCTTCGGCGGTCATCAGCGTCAGGATCGTCAGTTTGGCGTCGACGCCCGCGGCGAGCGTCCCCGCCTCGTCGAGCAGTTCGTGACCGGTGTCGTCGTCGTCGAACACGAGCAGCGCGTTGTCCATAGCGTTTCTGTCCGGTGTCGACTACTTAATTCCCTCGCCCTCTGACGCCCTGGAACACCCCGTCGGGACGAACGGGTCGTTCCCACGTCGTGACCGCGGGCCACGACGTGCGCCCGCACCGTCGGCCCTAACGGCACGGCGGTACGTGGTCCCCGAGAGTCGGATGGGTCAGACGGACGGCCGACAGTATGCACCCCTCGCACGCTTTCAGAGACGGAAAACACCGATAGCGACTGGAGACCCGGTAACTGCGGCTGGACGCCCCACGACCGGCGGGTGTCATTCTCACACACAGAGATTTTTGCCGTAACTCGTGGTTATAGATATGTGGAGATATATGAGTGTCACACATGACCGATCCGTACGCCTTCGGGACGCGCTGTGTCCACGCCGGGCAGGAGGTCGACCCGGCGACGGGGGCGCGCGCGCCGCCGATCCACCAGACGAGTTCCTACGTCTTCGAGGACGCCGACACCGCGGCCGACCGCTACGCGCTGGAGGACGACGGCAACGTCTACTCGCGGTTCGACAACCCCACCGTCTCCACCCTGGAACGGCGACTCGCCTCGCTCGAGGGCGGGACCGACGCCGTCGCCACCGCCTCGGGGATGGCCGCGCTTGACGCGCTGACGTTCGTGCTGGCCTCGGCGGGGGACAACGTCGTCTCGGCCTCCTCGATCTACGGCGGCACCCACTCCTATCTCACCAAGACCAACAGTCGGCGGGGGATCGAGGCCCGCTTCGTCGACACGCTGGACTACGACGCCTACGCCGAGGCCATCGACGAGGATACCGCCTACGTCCACTTCGAGACTATCGGCAACCCCGCACTGGTGACGCCGGACTTCGAGGCCATCGCCGAGGTGGCCCACGACCGCGGGGTACCGGTCGTCGTCGACAACACGTTCGGGACGCCTGCGCTCTGTCGTCCCATCGAACACGGTGTGGACATCGTCTGGGAGTCGACGACGAAGTGGCTCCACGGGTCGGGGACGACCGTCGGCGGCGTCGTCGTCGACGGTGGCTCGTTCCCCTGGGGCGAGTACCCCGAGAAGTTCCCCGAACTCGGCGGCGAGAACCCCGGATTCGGCAAGAACTTCGCCGAGGCTTTCGGCGACCGCGCGTTCGCGAAGGCCATCCAGCAACGCTCCGTGCGCTCGCTGGGCGACGGCCAGAAACCCTTCGACGCGTGGGCAACCCTCCAGGGCACCGAGACCCTCGAACTGCGGATGGAGCGCCATTGCGAGAACGCCCAGACTGTGTCCGAGCACCTCGCCGACCACCCCGAAGTCTCGTGGGTCTCCTATCCGGGTCTGGAGAGCCACGAGACCCACGACGAGGCCAGCGAGTACCTCGACGGCGGCTACGGCGGGATGGTCACGTTCGGCCTCGACGGCGGGTTCGAGGCGGGCAAGCGCGTCTGCGAGGAGACCGACCTCGCGCAGTTCCTCGCGAACGTCGGCGACGCGAAGACGCTGATCATCCACCCCGCCTCGACGACCCACGCGCAACTCTCCGAGGAGGAACAGCGCGCAAGCGGCGTCACGCCCGATATGCTCCGTCTCTCGGTCGGTATCGAAGACCCCGCGGACATCGTGGCCGACCTCGATCGGGCCATCGAACGGGCGGGGTGACCATGGAGGTCGAACGCGACTCGGTCTCCGTCGGCGAGTTCGAGTTCGAGTGTGGCCGCTCGATCCCCGAACTGGAGATCGCCTACGAGGCCTACGGCGAGTTCACCGGCGACAACGCCGTCCTCGTCTGTCACGCACTGACCGGGAGCGCCCACGTCGCCGGGCACCGCACCGACGAGGACACGGACGGCCAGGCCCGCGCCTGGTGGGACGACATCGTCGGCCCGGGGAAGGCCATCGACACCCGCAAGTACTACGTCCTCTGTGCGAACGTCCCCGGGTCCTGTTACGGGACGACCGGCCCCGCCAGCGAGAACCCCGAGACGGGCGAACCCTACGGGACGGACTTCCCAGCGGTGACGGTCAAAGACTGGACGGAGGCCCAGCGCCGCCTGCTGGACGAACTCGGGATCCCGCACCTCCACGCTGTCGTCGGTGGGAGCGTCGGCGGCATGAACGTCATGGAGTGGGCCAAACAGCACCCGGACCACGTGAAGCGCCTTGCTCCCATCGCGGCGGCGGCCCGCCTGGACTCGCAGTGTCTCGCGCTCGACGCCATCGCCCGCCGGGCGATCACGACCGACCCGAACTGGCAGGGCGGGGAGTACTACGGCGCCTCCGGGAGCGACGCGACCGGAGGGTCGTCGGACGGGTCCGACGGTGGGAACCACCCCGACGACGGCCTGGCGCTGGCCCGACAGATCGGCCACGTGATGTATCTCTCGAAGGCGTCGATGGCCCAGAAGTTCGGCCGCCGCGCTGCCGGACGCGATGCCGCCCGGTCGTTCCCGACCGATCCCGCGGCTGGCTTTTTCCCCTACCGGGACGTGGAGTCGTATCTGGACTACCAGGCCGAGAAGTTCGTCGGCCGCTTCGACGCCAACTCCTACCTGTACCTGACGCGGGCGATGGACAACTACGACCTCGCAGCAGGGTTCGAGGACGACGTGGACGCGCTGGCCGCCTACGACGGCGAGGCGCTGGTGATGTCTTTCACCGGTGACTGGCATTTCACCTGTACGCAGGCCGAGGACCTCGCCGACTCCCTGCGGGACGCGGACGTTCCCACTGCCCACCACGTCGTCGAGTCCGACCACGGCCACGACGCGTTCCTCGTCGAACCGGACAACGTCGGCCCGCCGCTGGCGGACTTCCTGGAGGAGGGTCTGGACGGCGGGGCCATCTCCGACACGGGTGGGGACCCGCCGACTGACGACCGCTCGTTCGCCCCCGTCCACACGAGCCTGTTCTCGGACTGATATATCCGTCCGTCCGGGTGAGGCCAGTGGATTTTTGCGTTCCCGGACTGGAACGTAGTGAGACAGCGCGACTCGCCGATCGATATCTCGAAAAATGTCACTGAATAAAAACGAATCGGCGCCATACGTTCGTCCCCATCCGCGACGCGACGGTGTCCAGGTGGTCGACCCCATCGAGGACGTCCAGTTCACTCTGCTGACGCCCGATCCCGTCGAGCAGCGGCCCTGTGACACCGATCGGTTCCACTTCCCCGTCGACGCCGCGGTGACGCTCCGGACCGACACCGTCCGGACGCCGTATCTCGTCGACGTGTTCGTCCGTGACGGGGAGGGCGAACTGATCGTCGAGGGACTCGACGGGACCGAGTCGCTCCCGGCGGGCGAGTACACGATCGACATCTCCAGCGTCGGCATGAAACTCTACCTGGCGATCGAGGGGCCAGCGCGGCTGGTCCCCGGGTCCGACGAACTCCGGCTTACTGTCGACGGCGGCGACATCCGCGTCGGACTGCGATCGATCCACGAGCGACCCGCGGCGACGGTCACGACGACCGACGACCCCCGCGATCTCATGGCCGCGGTCTCGTCGCTGGGATCGGCGCTGAAGACGACCAGCCCCGAGCGGTCGTTCCCGACACTCAGGGGTCACCCGCCGCTGATCGAGCACGGGACGGAGCTGTCGGTACCGAACGCCGCCGCGGCGCCGTCGACCGGGATCCGGATCGAGATCCCGTCCGATCTGCGATACGTCTACCCGGTCGCACCGCTGGCGTACTACCTCGGCGCGACGGTCGAACCCGGCCCGGTGCCCGCGGTCGTCGCCGACGGCGAACGGACCACACTGACCGGCGACGACGGGTTCGAGTCGACCGTCGCCCGGACGCTGAAGCGACTCTTCTTGCTGGACTGTGTCGTGCGGACCGAGGGGCTCTACGGGGTCGATCTCCACGAGCGCGCGGTCGTCGCAGACGCGGTCGATCTGGACTGCCGGGCGCTGTACGACGCACCGATCGACGAGCGGACGCGCCGCTACCTCGACGTCGATCACGGGGCGGTCGCGGACGCGATCCCCGAGTGGAAGGTAACCGCGGACGTCCGCCCGCGGCCAGCAGACGCGGAGGCGCTCCCGTTTCTGGCAAACGAGCTCGCGGTCGTCCGCACGCCGGACGCGACGGGGAGCCGAGAGCGAAGTGGCAACCTTGCCGACGACGTCGAGGCGTTCTTCGGAGCCGACGCCGGTACCGTGACACGGCGCGGCGACGCGAGCCGATCCAGCGGGGGGGTGGCGGCGTCGACCGATAGATCAGTCGTCCGGCCAGCCCCCGCCGACAGCATCGAACAGGTGTACGTCGGCGACGGGGTTCCGTACGGCGCCAGCAAGATGACCGCCGCGGCCTACCGGCGACGGTTCGGGCACGACCCGAGCGCGGAACCGCGGATCAGCGTCGCGGTCGTCTGTAACGACGCGACACTGGCCGACGAGAACGTCGTCTCGGAGATATACGGGAGCCGGAACCGGATCGACTTCGACGTCTCGACGCACCACGAACTCTCGACGGCCGACCTCCGCGAGGTGCTCCGGGCCGACACTGACTTCCTCCATTACATCGGCCACGTCGACGACGGCGGGATCGAGTGTCGTGACGGGTATCTCGACGCCGAGACGGTCGATTCGGTCGGCGTCAGTACCGTCTTCCTCAACGCCTGTGACGCCTACGAGCAGGGCCGGGCGCTCGTCGATGGCGGAGCGCTGGGGGTCATCGCGACGCTGACCGACGTCCTCAACACGGCCGCCTCGGCGGTGGGAGAGACCGTCGCCCGCCTCCTGAATCAGGGGTTCTCGCTGGGCGCGACACTGTCGATGGTCTCCGACTACGAGTCCGTCGGGCACCACTACGTCGTCGTCGGCGACGGAAGCGTCTCGCTGGTGAACAACGAGTCCGGGACGCCGTATCACGCGGCGGTTTCGACCACCGGTGACGACGAGTACGAGATCACACTCGTCGGTCGCCCGACGACCGTGGCGCCGCTCGGATCGCTATACCGACCGTTTCTGGACGGGGCCGAGACGAAGTACCTCAACTCCGGACCGATGGGTACGTTCGCCGTGACGGGCGAGGAGTTAGCGGAGTTCCTCTCGCGACAGGAGATTCCGGTCGTGTTCGACGGATCGCTCCACTGGAGTTCCACCTTCGAGGTCCCGTAGCCACTCAGGCGCGCGTCGGACGCGTGGTCCGCACCGCCGGACGGGCCAGACACGTCAATCGAGCGTAGATTTATACGACCAGCCGACCCATACAGAGACATGAGCGAGACGACAGACCGACCGGCGATCGACCTCGGGTTCGGCCAGACCGTCTACGACGAGGCTGGCAATCGCCTCGGGACGATCCGCGGGTTCGACGAACACGGCTTCTACGTCACGACCGAGGACGGCATCGAGGCGCTCTCGACCGACCACACGACACCGAAAGACGGCGACGGCGAACTGATGTGGCGGTGCTGGGACTGTGGCGAGATGGGACAACTCGGCGACATCCCCGACGAGTGCCCGTCCTGTGGTGCTCGCCGCGAAGACATCTACTACTGGACCGAGGATTAACGCGCGATGGAGGTTCTGGTGTTCGGCGCCGGTAGCCTCGGCAGTCTCGTCGGCGGCCTGCTCGCGCGCGCCCACGACGTGACGCTCGTCGGTCGCGACCCCCACACGAGCGCCGTCGCCGCCCAGGGACTGTCGATCACGGGCGAGATCGAGACGACGGTCAGCCCCGCCGCCGCGACGGCCGTCCCCGGTTCGGGGTACGATCTCGCCGTCGTGACCGTCAAGGCCTTCGACACGCCCGCGGCGGCCGACGCGCTGACCGACGCCGCCGTCGACGCGACGCTCTCCCTGCAGAACGGTCTCGGCAACGAGGAGCGCCTCGCGGCGGCGCTGTCGGGGCCCGTGCTCGCGGGCACCTGCACGTACGGGGCGCGCCTGACCGATCCCGGTACGGTGGCCTGTACCGGCGTCGGCGAGGTGGTGCTGGGGCCACGCGAAGGCGGGAGCGACGGGACGGCCGACCGCGTCGGTGAGGCCTTCGAGCGGGCGGGCGTCGAGACGGTCGTCACCGCGGATATGCCGCGTCGCCTGTGGGCGAAACTGGCCGTCAACGCGGGGATCAACGCGGCGACGGCGCTGGCCCGCGTCGACAACGGCGCGCTGGTCGACGGCCCGGCGACCGACACGGCGCGACGGGCCGCCCGCGAGACTGCCCGTGTCGCGCGCTCGGCGGGGATCGATCTCGCGGACGCCGAGGCGGCGACGGCCGTGATCGACGTGGCCGAGTCGACCGCCGCGAACCGCTCCTCGATGCGCCAGGACGTCGAGGCTGGCCGTCGGACCGAGATCGATGCGATCAACGGCGCTGTCGTCGACCGTGCCGAGGGGGCGGTCCCGGTCAACGAGACGCTGGCCGCGCTGGTCAGGGCCTGGGAGCGCGAGCGCGGCCTGCGGTGACGGCGGGCGGTGGCGCCCGACGGTGACGTCCGCGGATCTCGCGGCGATCAGGCCGCGTCGGGGCGGTAGAAGAAGACCGCCTCGGCGCCGCGGGTCCTGAACCGGTATGTCTCCGAGGCGTACCCGTCGAGTTCGCTCGCGAGCGCGCCCTCCAGTCGGGCGGGCGCGACGACCACGTCGGGATTCGAGTCACGCAGCGCCGTGGCCGCCTCGTCGGCCGACCCGGCACACGCCCCGTCGGCGTCGTACATCGCGATGTACCACTGTATCGGGAGCGTCTCGGAGATGCTCGTACACAGTGGTTCGATCCCCGTCCGTCGGGGTTCGCGGGTGTACGACGATCCGACGACGAGGATATCGGTGCCGGGGTCGTCGATCCGCCCCTCCAGCGTCGCCATCACCGATCGGTAGTCGTCGGCCGGTTGGGCGTACTGCGCGAGACCGTTGTCGTCGGCGGCAGGGTTGAGATAGACGCCACCCGCGCCCGCAGCGCCGACCTGCCAGACCACCAGCACCAGGACGAAGACGCCGACTCCGGCGCGGATCTGGTCGGCCGCGAACGACCCACGGGTCCATCGGACCACCAGCGCGAGGCCGACACCGGCGGGGATCGCGAGTGGCACCAGCGCGTTGACCATGATCCAGGCGCCGTAGATGTCCGTCCCCAGCGGGTAGCCCAGCACCGAGACGAACCCGCAGTAACTCGCGAACATCACGAGCCCGCGACGGCGCGTGCTCCCCCAGCGCTCCGCGAGAAAGCCGAAGACCGACAGGAGCGCCAGCGGGAGCGCGTACCGCGAGAGCATCCGCAGGGACTGCCCCAGAAAGGAGAGGTACTCGTCGACGATGCTCTCCTCGCCCGCGTCGGTGCTGCCGCCGAACCAGTACTCGTAACCCCGGACGACGTCGTCGACGGTCGCACCGAACAGGTCCGGGAGCTGTCCCGGACTCGCGAGCGCGCTCCAGAGGCCGACCGCCTCGGAGTCGGGCGTGCGGGGCGCGTAGAAGTACAGCGAGACGAGCACGAACAGGCCGACGGCCAGCGCGACGTGACCGACGTAGCGGGGGAGGGCCGCCCGGTGGTCGTCGAACCGGTCGCGGACACCTGCGGCGCGGGCCCGGAGCCAGTCGATCCCGCTGCGGTCGTCGCCGATCCGGAACAGCGCGTGATCGAGCAGGAGGCCGCTGGCGCCGATCCAGGTGAGCAGGTAGACCACGGCGTTCTCTTTGGCCGCGAACGCCAGCGCGACGAAGACGACGGCGCCGTGGACGTACCGGGCCGCCCGCTCGTCGTAGGCCCGAACCAACAGGGCGAATGCCGTGAACGAAAAGGCCGCCACCAGCAGCGTGCTCCGGAAGAAACGGGAGTAGTAGAGGATCACGGGGTTGAAGGCCAGAAAGAGCGCGACGGCGACGGTCTCGTCGCGGTCGAGATGCTCGCGGAACAGGAGTGCAACGAGTGGCAGCGCCGCCCCGACGAGGGCGACGACCAGCCGCATCACGAAGTCGTTGTACCCCAGGATCGGGAACAGTTTCGCGTTGACGTGCTGGACGAGCGGGCCGTGGATGATGTAGCGGTACTCGAAGGAGCCGGTGCGGACGAAATAATCCGTCCACCAGGCGACCCGACCCTCGTCGAAATGTGCGATGCGGTCGCCAAGCAAGAGGAGTCGGGCGAGCAATCCACCCAGCACGACGGCGACGACGCGACGCGCCGTCGGGTCGAGTCGCTCGAACCCGGGCGCGTCGGCGAGCGGGGAGCGGCGCATACGGACCGGTGTCACACCGTCCCGGCTTGAACGCTTTGGGTTCGACGCCCGAGGCGGCCGTGGCGAGCGGGGAGTGTGGCGTCGTCGGGCCACCTACCCGAGGAGGAGGACGGCGTTGTGGACGGTGACCCCGACTGTCACGACGGCGAACAGTCCCAGGAAGACCGCGGCGTCCCGATCCGAGAGCAGCGCCCACCCGGCCACGAGCCAGCACATCGCCGCGAACTTCACAGCGAACAGCCCCGCTGGCCCGAACGCCCCGATCATGTACCGGACGACGGCGTTGCCCTCCCGATAGCCCAGCGCGAGTCCCGTCATCGTCAGCAGGATGTCGGCGGCCGTCGCCGCGACGATGACGGCCCAGAGGACGGCGTGAGCGCGTGTCAGGCGCCGCTCGCGCGGGATGCGATCGAACACCCGCGTGACGGCGGAGCGCATCGTCGGATCCTACGGCTACGCGATTGTGAACGTTCGGGTGCTCGGAACCGCCGAGAACGGCAGCGAACTGGCGTTTACGACCGCAGGAGGACCGACAGCGCGCCGAGGCCGCCGACGGCGATGGCGAAGACCCAGCTCGCGACCCGGTAGAGGATCGCTATCGAGAACGCCGTCGCGTAGGAGAATCCCGCCAGCGCCGACAGCAGGCCGATCAGCGCGCCCTCGACCCCGCCAGCGCCGCCGGGCGAGGGGGTCAATCCGGCGAGCGTGCTCGCGGGCACGATGAAAAAGACCAGCAGGAGCGAGACCGACTCGCCGACGGCCAGCACCGCGAAATAGAGGGGCATGGCGAAGAAGAACCACCCGACGTACGAGAAGACGAGCGCGGTTGCCAGCGCCCGCGGGTCGGCCGCGATGCGCTCGAAGGCCGTGATGAGGTCGTCGAGTCGCTCGCGGATCCCCTCCCGGCTCACCAGCGAGGTACGGCGGGCGACGGGCGCCACCAGTCTCAGGACGGTCCCCCGGAGCGTCTCCCGGAAGCGCCACCCGACTGCGGCGGCGGCGGGGACGCCCACGGCGAACCCGACCAGCAACACGGCGACCCCGCGCAGTTGCGTCGAGAGGGTCGTCCCGACGGCCAGGACGACCGTGCCGATAGCCGCGAACGTGAAGAAAGGCAGGAGGTTCAGCAGGTCCGCGGTGACGACGGAGGCCAACGAGTCCTCGTAACTGGCCTCGGTGTCCCGCGAGAGGACGTACGCGATGAAGGGTTCGCCCCCGGCCTGTCCCATCGGCGTGACGTAGTTGGCGAAGGTGGCCGCGTAGTAGGTGACCACCAGTTTCCGGAAGGGGACCGGGACGCCCACGACCCGGAGGACGACCTGCCAGGCTTTCGCCCACGCGACGAGGCCGACGGCCGTGGAGAGACACCCCGCGGCGAGCCACCGCAGGTCGGCCCCGGACAGTTCCCGGGCGATCCGCTCGAAGCCGATGCTCCAGGCGATAAACCCCAGCACCGCGAAGGCGATGCCGAGCCCGAGCCCGATCTTGAGCCACGTCCGCCGGTCGAAGACGTCGATGTCGGCGCGGTCGATGTCGGCCACGGCTACTCGATGTAACCCAGGTCCTGTAACCGGTCTTTGGCCTCGTCGCCCATGTCCTCGAGGACGTCCTCGTCGTCGACGTCGGCCCACTCGCCGTCGATCTCCGATTCGAAGGCGACCAGCGCCTCCTCGGTCGCGTCGAGGACCGCGTCGTCCCCGCCAGCCAGGTCGTCGAGTTCGTCGGGGTCGGTGTCGAGGCGGTAGGCCTCGTCGGGGATGCGCTCGTTGCGGATGTACTTCCCGTCGGGTCGGCGCGCGGCGCGCATCCGCGAGTAGAACCGCGAGTCGGTATCGAGGGTGATCCCGGCCGCGCTGGCCTTGCTCTCTAGCTGATTGAGTTCGACGACCGGCCGGTGGTAGTCGACGAAGCCGTAGGAATCGAGGTCACCGGCGTCGTGGGCGTCGAAGCGCGCCCGCGAACCAGGGTCGTCGACGGCGGCGAACTCCCGGTAGTCCGCCGAGAGCAGCGAGCGGGCCCGATCCAGCGGTTCGCCGCCCGCGTCCGCGGGCGCGCCGGTGTGATCAAGGACGGTGTGATAGAGGTCCTGGAGTTCGACGGTCGTCTCGTCGTCCCGGCCCGCTTCCAGGTCGGGGTGTTTGACCAGTAGCGGGACGTTCACCAGCGGGTCGTAGATACAGAACTCGTGGCCGTAGAGGTCGTGTTCGCCGTGGAGTTCGCCGTGGTCGGCACAGACGACGACGAGGGTGTCCTCCCAGCGGTCGGTCTCGCGAAGCCAGTCGAACAGACGACCGAGGTGGTGGTCGATGTGGGCGATCTCTGCGTCGTAGAGGCCCTCGATGGCGTCCCACTCCTCGTCGTCGATGTCGCGGGCGCCGGAGTTGTACTCCTTGGAGTTCTGGCAGACTTCGGTGGAGTCGACGCCGGGGGCGAACTCCTCGGCGTACTCCTCGGGCGGGTGGTAGGGGAGGTGGGCGTCCATCAGGTTGACGAACGTGAACCAGTCGTCGCCGTCGGCCTCGCTGGCCTCGACGAACGCCTGGACGCGGTCGACGATGGCGGGCGTCTTGGAGTCGCCGCCCCCGCCCTCGGCGAAGAACTCGTGGGCGGTGTTGCCGAGTTCGACGAGTTTGTCGGCCAGTCGCCGGAGCGTCTCGTTGTCGTTCATCGTCTTCCAGGCCTTCGAGAGCGGACCCGAGAGGAACTCGCCGGGCATCACCTGGAAGAAGTTGTCCTGGTCGTCGAAGCCGTCGGTGAGGTTCGTGTAGGGGGTGATCCAGGCGTTCGAGGAGTAACAGGCGGTCGCGTAGTCCACTGCCGACAGCGACTCCGCGAGCGTCGTCGCGCCCTCCAGGTAGGGGTTCTCCTGGGTGGCGCCGTGCTGGCTGGGATAGAGACCGGTAAACAGCGAGGCGTGGACCGGGAGCGTCCAGGGCGCCGGGGCGACGGCCTGCTCGAAGACCGTCGCCTCCTCGGCGAAGGTCTCCAGGTTCGGCGTCGTGGGCTCGTCGTAGCCGTACACCGAGAGGTGGCTCTTGCGGACCGTGTCCATCACCACGAAGAGGACGTTCGACGGTCCGTCGGTGTCGCTCATACCACCCACGCCGCTTGCCACGGGGTTAAACTCCGTGATTTCGCAGTCGCTCGCCGGTCGGGCGGCCAGCGCGGTCGGCCGGACTGGACGGTACGACCGCTACGGGCGGGGAGATCCGGGAGAGAGCCGGAGCCGCGGGCGGAGCCTGCGCTCAGAACGGGGCTTCGGGGCCTTCGTCGTCGCCGCCGACGTCGCCGCCCCGGGAGTCACTGGGCATCGAGGGACTGGTCTGGCCGCCAGCCATGCCCTCGCTGCCGCCCATCTCGCCCGTGCGGGCGTTGACGGACTCGATCTCGGGAATCTCCTTGGTCATGCGGGTCTTGATCGCCTGGATCGTCATCGGGGAGATGCCACACCCCGAACAGGCGCCGCCCAGTCGGATCGTGACCTCGCCGCTCTCGCGGTCGATCTCCTGGATGGCCGCGCTGCCGCCGTGCATCTGGATCTGCGGGAAGTTGCGCCGCAGGAAGTTCGAGATGCGCTCCTGAAGGTCGTCGCCGTCCTCGGTCTCGGTGCTCATACTATATCGGGGTAGGCGGTCGCGGTGCTTAGACCTTTGGACTCACACGTTCTCGATCGACCGAACGAGCGGGCGCGACCGGCCGGTCGGACGGCGGGGTCAGCGGTTCCACGCGGCGAACTCGGGGTCGATGAGCCGATGTTCGCGTTCGATCCCGTCGAGGCGCCCGACGTCCTCGGAGTCCAGCGAGAGGTCCCCCGCGGCGAGGTTGTCGCGCATGTGGCCCTCGCTGCTGGCTTTCGGGATGGCCGCGACGCTGTCTTTGGCGAGCAGCCACGCCAGGGACACTTGCGCGGGCGAAACGCCGTGTTCGTCGGCGATGTCCCGAATCACGGAGACGTCGAACTGGACGGGCGTCGCGAACGGGTCGGCGATGTCCCGGTCGTCGGGCGTCCCGAAGATCTCGCCTTTCGCCAGCGGACAGAAGGCCACCAGCCAGTGGTCGTGTTCGCGGGCGTACGCCCGGAGTTCGTCCTGGTGGAGGAACGGGTGACACTCCACCTGGTGGGCGGCGATCGGGGCGTCCAGCACCTCGCGGGCCCGATCTAGCTGGTCGGGTTCGAAGTTCGAGACGCCGACGTGGTCGATCAGGCCCCGGTCGCGCAGTTCGTCGAACGCCGGGAGCGTCTCCTCGGGGTCGTAGGCGTCGACCGGCCAGTGGACGTACAGCAGGTCGACGTAGTCGGTGCCGAGGCGGTCGAGGCTCTCCTCGACGGAGTCGATCACGTCGTCGTACGAGAGGTTCGGCGGGTCGACCTTCGTCGCGAGGAAGACCTCCTCGCGGTCGACGGCGGCGTTCGCGATGCCCGCGCCGACGTACTCCTCGTTGCCGTACCCCTGTGCGGTGTCGACGTGGCGGTACCCCATCTCCAGGGCGGTCTCGACGTGATCCGCCCACTCGTCGCGGTTCTCCTCGGAGAACGTCCCCAGACCGAGCCTCGGCATCTCGAGCGGTGACATAGACGGTAGTGCCGCGGGGACCGACCTGACCCTTGGGGTCTCGGAAGCCCGCTGGCGCGGACCGACCTCGGGTTGTTATCTCGGGTCCGTTGTGGGCCCCGAAATACCAAGGTCTAATATTCAGAGGGCGTGGAGTTAATACATGACAGTCGTCAGCGTCTCGATGCCCGAGGAGCTCCTGGAGCGGATCGACCAGTTCGCCGACGAGCACGGCTACACCGGCCGCAGCGAGGTGTTCAGGGAGGCCAGCCGGAACCTGCTGGGGGAGTTCGAGGACCGCCGACTCGAAGACCGGGACCTGATGGGCGTCGTCACGGTCCTGTTCGACTACGAGACGACCGACGTCGAGGAGCGGATGATGCACCTCCGGCACGAACACGAGGGACTGGTCGCCTCGAACGTCCACAGTCACGTCGGCGGCCGCCACTGCATGGAACTGTTCGTCCTGGAGGGGACCCTCGAGGAGATCTCCACGTTCGTCGGGAAGATCCGCGCGACCAGGGACACGCTCACCGTGGACTACTCGGTGACGCCCGTCGACGAGTTCGGCGGCCTCCCAGAGGCCTGAGAGACCCGATCAGTCTGTGACCCGGACACCACGTCGCTCAATCCATCCAGTCGGGGTTGGCGCGGGGCGGCGTGAACACGTCGATGCCGTCCAGCGGATCGTCGCCGATGTTTTCGAGGCTGTGGGGCTCGTTCGAGGCGAGGTGATACGAGTCGCCGGGGCTGACCGGGTACTCCTCGCCCTCGACGACGAACACGCCCGAACCGCCTGTGATGTAACCGACCTGTTCGTGTTCGTGGCTGTGCTCCGGGACGACGGCGTCCGGTTCGAGGTGGAAAAACTGGACGCTAGAGCGCTCGCCGACCGCCAGTTGCGTGAGGTGGACCCCCTCGACCGCCTCGACCGTCTCGCGCGCGGAGTGTGGCACGACTTCCATGTCATACGGTGACGCGCCCCGCGCACCTAAGCGTGGGTGGTGCGGGCGGGGCGGTGTTCAGAGGCGGGAATACACAGCGGTGCCGCATAGAGTGTGAAAGTTCCCAGCTGCTCCTTTCGATCCCGCCCGGTTCAGCCAGTGCAACGGTCTACGTGGGTGGGATCGAACGCGTTGGGGCTTTCACGCTGTTCTCGATCCCGTTGCTCACGATCATCGCTTCACGAAACACTACCGCGGACGCCGACCCGAGGATTCAATTACGGGCGGGCGAAAGCCCACGACGATGTACGCGGTCGTCGGCTGCAGCGACTGTTCGATGCTCTGGATCGTCGAGGGACGCCCGGAGACGAGCCAGTGTCCCCGGTGTGGCACCACCCGCTCATACGAGAAGCGCCGGCAGTTCGTCACCACCGAGGACGAGGACCACGCCCGCGAGGTGCGCGCGTCGATGCTCGCCAACCGACAGGGCCAGGGCGAGGCCTTCGCGGAACTGGATTCGTTCACCGAGATGGAGACACAGATCGACGAGGTGGGGCCCTCCGACGCGGAGTACCTCGAAGGGTCTGGCCTCGACGCCGGGGAAGTCGCGGCCGCTGGCGACCGCGCGATGGACTCGGGCGGGTCACAGAGCCGCCGCGAGATCGTCGAGGAGGGCGTCCGCACGCTGGAGGAACCGACGACCGAGGCCGTGGTCGCCTACGCCGAGGACAGGGGCGTCCCCGCCGACTACGCGGAGACGGTGCTCCGGAAACTCGTCCGGTCGGGCGAGGCGACGGAGAACCGAGGCGTCTACCGGCTCGTCTGACGACAGCGGGCCACACCCGCGCCACCGGCCGCAGTCCGGTCACTACTCGTCGGCGGCGTCGCCGTCACCGCTGTCGCTCTCGCCGTGGCTTCCGGCGCCGTTCGCCCGGCGCCACCGCACCCCGAGACCGCCCGCGAGCGCCGCCAGTGCGGTCGCGATCGTGAATCCGGAGCCGTCCGCGGCGGTCGTCTCGTCGTCGCGCGCGTCGGCGGGATCGATCCGGCGGAGCGTCGGCGTCGGTTCGGCGGTCGGCGTCGGCCGCGGAGTAGGAGAGGGAGTCGGTTCAGGCGTCGGCCGCGGGGTCAGCGTGGGCGTCCGCTCGGCGAGTTTCGTCAGCCACGCGTCCGTCCGGCCGGGTTCGAGCGAGCGGTACTGCCCGCCCACCAGGTAGCCGCCATCGGCCGTCGCGAGGACCGGCCCGCCCTCGTCGCGTCCCGGGCCGCCGTCGGTCCGGAGCCACCGGCGGCGGCCGTCGGCGTCGGTCCCGACGACGAACCGGTCGAAGGCGTCGCGCCCGGAGTCGGTCGTCCCGGACAGCAGGAACCCGTTCCCAGCCGCGGCGAGCCCGGTCGCCCAGTCCTCGCCCGTCCCGCCGTAGGTCCGGTCCCACGTCAGGTCGCCGTCGCCGTCGAGACGCGCCAGCCACACGTCCCAGGTCGGGCCGAACGACCCGGTCAGTCCGGCCACGGCGTAGCCGTCCTCGAGAGCGACGGCGGCGTTGGCCCGGTCGCGCCCATCGCCGCCGTCGGACCGCTCCCACGCCAGGGCGCCGTCGCCGTCGATGCGCGCCAGCCACGCGTTCGAGCGAGCGGCGTCCGGCGGCGTCGTCGCGCCCGCCAGCAGCGTCCCGTCGGCGGACTGGACGGCGTCGCCGACCCGCTGGTCGCCGGGGCCGCCGTAGGTCCGTTCCCCGCGCACTGCGCCGTCCGCGCCGAGAGCGAGACGCCACCCGTTTGCACCGTCCGGGTCGCGCGACCGGGTCGTCCCGACGAGGCGGTAGCCGTCGCCGTCGCCGGTGATCACGGCCGCGGTGTCGTCGGCGTCCCCGCCGTAGGTCCGGCGCCACCGGACCGCGCCGTCGGCGTCGACCCGGCGCACCCACGCGTCCGTGACCCCGCCGGGGTCCGCCCGGACGCGACCGGCGACGACGGCGCCCGACCCGG